>Ga0163153_10005543_pt1 | contig 14836 bp, 10 predicted proteins | sample OliLakLV19MP6IB1_FD_148629 | JGI IMG/M metagenome (GOLD analysis project Ga0163153, IMG submission 148629) | Freshwater microbial mat bacterial communities from Lake Vanda, McMurdo Dry Valleys, Antarctica - Oligotrophic Lake LV.19.MP6.IB-1 | ecosystem: Environmental > Aquatic > Freshwater >... | reverse complement strand
GGGGCGAGGGCCCCGCGCAGAACCGCCCGGCCACAGAACCTTGCGCGAACCGGACGCCCTGGGGGCCGATAGAGTCTTGGCGGCCATCTGTGCCGCGGGGGGTCGGGGGACGGTCTAGCCCGGAGAGGGAATCCATGCAGCGCACCCGAAGCATCGTGTTGGGCGTCGGTCTCGTCGGCCTCCTCGCTCTGTGCGGCACGGCCTTGGGCCAGAACGCCATCGGTGACGGGCGGGCCCTGGATCGCAACCTGCAGCGCGGGTCCGGCGGCGTCAACACCAAGGTCCGCGACCTGGACGCCCAGATCAAGCTCAACAACGCCATCGTCACCGGCAACGCCGCGTACGGGCGCTCGTTCCGCGGCAACGTCGGCTACCTCGCCACCGACGACTTCCGGGCCGGGCTGGGGTCCAACGACCTTTTCCGCTCCCAGCGCGACCTGGCGGGTTCCGCCGCCCTCGCGGGCGTCGCGACCGTCGGGGGCTCGGGGCTGTTCAACTCCGTGGACCCCGCCGAGTCCGGCGCCGTCCGCTTCACGCAGCGCGGCATCCGCGGGACCGACGCGCTGCGGTACCAGATGGCGCTGACGACGGGCACCGCGTCGCCGGGTGAGGCGGGGGAAGCGTCGCTCATCGTCCGCCGCTCGGGCGCCGGCGCGAGCGCGCAGTCGATCGGCAACGCCATGCGCTCAACGTCGGAGTTCCGCACCCAGCGTTCGAGCCAGCCGACGGTCCTGGGCACCGAGGTCGGCACCGACGGCCACCAGTACGCCCTGCTCGCCTCGCCCCTCATGGGCGTGAAAGTCCGCGAGATGGAGTCCGACACGGGGCCGACGGGGCCCAACGAGCCCGGCAAGTGGCGCCCCACGGGGGTCGAGTCGCAGGCGCGCATGGCGCGCGAGCGCATCGCTGGAACGGGCGATGGCCGCCCCAAGGCCCCGCCGCCGACAGCGGTGTCGACGAGGGTGGACACCGAGGTCGGCGCCCTCGGCGGCGTGCTCGAGCGCTTCCAGGCCGAGAGCCAGGCCCGCGCCGGCGCAAACGAGCCGCTCGACACGACCGATCGCCCCGGCGCCACCAGGCCGGGCGACCGCACCGTTCCCGTGGACACCCAGCCGGGCGCCAAGCCCGCGCCCGGCGAGGCCGGCGAACCGTTCGCGCCCACGCCGGCGTGGCTGACGTCGCTGGAAGACATGCGCCGCTCGCTCCGCGGCGAACCGAGTCGGCGCGAGGCCAAGCCCGACGCGGACAAGCCCGCCACCGACCAGCCCGACAACGGCAGGCCCGACAACGGCAGGCCCGACGCCAACAACCCGGCCCAACCCAAGCCGGAACGAATCCCGGTCACGCCCGAAGACCGGCGGATCCAGCTCGACGCCCGCGTCAAGGCGATCCTCGACGCCCAGGGTTTCGCCGAGCAGGACGCGTTCAGCGTCGATCAGATCGCCGCGGCCAAGAAGGCGCGCATGAAGGTCAACACGATGATCGCGGGCAAGCCCGCGAGCGTGTACTACATCGAACGCATGGTCGACGGCGAGCGGGCCCTGCGCGAGGAGCGGTACTTCGACGCCGAGGACGCCTTCAGCCGGGCCTTGGGGGCCTCGTCTCGCGACGCGCTCGCGCAGGCGGGACGCGCCCACGCGCAGATCGGAGCGGGCCTGTACATGTCCGCGGCGGCGAATCTGCGCGACCTGTTCGCGACGCGCCCGGAGATGATCGGCGTGAAGTTTGACGCCGGGCTCATGCCCGCGTCCGAGCGGCTCAAGACGATCCGCGAGCAGCTGGCCAAGGCCGCGGCCCGACGCGACAGCACCCTGTCGGGCGACGCCGGGCTCCTGCTGGCGTACCTGGCGTATCAGGCGGGCGACCTCGAGGGGGTCGACGCGGGGCTGCGGGCGTTCGGCGCGAAGATCGAGCCGGACAACGCGGCGGACCTGGCGCTGCTCGAATTGGCCGCGAAGGTGTGGAAGGAACCCGTGCCGGCGGACCTGCCGGTGCTGGAGAAGGCGACCGATCCCGCAGCGGCTCCCATTCCGGCGGGCGCTCTGGGCAATCCGGACAAGTAATCTGACCTAGGCAGCGTTCATCGGCGGCGCGACCGTGCCGCACTCGGGGCAGGTGGCCAGTGCGCCCGTGCGCAGGTCGTAGTGGCACCGCACGCACTTCCCAAGTCGCCTGCGACGATCAAAGGACCGGGTTCGCCACAGCCGCAGGATCGCGAGCGGCGCGACGGCCGCGCCGCCAATAACCGCAACGTTCGCGAGCAACCCCGGCAGGATCGGAATCAACGGAATGGTTGGTTCGCCTTCGACCACGCCAGCGAGAACCCAGGTCGGGCTCAGCCGCCACCCGCCGGTGGTTCGGTTGCTGTCATCCGTGAACTGCTCGTACCGATAGCGCATCGCGGGCCACGGCCATCCGATGGCAAGGTCCACCACCGAAGTCGGTCTACCGACGCCGCCGGCTTCGGAATGCTCGGGCGGGCAGGCCCAGTGCGGGATCGTGGCGTTGCCGCCTCCGATGGTCATCACGACCGGATTCTTCATGGCACTCATCCGGGAATGAAGGAAGAGGCGCATCGTGGGCCCACTGTCGGCCACGGTCGTATTCCAGTCGCGCCGCAAGAGGGAATCGCTGAAAGTAACGAAGCCGCTCGGCCAGAGCCCCGTCCAAAGCGTGACGGCGAACACACCGAACAACCCCGCCCCGAACGACAGCACCACCAAGTTCAGCAATCGCACGCGCGGGCGTGGCGGCGCCGTCCCCCCGCGTTCGTTCGTGCCGTTCGCCGGCAGAGGCGTACTCACTTCACCTACATCATTGTCCGTACGGCGGGATCGGGCGACGGCGAATAGCATCCGCACGTCCATGCCCGACGCCGGCGCAGCCCATCCCGAGCCCGCTCCGCGACCGGCCTCCGAGCCGCTCGAGGTCGCGTCGGACGCGTTGAGCACCCACTCCGTCCGCGAATTCCTCACCGACGGCTCGCTGGCCTCCGTCTGCGATGAGCTCAGCCGGACCACGGGCGTCCCCATCTGGCTGCGCGACCGCGATGTCGGGGCGATCATCCCGGGGCGCGGGGCGTCGCCGTGGGAGATCGTGGACGAGGCGGCCGCCCGCCGGCGCGCGGGCGAGCTCGCCGGGGCGTCGCCCAACGAAGAGGCGGAGCTGTTCGCAGCCCACTTGCGACTCAGCTCGGGCATCATCGGCGCGATCGTCATGGCCGTGCCGACCTCGGTCGTTGATGAACGCGTGGTGATGACCGGCGAGGGGGGCGAGCTGCGCGTGCTGATCCGCTCGCTGGAAACCGCGCTGCGGCGGCTCGCGTCGGCGATCAGCGAGGGGTGCGAGGCGCAGCTTTCGCTCAAGAGCCGCGTGCAGGAGCTCGGGGCTCTCTACCGCCTCAGCTCGCTGCTGGTGCAGACCGGCGACAGCGACCGCGTGCTCACCGTCGCGCTCGACCTGGCGATGCAGGTCCTCCGCGCCGACGCGGGGTCGATCGCGCTGCTCCCCGAGAACATGCCGCAGGGCGCCGATGGGCTCTCGCTCCCGATGGACATCCGGGCCGCCCGCGGCCTCTCGCGCGAGTGGATCGAGGACCCGCGCCCGCTCTCCACCGGGGGCGTGCTCCGGGCCTTGGCGCTCGAGGGCGAGGTGATCACCGTCGACGACCTCGCCCAGGATCCGCGCGTCGTCGACCCGACCCGCGTGCGCAGCGAAGGGCTCGTCAGCTTCATCACCACCGGCCTCATGTACCACGGGCGGCCCGTCGGGCTCATCCGGCTCTACACCCGGACGCCGCGCCGGTTCACGCGGGGCGAGCAGGGTCTGCTCCGCTCGATCGCGGACCAGTCGGCGGCGTCGGTGGTCAACGCCCGGCTGCGCATCCTGCGGGAGCAGAACGAGCGCGTGCAGCGCCAGGTGCGGCTCGCGGCCGACGTGCAGCGGCGGATGCTCCCGCGTTCGACGCCGGACGTTCCGCCGCTGGAGCTCGCGGCCCGCTACGTGCCGAGCTTCGAGCTCGGGGGCGACTTCTACGACTTCATCCGGCTGGACAGCAACCTGGGCATCGTCATCGGCGACGTCGTGGGCAAGGGCGTGGCCGCGGCGTTGCTGATGTCCGCGGTGCGCGCCAGCCTGCGGGCGCACGCGCAGGACGTGTACCAGATCGGCGAGGTCCTGAGCCGCGTCAACCAGGCCCTCGTGCGCGACACGCTTGACAACGAGTTCGCGACGCTGTGGTATGGCGTGATCGACCCGGCGACGCTGCGGATGACGTACTGCGGGGCCGGGCACGAGTGGCCGATGCTGTTCCGCCCGCCGCCGGCCCCTCCCACGGGGAGCGGGAGGAAGATCGGCCTCGACGATGTGCTGCGCCTGACGGCCGACGGCATGGCCCTGGGGATCGACGCCGCCCAGAAGTACCCCTTCGGCATTTTCGACCTCAAACGCGGCGACGTCGTCGTCATCTACACCGACGGGCTGACCGACGCCTCGGATTTCAACGGCAAGCGCTTCGGTGGCACGCGCATCAAGAAGACCATCGTCGAGCTCCTCGCCGAGGAGCCCCAGGCGAGCGCCCAGCGGGTCGTCGATCATGTCGCGTGGCACATCCGCCAGTTCTGCGGGATGAACACGCCCACGGATGACATGACGATGGTGGTGCTGCGGGTGAAGTAGCCCGGACATCACGGCGAAGAGCGCGGAGAGCGCGGAGAGCACGGAGAGCACGGAGAGCACGGAGGAGATCGCAAAGAAAGACGGGCCCGGAGCACACGCTCCGAGCCCGCATTTGTCATCGTCTCCGCGATCTCCGCGGTGCGATTTCCTGCGACTTATTCCGGCGCGCCCTCGCGCCGCGCCACCCGCGGCATGCGCGTGAGCACCTTGTCGATCAGGCCGTAGTCGAGCATCTCCTGCTCGTCGAGCCACTTGTTGCGGTCACAATCGGAGGCGATGCGGTCCTTGGTCTGGCCGGTCGCGTTCGCGTAGATCCCGTACAGCCGGTCTCGCAGGCGCAGCATCTCCCGCGCCTCGATCTCCAGGTCGGTCGCCTGGCCCTCCATCACCCCGCCGATGAGCGGCTGGTGCATGAGGTTTCGCGCGTTGGGCAGGGCGTAGCGCTTTCCCTTGGTCCCGGTACACGCCAGCACGCTGCCCATGCTCGCCGCCTGGCCGATGACGTAGGTCGCCACGTCGCACTCGACGTACCCCATCGTGTCGAGGATCCCCAGCCCCGCCGTCACACTCCCCCCGGGGGAGTTGATGTACAGGTGGATATCGCTCTTGGGGTCCTCGTTGGCGAGGAAGAGCATCTGCGCGACGATCAGGCTCGCCGTCTCGTCGGTCACCTGGCTGCCCAGGAAGATGATCCGGTCCTTGAGCAGGCGGGAGTAAATGTCGTACGCCCGCTCGCCGCGGCCGGACTGCTCGATCACGATCGGAACCAGGTATGACATGGGGAAAACCCCTGATTGAAATTGAGGTGCGGTGATTGGACTCGCGACGCCGAACACGACCCGCTCGGGGCCGGGTCACTCCTTGCGCGGCTCTTCGAGAACCTCGTCAACGAGCCCGTAGTTCTTCGCTTCCTCGGCGCTGAAGTACTTGTCACGCTCCGAGTCGCGACGGACGACCTCTTCAGGTTGGCCCGTGTGGCGCGACAGGATGCGGATCAGCTCGCTCTTGCTCTTGATGATCTGCTCGGCCTGGATGCGGATGTCCTCGGCCTGGCCGCCCACGCCGCCGTAGGGCTGGTGGGTCATCACCTTCGCGTGCGGCAGGGCGAACCGCTTGCCCTTGGCCCCGGCCGTGAGCAGCACCGCCCCGCCCGAATACGCCCGTCCGATGCAGTACGTGCTCACCGGGCTCGTCAGGAACCGCATCGTGTCGTAGAGCGCGAGCGTGTCGTCTACCGAGCCCCCGGGCGAGTTGATGTAGAAGTGGATGTCCTGGCCCTTCTTCTGGTTCTCCAGATAGAGCATCTGCATCATTACCCGCGCGGCCGACGAGTAGTTGATCTCCCCGATCAGGAAAACGATCCGGTTTTCCAGCAGCAGCTCGTCGATCGTCATCTCGCGGGTGCGCTGGTAGGTGACGCTGGCGGAAGGCATTCGTTCGTTCCTCGTTCGTCGGCCCTCGGCGACTGCCGGGCGTGGCCGACGATTTTGTGATCATACTAGCTACGGACTGGGCCGCTTTAGACTGGGCAAACTGCGCGCCACGCCCGGCGCGGCCCTTGACCGGCCCTACGCCGCCCGCGCGGATAACCATCGGCCAACCCGCCTCGTCGCTTGATCGGGTCCGCCATTCCGGCACCCCGTTCCCCAACCTTGCGCCCTCACTTCGTGCAACGGTACACGTGGGCGGGCGGAATGTTCGTGGGGATAAACACCGCCCGCTCCACCTTGGCGAAGTACCGCTCCATCCGGCGGCGGAATTCACGTGCGCTGGGCATGAGCCGCTCGGGACGGTAGGTCACCATCGAGAACCGCCCCCCGGGGCGCAGCACCTTGGAGATCGCCCCCAGCATCCGATCCTGCAGCTCCTCGTCGAAGAGCAGGAACGGCAGGCTGCTGACCACTGCGTCCACGCTCCCGGGCTTCGCGCCGTGGCGCTTGGCGATCGCCGCCACGTTCAGCGCGTCGTCGTGGTACGTCGTCACCGTCGGGAAGCGTTTGCGCAGGAGCTCCACGAGCCCGCCGTTGCTCTCGACGGTGAAGAACGTCGCCCCGGCGGGGATCAGTTCGAGGATCCGTTCCGTGAGCGGACCGCTCCCGGGGCCCAGCTCCACCACCAGGCGCGCCGACTCGAGCCCCATGTGCGAGGTCAGGGCCTTGGTGAGCCCCTTGCCCGACGTGAAGCACGTGCCCAGCTCCTTGGGCGCCTTGAGGAACTGGCGGAAGAAGCCCAGGCGGTGCAAGCGTGCCGCGGGCGCGTTCTCGGCGGCGGAGTCGTCCCGCGCCGCATCCATACCCTTCACTTCCACGCTCACCGCCGGCTTTCGGCTGGGAGCGACTCGGGCGCGTGCAGTTCGGCTCGGCATCGTTGTGAATTCCCGCATCGGCGTTCAACCCTTCGGGGCAGCAGCCCCCAACGATACCAGATGAACATCCTCCGGGCCGCCCCCGAACATCTCCCCGGCATCGCGGCCATCTACGACCCCGAGTGCCTGCACGGCTTCGCGACGCTCATGACCGAGCCGCGGTCGCCCGCGGAGTGGGACGCGTGGCTCGCGGAGCACACGGACGCGCGTCATGCCGCTCTGGTCGCCGTCGAGAAAGGGGGTCCCTCCGGTGAAAAACCGCTCACGGTGCTCGGTTTCGCGGCGCTTTCGCCGTGGTCGACCCGGCCGGGGTACGCCCGCACGGCGGAGAACTCTGTGTACGTCGCGCCCCCCGCCCGGGATCGCGGGCTCGGGCGGGCCCTCATGCTCGACCTCATGGGCCGCGCGCGGGCCGCGGGTGTCTGCGTGGTCATCGCCCGCGTCACCGAGCAGAACCCCGCGAGCGTGCGGTTCCACGAGGCGCTGGGTTTCAGCACGATCGGCGTCCAGCGCCGCGCGGGCGAGAAGCTCGGACGCCTGATCGACGTGCGGATCATGGACATGCACCTGGACGAGCCGTGAGAGCCCGGGGCGGGGGCGACGGGCCACGGATGATGGCGTCTGCACGATGCCATCGAATACTCCGTTGTCGCCGAGGCCGGGCGCTCGCGCTTCCGGCTCTTATTGATCACGCCACTTCGTCGAGCCGCTCTTCTGCCGGCTCCTCGGGAGCGGCCGCGGCTCGCTTGGCCCGCTCGCCCTCATCGCCCGTGATCAGGTCATCGACCTTGGGCGCCTCGGCGAGCGCCTTGCCGCGGGCGTCGGTGAGCGCCTTGCCGTCGAGCGTCTTGATCAACGACACGGGGTTCGCCTTCTCGTGCTCGGTGAGCGCCTTCTCCAGCGCGGCCCGCTTCTCCTCCGACACGTCCGCCCACTTCCCACGCCCGCGGCACTTGGGGAAACGCGAGCACCCCAGCCAGGGCCCGCGCAACCCGGGCCGCAGGTTCAGCGGCGACTGGCACGTCGGGCACGCCAGGTCCGTCACCAGCGGCGGCGGGCTGGGCGCCTGCACCTTGCCGTTCTTGTCGAGGTTCAGGATGCCGTCGCACGGGTTGGCCTTGTCGCCGTAGCGGGCGCAGCCGAGGAAGTCGCCGAAGCGTCCGGAGCGCTTGGACATCACGCCGCCGCACTTGGGGCACGCGACGTTCACGCCGCTGATCGGCTTGGGTCGGCCCTCGCGGTCGATCGGGCACGCGTAGTCGCACTCGGGGTAGGTCGAGCAGCTCAGGAACCGCCCGTTCTTACCGAAGCGGTACACCAGGTCGCTGCCGCACTTGGCGCAGCGGTATTCCTTGGGCGCCGGGGTGGTCTCGGCCTTGGCGTGGGTGAGGTTCTCCAGGGCGTGCTCGAGCTGCTCCTTGAAGGGGCTGTAGAACTTCTCGAGCATGTCGATCCAGTCGAGGTGCTCTTCCTCGACCTTGTCGAGGTCGAGCTCCATCTGGCGCGTGTACCCGATGTCCATTATGCTCGGGAACGCCTCGACGAGCTTGTCGGTCACCACCTCGCCCAGGTCGGTCGCGAAGAAGCGCCGGTCCTGGTTCTCGACATACTGGCGCTCCTGGATCACCTGGATGATCGACGCGTAGGTGCTGGGGCGGCCGATCCCCTCGGCTTCGAGGACCTTGATGAGCGAGGCTTCGCTGTACCGCGGGGGCGGAGAGCTGAACCGCTGGCGCGGCTCGACCGCGAAGGGCGCGAGCGGCTGGTTCTCTTTGAGCGAGGGGAGGTTCTGCTCGTCGCCGCCCTGGGGCACGCCGGCGACGCGGTAGAAGCCGTCGAACACCAGCACCCGCCCGGTGGCGCGGAACGCGAGCTCCCCCACCGGCCCCTTGCCGGTTCCACCCCTGATCGTGACGGCCGTCGTGTCCCACTGCGCCGGCACCATCTGGCAGGCGACGAACCGCTCCCAGATCAGCGTGTACAGACGCAACTGGTCGGAGTTCAGCGCGCTCTTGACGCGCGACGGCGGGTACTCGAGGCTCGTCGGGCGGATGGCCTCGTGGGCCTCCTGCGCCGCCTTGTTCGAGCTCGCGAAGAAGTTCGGCTTCTCGGGGAGGTACTTGGGCCCGAACGTGCGCTCGATGTACTCTCGCGACATCGAGAGCGCCTGACCCGACAGGTGGGTCGAGTCGGTACGCATGTAGGTGATGAGGCCGACGGGCCCCTCACCGGGGATCTCCACGCCTTCGTACAGCTGCTGCGCCGTGCGCATCGTCCGCTGCGCCGCGAACCCCAGACGGCTCGACGCCCCCTGCTGCAGCGTGCTGGTGATGAAGGGCGGCGACGGGCGCACGCTCGTGCGCTTGGTCTCGATTGTCGCCACCTTGTACGGCGTGCCCGTGTCGATGGTCCCGCTGAGCGTCCGAACCCACCGGGCCGGCCCCTTGCCCTCGGCGTCCTCGGTCACGCTCGTCTTTACGTCCTTCAGGCCCGCGGCCTCGGCGATCGCCCTCGCGCGCTGGGCGAGCGTCTCGCCCGCCTGACGAACGTTAACTTGCACTGACGCCTTGGCGTCGGGCATCCCCAGGACAACCTCGTCCCACCTCTTGCCGCCGACTTCGACGAGCTCGGCGCGGATCCCGCCGTGCTCGCCCAGCCAGGCGTTGAGCGCCTTCTGGGTCGGGGCGTTGCCCTTCTCGTCGCGCCTGGCGAGCTCGCTCGTCCACGACCGGCTCAGGCCCAGCGCCTTGGCCTGCTCGGGCGTGAAGTTCGCGGTGATCGACCATGATTCGTCGGGGATGAACGCCCGGATCTCGCGCTCGCGCTCGACGATCAATCGCACGGCCACGCTCTGCACGCGGCCCGCGCTCAGCCCCCGGGCGACCTTCTTCCACAGCATCGGCGAGACCTGGTAGCCGACGATTCGGTCGAGGATCCGGCGCGCCTGCTGCGCGTTCACTCGGTCCAGGTCGATCGGGTGCGGGTTGCTGAACGCCCGCTGGATCTCGTCCTTGGTGATCGCGGTGAACATCACCCGCTTGGCCTGCGCGGGCGGGATCCCCAGCTCCTCGGCCAGGTGCCAGGCGATCGCCTCGCCCTCGCGGTCCAAGTCGGTCGCGAACCAGATCTCGCTGGCGGACTTGGCCGCCTTCTTCAGGTCGGCGATCGTCTTGGTTTTGCCCTCGAGCACCTCGTAGGTGGGCTCAAACCGGTTCTCGAGATCAACGCCAGGAACCGGGGACTTCATGCCCTTCGGCGATTTGCTGGGCAGGTCGCGAACGTGCCCCAAGCTCGCCATAACGACGTAGTCGCTCCCCAAGTACTTGTTAATCGTCTTGGCTTTGGAGGGAGACTCCACGATGACGAGCTGCTTGCCGGCCGCGGAGCCGGGGACCCAGCGTGCTCGCGCACCTGAACCACCTGTTTTCGGGGTTGGTTTCGCCGCCGCCTTCGGTTTGCGAGGTGGTTTGGCAACTGAAGTTGACGTCGTCCGTTTGGCCATGCGTGTGGTCTATCGAGTAATCGAATCAAGTTGTTCGAAAACGGGGGTCAAGGGGTCATATCGGCGCTCATGGGGCAATGTCAACTGCCGGCATACCCCCAGTTATGGGGAATTTCAAACGCGATCAGGGGGCGGGCTGACCGCTCCCCCCTCGAATCTGGCGGACGCGGCGCTCCAGACGGATTGACGGTCGGCGCGGAAGCTAGCGTTCAAACCTTGTGAAAGTCGTGGTGCTCAACAATCCGGCCTCGGGACGTGGCGCGGCGGCGGGTCTCGCCGAGCGGATCGCCAGCGCCCTCACCGCCGACGGGCACGGGGTTGAAGCGCTCAGCATCGGTGAGGAAGGCGCACTGGCGGCGCGGCTCCAGGGAGCCGAGGCGCTCGTGCTCGTGGGCGGCGACGGCACGCTGCACCACGCGCTGCCGGCGCTCATCGCGTCGCGCGTGCCCGTCTACCAGGCGCCGCGGGGGACGGAGAACCTCTTCGCCCGTGAATACGGGATGGACGCGCAGGTCGCGACGCTGCGCCGGGCGCTGGCCCGGGGCGAGGTCGTCGACACCGACGTCGGGGTCGCGACCACCGGCGACGGGGCCGAGCGGGCGTTCGCGATCATGTGCAGCGTGGGGCCCGACGCGGGGATCGTGCATCGCGTCGCGGCGGCGCGGCGCGGCGCGATCACGAAGTGGTCGTACGTGGCGCCCGCGCTGGGGCAGGCGCTGCGCCCGCAGTTCGGGAAGCTCAGCGTCGCTGTCGACGGACACCAAGTCGTTGACGGGCGCAAGGGGCTGCTCATCGTCGCCAACAGCCGCCAGTACGCGGCCCGGCTCGACCCGTGCTCGCGGGCGTGTACGAGCGACGGCGTGCTGGACGTGGTGTTCTTTCCCTGGGGGATGGCGGTGGCGACGGCGCTATGGGCCGTGGCGTCGCGCCTGCGGCTGCACACACGCCTGCCGGGCGTGGTGTACGCGACGGGCCAGAGCGTGACGGTGCTCAACCGTGGCGAGCGATCGACACCGGCGCAGATGGACGGGGAGGCGGCGGGGACACTCGACGGAGCCGGGGCCTGGACGTTGCGGGTACGGCCCGGGGCGCTGCGGGTGCTGGTGGGGTAGAGGTCCTTGCCGGCTCAAGTCGCGCGCGGACGCCGGCGGGCGAAGGCGGCGAAGGCGCCGAGTGCGAGCGTCGCGCCCACGGACGGCGCGGGGATGGAGTCGACGGCCATGTAAATCTGCTCGCCAGTCGGGCTGAAGGACCGGTAATGGAACCAGGTCGCCTGGGACATCGGCTGGGAGGCGACGAAGTCGAGCCTGCGGAGCTGCCACCCGTCGGCGAGGGTGACGGTTCCCGGGAACACGCCGGCGATGATGGACCGGTCGGCGACGGAATTGCCGAACGAGACTTCGACGCTCCCGCCCGAGCCGAGGTTACTCGCGTGAATCGCGGCGAAGAGCGTGTAGGTGTTGCCCTCGACGAGTGACGTCGTCAGTTCCTGCGAAATGAACTCGAAGCTCCAGCCGCCCGCCCAGCGGTCGCCGTTGTACGCGAGCATGGAGCCGGGGAAGACGCCGTTGACGGTAGGGAAGAGCCCGCGGGGGGCGCCCAGGTGCGACCACGTATCGCCGCTGACCTGGCCGTCGCCGGGGGCCGGGCTCGTCCACGGGAACGGCAGGTTGGCGTGACCGATGCCGACGCCGTCGGGGTCGATGACGACGCCGACTTCAAAGTCGGAATTCAGGAGATTCAGGTTGTCCGCGAACGCGGGCGCGGCCGCGGTGAGCGCGGCGGCAGCGACAAATGCTTTCATGATCCCAACTCCTCTCCAAAGGGTGGCGGGTGGACGATGCGCGAGCACGTGCAGTTTACCGCCGATCGCACCATCCCCACGCGGGGTAGAGCCTGAGCGCTTTTTAACCCCTCAATCCACGCCCGCGGCGAGCTGGGCGGGGTTCGACAGGTTCAGCATCCGTTCGAGCGCGAGCAGGGCTTTTTCGCGGGCGGCGGGTGTGACCGTGATGCGGTTGACGACTTTGCCGTGCGCCAGGTTGTCGAGCACCCAGCACAGGTGCGGCTGGTCGATGCGGAACATCGTGGTGCAGAGGCACTGGCAGTCGGAGAGGATGCGAACGTGGACGCCTCTGGCGGCCGCCTCGCGCGCGAGACGCGTGACGAGATGCACCTCCGTGCCCACGGCCCAACGCGAGCCGGGCTTGGCGGCGCGGATGGTGCGGATGATGAACTCGGTCGAGCCGTTGAGGTCGGCCTTGTCCACCACGTCCTTGCTGCACTCGGGGTGGACGAGGATCGTCGTGCGATCCTTAGGGGGAAGCGCGGTGTTGGCGGCGGAGATCTCGTCGCAGTGCTCGGGGCGGAAGAGCCTGTGCACCGAGCAGTGCCCCGCCCAGAGCACGACGCTGGACGCGAGGAGCCGGTCGGGGGCGATCCCTGCGAGCGCCTCGCCCTTGCGGGCCCGGCGGGCATCGTACAGGCACGTCTGCGTGAGAACGTCGAGGCCGAAGGCGTGCGCGGTGTTGCGCCCGAGGTGCTGGTCGGGGAGGAAGAGGAGCTTGATGTCCTCCTCGTGTCCGGGTGTGGCGCTCCCCTCCGGCGTCACACCGCCGGCCATCGCCCAGCGGAAGACGTCCATCGCGTTGGAGGACGTGCAGACGATGCCGTCGTGCTGGCCGACGAAGGCCTTGATCGCGGCGGTGGAATTGATGTAGGTGACAGGGATGATGCGCCCACGCCAGCCCCCCCCACCCTGGGCGGCGAGGGCGGCGTGCAGGTCGTCCCAGGCCTGCACGGCGTCGTCGTAGTCGGCCATGTCGGCCATCGAACAGCCGGCGGAGAGGTCGGGGAGGATCACGCTCACGTCCTCGGGGGTGAGCATGTCGGCGGTTTCGGCCATGAAATGCACGCCGCAGAAGACGACGTACTTGGCGCCCGACGCGCCGACGCGTTCGGCGGCGAGCTGGGAGAGCTTGAGGGAATCGCCGGTGAAATCGGCGTGCTGGATGACCTCGTCAGTCTGGTAGTGGTGCCCGAGGATGATGAGCTTGGCGCCGAGCTCGCGCCGGCGCACGGTGATGCGCGCGGCGAGCTCCGCGGCGTCCGCGCGCGTGTACGACTCGGGGAGTGAGGGTTGCCAGAGCATCCTGGGGGATGGTACGTGTGCAGCGGCGAACGTGTGCGATGCTTGGGGCGTCAGGCTTCCGCGGCGCGGTACAAGCCGTGGTCGGCGATGTAGCGGCGGACGAGCGGGTGGAGCAGCTCGTCGAGCTCGGGGACGTCGGCGCCGCGGCCGGCAATGAGTTCGCGGACACGGGTGGCGGAGCCTTCTCTGAGGCTGATCGGGACGATGCGGGAGCGCCACGCGGCGAGCTCTGGCTCGGTCCAGAAGCCGGTGGCCCGCAGGGCGACGGTGAGCAAGTCGGAGGTGCCGCTCCCTCCCCCGTCACCCTCGCGGAGCATGACGAGCGGCTCGGCGATCGCGATGAGCTCGCGCGGCTCGCGCCAGCGGTGGAACGCCGCGGCCTGGTCGGCGCCGATGAGCAGGCGGAGCGTCGTATTCGCGCCGGCGTTCTGGTCCAGCCAGCGGCGGGCACGCCGCGCGGTATCGATGGAATAGCTCGGACCGGGCGTGCGGTCGAGTTCGTCGGTCCAAACGCTCGATGGGTCGGCCATCGCGCGGAGCATCGCGAGGCGCTGGGCGTCGGTGGCGCGTGGCGAATCGTGCTTGTGCGGCGAGCGGGCCGCGGGGACGTAGAGCACGAGGGTTCGCGACGGCGACTGCGAGAAGTGCTTCGCGACGTCGCTCGCGAGGGCCGCGTGGGCCGAGGTGGGCGGGTCGAATGAGCCGCCGAAGAGGATGATGGTGTCGATCGGTACGCCGGGGGCGAACGGGCCGCGGGGCAACGGCGTGGTGGGCGCCGCGTCGGGTGCGCCGGCGCCCGGTGCGTTCGCCACGAGTTGGCGTACGCGCTGGCCTACCTTCGGCAGCACGCGCCCGCACCGGCGCATCACGGCGACCATGTGCGGGATGAGCTTGGGATGGCGGAGCAGGTCGATGACGGCTCGGGCCGTGCGTGTCGAGCCGTCGGGACGGATCCAGCCGAGGGCCTCGGCGGGGAGTGTCTCATCGGGCGTGTCGGAGACGCCGCGGACGATGGCGTAGCGAAGCCCGAAGCGTTCGCACGCGGCGGCGAAGGCATGGGACTCCATATCGACGATCGCGGCGCCGGTGGCGCGGTGCAGGGCATGCTTGTCGGCGGGTGTGGAGACGATGCGGTCGACGG
>Ga0163153_10005542_pt1 | contig 14839 bp, 18 predicted proteins | sample OliLakLV19MP6IB1_FD_148629 | JGI IMG/M metagenome (GOLD analysis project Ga0163153, IMG submission 148629) | Freshwater microbial mat bacterial communities from Lake Vanda, McMurdo Dry Valleys, Antarctica - Oligotrophic Lake LV.19.MP6.IB-1 | ecosystem: Environmental > Aquatic > Freshwater >... | reverse complement strand
CTATTTGGCCTTGCATCGGGCAACGCTTACCGTGCCGGTGATGTCACCACCACCGCGGTGGGCTCTTACCCCACCGTTTCACCCTTACCTGAGCCAAGGTGACCGAATTGGAATCCCGTCACCTTGGCCATCGGCGGTTTGTTTTCTGTGGTGCTGGTGTCGGATCACTCCGCCTGGGAGTTACCCAGCGCCCTGCCCATGAAGTCCGGACTTTCCTCTCGCAGCGTCTCCGCCACGAGCGATCACCCAGTCTTCTCCCTCGCGCCAGAGCACTATAGGGCTGCATGTGGTGCGCTTTCAAGAGCGCTCTGCACAAGTTTCGACCTACTGTACGCCCGGCAAGAATGCCGAGGGAACCGGCTGCCTGGTCTGGTAAATCGCCATTGCCTCCGGCATCCATTTTTTCAGCTGGTCGATGCGGGTTTCATGGCTCGGGTGTGTGGACATAAATTCTGACGGCCCTCCGCCACCGGACGCTTGCCCCATCCGCTCCCAAAGAGCTACTGACTCGCGCGGGTCATAGCCGGCGTCTGCCGCGAGTAAGATTCCAATATAGTCTGCTTCCGATTCATGCTTTCGGCTGAAGGGGAGCAACACGCCCACCTGCGCGCCGACACCCAACGCCGCCATCGTCGCCTGTCCCAACATCCCACCCCCGTCTGCCGCCCCGGCTACCGCGCCGACAACTTGCATTGTGGTGTTCGTCAACTGACTTTGGCTCATCCGTTCTGCGCCATGTCGAGCCAACGCATGGACAACCTCATGTCCCATGACCGCTGCCAACCCTGCCTCAGTCTTGGCCATCGGGAAAATGCCGGTATATACAGCCATCTTTCCGCCAGGTAGTGCAAAAGCATTCGCTGTCTTGTCATCCTTGATAACCGTCACTTCCCACTGAAACTGATTCGCCATTTCAGCATACTTCGACCGCTTGGCCGCTTCGACAATGCGGGCCACGATTCTCTTCACCGGCTCGATCTCGCGAGGGTCTTGAGACGGTCGCAGCTTGGGATCACTCTTCACTTGATCGTAGGCCTGCGCACCCATTTTCATTTCATCCGACACCGATGTCATGAGCAACTGTGACCGCCCTGTGTAAGGATTGGTTTGGCACCCTACCAGCGAGAGGAGCGTCACACTCATCACGACAATGAATGCCGAACGCGAACGCTGTTTTACGGTACGCATTGAACGACCTCCTCTTCTCCAGTCAATTTTGTCGACTCCAAGGAAACAGACCACTCTAGATTGGTCTGCTAGATTATCCTGGCACTCTGACATTTTCTACTAACAGGATACTAAAACGTCCGTCATCGACGTTCTTACTTCGCTTCGTTGCTCACGACGGCCTTGCTGCGCATCATTTTTGAGCATCCCCTGTGCGGCCTTCCTAGTTGTCTTAGATGGGCAGGCTTTTAAGCTTCCCGTACCACAATAGTTTTTCAGCCTGCTAGAGCCATTTTTCGTGATGGGCAAGACGCCGCACACCCCCATCGAACGCATCGGCATCGATGAATCCGGCAAGGGAGACTATTTTGGTTCCTGGTCATCGCCGCCGTCTTCGTCGACGCCACCAAATATGAGCGAACTGACCCTCATGCAGGTCCGGGATAGCACAAAAATATCAGACGGACGTGTTCTCGATAGGCGCCTGACATCCGGACAATTTGTCCCCACAGCATAATTGCAATCGGGCCACAACGATACAACGAACTCTATGTGAAGATCCGGAACTTGAATCGCCTGCTGGCATGGGGACATGCGAAGGCCTTAGAGACGTTGATGGAAAAGGTTTCATGCAGGCGGGCGATCGAAGATCCGTTTGCCGACGAGCGATTGATTCTGAATGCCTTACATGAAAAGGGGCGCACAATTGCATGAGACAACGGATAAGGCCGAGTCCGATCTGGCAGTGGCCGCCGCCTCTACCGTGGCCCGTGCAGAATTTCTCCTGCGATTACAACACCTCTCGGACAAGATCGGCACGACGTTGCCCAAAGGGGTATCGCCAGCCGTCGAATTGGCCTGACGTATGATCGTGAAAAAGTATGGAGAGGAACGGCTGGGATCAGTTGCCAAGCTACACTTCAAAACGACTCCGGCTATGCTGGGGAAAACCGGCTAGACCGACTCACCGACCTCAAGGACCGACGTTTTATCGAGATCGGGGCCGGGTGTGGATTCGACAGGAATTTGCCCACTCCAGTAGAGCATTCGACGGCAGTAGGGGCAGGTATGGAGATCTCCCCCGCGTTTGACTTCAGAAATCAGTTGCGGAGGAAGCTGCAACCGGCATCCGGAACAGATCCCCTCCTTGATTTCGGCGAGCGCATGGTCCTTGCGCGACGCTTTGATGGAATTATAGCGATTGAGAAGCCCCTTCTCGACATGAGCCGAGCGGGCTTGCTGCTGCGACTCAAGATCCGCCAATTCCGTTGAGAGCCTGTGCTCCAGCTCGTCGAGCACCTGTTTTTCCTGCGCGAATGATTTTTCGATGGTACTGAGCTTCTCTTGCGCTTCTTTCGCCGCCCGCTGGAGCTGGTCCACCTTCTCCATGCACAACAAAATCTTCTCTTCGATGTCCCCTTTTTTCTTGTTGGCCACCTCGATCTCGAACAGATGAGCCTGGTATTCCTTATTGGACTTCAACTCGGATAGTCGCGACTTCATTTTGTCAGTGTGCGCTTCATGCGCTTCGAGATCGTGTTCGGACGACCGCCGCTCTTTGATGAGTGTCTCCACCGACCCACTGGTCTCCTGATGGAGCTGCCGCGCTTCCCGAAGTGGGAGGTCAACCACTTGGAGCCGTTCGGGAATTTTCCGGCGCTGTTCCTTGATCTCCGCGATGCGAAGATCCAATTTTTGCAGTTCGATAAGAGGAGAAAGGTTCTGGTTCAATGCACTCCTAATAACTGTTGTTCCGAATAACGATCTCGACCGATGAGTTCCCCAGCTATCCTGGTGGGCCCACTAGGACTTGAACCTAGGACCAGCTGATTATGAGTCAGCCGCTCTAACCACCTGAGCTATGGGCCCGATCAGGCGGTGACTCTCTCGTGTCTGCCCCGCAGACACGCACAGCCGATTTTAGGCTGCCCAGAAGGGGGAGTCAAATCCCGAGTGGAATGCTTCATCGCGCATCACAAACCTTCCACAAAACTGCGCAGCTTCTTGCTCCGACTCGGATGGCGCAGCTTGCGCAGAGCCTTGGCTTCAATCTGTCGGATACGTTCGCGAGTCACCTCGAAATCCTGACCGACTTCTTCCAGGGTATGGTCAGTGGCTTCCCCGATGCCGAACCGTTTCCGCAACACTTTCTCTTCCCGTGGTGTGAGTGTTTCCAATGCGCTGTTGATCTGGCGCTGGAGATCATACCGAATCGCCGCCTCCAGGGGAGACACCGCCTTCTTGTCCTCGATAAAGTCTCCCAAATGGCTGTCTTCTTCTTCCCCGATCGGAGTTTCCAGGGAAATCGGTTCGCGCGCAATTTTTAAAATCTTCCGCACTTTATCCAGCGGCAGATCCATGCGCTCGGCAATTTCCTCCGGCGTCGGTTCGCGACCGAGCTTCTGGACCAGATGGCGAGACGTCCGGATCAACTTATTGATCGTCTCGATCATATGCACGGGGATGCGGATCGTCCGAGCTTGATCGGCAATTGCGCGGGTAATCGCCTGGCGGATCCACCAGGTGGCATAGGTACTGAACTTGTAGCCGCGCTTGTACTCAAACTTGTCGACGGCCTTCATCAAGCCGATATTACCTTCCTGGATCAAGTCGAGGAACTGAAGACCTCGATTCGTATACTTCTTGGCAATACTGACGACGAGACGCAGGTTCGCCTCGACCAGCTCGGCTTTCCCGCGCTTAACCTTGTCCTCCGCCACATCCAGACGCTTGACTGCATCTTTAATTTCTTCCGCAGACACGAGAGCTTCTTCGGTCTCGAGTGTTCGAATCCGGCCCTTCGCCGCCTGATACACCTTTTTTATCTCGTTGAGCGCCTCCTCCGAACAGCTCGTCTTGCGTTTGACGGCGAGAAAGTCTTTTCGTTCGCGACAGAGTCTCTTGAGCGCCTCAGCACCGGCTTCTCCGCTGATCCCAAGCCGCCGCTGACAACTCACAATCTCTCGTTCAGACGTTCGGATCTGAATCGCCAACTCCCGCACACGCTGCACCATCCGATCCTTCAATACGCCATGCAGATTGACGGACTCCATCTTCTCGACGACCTGATCTCGAATCGTATCGATCTGTTTTTTGATTTTCTTCTGCTTCGCGGGATCGTTGTCGGCATGGCGAGCCACTTCATACAGGCTCTTGAGCGAAGTCGAGATTTTCCGGACGGAGCTCAGCCCTTCGAGCGTCTTCACCCGGAGCTCTTCATAGTCCCGCTGGATTTGTTCCTCCTCGAACTCTTCCTCGGTCTCGACGATCGGGACGATCTCACGCACGTCAATGGTCCCGTTCTTAAGCTGATCGTACAGGGCGAGGACAAACTCAATCGTCATCGGCATCCCATAGATGACCGAGGCGATATCCTTCTTTCCCTCTTCGATGCGTTTCGCGATCTCAATTTCTCCTTCACGGCTTAACAGCGCCACGCTTCCCATCTCTTTGAGATACAGTCGAACCGGGTCGTCGGTCCGGCTAAGTGCGCCGGGAGTGAGATCGATCTCCTTTTCTTCCTTTTCTTCTTTCTCATTCTCCTCCCCGGGTCCGACACCAACTTCGACCTCGGTGTCCTCAGCCTCCTCATTTGAGTCTTCACTGTCCCGGGCTTTCCTGATCCGTTCCCCCTCAGGCGCATCGACAATCTCGATGTCCATTTCGCCGAACATCGTCATAATGCTGCCGAACTGCTCAGAGGACACCACTTCCGCCGGCAACGTGCTATTCAGCTCGTCGTACGTCAAAAAGCCCTTCTCTTTTCCCATCGAGATCAGCTTCTTCACTTCGCCGAGCAACTCTGGTTTCGCCATGACTACTCCTTCACTAAGGACAACATTCCGGTAGAGATCCTGCCGGCCTTGTGCATTCGCAATTCATTCACTTGTGCGTTCAACATCCGCGCATCCTCCACACGGCCTTCCCGTTCGGCGGCCCTGAGTTGCACGATCAGATCTCGCAACCCGGCCTCGGCCCGCTTCCGATCCAACGTCTCTAAGCAGCCCGCAACGTGGGCCTTAACGTCGTCGAAATGGTCTTCCCGCATGGACAACTCAGTTGCCAGCGACCCACAATCGGGGTGATCGACCACCGCGTCCAGCAACAACCTGAGCCCGACTCGTCCGTCTCGATCAAGGTGATTCAGCGCCGCCTCGACGAGGGACCGACAGGCCGGAACCGAAAAGGCTTCGGGCTTCAGTCGTTGCACATCTGCAGAGGTCAGATGTCCATGCAGCAGCAGATACGCCAAATCCCGCTCCTCGCTCACACCCTTGAACGTCGCTGGCGTGGGAACGGCTGATCGAGCGACCGTCGGGCGAGTTCTCTCCGACTGCTCCAATGCCGGATACCGTTCAATCAACCGTTGTTGGCTGATCCCCAATCGTTCTGCAACGACACGAATCCGTTCTTCTCGTTCGATTGGATGTTCGCTTTTTTGCAGAATCCGCAACACATCATCCACACTGCGGATACGCCCTTCAATTGTGCTGGACTCTGCGGTGCTCAAACGATGCTCGAGGGCAAAATCCAAAAGACTCGGAGCCTGCTCTTCCAACCGGGTGAAGGCGTCCGGTCCTTCCTTTCGCACATACGTATCGGGGTCCTCTCCAGTCGGTAACGTCACAACTTTCACACCAATCCCGCTGTTCACAAACAGATCGAGTCCTCGCAGTGCTGCACGAACCCCCGCCTGATCCGGATCGAACAGCAACACGACCTTCGAGGCAAACCGTCTCAGTACCTGAATATGCTCTTCCGTCAGAGCAGTCCCTAGCGTCGCAACCGTGTGGGTCAGTCCGGCTTGATGAAGCGCAACCACATCAAAATACCCTTCCACCACAATCGCGGTCTTCAGCCGAGCCACCGCTTCCCGTGCAAGATCCAACGCGTACAGCGTCTGCCCCTTCTTGAACAAGGGAGTATCCGGCGAATTCAGATACTTCGGAGTCCCCTCGCCAAGGATACGCCCTCCAAACCCGATGACCCGCTTGCGCAAGTCCGTGATAGGAAACATCACACGGGAACGAAAGCGATCATAGGCCCCGGCGGCATGTTCACGGGCTACCGTCAATCCAGCAGCGGCCAAGTCGTTCTGTGCAAAGCCCTGCTTGCTCAACGCCTTAATGAGGCCGTCCCACTCAGCCGGGGCGCAGCCGATTTCAAATTGCTCGATCGTTTCAGCTTGTATGCCCCGGCCGGCCAAGTAGGCCCGTGCCGTCGCGCCGGTCACGTCATCCTGCAAATTCTGTTGAAACCACGCCGTGACCGCCCGATTAAGCGGTTCAAGGCGATTCGCCTGCGCAGCCTGAGGCCCCGCGCTTGGCCCACTGTCCGGCACGTCAATCCCGAGTTTCTGCCCGAGATCACGAACTGTTTCAGGAAAATTCGCGCCGGTAATCCGCATCAGAAACGTAAACACATTGCCGCCCGCGCCGCATCCGAAACAATGAAAAATCTGGCGGGAAGGACTCACTGTAAAAGAAGGTGACTTTTCCTGATGGAACGGACAGAGCCCCTTCAGATTCTGTCCAGCCCGAGTCAAGCTCACGTGATGTCCAACGACCTCGACGATATCGACCCGGTCTCTGACTTGATTGATCACGTTTTCAGAAATCAGACCTCGGCCCACGGGAGTCGCGGCTCCTATTTCCCCACCGAATGCCGGCGAATTTAATACCTGTAAATGATCCTAAAATAGACCGGTCAGAGTAACAGAAGAAAAAGAAACCTGTCAATGTGGTGAGGTGCCCGGCACGATGTTCAAAAAGTCCGTCCAGCAAGGCCGCAAGGAGTGAGGACTCCGAGGCGTACGCGGGCAGGGTACGTAGAGGAGTTCGAGCGACTGAAAACGAAGCCTGAGGCAAAGCGCGTCGTGGCGCGCTGGGGCTGGGCAGATGAAATCGGTGGCTTTTTCAACATCGTGTTCAGCCGGGAGGCCAAGCCATATGTCGCCCGCCCAAGACATGGAGATGAAGGTGAGACACAGTCTGGCCGCCATTCACACCGGTATTGATGACGAAGCGATAGCCGGAATCGGCAATTCCCTTCAATTTCGAAATTTTGTTGCCGGCCAGCATCAACCGTCCGAGCAGCCCAACATCTAAATCTTCTAGCTCGGCAATCGAGGTCACATGTTTCCGGGGGATGACGAGTGTATGAGTCGGCGCTTGGGGATTGATGTCGTCGAATGCGATGACCAAATCGTCTTCGTACACGAGCGTTGCCGGAATGGTCCTCGCGACGATGTGACAAAAGATGCAGCCACTCATGAGGTAGGCCCTTTTCTCAAGCCAGACTTACCGAACCTGGTTGCCAGTTCCTGATAGATCTCTTGCGGCGTGATGTTGTGGTATCCCAACGCCACCACGGTATGGAACAACAGATCCGCCGTTTCATACACAATCTCGTCTTTCTTCCCGCCCTTCCCGGCAATTGCGACCTCTCCGGCTTCTTCCACCACTTTCTTGAGGATTCGATCAACCCCGCCTTCCAGAAGTTTGGAGGTATAGGACTCGCTCGAAGGCTGACGCTTCCGTTCTTGGATCATCTGGTATAGGCGTTCGAGAATTCCCCCCCAAGACTCGGACGTCGTCGTCTCAGGCGAGTCCAAACGAGAAAAAAAGCAGGCCCGCTCCCCTGTGTGGCACGTCGGGCCGACCGGCTCGACCTTCACGAGAAGGGCATCGCCATCACAATCGAGAAACAGGTCTTTAAGTTGCAGCTTGTGGCCGGAGGTCTCACCTTTTTCCCATAACGTCTGGCGCGACCGGCTCCAGAAATGCACCGACTTCGTTTCAATGGTCTTTTGCAGTGCCTCCTGGTTCATAAAGGCCACCATCAGGACGGTGCCATCCCGCCAATCCTGGACGACCGCTGGAATCAGCCCCTGCGCATCAAATGTCAATCGCCCGACATCCATTATCGAACCGCCACTCCCTTCCCGCGAAGATAGGCTTTCGCCTCCTGAATCGTATGAGTCCGGAAATGAAAAATGGACGCGGCGAGCACCGCATCGGCCTTACCTCTGACAAATCCGTCATAGAGATGCGCCAAACTTCCCACGCCGCCCGACGCAATCACCGGAATCGACACAGCCTCCGACACCGCCGCCGTCAACGCGAGGTCATAGCCCTGCTGTTGCCCATCTTGATCCATGCTCGTGAGCAAAATCTCACCTGCCCCATACCGGGCCATCGTCTTGGCCCATTCAACGACGTCGAGACCGGTCGCCTTCCGTCCGCCGTGTGTGAACACGTCCCACCCTGTTGCCGGCGCGGGACGATGTTTGGCGTCGATGGCCACAACGATACATTGAGTCCCGAATCGCTCCGCCGCTTCCTTCACAAATTCAGGCCGTTGGACTGCCGCCGTATTTATGCTCACCTTGTCTGCGCCCGCGCTCAACAGCGCCCGAATGTCTTCAATTGTTCTCACCCCACCGCCCACAGTCAGCGGCATGAACACTCGCGCCGCCGTCCGCTCAACCACGTCGATGATGGTCTTGCGATTCTCATGCGAGGCGGTGATATCCAGGAAACAGAGTTCATCGGCCCCTTCACGATCGTACACGGTTGCCACTTCGACTGGATCTCCCGCATCGCGCAAGTTCACAAAACTCACGCCTTTGACGACGCGACCGTCTTTGACGTCGAGGCAGGGAATAATGCGTTTGGTCAACATCGCAGCACGTAAAACAACCATGTGAGAAAAGATGTCATCATGCCTCACGGAGAGCTGAGACGGCAGCCCGATAGTCTAGTTTTCCGTCGTAGAGGGCCTTTCCCACAATCGCACCTTCAACCCTGGGACCGAGCGCCTGCACGGCCCGAAGATCCTCAACTCGCGAAATCCCTCCGGAAGCGATCACGGGAAAGGACGACAACTCCACCACTTCCCGCAACGCCGCCAGATTCGGCCCACCCAACATACCATCGCGGGCAATGTCGGTATAAATCACGGCGCCCAAGGCATAGCCTGCCAACTCCTTGAGCAAGTCTGTCGCCTTCGTCTCCGATAACGCCGTCCAGCCTTTTACCGCCACCTTCCCATCCCGTGCATCGAGTCCCAACAGAATCTGGCGAGGAAATTCCAGACAGGCCTTCTCCAAGAAAGACCGATCGGTCAAGGCCGCAGTGCCGAGCACAACCCTGGTTACACCCGCGCCGAGATAGCGACGCACCGTCTCGATCGACCGGAGCCCTCCCCCAACTTGCACCTTCACCGTGACGGTGCGAAGGATCGCTTCGATCTGAGGAAGATTGCGCGGTTCTCCGTCCACGGCCCCATTCAAATCCACCACATGAATCAGCGTCGCGCCGCTGTGTTGCCATTGCGTCGCGACAGCCGGCACGTCGTCGGAATAGACCGTCTCCGCCGCCATGTCGCCCTGACGCAACCGCACACAACGACCATCTTTCAGGTCAATCGCAGGAATAACGAGCATGCAAAGAACCGCGTCCTCTCAATGTTCCACTGCCGTTCCAAACGGAAACTCTTTGAGCATATGCTCGACTCCATACGTTGCCAACTCTTCCGCTGTCACAAATACTCCACGCCGCTGAATAAACCCCATCAAGTCTTCCGTCATCGGCCGCTGCTTTTCGTAGTAATTCCCTTCCCAGAGAACTTGCCCATCAGCCGCAACCACCTTGGCTTCAAACCCTACGGTCGCCGGTGGGCTGGCGCCAAAGCGACCACCAACGCGTTCCCGATACACCAATACTTGGCCGATCAGCGAGGCATCAGCCTTGAGCTGTTTTGCCACCGTGACCGCCTGTGATTGACCGGGAGAAGGTTGCGACGCCGATTGAGACGTCAGTGCTCTAGTTGCCTCCCCCGGCGATAGCACGGTCATACCCTGCCGTGTCTTCAATCTGTTCCAGAGCAACTGCGTGACGATATCCCCAGCTCCAGCCGGCACGGTGACTGTTTGCCTGAGCGGGTGTTCGATAGTCGGCGGCACCGCCATCGCTATATCGGACCTGCGAACCTCAGGCGGCACCGAGAAATGCTGATCGGCAACATCCCTGACTTGTGGTGTCGTGAGGGTTGTGAACGGGACCAACGCCATGATGCGAATCTGATAGCGCGGCAATTCGGCAGATGCTTTCGTAGTCACTTTCGACCCACTACATCCGGCAACCACCAACAGCGCTAATCCCACCAAGGCCATCGACCGTCTCGTATTACTCATCGTGCTCATTTCCACGATCCAAAGTTTTTGATCAACCGCAAACCCACGGCCTGACTTTTTTCAGGATGAAACTGACAGGCCACGACATTATCCCTCCAGATACTTGATACAAACGGGAGTCCATATGTGGTTGTCGTCGCGGCAATCTGCCGGTCGACCGGCTCAACATAATACGAATGCACAAAATACCAATGGTCTCCATCCGCAATCCCCTCGAACAAGGGACAGGCCCGTTGAATGGCAACCTGATTCCAGCCCATGTGAGGAACCTTCAGCGCAGGATCAATCTCAAACCGTCTGACCCTGCCCGGAATGATGCCGAATCCTTTGTGAGTGCCAAACTCTTCGCTCTCCGTGAACAACAATTGCAACCCTAAACAGATTCCCAGAAATGGTTTTCCCGATTGAATCGCGGTACGAATCGGTTCCTCTAACCCATACCGCTCGATGTTGGCCATACAATCGCCAAAGGCTCCCACCCCAGGCAGCACCACATGACTCGCATTGCCGATCACGTGCGAATCCCGCGTGACCACCGCCTGGTGCCCCACCGCTTCAAAGGCCTTGGAGACACTGCGGAGATTGCCCATCCCGTAGTCGATAATTGCGATCATGGCACTTTCTTGGAGGATGTTGAAACATTCACTCTTCTCACTCGCCCAACCCAGACCCACCGAACTGAGCCTGTTCCTATGCATCGTGGGCTCATCGAAATTCTGAACGTATCCCCCATACGGCCCCAGCTTAGACTCCCCTGCGACCTTCTGGAGACGAAACGAAACACGTTTGTTCGTAGCCGTAACCCCACGGCCGCAACAATACCCCAACTAGCAACATCCTGCCACTATCATCTATCACGCTTTCAAATAGGACCCGATGCCGATGATTCAAGCGATCTCTGATCTAGCAGGCTGCAGAAATGCTCTTGTAGGAGGATACCCAATAGAGACACCGAACCTGTCCCCACCGCCGGGGGAGTGAGGAGGCCGGGGCCTGGTTGAAGGTCTGAACGATTCACGAAAACAGGCGCGTCTGGGCGCGCCGGGGTTGGATTGGCAAGAAGAACGAATTTTTCAGCGCCCTGCTAAATGCCCGCGTACCACTCGTAGCCTTGATCCTCCCAATACCCACCCTTCCCGCCGGCGATGCCGGCAAGCGTCTCTACTAATTCGATCTGCCTCACATACTTGGCATGTTTGTATCCGAGTTGGCGTTCAAAGCGAAGTCGAAGCGGCGCGCCATGGGGAATGTCCAGCGGGTTGTCATTCATCTCGTAAGCCAGGATCGTTTGCGGGTGATAGCAGTCGACTAGGGCCATGCTCTCGTAGTACGACACCCCTTCTTCGTCCACATCGGCGCAATGGAAGACGGCGAACTTGGCATTCGGCAACGGCGTAACTCGTCGGATCAGATCCCCGAGCGGGACACCGGTCCACTTACCGATGGCGCTCCAGCCTTCGACGCAATCGTGGCGAGTGATTTGTGTTCGCGCCGGCAATTCTTTCAGCGCCGCGAGCGACCAACTCATCGGGGTCTGAACCAAGCCGCCGACCTCCACCATCCATTCAGAGAAATTCTTCGCAACGTGCTCGGCATAAATTTCCGTGCCCGGATCGGTATTCCCGTTCGCCGGAAACACCTTCGAGATGTCGGCGTCCCCATATTCTTTGGCGAGGGCATTCGTGGGCGTGATGGCCCGTTGCACTCGTTCAGTCAGCTTCTCCGTCTTGCTCAAGATCGAAGGGAACCAACTGCTCTGCGACAGGTTGTCGCAGCCAGCTAGCGCCACCAAACTCGCAACGCCCAACGTCCCCTTCAAAAACTGTCTACGTTCCATTGCGCGTTCATGCTTCATGGTTCGCTCCTTCATGCTCATGCTTCACGACAAACCATCCCGTCACCATCGATCGGATGTTGTTGAAAAATCCCGTCAGGATCACTTCCACCACATGAATCACAATGAACCCGACGAAGGTAAAACAGGCGATGAAGTGGATCGTCCGCGCGGCCTGCCGTCCACCGAAAATCGTGAGCAGCCAGGGGAACGCCGTATCGATCGTCGGCGACATCGTGAGGCCCGTCAGGATGATCAACGGTGCCACCACAAACAGAACTCCTACATAGGCTAGTTTCTGCAGTACGTTGTACCGCCTGGCCTCCTCACCAGTGGGATGCCGGAAGACCAGGTGATCTTTGACGGCCTTGCCGATGCCACGTAGGTCCTTGCCGGTCGGGGCCAGGTCGCGCGTGACATGCCGGCTGATCAGCGCATAGGCCGTGAAGAATAGGCCATTGATGACGAGGAGCCAGGCGAAGAACAGGTGCCACTGCCGGCCCATCGCCAGAAATTTGGCGCTCGGCACGGTCGCCCAAGCAGGGAAAGCATGGCGCGAGCCATTCGAATAGCCGAGGACGCCCGTCGTATCGAATTGGTGGCCTAGGATCGTCGTGATGCCACGGATCTCGCCGTTCTCGGCCTTCACGGGACGAATCGAGAGCAACGACTGGTCACGATCGGACCGGTCACCCCAATAGAGGGCGGGATGCGCGTTGAATATTTGGAGCCCGCTCATAATCAGGATGATGAGAATAGGAACGTTGAGCCAATGGCTGATTCGTACAGGCAGTCGATGACGGTAGACTCTCTCGGCCACCGGAGCTGAAGCAGAACGTGCGTCTTGGGTATCACCCTGACTCGCGGTGAGATCATCGGAGGCCGAGGGTTCTTCGAGTGGAAGAGGTTCGGATCTCATCGCCAGTTCTGAAACCTGCTCGTTCTCCTGACCTTGACTGGTTCCAACACCTTCGTGAATGAGTAAGGCCATGATCGTATCTCCTCTGGATTCGAATGACTTGTCTGCTGCTTAGTCGACGTCAAACCTCGAATCTTACAGGCTGTCGCAGGTGCAGAAACAAGACGGCCTGCGGTCGGATACACCGAGCGCAGGCCGTGGGGGGGGGATCCGTCGAGGCGGTCGCTTGGCTTACTTACCCATTTCTCCCATCTTGCCCTTCATCTCACCTTTCATGTCGCCCTTCATGTCCTTCATATCACCCTTCATACCCTTCATGTCACCTTTCATGTCGCCCTTCATCTCATCCTTCATACCCTTCATCTCGCCCTTCATGTCACCCTTCATCTCATCCTTCATACCCTTCATCTCGCCCTTCATGTCACCCTTCATCTCATCCTTCATACCCTTCATCTCGCCCTTCATGTCACCCTTCATTTTCCCCATCTCCTCGGCAAATGAAAGGGAGCTGAAACCTACGAGACACATGACTGAAATAACTGACAGCATAATCTTCTTCATCGGAAACCTCCTGGTGAATAGTGGAAAACAGAGGCAGGGCACAATGCCCTGCGCTCACAGACAAACGAAGTCAACCGCGTCATTGATGCACCTTCGTGAGCCTTTTGACGTCAGGCCAGTTTGTATTTGCTTTGAGGATAAAGCCGGGGATATCCATCTTCCATTGGGAGCGGACTGATTCACTATAGTTCAGGTACAGCTTGTCGTTTACCATGGTAAACGCTGCGGGGTCGATGACAGCCTTATACCCCTTGGCCATGCCGAAGGCACAATAGCCTCCGTACTGTGGGGCGAATTTGTCCGGCTGCATCGTAAATCTGTCGCGATTGGTTGCCGTAGAAAAATAGAAGGTCGAGCCTTGATATTCTGCATGAAACTCCGCCACTCCCTTCACCGGTTTCATCTCCGCAAAATAGGCAATCGGATCATAGCCACGGATCGCCACACCGTCTTCCTCGAAAAACACGCCTGCAAAGGCTGGTACGATGCTCGCGAAGAACAAGAGCGCAGCGGCTAGCACAGCATGTCGAACATTCCAGTTCATACTCATCCTTTTTCACGTCATTCGTCGATCGTCATTCGTCAACCGAAAGACCTCTCTCCGCAATTGACGTTTGACTGTTGACTATTGACCATGTTGTTCATTCATACGCCACGTTCACAAAGACCTTGATCGCACCGCCCTCCGTCGTGAGCGTCTGCATCATTTTCTGATAGTTCTCCAACCCTGTGACCGGATGCGTGAGCAACTTCGTAAGCCAGCCCGGGAATTCCAGCTCGGCTCGCGCAAAGTCGTAGACGCCGGGCGTATAGCCGGTCGCTTCGTAGGCGGAACACTTCATCGCCCCGATTCAGGTGCAGACCACGGCCAATCCCTAGCGGGTCATGAATATGCCAAGTGCCTGCAGTTTCTCGCTCAAGGCTCTATCCCTCCCCATTGGCATCGTGGCGGTGGCGGTCTTGATTAGGGCACGTCTCCTTCTTCGATCTAACCGTACGACTGCGGCAACCACGTCTCTCCACGGTGCCGGTTGTCTTCTTCGCTGCTATCGCGTAGTCATCCGAGCCCCCGCATCCTTACATGACGTTCTTCAAGTGTATCTAACGAGTCCATTTCATCGTGGAGTTCGCCGGTTCGAATAATGAGTTCCCGTCCATGGAC
>Ga0163153_10005535_pt1 | contig 14866 bp, 14 predicted proteins | sample OliLakLV19MP6IB1_FD_148629 | JGI IMG/M metagenome (GOLD analysis project Ga0163153, IMG submission 148629) | Freshwater microbial mat bacterial communities from Lake Vanda, McMurdo Dry Valleys, Antarctica - Oligotrophic Lake LV.19.MP6.IB-1 | ecosystem: Environmental > Aquatic > Freshwater >... | reverse complement strand
CAACTGGCCAGTTGCCTGGTGAATCCGCGTGCCTGTCGCGAAACCGAGCTGAATGTTCTACCCACCACCAAGCCCAAACGCATTGCCGTGGTTGGATCAGGACCAGCCGGCCTGGCTTGCGCCGTAACGGCGGCAAAACGCGGCCACAAAGTCAGCCTGTTTGAGGCAGCCGATCAGATTGGCGGCCAATTCAACCTGGCCAAGCGCATACCGGGCAAAGAGGAGTTCCACGAAACCATTGGCTATTTTGCCCGCCAACTGGAGCTCACCGGGGTGGATGTGCGCCTGGCTACGCGGGCGGATGAAGCCACGCTGATGGGTTTCGACAGCGTGGTACTGGCTACCGGTGTAAGGCCCAGAAATCCTGCGATCGATGGTATCGATCACCCCAAGTCGGTGAGTTATCTGGATGTGCTTAATGGCACCGTGCAGGTCGGTTCGCGGGTGGCCATTATGGGTGCTGGCGGTATTGGTTTTGACGTGGCCGAATTCCTGTCACAAGCCGCCAAGGACCCTTTGCAATTTCCCACTGCAGAGGAGTTCAGCCGTAACTGGGGCATCGATATGAGCCTGCAGGCACGCGGCGGTGTGGCTGATGTCAAGCCGGACGTAACGCGGTCACCACGTGAAATTTTCCTCATGCAACGCAAAACCACCAAGCTTGGCAAAGACCTGGGCAAAACCACCGGCTGGGCGCACCGGCTGGAGTTACAGCACCGCGGTGTGCATATGCTGCCGGGCGTGAGTTATCAGCGCATCGACGATGCTGGGCTGCACATCCAGATCGACGGCAAATCCAGTGTGATGAAGGTTGACCACGTGGTGATCTGTGCCGGGCAGGAATCGCGCCGGGAGCTGCAACAGCCTTTGCTGGATGCCGGCATCGAAGTGCATCTGATTGGTGGTGCCGACTTTGCGGCGGAACTGGATGCCAAGAGGGCTATCTTGCAGGGTACGGAGCTGGCTACAACTTTCTGATTCCAGAGTCGAATTAAACTCTCATTGAAGAAGCTGTAAACACGAAATATAATTCATCGATATTTGAATTCAAGCACAAATTTCTGAATGCTATCGGGCTGCTGCTAAAGAGAGGCTGTCATGAGTGAATGGACTTTATTCAGCAACCACGGGCACGTTCTGGTTTGTCTGGCGAACAATAATGAAGCCCGGCTCAGGGATGTTGCCGCTGAAGTAGGCATTACCGAACGAGCGGTGCAGAATATCCTGCGGGAATTGCAAAAGTCGGGAATCGTTCAGGTCAGCAAACATGGCCGTTGTAATCATTACCAGATCAATACCCGCAAGTATTTGCGCCATCCATTGGAAGCCCATTGTTCTGTGGGCAAATTGTTGGCCTTGCTGATATCCGGGGATCGTGAGGCAGAAAATGTCGTTGTCCAGAAGGCGGCGGAAGACCGATCAAAGCCGGTGAAAGCCACCACCAAGAAATCCATTAAAGATCAACCAGAAGCCGAGACAGATGACAAAAAGGCTGACGACGATGAAGTCAAAAGAGCCAGAAAGAAAGATGGCGAAAAAGATGACAAACAGGATGGGCCATCCGCCACCGATCAAGGCAGTTTATTTTGACCGACGCGAATATCAGGGAGAGTTCGGCTTCGGTTGTTCTGATCACGGGAGCGGGTAGCGGCTTGGGTGCGGCCATGGCGCGGCGTTTTGCACGTGCCGGATTCCGGGTGGCGGTTACCGATATCAATGCACAACGTGCCCAGCAGGTCAGCGATGAATTGACGGCTGGCGGAAACACCAGCTTGCCTGCCGAACTGGACACCACCCGTAACGAAGATTGGCAACGTGTTGGCGCACTGGTTGAACAGCAGTGGGGCCCGGTTAACGTAATCATCAACAATGCTGGTGTCGCTGCGTCTGGTCTATGCGAGGAAACTTCGCTGGATGACTGGCAGTGGGTCATCGATATCGACCTGCTGGGCGTGGTGCGGGGTTGTCACCGCTTTCTGCCAGGGCTGCGCCAGGAAGGTGCAGCCGGAAGGCTGGCTCATATCATCAACATTGCCTCTTTTGCCGGCTTCAGCGCCATGCCGGGCCTGTCAGCCTATGGCACGGCCAAGGCTGCCGTGATCGCTCTGTCTGAGCATTTGCTGACTGAGCTCGATGGCAGTGGTGTGGGTGTGTCGGTAGTTTGTCCGTCCTTTGTGGCCACCAATTTATTGGAGTCCTTTCGTTCTACTGAGAATGATATGCGAAAAACTGTGGAGCGCTGGATGAAGCATTCTCCTGTGACTGCTGCTGACGTGGCCGAAACGGTTTTCACCGCCATGCAGAACAATCAGTTCATGGTACTGACGCATCCGAAAACCCTTTGGGCTCTGCGTATGAAGCGATTTTGGCCTACACGTTATTACCGTCGGATCATTGCAATGTCGCGCTTGGCCAGGAGCAGAAAATCGTGAAACGGCAACAATGGATGATTTACGGCGCCAACGGTTATACCGGCCGACTGACGGTGCTGGAAGCCGTCAAGCGCGGCATGAGTCCGATCCTGGCCGGACGTAATGCCGCAGCACTGGCTGAACTGGCCGCAGAAATGGGTTTGGAGGCTCGTGTATTTGATCTGAAATCCAGCGCTGAGGTGGTTGAGAACCTGGCTGATTGCCGCCTGGTGCTGCATTGCGCCGGGCCTTTTTCTGCCACCAGCCAACCGATGATAGCTGCCTGTCTGGCAGCAGGCGTGCACTACCTCGATATCACCGGCGAGATATCGGTGTTTGCCAATGCACATAAACAAGCAGACGCAGCACGTCGGGCGGATGTGGTGTTGATCCCGGGCGTGGGTTTTGATGTGGTGCCGTCAGATTGCCTGGCAGCAAGCCTGGTACAAGCCTTGCCGGCGGCGATCGAACTCTGCCTGGCTTTTGAAGCGGGCGGTGGACCCAGTCCAGGCACCGCCAAGACCAGCACCGAAGGGCTGGCGAGGGGCGGGGCGATACGCAAGGACGGCAAATTGACCAAAGTACCTTTGGCCTGGAAATCACGTTCCATACCCTTTGCTCATGGTGAACGCATGGCCATGACCATACCCTGGGGCGATGTCTTTACCGCCTATATCAGTACTGGAGTGCCGGATATCGAGGTGTATATGTCGGTACCGCCCGCCACCATACGGCGCTTGCAGCGCATGCGTTGGCTGCAGCCTTTGCTGGGCACAGCCATGGTGCAGAATTTCATGAAAAAGCGTGTTGAACGTTCAGTCAAAGGCCCGAATGATGCGCGCCGGCAAAATACCGATGCGCAGTTGTGGGGGCAGGTGAAGAGCGCGGATGGACGCACGGTCAGTGGCACCATGACCACTCCAAACGGTTATGACCTGACGGTGATTGCCAGCCTGGGAATCGCCGCCCATTTGCTGCAGAACGATGTGGAAGGGGGTTTTTACACACCATCGATGTTGATGGGGGCCGCTTACGCGCAAACCCTGCCCGGAGTCACTATGTCCATCGGCCAGGTCATTGCTGATAAGTCCTGAGTTGCAATCAAAGTCGCTTGAGGTTGGCGCTACCGCGAGTACCGTCGCGTAACCGGCTTTGCAGTAGGCGTAGTCGATCCAACCTGACTTCCAGCAACAATCGCAATCCATCAGGCTCGAAATTTTCTTCAAGTATCAGCGCCTCGCAGGCATCCGCTGCGGCATGCACAGCTCCAGTATGCTCAAAAGCCGCTTCGATACGGCATCGGCAACTGGGGTGATGCTGCAACAGTTTGGCCTGGTCGAGGCAGCGTGCCGCGCAACCGCCATAGGCCCGCACCAGTCCGCCAACGCCCAGCATGATGCCGCCAAAGTAGCGCGTCACTACCACCATGACCTGGCTGAGATTTTTGCCTTCAATCGCTGCCAGTATGGGTTTGCCCGCCGTGCCTGCCGGCTCACCATCATCATTGGAGCGCTGCGTATGTTCCAGCTTCCAGGCCCAGCAATTATGTGCGGCTGCCGGGTCTGCCACGGTCGCATAAAAAGCCAGCGTGGCAGCCAGATCAGCTACCGGTGCGCAATGCACCACAAAACGACTTTTCTTGAGCACATACTCGGCAGTAATCGTTTCTTCCAGGCTCAGCATGGCCCAGGTTCTTTTGTCATTGTTCCGCCTGCTGCAGAGCTAAGGCCCAGCCGGGTAAAGGATAGTCCGGATGATCTTGCGCAAAGGCGTATAATTGCTCGGTCGCTTCAATGGTCAGGCCCTGATCGTGCAACTGCTGGATTAAATCCAGCCATGCTTGCGCCGAGTCGTTGTCGGCCTGTTGCAGATTGTCTGCTGAATCGGCAAAAACTTCTTCACTGAGTCTGGCCAAATCCGCTGATTCAGCCGGTGATTCAGCCGATGACGTAATCAATGACGTTTGCGGGGGAGACACCATAGCTTCAGCAGCTTGCTTCATCACCTCCAGGCTCGCGGAACGATCGACTGCCCGTGCGGGTTGATCTGCCGACTCGGCCCGCACGGAAGCAGCAGACTGCAAGGCGTCGTTGGTTTTTTCTGCTTGGAGGTGGCTCTCTTCCTTTTTCGCTTTAAAGGCAGGATCAGCAAGATTCGGTGTCGCTGGTGCTTGCACCAGCGAGATGCCCAGCGCAATAACAGCGATTGACGTGGTCGCCAGCCCTGCAATCCAGCCCAGCTTGCCCGCCAGGGGAGAGCGCTGCCCCAGCACCTGCCTCTGCACCTTCTGGTACGCCTGGTTTTGCACTGCGCGCCGGGCCATATTACGCACCGCCTGGTCAATCATTGCCGGTGGTTCGATGTCCGACAGGACTTGCCTGGCTTGCAACTGGTCCAGATCGCGCAGCAAATCTTCACCCTTTGGGTATAGCTTATCGGGGCACATGATGTCCACCCTCCGGTTCCGGATTGACCTGCATCTGTTGTTTCAACTTGGCCAGGGCATAACGCAATCGGCTTTTGCAGGTTTCCATGTTGACGCCCGTCAAGTCCGCAATGGCGGCCAGGTCCAGCCCTGCTTCCAGCCGTAACAACACCACCTCACGCTGCTCACCGGGCAGGGCATCTATGGCAGCAGCCAGGCAGTCCGCGGTCTCGTCTTGCAGGGCAGAGGATTCAGGGCCAGCAGCCTCGCTGGCCAGCTCAGGCAGTTCACGCTCCGGGCGGTTTGGCTGGCGGCGATAGTGGTCAACCACCGTGTTCCTGGCAATGCGGAACAACCAGGCGGCAAAAGGTGACTTGCCGCGATAGCTTTGGCGGCCTTTGATCAGCTTTTCCCAACATTGCTGGTACAGGTCATTGCTGCTGACCGGATCTTTGACCTGACGCAATATAAAGCGATAGAGCGGCCCCCGATAGCTTTCATACAGACGGTCAAAGGCCGTTGCATCGCCCGCTGCATAGGCCAGCATCAATGCTTCATCAATGCCAGACGTCACCGGCCAGTGCTCAAGCCGCCAGTCCGGGTCTGGCAGAAAGTCTGGGCTTGGCCGAAAGGCTGGTCTGGCGGTAGTACCTATGCTGTCTTCCATGCCTATACCAACGTTGCCGAACGGCGATTTGGGTTAATCCTGTGAAAACTCTTTCAATCATCCGCCACCACGCCGTTGCTGTTCATGCCCAACAAGGTTTCAGGGCTGATGTGATCGACCGTGCAGCGCAGCCGACCATCAGCCAACTGTGTATGGATGTTTTGCCCAAGTTGAAAATGCTTGCGATGGCTCATCATTGCGCCAGATTCCGCGTCGCTGAGTACCGCATAACCACGATCCAGTGTGGCCAGCGGACTGATGGCATGCAGAGTGCGCGCAACATCATGCAGCTTGCTCCGCTGCTGCCGCAATCCCTGTTGCACCGCCCGTTGCAGCCGCTGTTGGCTGGTTTGTAATTGTTGCGTCTGAATGGCTAACTGCCGCTGTGGGTGGCAAAGACTCAATCGCTGACTCATGGCCTTCAGACGATTGCTGCGATCCTGCACGGCACGCTGCATGGCGCGCAACAGTTGACTGCTGGCGCTGGCCAGCTCTTTTCTCTGGCCACGCAGCTTCAGTTCCGGCTGCTGCTGTGCCAGGCGATGGGACAAATGATCCAGTTTTTGAGCGTTTTGCTGCAAACGATATTGCATGCGGCTGGTCAGCAAACGCGCTGTACGCTCAAGACCGAGCAGTAATTGAGAACAATCCGGCGTGGCAATTTCAGCCGCCGCAGAAGGCGTTGGAGCCCGCACATCAGCGACAAAATCACAGATGCTGTAATCGGTTTCGTGACCAACAGCGGAAATCAACGGGAGTCGGGAATCAGCCACTGCACGAGCAACCGCTTCGTCGTTGAACGCCTGCAGGTCTTCCAGGGAACCACCGCCACGGGCCATGATCAGTACTTCTGCCCAATCTTCCCGGTTGGCTTGTTGCAAGGCGGCTTGCAAAGCAGCAGGTGCTTCAGCGCCTTGCACGGGTGAGGCATAGAGTCGTACTTCGGCTACCGGCCAGCGGCGCTGCAGAACATGCAATATATCGCGTATCACGGCTCCGCTGGGGGAGCTGATCACACCGATTCGCAATGGAAATTTCGGCAAGGGTCGTTTGCGTTCAGCAGCAAACAGGCCTTCGACTTCCAGTTTTTGTTTCAACTGTTCGAATCGCTGCTGCAGCAAACCCACGCCAGCTTCCTGCAGGCTGTCAATGATGAATTGATAATCGCCGCGAGGCTCGTACAGGCTGATCTTACCGCGCGCCAGTACTTGCATACCGTTGGCCGCGCGCAAATTGATGCGGCTGGCAGATTGTCGGAACATAGCGCAACGAATCTGGGCGCCATCGTCCTTGAGGCTGAAATACAAATGCCCGGATGCGGGCTTGGCCAGGTTGGAAATCTCACCTTCCAGGCTGATGCGGGAAAAACCCGCCTCCAGATGGATGCGCACTTCGCGGTTAAGCTCGGTTGGGGTATAAACTGCGTCGTTAGAATCCAGGTTGAATGGTGGCATGCCCCAATGATAAACCGCTCAGTAACTTTCCTGAACCGCTTTGCTCGTTTTATTTCCGTTTTACTGACTTACTGACTTGCTGCCTGCTGGCCGCATGCGATAAAGCAGTAACCGAACCGACCGAACAGCCGATGGCCGTGGTGGCGCGAGAGGTGACGCAAGACACCCTGGTCTATAACGGCCGCATCTATACCTTTGACCCCAGTCGTACCGTGGTCGAGGGCGGGGCCATGGCTTTGTCTGCTGCGGGGGAAATTCTGGCCATAGGCCAGGATGAGCCCATGCTGGCGACCTTTCCGGACGCCAAGCGCCACGACCTGCAGGGCAAAGCCGTGTTTCCCGGCCTGATTGACGCCCATGCGCATTTTCTCGGCTTGGCCAGTGCCTTGACCCGGGCAGACCTGGTGGGTACACAAAATATCGATGCGGTGATAGAGCGTTTGCAAGATTTCGAAACGACATTGTCTGAAGATGACTGGCTGATCGGCCGGGGCTGGGATCAGAACGATTGGCCTGGCCAACAATTTCCCAGCAAGGCTGATCTGGATACGGCCTTCCCGGACCGCATCGTTTGGCTGGAGCGCATCGATGGTCATGCCGGTTGGGCCAATTCAGCGGCTCTGGCCGCCGTTGATCGGGATCTGAGCGGCGACTGGCAGCCACAGGGCGGAAAAATTCACCGCGATGACAACGGTGCAGCCACCGGCATCTTTATTGACGGCGCGACCGCCATGCTGGACCAACTGGCGCCGATGGCGCTCTGGGCAGCCGGGGTGCGGCCTTATTGGAAGACTACAGTGATGAGCCCGGTTCGCGCGGACTGCTGTTTGTCAGCGACGACGAAATGTATGCGGCAGTACGGCGCGCATTGTCCTGCAATCTGCAGGTCGGGGTGCATGCCATTGGTGATGGCGGCAATCGCCAGGTGTTGAATGTCTACGCAGATGAAATTCCTGCATTTCCGGACAATCCCGGCCGCCATCGCATTGAGCATTCTCAAGTGATTGCGTTGGACGATATCCAACGTTTTGCGGATATGAACACCATTGCTTCGATGCAACCCATTCACGCCACCAGCGACATGTACTGGGCCGAACACCGCGTGGGTGCGGAACGGATACAGGGCGCCTACGCCTGGCGCCGCTTACTGGATGCTGGTGTTCACCTGGCCCTGGGGTCGGACTTTCCGGTAGAGCAGGTCAATCCCATGCTGGGCATTTATGCGGCGGTATCGCGGCAGGATCTGGAGGGCAAGCCAGCAAGCGGTTGGTATCCGGGTCAGGCGCTGAGCCGCGAAGAGGCGATTCGCGGCTTTACCGTTGATGCCGCCTGGGCGGCTTTTATGGAATCTCAGGTGGGGTCGCTGGAAGCGGGCAAGCGGGCCGATTTCATTGTGCTGGATCGTGACCTGATGACCATCGAAACAAATGAAATACCCAGCACCAAGGTGTTAGAAACCTGGCTGGATGGTCAGATGGTGTGGCGCCAGGCTGACTGAATTCCGCACAAGTTTGGGAATCAGGCCCGAATGGTCTTATGCGCTTTTCACCTCAGGCTGAACATCGCGTTATAATTGCCGCATTATTAACGCTACACGCAACGCCCGGGTATTCCCGGGCGTTGCTGCATTTAACAGGGCCTTGGCATACATTAAGCATTTTCAGACTGCCGGGGCGCACAGCAACTAGGAGAAAGGACGTCATGCAACTGATCGGTGAAGCCCTCACTTTTGATGACGTAAGCCTGGTGCCTGCTTATTCCAGCATCCTGCCAAGGGATGTTGATCTCAACACCCGGATTACCCGTGATATTCCGCTCAAAGCGCCGTTGGTTTCTGCCGCCATGGATACGGTGACTGAGGCCCGGCTGGCCATCGCCATGGCCCAGGAAGGTGGCATTGGCGTGATACACAAGAACATGAGCCTGGAAAAGCAGGCTGAACATGTGCGTATCGTCAAAAAATACGAAGCCGGTGTTATCAAGAATCCGGTAACCGTAACTCCGAATACCACCATACGGCAGGTATTTGAAATCACCCAGCGCCACAATATCTCTGGTGTGCCGGTGGTGGATGGCAATGAACTGGTGGGCATCGTTACCAGCCGCGATATGCGTTTTGAAAAGAAGCTGGACGATCCGGTACGCAATATCATGACCCGCAAAGACAAGTTGGTCACTGTACAGGAAGACGCCAGCCAGGATGAAGTGCTGGAGTTGCTGCACCGCCATCGCATCGAAAAAGTGCTGGTCGTTAACAAGAATTTTGAATTGCGCGGCCTGATCACCGTCAAGGACATTCAGAAATCCAGCGACTTTCCCAATGCTGCCAAGGACTCACAGGACAGTTTGCTGGTGGCAGCCGCTGTGGGCGTAGGCGGCGACACTGAAGCCCGTATCCACGCTTTGGTTGAGGCGGGTGTTGATGTGGTGGTGGTCGACACCGCGCATGGCCATACGCTGGGGGTGCTTGATCGGATACGTTGGGTAAAGCAACAGTTTCCAAATGTGCAGGTGATTGGTGGCAACGTTACCACCGCCGAAGGCGCATTGGCATTGGTAGAAGCCGGAGCCGACGGCGTCAAAGTGGGGCAGGGGCCGGGTTCGATCTGTACCACCCGCGTGGTTGCCGGTGTGGGCGTGCCGCAGATCACGGCAGTTTCGAATGTGGCTGATGCGCTGAAAGGCAGCGGTGTTCCGGTTATTGCCGATGGCGGTATCCGCTATTCCGGAGATATGGCCAAGGCCATCGCCTCAGGTGCCTGGTCGGTGATGATCGGTGGCCTGTTCGCCGGTACCGAAGAGGCGCCCGGCGACGTTGAGCTGTTCCAGGGACGTTCCTACAAATCCTACCGCGGCATGGGTTCGATTGGTGCCATGCAGCAAGGCTCCAAGGACCGTTATTTCCAGTACGATGTCAGTGCTGACAAGCTGGTGCCCGAAGGCATTGAAGGGCGCGTGCCTTACAAGGGTTCGATATCAGGAGTAGTGCATCAATTGCTGGGTGGCTTGCGCTCGTCCATGGGTTACCTGGGCTGCAGCACCATCGAGCAATTCCGTGAAGAAGCCCGCTTCGTACGCATAACCAATGCCGGTATTCGCGAGAGTCACGCGCACGATGTGCAGATCACCAAGGAAGCACCTAATTACAAATTGACCTGAGCGGCTTTCGTTCGGTATGAAGTTTTTGACAGGACAGACCAGCCATGAATCCAGCCAATAATTTGGCCAGTAGCTCAAAAGGTAGCTTGGCCAGTAACTTGGGCGATATCCATCACGATCGCATTCTGATCCTGGATTTCGGTTCGCAATACACCCAGTTGATTGCCCGCCGCATACGCGAGATTGGTGTTTATTGCGAAATCTGGCCCTGGGACAGCAGTGCTGAGGAAATTACCGGATTTGCTGCCCGCGGAATCATACTCAGCGGCGGCCCGGAATCGGTCCATGCTGAGAATGGGCCGAAGGCACCGCCAGTCGTTTACGAATTAGCTGTGCCCGTTTTAGGCATTTGCTACGGCCTGCACACCATGGCCGTTCAGTTGGGTGGCGTGGTCATACCTTCGGACGTTAAAGAGTTTGGTTATGCCCGGGTTGACCAGGTGGCTGAGTCTGAATTGCTGCAGGGCTTGGTAGATGCCGTCGGTAGCAAAGGACAGGCGCAACTTGATGTGTGGATGAGCCATGGTGACAAGGTCAGCGAATTACCAGTGGGCTTTGAAATTATCGCCGCTACGCAATCTGCGCCCATCGCAGCCATTGCCGATGAGGCCAGAAAATTCTACGGAGTACAGTTTCATCCGGAGGTGACACACACCGCACAAGGTCAGGCCATGCTCAGCCGTTTTGTGCTGGAAATTTGTGCTTGCGCGGCAGCCTGGACGGCTGAGAACATCATCGAAGATGCGATTACCCGCTGTCGCGAACAGGTCGGTAGCGACGAAGTGATACTGGGCTTATCGGGCGGGGTGGATTCCAGCGTGGTGGCCGCCTTGCTGCATGAAGCCATAGGCCAACAATTGACCTGCATCTTCGTTGATACCGGCATGCTCAGGTTGGGTGAGTCCGACCAGGTGATGGCGACTTTCAAACAACACATGGGCCTGAAGGTAGTGCGGGTGGATGCAACAGAGCGCTTTCTCGGCGAACTGAAAGGCGTTTCCGACCCGGAAGACAAGCGCAAAGTGATTGGCCGGTGTTTTATCGAAGTGTTTGAGCAACAGGCAAAGCAATTTGGCAATGCACGTTGGTTGGCCCAGGGCACGATTTATCCTGATGTGATCGAATCAGCCGGCAGCAAAACCGGCAAGGCCCACGTCATCAAATCGCATCATAATGTCGGCGGCCTGCCGGCAACCATGAACATGGCTCTGGTAGAACCCTTGCGTGAATTGTTCAAGGATGAAGTGCGGCGCATCGGCCTGGAATTGGGCCTGCCGCGTGAAATGGTATTCCGCCATCCTTTCCCCGGTCCGGGCCTGGGTGTCCGTGTATTGGGCGAAGTGCGCCCCGAATACGTGGCAGTGCTGGCGCAGGCAGACCATATCTTTATTGAAGAACTGCGCAAGGAAGGCCTGTACGACAAAGTCAGCCAGGCCTTTGCGGTATACCTGCCGGTGAAATCGGTAGGTGTAACTGGTGATCAGCGCCGCTATGAACACGTCATCGCGCTGCGCGCAGTAGAGACCATCGATTTTATGACCGCCCGCTGGGCGCGTTTGCCGTATGAATTCCTCGAGCGTGTTTCATTGCGCATCGCGAATGAGATCAAAGGCGTTTCCCGCACCGTTTACGATATTTCCGGCAAGCCACCGGCGACCATTGAGTGGGAGTGACTGGAACCTCAAGGTAATACGGGTGCCGGACTATACTCTTGAAACAGGACAAACAAAGGACTCACAATGACACGGCTTGCAGTACAGAAGAAAGCCAGGAAGAAACCATCGGAATTTCAGGAACTCTGGGCTAAAGCGGAAAAGCTGAAGCAGGAAAATGCACGTTTTCGTGATCGCCTGGACGGGATTATGCACCGTATCGAAACTGAAATCCGTCCAGTCGAAGAAGAAACAGCCCGCCGTCAAATGCCTTTGCTTAGGTGCCTGCTCACACTTGGGCAAAGAAAATCGCTGACCCAGTGGCAGCGGCAGATGTTGGATAGCTGGATCCGGGAAATCCTGGAACCATTGCAAAGCACCTCTCATCTGAATTCAGAAATTATGGCCGATTTAGCCCGTTATGATGCCTTTCGACTGGGTTTTGAATTGGATGAAGACTCGTCAACGCCGATCACCGAGCAGCTCCAAGCGCATATCGAACGCGAGGGCATGCTGCAAGAGGAAGAATTTGCGGCAGAAGATGAGGCATGGCGTGAGGCAACCCGCAGCGAAGTTGAAATGATTCTGGACCAGATGTTTGGCCCTGAACCGCCTAGGCCAGAGCTTTTGGACGGGGCTATGGCTGATCTTTTTCAGGGTGAACTGAAACAAGAACAGCAGCGAGCTTTTGAGGCTTACCATGAAGCCCGTAATTCTGCCCGGAAGGATCTTCTTGAAAAAATGCTGGACGATTCCGCGTCGGATGAGGAGGAAGAGGATTTTTTTGATTCCGATTTTGATTTTGATCCGTTTGGCTCTAGCGGGCCATTTCCCAAGGAAAAGGAGGACAGCGCACCAACTATCAGTAATGCCGTTTTCAAGCGACTATTTCGCAGCACGGTCGCACTGCTACATCCGGACCGTGAAAATGATCCGGACATGCGCGAGGAAAAACATGGTCTCATGACCCGTCTGCTCAATGCGCGAAAACAGGGCGATGTCATGACCATTATCCAGATGCATCAACAGCATGTAGGTGATGAGAACGCTCTCTCGAAGGCGGACGAAAGACAATTAGTCAAGGCGCTGAAAGCACAAGTGGACGAGCTGCGCCAGGAGCGTGAGAGGTACAGTTTTGAATCACCTTTTCACCGGATGGCTTTTGAAGTGTTTTATTGTCCGAGCCAGAAGAAAACCGATCTGGCTTTCAAAAAACATATACAGCAATTGGAAAAAACCGTCTCAGAAGCTCAGGCTTTATCTCACAGTATAAAATCCATCAAAACGCTCAAACCCCATCTCGAACAGCGCTATGATGAGCGCCGCTTTGTTAATCCACTGGAGGCACTCGAAGCGTTGTTTGGGTTCGTACGTTGAATATTTTGGGTGATGGTATTTTGGATGGGCCGCGTTATCTGACTAAATCAATATTCGGCAAATATGCGCGGGTGTGGAGTGGTGTTTGCAGCTGGTAACGACAAACAACGGTTGGTATGTTTCAGGGATAATTCTAACGAACCAGGCGTCGCTCAAGTAATGATGGTATATCCCTGCGGCCTACCTGAATGCTTTGTCGAAGGTTCGAGATCTTCACGGCCAACCTTTTAAGACTTCAGTGGTCAGAATCGTGAATCTCCGGTCACTTTCTAAAACAAATCGTCGATATCGCACTGCAGCGCATCGGCCAATTTGCGGGCTGTGTCGATATTGGGTTTGCGCTTCCCAGTTTCGATTTGAGTGACGGCCGACTGGGTGAGCTCAGCGGCTTCCCCGAGTTGAGCTTGCGACATAACGCGATATTTGCGCCACTCACGCAGGCGACTGTCTGTATTGATCAGCGCTTTGACCAAAGAAGCCGGCAGAGTTTCTTGACCGGTTCTAATCGAAGCTCGGATTTCGTCTATACCATCCATATCGTCCAGGTCTTCAGCCGCTTGAACCAAGCGGTCAAAATCTTCAATTGGGAGGATGGCATAAGCCCTTTTTCCATTCTCTTCGATGTACTGTACTTTGCTCATTTGTATACATTTCCACGTGGTCCAACTTTGATGACGAGAATGTTCATTGTCACACCTTCTTTTTCATACACGGCCCGGTAGTTACAGTGCCGTAATCTCCATGCGTTCATGCTGGTGAAATACTTGATGTTCAACCCTTTCAGATCGTCATTAGCGATTCGCTCCAGTTTTTCCAAAATAGCATTAGCGTGATGCCGAGGAATCTGATTCAGTCCTTTTGCAGCTTGCTTTGTAATCTTGATTTCGGCCATAAACTAAAATAACAAAACGGATTATTAAGTCAAGTCATAATAATATATAAATGTTTCTGTAACTTTACTCTGATTCCTTGGTTTCCTGCCTTCGCAACAGCCCTTCAATCACAATATCCATCTCCATGCCTCCACCGAGCCAGTTCGGAATGCATGTCTTGTGGTCGATTTGAATGCCGCTGTTGGTGTTTTCACTTTCCAGTGTAAAAGCGTTCCCGCTGGAACGTGTTTTGGGCGCCGCCGGCACCGCTTCGCCCTGTGGGTTAATGAACTGGAATCCACCGCCCATTATTTTGTTCAATTGAAAACCACCTTCGTGCACAAGGCGGTGATGCGTGCGGCATAGCAACACCAGATTATTCATGTTGGTTTCACCACCATCCGCCCAATGGTGGATATGGTGTGCATCGACGAAGCGGGCACAGGTACAGCCGGGGAACTGGCAGCACTTGTCGCGTTGCTGCAAGGCCCTTCTAATGGCTGGCGGAACCGTGCGGGATTTGCGGCCGATGCCCAGGGTTTCCAATTTACGCGGCTCGCCTTTGTTATCCAGCCAATGAATCAAACCCGCGTCGCAAGCAAGGCGTCGGGACGTTTCTGCGGGAACGTTTCCAGCGCTTTCTCCAGAACTTTCCATTGTCGATTCAGCTCCGGAACCAGCCGCCTTTAGGGTTTCGATATCGGTATGCAGGTTCACTACAAAATTACCTGCGTTACTACCTGACTTGCCGAATAGCCAACTCTCAGACATCCGCATCAGGGCATCGGCCCTGCGGCTGGCGATGGGATGGGGCCTGGGCAGATTGTCTCCCAGCTGATCTTCCGCCGA
>Ga0163153_10005533_pt1 | contig 14873 bp, 12 predicted proteins | sample OliLakLV19MP6IB1_FD_148629 | JGI IMG/M metagenome (GOLD analysis project Ga0163153, IMG submission 148629) | Freshwater microbial mat bacterial communities from Lake Vanda, McMurdo Dry Valleys, Antarctica - Oligotrophic Lake LV.19.MP6.IB-1 | ecosystem: Environmental > Aquatic > Freshwater >... | reverse complement strand
TCCGATTGCAATTGCCAGTCATTCTGCAAGCGATAGGCGTTTTGCTCGAAGCGGATAAAATCGCGGCCTACCCCCGCCTGTCCCTGGAATGCGGAGCGTATATGCGCCAGCTCGACATTCAGGCTTCTTCGGGCGCTTTCAGGTGCATTTTCGTATTTATCAGGCCAGAAAATTTTGGCTAAGTAATCGCGTGAAAGGGCTTTCGGATAGTGATAGGCTAAGCAGGCAAACAAGAGTTTCGCCTGATTGGTCAACTCTATTTTGCGCCCCCGGAACCGGATTTGCAGGTTACCGAAAAAAGAAATCTCGAATCCGCCGGAGCTGTCTTCGATACCTTGTTCCATCTGGTGTTGTGCGGGAAGCAGGTTGCCCGGTACTGATGTGGCGGCACCTGCGCCGGCGAACAACATGCCGGGTGTCACGGCAGTCATCAGCATCTTTGCTGTGGACAGATGGTGTTTTTTTGAGAATACAGGGCGTTTTGATCTGAATTGAGGCAGGTAGGCTTCAAAACAGGCAAGCATACGATCCTGATCGGCCGGAAGTTCCAGTACATCTACTGCGCCGGATTTAAAGAGCAGCCTGGTCGTAGCGCCGGAATAATCAGAAGTAGCGACCACTACAGGGGTGTCCGGGCTTTCTCGTTTCCAATTGCGCACAACGGGCAGGCCATCTATCTGTGGCGGTGCATGAAGCACTACAACCATACCTATTTGTTGCAGTGAATTCCATTGCAATGCGTCCTGTTGTCCGGAATACTGTTCGACCTCGATAGCCGCCGTACTACTCAACCGCATGGTCTGGAAAAGAGCGTCATGGTTGCCGCAAAGCAACACTTTTTGGTTATTTGTGGACATGAGGTATTGTTTTCGGTTATGTCATTAATGCGACATTCGAATGAAACGTGAACCTTTTTTATCTTATAAAATACCCTGTTTGTGTTAAAGTTATAACTCTGTTAAGTTTTGTATGTTTAATTATTCAAAAATAATCCCGCGGCTTGTTGCGCTTTCGGCATTTTTCAGATAGTTTTGTCAACATTTCATTTACAGAATCCTGAAACCAGCGCTCCAAGACCGTATCTTTTTAATTTGTAAGTGGCCAATATTTAGTAAAATCCAATTCTATTCCATGGATTTACACATAGAAATTGCGCCATTTTACACAAGCGCTTTTAATAATGGATGCTATCACATTTAAAGGTCTCCCCTCCGATATCCACCACTGTACCAGCCACCGAGATGGCGATTGGGTCATCTGGCGTTGTCCGCATTGCACAGACTATGAACGCCGGATGAACTGGCATACAGGCGAAATGCATATCCGTCACGGACATTCCTCTGCCAGGCATACGGGCATCAGCACGAAGCAGCAGAATATGGAAGCCCTGAAAAATATCAGGTCATTCAACTGAGTCTTACATTTCTACTTGTTTGAATTCCGTCATCAAACGGTTCATCAAACTTTGTCTGGGTTGTATTTGGCGTGCCGGAATCACAGGAGGCGCTGTGGCTGCCGGTGCCTCGGGCAGTGGGCTGTTTTTGGCTGCTCTGGCGCTGTTATCCTGCTGAACCTGCTCTAATTCCGGCAGGTATTTTGCCATAAACTTGGAAAAAATGCGCAGCCCGTCTCCCGCGAACGATTTATTGGTTCGGCTGGGCAAATGTTCGATAACACCTTTGAGCGGGCCATTTTCCGAAGTGCGGTAATAATCGATGCGAAAGGAGATTTTGCTGGAAGCAAGCGCTTCCTCTGCAAATTCATGGATCGGATTGTCGACCTTTTTCCGGCAGATTGCCAGTTCATTTTCCAGGGCGACTATTTTTTCGCCGAGGCGTTCTTCCTGCTCCAATGCCCGGTCCAGCAACTGGATGATCTGATCTTTGGTACGTTTATCTTTTGAAGTGTTTTGCATGGCAAAAGGGTATAGAGAGGTGAGAGGTGAGAAGTGAGAGGTGAGAGGCATTCCGCTCGGCTGTAATTTCATGGTTTTGGATTTTGTTTTTCAGGTCTGTAATGTAAAAATTGATTAAGGCCATCACCCCCAAACACGATACACCAAACCCGAAACACTAAAAAAAACCGCCTCCTGCCGACAAATCGGTATGAAGGCGGTTTTTTCAATCAACTGGTTGCGAAAGCATCAGGCTTGCTCGTACACTTCGAATTTGCCTAATTCTTCAAAACCGGCAACCGGAAGTGGCTTACCGGAACCATCGTACAGGCGCAGCACGGCTACCATATCGTACACGCCTTCGTTCAGCGAATTGGCTGGCAGGTTGATGACCGCGTGGTAAGTGTGTCCGCTTACAGGTACATAAGAAACGGTGGCAATAGGCGCGACAGCAGATTCGCTGATGCCCCATTTTTCAAAATACACCTGAATGCGCCAGCGGAATCCGCGGTCGAGCAATGGCACCAGCGCGCCGGATACCTGCCATTCAAAATGGAAATGCATCGCTTGCTCCACTTGAATCAAGCGGGTTTGTGTGAGGTCGGATGGCCATGGGCCTGTTGCGGGCAGTTCGTGCATGGTTGCCAGTGCGCGTCCGGTAAAACGGAAAGAGGATGGGGTGGCGAGTGTTTCTTCGACTAACATTGGTTAATTTGATTTTTGGAGTGACGCTTTGCCGGCAATCTGTTCAGCAGGGATGTTCTTGGTCCCTATTGCCTGTAAGCGCCTTATCCGGTTTTTTGTTGTAGAACTGTTGCTCACTGAACTTGATACAAAGGTGAAGGCCCTGCAATTAAGCGCTGCTAAAGCGGCGCCTATTCAACGATTAAAACGCAGTTAAAAAACAGTTTTTTATCTTTACTCATTGGCTTTTCTATCTTTGCGGGCTAAATTTTGAACTAAAACACCGCACTACTGGACATTTTTCGGATTGTTGCTGAAAAGTACCGCCGAACCCTGTTCGGCAATTATCGCCGAACAGGGTTCGGCAGTACCATACACCGGCAAATTGAAAAATGTCCAGTAGTGTGCTAAATCACTCACAATGAGCAATATTCTCGCTGGAAAAAAAGGAATTATCTTCGGTGCGCTGGATAATCAGAGCATAGCATGGAAAGTAGCAGAACGCTGCGTGAAAGAAGGCGCACAAATTGTACTCACCAATGCGCCGGTAGCCATGCGAATGGGCGAAATCAACGTCCTTGCCGAAAAATGTAATGCGCCCGTTTTCGCTGCGGATGCTACTTCCATAGAAGACATGGAAAACCTCTTTTCCAAAAGTATGGAGCATTTCGGCGGTAAAGTTGATTTTGTACTGCACTCTATTGGTATGTCTGTCAATGTGCGCAAAGGCAAATCCTATACAGACCTCAACTATGAGTGGATGCAAAAGACCTTCGATGTCAGCGCCATTTCCTTCCATAAAATGATGCAAACCATGTGGAAAATGGATGCCATCAGCGATTGGGGAAGTGTGGTTGGCCTCACGTATATCGCCGCACAACGCGTATTCCCCGATTATTCCGAAATGGCCGAGTCAAAAGCGCTGCTGGAATCTTTCGCCCGCAGTTTCGGCTATCATTACGGCACTGCAAAAAATGTGCGGGTCAATACGATTTCACAATCGCCGACCATGACAACCGCCGGGAAAGGCATCAAAGGATTCCAGGAGTTCTACAATTATGCCGACAAAATGTCTCCGCTCGGCAATGCGCCCGCAGAAGATTGCGCCAATTACTGCGTTGCCCTGTTCAGCGATCTGACGCGCTTTGTAACCATGCAAAACCTGTTCCATGACGGCGGCTTCTCTACGATGGGTATGAACCCCGCTATCATTGAATCTTAAAATTATCATTCCGCAAAACCGCGAAAAATCTGTTTGGAGCGTTACCGATCAGGCTTCTCCATCAATACACGAGCAATGAATGTACCCTTAGCCGTCTGGTCTAAGTTCGTTTCAGGGGTTTTTATACTGCTTTTTTGCGGTATTGCAACGTGTATGCAGGCACAACAGCCGGTTGCAGCCAGTGCTACCGCCCGGGCGGTGGTCGATACCATGCCCCTGCTTTTCAGTTTCGCACACGCACCGGAACGCTTCTACCCCGCTTCCGATACCCTGCCCGAACGGGATTTCCGTTTTTACGATCCCGCGCGCAGGATGCCGGTCGACTGGGGTACACTGGGCAACCTGGGAACCCCGGCACGGCCGCTTTTTTTTGAAACGCAGGCGCGGCTGGGCTTCAACGTTGGTACGCATGTATTTGATCTGTACAACCTGCAGCCGGGCGACCTGCGTTTTTACCGCAACAGCCGTTCGTTCAGCGAGGTGTTTTTTTCGCAGGGAAGCACCCAGTTTGAAGGTATGCTCAATGCCAGGCTGGCCCGAACCTTCTCCGGGGGCGCCAATTTTTCGATGGATTACCGGACGATCAACAACCTGGGGCAATTCCGCTATCAGCGCGCCAAACACAATGCGCTGTTGATGGGACTTTGGATACCCGTCGGTAGCCGGTACGACGGTTTTCTTATTTTTTCAAAAAACGTCAACCGCCAGCAGGACAATGGCGGCATTGTTTCCGACGATGCGTTTGGAGGCGAAGAATTCACAGGGCCGATCAATGCCGCTATTCATTTACCCGAACTAAAGGCACTTACCCGCCACGGCGATCAATCGCTGCAACTCACACAACACCTGCGTTTTGCCGGCGACGAAGAACTGGGAAAAAGGGTGCTGCGCGCAACGCACAGTTTCGCCTGGAAGTCGCAAAACTGGAAATTTTCAGATGGCGACGCTACGGTAGGTATCGGCAGCGATTCTGCCTTTTTTGGCGATTTTCTGGTTGACAAGCGGGGTGTTCGTAATTACATCGAGCTGGATCGTATTGATAATACGTTCACAGTCAATACCTTCAAATCAAAAACCCAGGGCCGGCCTTCCGATGTGCTGGCAGTGGGCATCTCCCACAGTTATTTCAGCCTTCGGCAGGAGCCCGAAAAATCAGCCTTTTCCAACCTGTTTCTGAACGGCCAGTTCGGCATCACGCCATCCGAACGGTTTGCGCTGACCGCAGATGCGGCGCTGGGTATCCTGGAAAATATCGGGGAGTATCAATTGCGCGGCAACCTCATTCTTGGGCTTGGCAATGCGGGTATTTTGAAAGCGAGTCTGCTCAGCCAGCGCTATCCGGCAGGTTTGTTGTCGCGCCGGCTGTTCGTGAGCCAGCGCCCTTTCTGGAATAACAGTTTTGAAAAACCGGTGGAGAATATCATTTCGGGCAGTTACGCACTGCCTTTGATCGGATTAGAGGTGACTGCCCGTACCCATTTGCTGAATAACTATATTTACTACGATCAAAACAGCCTCGCCACCCAAACCAGCGCAGCCGTACAGGTGGCACAATTGTTGGTGAGTGAAAACATCAGGCTGGGCAATTTCCATTTAGACAATACACTTGCCGTACAAAGAAGCAACCGCGCTGAAATTCTGCGCATGCCCGATTGGTTCAGCAAAAACAGTTTGTATTTTTCCGGCAAAATATTCAGGAAAAAAATGCTGCTCAACATCGGCGCGGACTTCCGCATCAATAGCGAATTCCGCCCGGATGCGTATCAGCCCCTTACCTGGCAATTTCATTTACAAGACACGCTTACGCAGAAGCCCTATCCCTGGATGGACGTTTTTGCAGCATTCAAAGTACAGTCGTTCCGTTTTTTCTTCCGCTACGAAAACCTCAATACGCTTTGGAATAAAACGGAGGTGTTTTACCAGACCGCATCGCATCCTCAACCCTTCGGAGCGATCCGAATCGGCATCGCCTGGCGTTTTTTAGACAGCAATTTGCCTGAAACGGGTAACACACGACCGGAGGATGTACCGACGGGCATCGGGCCGAGCAGCCAACCGCCGCCGCCCCGTGGAAGAGGGTTTTAAGTAGGTTTCTTTCCTCCTTTCAGGAATCCCTGGATAGATTTCAGCGCATCCCATTGATCGTTGGCAGCAAGATTGGCCTGTGAAGGCCAAGTGCCCGGATCGTGCATCGCTAATTGTGGCCCTGCATTGGCGAGTATTTCCCGAAGTCGTTCCACAGGCGTATCTGCCAGTTGCCGGTAGGTATGTACGCCATACTGATTGAGCAGCATCTGTATTTTCGGACCGATTCCCTCCACGATGGTCAGGTCATCCTGAATGCCGGCTGCGGCGCCCATGACCATGATCTCCGGTTCGGTAAGCGAAACAGTTGTTGTGGACCGCGCGCCAAGAACTTCATTATGGTTATCTGTTGATTCTGTTTTATCCTCGATTTCGATCGACACTACCGATTTGGAGGCAGGCGCCTGAATGATGACTTCTCCAATCGGGGTCGTGCCCGCTGAAATAACAATGGACATACCTTCTTGCGGCGTATTGATAACCGTTACGGGTATTACAGCATCCGGTTCTGCGGGAGTTTCCGGGATATCCTGATCCACTACTTCCAAAGGGACATCGTCCGTTACGAAGGTGTCCGGGTTATAAGTAAGGCCCAGTTCTGTTTCGACCTGCCGGTTTCGGGAATTCGTTTCAAGCAATTCCTCTTCCAATTGGGAAATCCGGTCGCGCAAATTGGTATTATTGCGATTCAGGCTCACTACCTGGGTGGATAAATTACTATTGTCGGTTTCCAGGGCGCTGAATTTTGTTTTTAAAGCGGACAGGTCGGCCATCAGGGTGTCAGAAGTAATTTTCAGACTTTGATTGTCGAGTCGCAGTTTCTCTAATTCCTGCTTATACCGGTTCCAGAGGATCCAGCCAAGCCAGAGTCCCAGCAGGAAAGCAACAAAAAGCATAATCAGTATTTCAAATGTATGCTGTGTAAAAGTACCCGTTCCGGGACCGAGGCGTATATCTTGTTCGTACATGACAAGGTAGTTTATTTAGATGATTATCAATTGTTTACACGAATTTCTACCCGGCGGTTCTGATACCGCCCCCAGGGAGTGTCGTTGGTGGCAATTGCCTTGGATTCTCCAAAAGACCGTATTTTTATCTGGCTTTTGGGTACCCCTTTTTTAATCAGGATGGCCCGGATACTGTTTGCCCGTTGCAATCCAAACTGGGTATTGAATTTGGTGTCGCCCACGAAGTCGGTATGACCGGTAATGGAGACGTTGCTGCGCGAGGATATCAGTTCCGATGCCAGGCGACTGAGGTAATCGTCGATGGAAATATTATCTTCCTTGCGGATAGAATTATAAGGAAAATGGATCACCATTTGGTCTTCAACAAATTCCATCTGCACCTCGTTGATGCGGGAAGGAGATACCGGCTGGGTCGGTTGTTGCGCGCTTTGGCCTGCGGCAGTTTTGTTATCTGAATGTGTTATCGGCTGTATATCAGAAGCCCGGGCAGTATCTTCAGCGGATTCTATGCCGCTATCATTCCCGTTGCTTACCATAGAAGTGGCGCTACCGGCACAGGCTTCTTTGATATTGCACACATACCAGCGCCAGCAAATACCACTCCATACAGCAAAGGCGATGAATACAAGAGATTTAGAATTCATAAAATGCTATTTTTCATGGTGCAAGGTTAAAATTCTACAAGCGAAAAACTAATACTCGGGGCAATTATCGGCATTGATTTTCAGGTTTTTAGTAAAAAAAGTAAAAAAAACGCCCGCTTGTATCAGGAATGACATTCAAGCCGCGTGTTTTATAAGCGCTTCCGAGAAAAAGCGTATCAAAATCAGGTGTTTTAATACAGTACCCAGTCCGTTTCTACCAGGCTGCCGAGGTCGTCAGGCCAGGAACGCAGTAACAAAAACAGGCCGGTAATCATCAGGATTTTTACCAGCAAACTGGCGCGGGAGAAATCGCTTTTCCCTTTTGCATTCCAGATAATCAGGGTGGAAATAATGGCTGGCAACAAGAGCAATAAGCCGCCCGCAACAATTTGCCAGTCGGGAGCATTTGTTTGCTGCCAGAAAAACAACAGAAAACCAATCAGTATACTCAGGGTCAGGCCGGTAAATCCGGCAGGTTTTTTGGCAAAACGAGGCCCTTTCAATACCGCCAGCGTGGCACAGCCACATTGAGAATCGCCCGGAAAATCTTCCAGGTCTTTTATTTGTTCGCGCAACAGATTGGTCATAAAAGCAAATAACCCGTACAGCCAAACGGAACTGACCGCGTTCTGCATGGCTTCCGGTTGAATAAAAGAAGTGAGCCATATAGGTCGCTCCTCCGGGAATATCATAATAATCGGAACAACGCCGCAGAGTACCGACACCAGAAAATTGCCCATAATGGCCGTACATTTTAACTGCCAGGCATAGAGGAACAACAGAAATGATACACCCGGGAATACAAAAAGCGGCCAGTGATTGGCCGGACGAAGGGATTGGTCGATGGCGAATGCCAGTAAATGCACCAGGATCACCAGGCCGGAATATAAAACCAGCGCAAACGGTGCAGGCAGATAACGCCCCCAAATAACCCGATCGGGTTTATTGATCGTGTCAATTTCCCGGTCATAGTAATCGTTGAGAATGTAACCTGCCAGCGTTGTCAGGATCGTGGCGGCGGCAATCAGTCCGAATGTCAGGGGTGTTAATACAGGCAATCCACCCGCTTTTAAGATAGCAGGTCGCAGTACGAACCAGTAGGGAATGAATTGTGTGAGCAGTACAACCAACAGGTTCGGAAAGCGAAACAGACGAATAATAGCCAACACCTGATTCATGCGGCACAAAGTCCGAAATTTTCAGATATTCAGAAATTATATCACACATTTTCTCTCACCTCTCACTTCTCACCTCTCACCTCTCTCTAATACTCCGGCCATTTGCCCTGTATCTTCATCACCTTTTCGATGATGTCGCGCACACAGCCGGCGCCGCCGGGGAGCGGAGAAATATAATCGCTGATTTCGATCACTTCAGGGACGGAATCGGAAGGGCAGGCAGCAACGATCACGCGGCGCATGACAGGAATATCGGGCATATCGTCGCCCATGTAACACACATCGGAGGATAACATGCCGGTGCGGTCGAGGAAAGATTGAAATGCAGGCAGTTTGTCTTTGATGCCGGAGTAGTATTCCGTGATTCCGAGCGCAGTCAGCCTTATTTTAACACCTTCCGAGCGTCCGCCGGTAATCACACCTATATAATACCCTGCCTCGATGGCCCATTTAACGACCTGTCCATCGCGTACGTTCATGGTGCGCAATAGCTCGCCTGTTTCGGTTACCTGTATGGTATTGTTGGTAAAAACGCCGTCCACATCAAAAACAAATGCTTTGACTGCGCGGAGTTTATCGAACAAATGCACCAGTTCGATTTCTACTGGCGGCATGACTGCCAGATCAGCCGGTATGCTGCTGACAACTGCCTGGAGACCCACTTCAGGCAATGGTTCCTGATTGCCTATTTGTTGTTCGTTCGCCATTCGTACACCCATTTTGCCTGGATTTGCTCCAGGTGGCCTTCATTGGAATCTTCGCGTTCGCCTTCAAAATTGGGGATTTCCATGATCCACTGGAGCAATTCCGTAAAACGAATCCGGTAAATTTTGCTCTCATCGAAATCGGCACCGAAACGGTCGTACAAAGCCATGGCAATATCCTCATGCTCGGCCCATCCAATGGGCATATTATCAAAATCTTGAAAAGGCATATTTGTGTTTTTGTGTTTTTGTGTTTTGGGCGCTTCGCCTTTGGCCGTGTTTGGTGTTTAGTGTATGGTGTTTCGTGTTTGGTGTTTGGTGTTTGGGGGAATTGCCTAAACCACACATGGGCGCCAAAGGCGAAGCACCCAAAACACGAAAATACAAAAACACGAAAAAACGGCCAAAGGCGAAACACCAAAACACCAAATTAATGTTCGTGTCCAATAATCCTACTTTGATCGGGAATCGTAACCGTGATCCGGGCGTCCTCATCCAGAATGACGCATTGACAACCCAAGCGGCTTTCTATACGGGGATTGTTGGCGCGATCAATAAAATCCTCCTCTTTATCCGAGATTTCTTCCAGAAATTCTTCCCCTTTTTCCACATAAATGTGACAAGTGGAACACGCACAGACCCCGCCACAATTGTGGTTGAGGTGCACATCGTACTCCTCGGTCAGTTCCAGAATGGACATGTCCAGAAAGTCGCCCGCCACTGTTTTCGGGGCAATGTTGGTATCTTCGAATTGAAAAGTAATTGTAGCCATTTATCTCAAATCCTTCAAGAGGGGGTGTAAAGGTAATTTCTGTGCGTTCAAACACCGCAAACATCAGAAGGTTTTTATTTCACTTGCGATGATACAAAGTTCCTTACTCAGTCCGTTTCCTTTTTCCCGAATATTACCAAAGAGAATTTTTTTTCTAAAATTAGGAAGGATCCCGGGGTGTAAATACAAAAAACACCTACATTTGGCTGTTTAGGCCCTAATGATAAAATATTATAGAGCGCTTGTGTTATGCAATTCGGAACCCATCAATCGCAACCAACGAATGAAGAACCTGAATTTAAACGATGGAAATTCAGGGAGTTGAAGATTTATGCTTCGACGGAATGGTTAGCTGATAATAAAAAGAAATACCGCCAGGTTTTCGATCGACTCGAAACGACCTATATCTACGCAGAACTCTCTTTTCATAACAAACATTTTGATATTGAAGACTGGGAGGTAAATGTAGAGTTGCGCTGTTATGCCGTCAAAAAACAGCGTAAAGAGATCTGTGTGCTGCCTTTTCGCCGAAAAGTAAGCAAATATGACGCTGTGGGTTATATCCGCGAAGGCTGGGGCAATAAACAGGAAGGCGTATTCTGGAAAAAAGGTGCCTACTACTGGGAAGCCTGGATCGAGGGCGAAAAAGTGGGCAGCAAATACTTTTACATTGAAGAAGCCGGGCGGCAGCTCAGCAAAACGGACAATCCGTACTGCCAGATCACTTCCCTGCGTATGTACGAAGGGCCTTACGACGATATTCCCGAGTTTGAGCGCCAGTACATGAAGCGCTTTTACGGTGAAGAAACGCGTTATATCTACGCTGAAATCACCCTGAAAAACCTGTTGCTCAGCAAGCCCTGGCAATGCGAGTTATTTATCAAATTTTACAACGACGCCCGCGAACTGAAAGGGCAGGTGGTGCGGCTCCACAAAGTGGAAAAAAGCGACGACGGCATGAAAATCACCGCCGGCTGGGGCAGTAATGTGAAAGGTTCGTGGCGCAATGACCGCTACACCGCCGAAATCGTCTTCATGGATCAACTCATGGCCGTCATGCCATTTGAAGTGGGTCTGGAATGGGACGAAGGCGTCAATGCTGTCTTTCTGCCCGATAAAGGGCAGCAGGTTTTCCTGCAACCCGACGAAGAAGATACCGAGAGTTTTGAAGAAGTACTCTCCAAACTCGATGCGCTGATCGGTCTGAACGAGATAAAATCCAAGGTGCGCGAACACGCACAATACATTCAGTTTCTGCAACTTAGAAAAGAAAAAGGTTTCGCTGAAAAAGACGGCATCAACGTGCATTCCATCTTCATCGGCAATCCGGGCACCGGTAAAACAACGGTCGCCAAAATGATGGGCCGCCTGTACAAAAAAATGGGATTAATCACCAAAGGTCATGTACATGAAGTGGATAGAACCGATCTGGTTGGCGAGTACATCGGTCAGACAGCCCCCAAAGTAAAAGATGCCATCGAGATGGCGCGGGGCGGCGTACTGTTCATCGACGAAGCGTATTCCTTGGCCCGCAGCGCCGAAGATTCCAAAGATTTTGGCCGGGAGGTCATCGAGATTCTGGTAAAAGAACTGTCCAACGGCCCCGGCGACCTTGCCGTCATCGTCGCAGGTTATCCCAAGGAAATGAAAACTTTTCTCGACTCCAATCCGGGCCTGCGCAGCCGTTTCAAACTGACCTTCGAATTTGCAGATTACCTGCCGCAGGAACTCAGCCTGATTGCCGATTATGCCTGCAATGAAAAAGAAGTGATCCTCGCAAAAGAAGCCAAAGACCTTGTCAATGAAATGATTACCGAAGCCTTCCGAAGCCGCGACCGCGCTTTCGGCAATGCGCGTTTCGTACATGATCTTATTGATAAAGCCAAAATCCAGTTGGGACTGCGTATGATGGGCAACCCCGAGGTGCGCAGCCTGGCTTCGGAAGCGCTGACGGTTATTTTAAAAGATGACGTGGATAAAGTGAAAGTCACCCAGAAACGCCCGCTTCCCAATATTCCCGTCGATGAAGCGCTGCTCACGTTGGCTTTGCACGAATTGGACAGCCTGATCGGGATGCAAAATATCAAAAAAGACATCCGCGAACTAGTTCACCTTGTGCGTTTCAACCGCGAAGCGGGTCGCGACGTGCTGGGGCGTTTCTTCCTGCATACCGTTTTTGTGGGCAATCCCGGCACCGGTAAAACAACCGTGGCGCGTATTCTTACCAAAATATACAAGGCGCTCGGCGTACTCGAACGCGGCCACATGGTCGAAACAGACCGCCAGGGTTTAGTGGCGGGTTATGTGGGCCAGACGGCCATCAAAACCTCCGAACGCGTGGAAGAATCCATGGGTGGCGTGTTGTTTATCGACGAGGCTTATGCCCTGACCAATTCGGGGCGCGGATCGCAGGGCGACTTCGGCGACGAAGCCATTCAGACGCTGCTGAAACGGATGGAAGACCACCGCGGACAGTTCTTCGTTTTTGTAGCCGGATACCCTGAAAATATGGATATTTTCCTGAAAACAAATCCGGGACTCAACAGCCGCTTCGACAAAATCCTTCGTTTTGAAGACTATGCGCCGGAAGAATTGCTGGAAATAGCGCTGCATATGTTCCAGCAGGAGCATTACCGCGTGGAAGAAGAGGCCCGAGAATACTTAGGCAAATACCTGCGTTTCCTGCACCAGTTCCGCGATAAATACTTCGGAAATGCACGCGCTGTCCGACAGGTCGTCATGGAAGCCATTAAAAATCAAACCCTGCGCATCGCACACAACCGCCCGGAAGAGGACGAACGGATGCACACCATCACGGCTGATGATGTGGCTACATTCACATTTGAAAAGGACAAATTGAATTTGTTTGTTCGGAAGAATATCGGGTTTGGGAAATAGTTCGTCCCAATCTTAAACAAAGGCGCTGAATTGCAGTTTTGGCTGGTATGAAAAAAATCGTTGTAGCGATTACCGGTTCTTCCGGATCCATTTATGCCAAAACCCTGCTGGATACGCTGGCGACCCTCGGCTCGCAGATAGATGCCATAGGGGTGGTGTTTTCAGACAATGCCAGACTGAATTGGGAATTGGAAATCGGGCCGGTGGATTTAAGCCCCTACCCTTTTCAATTTTACGAAAAAAACGACTTTTTCGCGCCCTTTGCCAGCGGTTCGGCCCAATATGACACGATGATCGTTTGCCCCTGCTCTATGGGAACCCTTGCGCGTATTGCCACCGGAATCAGCAATGACCTTGTGACCCGCGCCGCAGACGTAGTGCTGAAAGAACGGCGGCGTTTGATCCTCGTCACCCGCGATACCCCGCTCAGTTTGATCCACATCAATAATATGAAAACGGTGGCCGAAGCAGGTGGTATTATTTGCCCTGCCAGTCCGTCTTTTTATTCTAAACCTGCTGATTTAGAAGCCATTGCGCGCACCGTCACCGACCGGGTGCTCGACCTCGCCGGACTTCAATTAAAGAGTTACCGCTGGGGCGAAACAGCACCATAGTCGCCATTCATTCCTCATCCCTCATTCCTCATCCCTGATAAAAATGGCTTACTCTAATCTCCGCGAAGCAGTCAACGACCTCGAACGCAACGGCATGTTACTCCGTATCCGGGAAGAGGTAGATACAAACTTAGAAATGGCAGAAGTGCACCGGCAGGTATTCGAGCGCCAGGGGCCGGCCATTTTGTTCGAACGCGTCAAAGGAAGCCCTTTCCAGGCAGTAAGCAACATATACGGCACCTTCAAGCAAACCGAATGGTTGTTTCGGCACAGCCTCGATCGTGTAAAACGGGTGATCGAACTCAAAAAAGACCCCACTGCCCTTTTGAAAAAACCGTTTCGGTACCTCGGAGCGCCATTTACAGCGCTGTCGGCGCTGCCCATGCGCAGCTGGGGCGGCAGTCCAGTTACATACGGCACCACCACTATCGATCAATTGCCGCAGATCAAAAGTTGGCCGATGGATGGCGGCGCTTTTATCACCATGCCGCAGGTTTATACGGAAGATCCCGACCAGCCCGGCCCGATGCACGGCAACTTAGGCATGTACCGAATACAACTTTCAGGCAATCAGTACATACCAAACGAAGAAATCGGACTGCACTATCAGTTGCACCGTGGTATCGGGGTACACCATACCCGCTACAACGAATTAGACAGGCCCTTTCATTGCAGCATTTTTGTAGGCGGGCCGCCCAGCCATGCTTTTTCTGCCATTATGCCGCTGCCCGAAGGACTCAGCGAACTGACGTTTGCCGGAATGCTGGCCGGTCGCAGGTTTCGCTACACACGCCGCGACGGGCATTTCCTGAGCGGAGATGCTGATTTTGTGATCACGGGGGAAATTCTGAAAAATGTAAAAAAACCGGAAGGGCCGTTTGGGGATCACTTAGGTTACTACTCACTGACCCATGATTTTCCGGTCCTGCGGGTACACCAAGTCTACCACCGGAAAAATCCGCTCTGGCATTTCAGCGTCGTCGGTCGCCCACCTATGGAAGACAGCAGTTTTGGCTGGCTGATCCACGAATTGGTTGCGCCGCTCACGCCGCAGGAATTTCCCGGCCTGAAAGAACTGCACGCCGTCGATGCCTCGGGTGTACACCCTTTGCTGCTTGCAATCGGACACGAGCGCTATATGCCTTTCCGCGAACGGGTACCCGAAGAAATCCTGACCATTGCCAACCGCATCCTGGGAAGCGGGCAGACT
>Ga0163153_10005532_pt1 | contig 14875 bp, 13 predicted proteins | sample OliLakLV19MP6IB1_FD_148629 | JGI IMG/M metagenome (GOLD analysis project Ga0163153, IMG submission 148629) | Freshwater microbial mat bacterial communities from Lake Vanda, McMurdo Dry Valleys, Antarctica - Oligotrophic Lake LV.19.MP6.IB-1 | ecosystem: Environmental > Aquatic > Freshwater >... | reverse complement strand
ACTTTATACGTCACACTTCCAGAAGGTGCTTCAAAACTGAAGGAGTCGCCTTTTTTCTTCCCAATAACCGCCTGTCCAAATGGAGATCTGATGGAAATCTTTCCAGAAAGAGCATCTGCTTCTTCGGTGCCGACAATTATGTACTGTATTTTCTTTCCGTTTTTTTCAACAGTAATCTCTGAACCGACATTTACAGTACTTGTACTGTGTTCGGTAATAATGACTACGGATTTGAGAATCCCTTCGAGTTTCGCGATGCGATCTTCAACAAAAGCCTGACTGTCTCGCGCTTCATGATACTCTGCATTTTCTGATAGGTCTCCGAGAGACTTAGCGTACTCAAGTTGCTCTGCAACCTCCTTTCGTTTAGTTGATTTCAGGTGCTCAAGCTCTTTCTCAAACTCATCAAATTTATCTTGTGTGAGGTATTCTTTTTCGTTCATGGATATGTAGAAATATTAACTGATTGGCACTACTATACCAAAAATGAACTAAAAGGTCAAAATAGCGTTATAGCCAATAATAAATGACACCCAACCCTGAGTGGATAGCTAATAATTAAGGTACCGTAGTTTCCATATGACCACGGAAACAAAACAAAAAGTATTCTCCGTCATACAACGAGTATGTCTACGAATATTTTCCGAAATGTATACACTACCTTGGCTCAAATCTGAAAGTCTTAATTAAAATATTAGAAAGAAGTCCTACTCAGTAAAATATTCAGGGGCGTAAAGATTCATCCAATTAAGTACATCGCGCATGATTAAGGTCGCTCCCACTTGGTTATTTGCTCTTCCCTTCTCCATTACCACCGCAAATGCATACCTCGGCTTGTCTGCCGGAAAAAAACCAACGGTCCATGAGTTGACGAGGCTTTTAGTTGGGCCCAGCTCCGCAGTACCCGTCTTTGCAGATACTTTTACAAAAGGAAATGAAAGGGACTGAGCAGTACCCTCAGTTACGGTCATTCGCATTCCTTCCCTCACGATTTGAAAATTTGACTCCGCAAGCGGGACCGGAGTTGAAAGACTTTGATATGAGTCATTGGGTTTGATTACTGTCGGATACAAAAGCTTGCCACCATTTGCAATGGCACTGATCGCTCGTACTGCCTGGAGTGGCGTCACTTGGACGCCGTATTGGCCAATCGATGTGTTGTAGGTATCTCCAAGTCTCCATTCTTCATCTGCGCCGAAAAGTGCTTTCTTCCAGGTCGGGTTTGGTATCACTCCTGCTTTTTCACTGTAGCTCTCGATTCCTGTCTTTTCACCAAAACCAAACAGCCTCATGTATTTTTCTATTCTTGAAATACCAAGACCTCTTTGTCCCTCAAATCCCCCTCCGACTTCAAAAAAGTAGACGTTTGACGAGACGGCGATCGCTCTGCGGAGATTCACCAGTCCATGTGCTTTCCAGTCACGGAAGACAGTAGGTTTGTCAGGATTATAAGGATTTGGAATAGTGAGAGAGCCAGTAGACAAGATCTGTTTGTTTGGATCGATAATTCCTTCGGTGAGCGCACCCATTGCGATGAATGGTTTTACAATGGAGCCTGGAGTATAGAGACCTGAAACAACTCGATTCAAAAAGGGATTATTCTTGTCAGTCAGATATCCGGTAATTTTTGCATTATCAGAGCCCAAAGAAAGGACATTGGAATCATATTCAGGAAAGCTTACCATTGCAATAATCTCTCCTGACTCTACATCCATAATCACACCTCCTCCTCCGCGGTAGCCGGCGACCACTGCATACTTCTGCATTGCATCATGCATGCTTTTCTGGACTCCTGCATCTATTGAAAGATGTAGGTTTGCCCCATCCACTCCTGGCTCTACTACCTTGAGCGCTGTTGCTTTGCCGAGTGCATCGGTCTCGGTCAATCTGTAACCATTTACACCAGAAAGCTCACCATCATAGAGTTTTTCTATGCCATCTTTTGGAACATATGTTGTTTGATAATAAAAACCGGATGAATCTTTAGTTGGGTATTTTACGTAACCAAGTACCGTAGAGAGTCCAGTCGATGTAGCATAGACACGACGTGCAAAATCTCCCTTTGTTTCATTTAAATCATTCCATGCAAGCGGTGTGTCATGCCGGTCGAAGATCACTCCTCTGTTTGCAAAGACAATAGAATCTGCAAGACGATTATTTTCGCTTTTCTGTGTATATTTTTTAGCTTCAGTCACCTGCAAGTCCCAAAGCTTGTAGATAAACACGATTCCGACAATAAAAAAAAGTACTGCAAGGAGAGAAATGGAGCGCTTGCCAATCGGCTGTTCGATGCGTCCTTCGAATTGGTGCACATCGAACTGTGGAAGATTTTCTCCGTCAATAAAAATCTCATCGGGATCAATATCCTTATATTGTTTTTTAAATCTGAATAAAGAAATAAAGCGAGAAAACATGCCTACATAATACCTGAAAAAAGAAAAAGGTCTAAGTACGGATGTGCGATTTTATGAAATAAACTAAAAAACATACAGCACTTGCAATGTATGTGTATATATAAGAAACTCCGTAGAGATTGTCAGCTAAAAAACCAAAAGCAATCACTTCTACAGCGGGAGTGTAGTAGATACAGTATGCAAGTACAGCGGGCACCGAAACCCACCAAGGTAACAGGAAAAAAGAAAGAAGTAGTGAAACAAAAAATAATAAACGTAACTGTATATCTGTATCCATGTTTTTATATACCGATCAACACCGATTTTGACCGGAAAATCGCTTTCGGCACGCGAGCATAGACCCTTTTAAATGAATTCTGTGATGTCTCGTCGACTGCATAAACCTCTGCCACAATACCCACGTCGTACGAAGGTTCAGTCAGGCTGTCCCCTACTTTAATATCAAAATCTTTCGGTACGTAGATCTCAAAATTCCCACCTCCCTTCCCTGTTACTGAAAGTGAAACTCCAGTACGACTGACCAAAAACTCTTGTGCTTCGCCTCCCGATGAAAACAGAGTAACAAAAGAAGCATTAGAAGTCACTTTTGTCACTCGACCGATGACGAGTCCCTCATTTGCATAAACCAAGTTTCCAATAGAAACTCCGGCAAGAGTCCCTTTGTCCACCACAAAAGAGTCATAGGGAGTAAACGGTGGTTTTGAAAGCACTCGGGCGAGGGTGTTAAAGCTTTTTACTGAGGTTGAAGCAGAGTCGCCGAGAAATGTCTTTAAGTCCATATACTCTGTTTGCATCTGATTGAACTCGACTTCTCTGACGCGAAGTGCATACAGTTCATCTCGAAGCTTTTCATTTTCTTTCCGAAGTGTGCTACTGTGAGAAAATAAACCAAAGAAACTTGAAGAAGAACTCACTGTCGCATCTCGAAACATCCATACAGGCTTTGCAATGAAAAGGACGGTAGACGTAAGGACATTTGGAAAGAAAAATTGGAGTGAGAGAAAACAAGCGAGTACAAAAAGAACTGTAGCAAAGACTTTCTTTACAGTGCTTTTAGGCTTACTTCTTAGGAGGGAGTTCATCTTCGTTTGCGATTAATACTTCTTTGTATAATTCGATATTTTCAAGTATTACACCAGTGCCTCGGCAGACAGCGGTAAGCGGATCCGGAGCGATGTGGACATTGATCTTTGTGTACTCTTCAATCACCTGTGCAAGACCTGGGATAAGGGCTCCGCCTCCAGAGAGATAGATGCCCCGCTGCATAACATCAGAAACAATTTCAGGTGGAGTGATTTCAAGCACTTCTTTGATCGACTCGACCAATGTATCGATCGACTGGGAGATAGCTTCTCGGATGTCAGAGTCAGTCACGATCACCTCTCGCGGAAGGCCGGTGATCAGGTCGCGACCTTTAATCGATGCTTCGAGTGGTACGCTACCCTGGAGGACTGCTCCTATTTTTATCTTCACATCTTCTGCAGTTTTTTCTCCAATCAAAATTTTGAATTCGCTCCGGACATAGGAAATGATATCGGTGTTAAGCTTGTCCCCAGCGATCCGTAGATTTTTCGAACGCACAAGGCCACCAAGAGAAATGACTGCAATGTCTGTCGTACCTCCACCAATATCTACAATGAGATTCCCGACTGGTTGCATGACCGGAAGTCTAATACCAATCGCGGCGGCCATTGGCTCTTCAACAATATGCACTTCGCTCGCCCCTGCATTTTTCGTCGCATCACGCACCGCACGTATCTCCACATTCGTAATACCAGACGGTACTCCCACCACCACTCGAGGACCAATGAGCTTCTTATTATCTTTCTGAGCTTTGTTGAGAAGGTACGTGATCATTTCCTCAGTCACTTCAAAATCGGATATTACTCCGTCGACAAGGGGCCGGACTGCCACAATATGGGCAGGAGTCCGTCCGAGCATGTTCTTTGCGTCAGTGCCGACAGCGACGACGCGCCCTGTTTTTTGGTTGACCGCGACCACGGAGGGTTCGGTAATAACAATTCCCTTTCCACGCACATAGACGAGCGTGTTTGCAGTACCGAGATCGATACCGATGTCATTCGATATAAGATGTCTGAATCGTTCAAGAATAGTCAACATAATACCCACATCATAGCAGACCTTTTACAATCAACACAGTTGCATAGTAGAAAGTTAAAAGTTATAAAGTTCATAAAGTAAAACAGCAATTCTGCACAAAAAACTTTATACTTTACAAACCTTACAAACTTCTTAGAAACTCCTCTTCATCCATCATTTCTGCTTCAGACGCTATTCTTTTTTTCACTTCGAGTTTTCCAGCTTGTAGGGTTTTTTCTGAGATCACCACTCGTGTCGGAATTCCAATAAGATCTGAATCTGCAAATTTTTCTCCTGGACGTAAGTCACGGTCGTCATAAAGGGTTTCCACTCCGAGAGTTTTGAGTTTTTCATAAAACATGTCCCCCGCTACAGCTACTTCTGGGGAATTTCCAAGAATCACCAAGTGTACTCGAAAAGGCGCAACTGCTTCTGGCCACACAATTCCCTTTTCGTCTGAAAGCAATTCGACGATAGTACCCATGAGACGACTCGGTCCAATACCATACGAACCCATTACGACAGGAACGGAATTTCCGCTCTCATTGGTATAGGTGAGCCCGAGAGATTCTGAAAACTTTGTTCCGAGCTTAAAAATATTCCCAACTTCAATTGATTTTTTTTCGATCAATCCCATTTTTGTCATTGCCATATCAGCAATTAATTTATCCGTCTCTGCTTCACCATAGATTTCTTTATTAAATGCTTTCTTTTGCTCTTCATTTATATAAATAATATCTTCGCCAGAGTCAGAAACTGTTTGAAATTCATGACTATATTTTGAAAACACTCCACCTGATGCAAATGTTTTATATGTGAGGTGTCCAATACCAGCACGGTCAAAAATATGAATATATGCATCTGATACTTTTTCGTAAAATGCATCGAGTCCTGCTTGGTCTGCATCAAAAGAATAAAGATCTTTCATGAGGAACTCTCGTCCACGCATAATCCCGCTCTTTGTTCGAACTTCATTTCGGAATTTTGTTTGGAATTGATATGCGTATACAGGGAGGTCCTTATACGAACTAATGTGGTTTGTCATCACTCGTGTAATCGGCTCTTCGTGAGTCGGTGCAAGTCCTACTACTCCACCTGCTTTAAGGTCGGTTTTAAACCAAACATCCATTACATCGTCTGAAAAGCGATTTGTCTTTTCCCATACTTCTTTGTCTTGAAGTGTGGTGAGTATCATTTCTTGTCCACCAATTGCATTCATTTCTTCACGAATGATCTCTTCAATATTTTTGAGAACTCGGAGACCAAGAGGAAGAAAGGTATAAACCCCCGCCATTTCTTTATGAATAAAGCCTGCACGTATTAAAAGTTGTGCGTTTTTTGACACCTCATCTGCAGGGGCCTCTTTTCGAGTCTTTGTAAAAAGTTGTGTTTGTCTCATGTATCCATCATATCCCAGACGCTCTTTTTTTACAAAAAAATAATGCCTTGAGATACAAGACATGAGAAATGAGATATGAGATATGAGATTTGAAAATACATAGGGTGCCCCTATGTATTTTATCCGTATCCAAGGGGAGTCCTTGGATAAAAAATTTGGTAAAAGAAAACCCTGTCTCGATTAGCCGAAGCTTTTCGAAACAGGGATTTGTATGATTGCCCCGGGAAAAATGCCCGGGAGCCAGATCACCGGCGATCCTAAAGTGGAGCGCCCGCGGCTGGCATAGACCATTCTCAACAAATCTAGCCCGCGCTCTCCTTTTACAGAGAGCGCCGGCGAACCAGTTAACTACTCGAACAAATCAACCATATCACGTCTGTATTTTTTGTCAACTAATTTATTATCTAATCCTAATGAGTTTTTTTAATACTAAAATAATGGCTCTAATAAGCCATTATTTTTGACCCTCTTAAAAAATAGTTTTATTCACGACGTAAGATGAGCAACATACAAAAGTATTCTTTTGTATGTTCGAGTCGAGGAGTGGAAAAAAGATTGAATACCCCGGGGCGTAAGCCCGGACCTCTGGTCCAGGCGTGAGCCTGGGGTCAATACTTTTTATTTTAAAACAATTTTAGAATATCATTCAAAGTCACTACTCCCATAAGTATGAGTAACAAAATAAACCCAGAAGCATTCACCCATGTAGCAACCTTGCTTGGGATTTTTCGTCTTGTGACCGCTTCAATTGCCACAAAGAAGAGTCGTCCCCCGTCGAGTGCTGGGAATGGTACGAGATTAATGACTGCAAGATTGATTGATATGAGTGCAGTGAGTGAGAGGAGGTGGGTAAAGCCGAGTTTGCTTACATCTTTGACCACACCTGCAATGCCAACTGGTCCTGAGACTTGAGAAAAATCAGAGTTAAATGTCACTACATTCCACAGGAAGTGAACGAGTCCTACTGCAGTCACCCAGGTAAGCTGTGCTGTTGATATGAGTCCTTGGAGGATTGCAGTATGGGGAGGAAGCTTCAAGATACCGATAATACCCATTGAGATTCCCACTGCCTTGCGTCCAGGCACAAGGGTTTCAGTGGGTACAATGAATGCAGTAGCAGGAACACTATCACCTCTCTGATACAGCATTGTAATCTTCTCTCCATCTGACTCGCTAACAACTTTCGAGACTTGCTCGGGAGTTAAGTTCCCTTCTGTATCGAGCTGAGCTCCTTTGTCATTACCCGTAGCTTCCACAAAAAGAATAGCATCACCAGAAGTAAGCCCTGCTTTCTGTGCAGGCGAACCAGGAAGAACAGAGGTTATGGTGAGTTTTGAGTTTTGTATTTCTCCAAAACGCGAAGTTTCTATTGTGGCAGGCTGACCAATCATAAAACTAATAGAGAGCAGTAATGAGGCAAATAAAATATTGAATACAACACCCGCCACCAGCACGAGAGCTTGAATATATTTTGGTTTATAGTAAAAACTCCTATCTTTATCTGCTGGAAATATTTCTTCTGCGTGCGGGTCTTCACCAAAAATTTTTACAAATCCTCCGAAAGGAATTGCATTGAGGGTATACGTCGTCTCTCCAATTTTTTTTGAGATAATCTTTGGAGGAAAGCCGAGGCCGAATTCATCTACTTTTATACCTGATTTTTTAGCCACGATAAAATGACCGAATTCATGGACCAAGATCAGAATAGCGAGAATGATGATAAATATGATGATGGACATGGTGATAGTTTATAAAGTCTCTAAAGTACAAGGTTTATAAAGTTGAATACACTTTTTACTTTATGAACTTTCTACTTTATGAACTATTCAATAATTTCTTTCTCTTTCTTCATAAGAAGCTCTTCGAGTGCTCGCCCGCCTTCATCCACAAATTTCTGAAGCTCGGTTTTCAGACGAAATTTTTCATCTTCAGAGATTTCTCCTTCTTTTTCACGTTTTTCAATATCTTTGATTGTCTTTTCTCGCTCACCTCGAAGCGTAATGCGTGCTTCTTCGAGCTTTTGTTTTGCGAGCTTTATAAGCATTGCTCGACGGTCTGAAGTCAAGTCCGGAAAGCTGATGCGAACCCCTTTTTCATCTGTTGCAAGTGAAAGACCAAGGTCGGCAAGCATGATTGCTTTTTCCACCGCTTTCGCCAGGGACATGTCCCACGGAGTCACACGCATCATACGTGCATCTTCGACTGAAATACTCCCCACTTGGTTGATCGGCATCATTGCACCATATGCTTCTACTGAGACTCCGTCAAGGAGCGCCGGAGTTGCTCGTCCAGTTCGAATACCAGCAAACTCCGCTTTGAGCCAGTCTTCTGTTCCTTTGATACCTGCTTTTAATTCCTTAAAATTGTAGGCCATAGTCATTACATGATAACAAAATTAGATTATATTACCAATATATCCTAATTCAACTGATTCTATCTTAATATATTGATATTTTGAGATATGAGACAAGAGTACGAGATATGAAAAATACGAAAATGCACCTCATCATATCTCTTATCTCGTATCTCTTGTCTCTATCAACAACGCTACTTGTTCCAAAAGCATTTTTGTCATCGCTCCGCGAGAAAAGAGCGCAGTGCGAGTTTTTTCACAGAGAGCGAGTTCGGTTGCATGTGCTGAGACTCCCCCATCATGGTACAACTCGGATTCTATACTATTAAGAAGATCAATGGCTGACTGCTTTGTCTTTTTCTCATCACTTATATCGTCCGTCATATCTTTAATGTGAGCCAGGCGGTCTGCAATTGAAAGTATTAAGAAAGTACTTTTTGTATTTTCACTCTGTGCTTCGCGAAGTATTCGTACACGAGAGCGGAGTGTCGGCAAAAGCGTATCTTGTGGCATAAATACAAAAAAGTGAGTTTCTGGAGTCGGCTCTTCAAAGATTTTGAGAAGTGCATTTTGGGCTTCTTCGCCAATTGAACCTGTTTTCACAACAAACACCTTCTTACTGCCACCAAGACTCTTCCCACTCTGAAGAAATCCGAGCGTTCGAGCGGTAGCAACTGAAAGCAAAGGCTCTTCAAATATTCGATAATCAGGATTGCCGACAACAGTAACAGAAAGGTGTTCCGTCAAAAAACTTTCAAATTCTGGAAAAAGTTTCTCGACATCCCCTACGCACACATACGCATGGTGCAAATTATTTTCTTCTTTTAATGAATTAAACATGAATATAAGTATAACAAAAGCCGGGCGCGTACGCCCAGCTTTTTGATTTGGTTACATCCGACAAATAGTCCTCCAAAACCAGGGGATTATTCCTATTTCCAACTTTTCGGGTTTAGGTTCAACAACCGGTACTTCTTGCTCAAGTGGCGGTTTGTGGATAATGTCTAAATACCCGGGATATTTTTTGAACAGATCCACAAGAGTAGGAAATTCTTCCATTCGATATCCATTGTGGAGAGTAACCCATGAGCTGTCCCAATCGACATAAAAAACAACGATTATTCCGTCCTTCTTCTGGAAAGCCAGGACAAGATTTACAGGATCATACCCAGAACCACCCGTGAAAAGCGGAACTTGCACTGGGAAGTCCCCTCTATCTGGAATCATCCCCATTAATTCAGCAACCAGCTCAGAATTCATTATTGCAGCCATTTCTTTCTCCTTCCAAAACAATACAATATTATCTACCTCTTCGCAATAATACTCCTTTTATACGTATCCAAATGTTCGAGTGCAATCCCCGTCCCCTTCACCACACAATACAATGCGTCCTTTGCGAGCTGTGCCTTTACACCTGTACGGCGAAGCACAAGCTCGGGTAAATTGCGCAAGAGAGACGACCCTCCAGTCATAATAATACCCTTGTCGATAATGTCGGCGGAAAGTTCAGGTGGCGTTTCTTGCAACACATCTTTGATCGCTTTGATAATGTCCCGCAAATCTTTTGAAATTGCCTTCACGATTTCATTAGTCTTTACTTCCACACTCCGCGGAAGTCCGGAAATGAAATCACGACCCTTTACCTGCATCGACAGTTCTTCATCGAGAGGTATCGCAGAACCAATCTTCATTTTAATATCCTCTGCAGTCTTGTCTCCAATCGCAAGGTTGAATGTCTTCTTAATATAATCCGCAATCGAATGATCGAGCCTATTACCTGCACACTTTACCGACGTGGAGGAAACTATACCCCCAAGAGAAATAACCGCAACATCTGTCGTCCCTCCGCCAATATCCACAATCATATGACCCATTGCTTCATGGATCGGAATACCAGCACCAATCGCAGCCAAGATCGGCTCCTTCACTACATATGCGTTTTTTGCCCCTGCTTTGATTGTAGCTTCGATTACTGCACGTCTTTCAGTAGATGTGACCCCCGCAGGTACTGACACCAAAACTTCCGGTTTAAAGAAGTTCCATTTCCCAAGAGCCTTGTCAATATAGTAGCGGAGCATAGCTTCAGTCACCCGGTAGTCTGCTATTACTCCATCCTTCATCGGCCGATACGCAATGATCGCCTCAGGTGTACGACCGATCATATCTTTCGCTTCAATACCGATTGCAAGTATCTTATTATCAACTTCAGAAACAGCCACAACAGACGGCTCATTCAGCACAATACCTCGCCCAGGAACATAGACCAATGTATTTGCGGTACCAAGATCAATTCCTAATTTTTTGGAGAAAATACTCATATCGCTTATACTATCCAAATATGACCAATTATGCAAAAAAACACCCGTATTTTCTGAGCTTTATTATCATCATTATCCTTGTAATTACCCTCTTATCAGCAGGCTTTCGTCTTCAGCCGGATTTTCGTGTCTCCAAAAATGGTAACGTTGAAATAGTACTTCCTCTTGCAAGTACAACAGTGTATATAGACACTAAAAAAATCACAACGACAGTCACAGAAAATGAAACAGTAATAAAATCTCTCTCTGTAAAGACTCATAGTGTTATTATCGGTCGACCAGGCTACTTGCCATGGACAAAAGATGTAGTAATACAACCAAATGCAACAGTCACACTTGAGCCGATCTTTGTCAACCAAAATGCAACAGGACAACTTGTGACGAAAAATGATCCTGAATATTGGAAGCTACGTAGTGACATCGAAAGAAGTTCACTTCCAACAGAAACAAATCCTCGTGTTTTAGGTAAAGATACACTGTGGGTAAGCAACAATACTGTCTATATGAAAAGAGGGTCTATTCAAAAGGCAATCATTACACCAATAGACGCAGTCCGTTCTCTTGATTTCTATAAAGACCGTACAGATGTAATTATATTTGCATCGGACACCGGCGTTTATGCTCTAGATGCAATCGAAAATGCAGCAGAGAACAAGGCAAATTTCTTGCCGATATACAAAGGAGTGAAGCCTATATTCCTCAAAACTGACAATGCATTTCTCTATGTGCAGGATGGGGAAAACCTCATCTCTGTCGTGATATAATCGAAGAATGAACATCCTCGAAGTAATCCCTATTGCCAAAGCAATTTCGAAAGAAACACTGACGTATTTTTCTGCACTCCATATTCCCCTTGGATCGGTAGCACATATTCCCCTTCGAAACAAGAAAATATACGGTATCGTCGTTTCCTCTCAGCCTGTCTCTTCAAAAAAAGGTGAGATTAAAAATCTCACGTACCAGATCAAAAAAATTGATGCAGTCCATGAAAAAACTTTCCTCCTTCCTGAGTTTATTCAAAGCGCTGAAAAGATTGCAGAATACACTGCTTCCTCCACTGGTGCCGTCCTTTCTGCTCTCGTGCCGAAAGTGCTCGTAGAGTCTGTCCGCTCTCTCGAAGAGCCTAAAGTAAGGCAAAGAGTTTCAAATCCACACATTCTTGTCCTCCAGGCGAGCGACGAAGAACGTTATGCAATGTACAAGAGCTATATCCGTGAAGAGTTTGCTCGGAGTGGCAGTGTATTCTTCGTATTGCCGACAATAGAAGATATTAAGAATGCAAAGAAAAGTCTGGAAAAAGGTATTGAGAAATACACCTACATCTTTCATAGTGAACTTTCGAAAAAAGAAATTGTCGATACATGGAACAATGTAGTTTCCTCCGAGCACCCTATCCTTGTTCTCTGCACCGGCTCTTTCCTTTGCGTCCCGCGCTACGACCTCGGAACGATTATCGTTGAAAATGAAAGCTCGCGCGGATACACTGGACACGTGCGTCCGTACATTGACGTAAGAAAAGCAGCGGAGATCATTGCCCACACCTACGGCGTAAAGCTCGTATTCGGCGATATGGCACTGCGCATCGAGACTGTCTGGAAACAGAAAAACGATGTGTATACCGAACTCTCGACACTCAAGTTTCGATCCCTTTCTTCGACCGAGTCGGCACTCATCGATGCCCGTCGGCCGAAGAATGCCCCGAGCAAGAAATTTGATATCCTCACTCCTGCACTTAAGGAACTCATCCGGCAGAACAAAGAACACAATGAACTTCTTTTTCTCTTCTGTGGCCGGAAAGGACTCGCACCACTTTCAGTTTGTCATGATTGTGGCGAAACAGTGACCTGCGAGGAATGCGGTGCACCGGTGACAACCTACTCAAAACGCTCTGGAGTCGAAACTATGCACATGTTCGTCTGTAATAAATGTGGGACAAAGAGAAGCGCTCATGAGGTCTGCAAGCGGTGTGGAAGTTGGAATCTGCAAACACTTGGGATCGGCATCGAAACTGTAGAGAAAGAACTGAAAACGTTGTTTCCTGACACAGCTGTGTTTGTGATGGACAAGAATAGCGTGAAGACTCACAAGCAAGCAGTGGCACTTGCTGACAAATTTTACGACCACCCGGGGAGTATTTTACTCGGTACTGAAATGGCACTGACATATCTAAATAAGAAAGTAAATAATGCAGGAGTGGTATCACTCGATGCGTTCTTTGGTATTCCTGATTTTCGTATCAATGAAAAGATAATGCACATCTTGCTCTCGCTCCGCACCATGGCCGAGCAAGCGCTCATTGTCCAAACACGACAGCCAGAGCAAAGCGTCTTTGAATATGCACTCAAAGGAAACTTGTCTGACTTTTACCGTGAAGAGATCACTCTGCGCAAGAGCCTCGGATACCCACCATTTCAGACGTTTATCAAAGTGAGTCGTGAAGGAAAAAAAGTGGAAGCTCGTAAAGCGATGGAGGAGGCTAAGAAATTCCTTGCTCCCTACGATATCTCATTATTCGAGTCATTCCATAAGAAAACAGATATAAACTACATTGTGCATGGACTGATCGTTCTCCCAGCCGATGAATGGGTCGATAAGACTCTTCTTGCAAAGCTCAAGGCTCTACCTCCAGACTTCCAGATCAAAATAGACCCTGATTCGCTTTTGTGATAGATTTTAAATTATCATGGTAACTATAATCCAAAAAGAACACCCCACACTCCGGACTACTTCAAGAGAAGTTCCGTTGGACGAGATTACTTCTCCTGCAATAAAAAAAATAATCGAGGACATGATAACTGCCCTTGAATCCCAGGATGATGGAGTGGCGATCGCAGCACCTCAGATAGGAAAAAGCTATCGCATATTTGTCGTCTCTCACAAAGTTTTTGAGATCAGTCCAGGCCACAAGAAGAGGCGTGGAAAAAACATGGTTTTTATAAACCCGCTCATTACAAAGCTTTCCAAAGACAAAAAAAACCTCGAAGAGGGTTGTCTTTCTGTGCGCTACCTTTACGGCAAAGTAGCCCGATCTCACCGAGTGACAGTAGAGGCAATGGATGAAACAGGTACTTCTTTTACGATGAGTACTTCTGGCCTCCTTGCTCAGATCTTCCAACATGAAGTTGACCACTTAAACGGCATTCTTTTTATCGACAAAGCGAAAAATGTAGAGGAAATCATTCCTGAACATATAGCTTCAAAAAACAAAACATAATATGAACATGCTCTTTTTTGGAACATCAGAACTTTCAGTGATTGTACTTGAAGAACTCAAAGATTCAGGATTTCTTCCGAAAGTAATCATTTGCGCAGAAGACAAACCAGTTGGAAGAAAAATGATCATCACTCCCCCACCTGTAAAAGTGTGGGCGGAAAGCCACGGAATTCCAGTGTTCCAGCCGAGAACTCTTCGAGAAGAAAAAAACAAAGAAATAGAACTCAGTATGACAGAAAAAATAAAAAACCTTGTGCAAGAATGCGATATTTTTGTGGTAGCGTCCTACGGCAAAATTATTCCTCAGGCCATTTTAGATATTCCAAGACATGGTACTTTGAACGTACACCCTTCCCTCCTCCCACGCCTCCGTGGACCAAGTCCAATCCAGTCTGCAATCCTTATAGAAGAAGAGACAGGAGTCAGTATTATGCTCCTCGATGCAGAGATGGACCATGGACCACTTGTTGCACAAGAGAAAGTAGATATCACCCCATGGCCCCCTTATGCAGAAGAACTGGAGTCAATCCTCGCACACCGTGGTGGTGCAATGCTTGCGGAAATAATCCCGAAATGGATCAAGGGAGAAATACAAACAGTAGAGCAAGATCACAAAAAAGCGACTGTGTGCAAAAAAATCAAAAAAATCGACGGTGAAGTCGATATTCTGTCGGGAAATCCATATGAAATTTTTAGAAAAGTACGCGCATTTAGTGGTTGGCCAGGAGTATATTTCTTTACAGACTATAACAGTATGCGAATTCGAGTACTCATTACGAAAGCAAATTTTGAAGACAACACCTTAGTTATCACTCACGTAAAACCAGAAGGCAAGAAAGAAATGTTATATACTGACTTTCTCCGTGGAAAGCATTCTTAACTGTTTTTACTCAGTTACTGAGTAGTCACTCACCCCATTAAAACTGATTGCCTGTCCTGTTCTTTCTGCTTTTTCCATCACAAAAAGAAGTCCTACAGTCACGACAGAACATGCAAGCACAAATGCTGACAATGAACGAGATGCGGTTGATTTTAAATTTCCTATTTTCATTATATGTAAATTATGTTCTTCTAAAG
>Ga0163153_10005531_pt1 | contig 14877 bp, 16 predicted proteins | sample OliLakLV19MP6IB1_FD_148629 | JGI IMG/M metagenome (GOLD analysis project Ga0163153, IMG submission 148629) | Freshwater microbial mat bacterial communities from Lake Vanda, McMurdo Dry Valleys, Antarctica - Oligotrophic Lake LV.19.MP6.IB-1 | ecosystem: Environmental > Aquatic > Freshwater >... | reverse complement strand
CCGACCACCGCTAGAGGCAACGCCGCGCTGCAGTCGTCGAGCAGGTCGCGCAGCCGCCGGCGCGCCGGCGCTTCGTCGTCGACGACCAGGACGCGCAACAGCGATTCAGCCATGGGCCACCTCGCGGGGAACGAGGCGCCGGCCCGTCGGCAACAAGCCGCGCTCGAGGGAGCCACGGCCGACCTCGCGGTGCGACGCATGGCTGGCACCTTGCGCGCGCGCATGTGCGTCCACGGCGCGGTCGGGCCCCGCAGTGCGGTAGGGCACCCGGATATGCACTTCGTAGCTGTCCTTGGTCACGCGGGATTCGAGGCTGGCCTCGGCGTCGTAGTGCAGCGCGAGGCGCTCGCGGATGTTGGCCAGCGCCATCTTGTTGCCGGAATGATGGCTGCCGCCTTCCGCGCGATACGGGTTGCGCAGGATCGCGTGCACTTCGCCACGGGTCAGGAACAGGTTGATCGAGACCACGCCGGTCGCGCTCGACGGCTCGATCCCGTGGTAGACGGCATTCTCGAGGAGCGGCTGCAGCATCAGCGGCGGCACCAGCGCATCGGGAGGCATGCTCTTGATGTTCCAGTCGACCTGCAGGCGTTCGCCGAGGCGCAACTGCTCGAGTTCGAGGTATTGGCGGCACAGCTCGACCTCGTCGGCCAGCGGCGCGAGATCGCGGTTGTCCCGCATCAGCACGCGGAAGAGATCCGCCAGGTCCTGCAGCGCGATCTCGGCGCGCTTGGGGTCGCTGCGCATCAGCGACAGCACGGCATTGATGCTGTTGAACAGGAAGTGCGGCCGGATCCGGGCCTGCAACGCCTGCAGCCGGGCCTCGGAGAGGGCGGGCGACAACGCCCGCGATCGCAGCTGGAAGAAATAGAGCAGTCCGCCAGTGGCTACGAGCCCCCACACCAGCCATAGGAGCAAGTTGGCCGCGGGCTGCGGATCGAGGTGCTGCATGACCGCAAAGAGCCCGATGCCCACCAGCACCACGACCAGCGCGATGATGCCCGCCGCGAGCCGGAACGGCTGCCGGACGAGCCGTGGGCCCAATGCCCACAGGATGGCCAGCACCAGGAACAGGTAGGGTTCGAGCACCGCTGTGGCGCGTGTCCATTCAACCAGCGCGCCCGCCGCGCCGCCGGCGCGCGCAAGGGCATAAAGCGCCGCTGCCGCGTTGACCGCCACGATGGTGCGCAGGATCGTCCCCAGGTTGCGGGGGTCGGGCACCGCCGGCAGTTTCATGTTGTGTTTTATAATCGACCGCATAACGGAGCCAGTATGCAAGCATCATGCCCGCCCGGGGGCATCGCGGCGCAACGCCCCGGCGTCCGTATCCCGGATAGCCTGGACGCGCTTCCAGCCCGACCCAACCCGACCCAACCCGGCCCGCATTGTCGGCAAGGGTCACCGCCGGCGCAAGGACCTACCTCCGCACATCGCCATGGCCGCCAACGACTCCTCGCCACCTCCTTCCCTGCCTGCCGCCGCCGGCTGGTCCGGACGCTTCTCGGAACCTGTGACGGAAATCGTCAAGCGGTTTACCGCATCTGTAGACTTCGACCGCCGGCTGGCCTCCGCCGATCTCGACGGCTCGCTGGCGCACGCCAGGATGCTGACCGCGACCGGCATCCTTACCACCTCGGACCTGGCCGATATCGAACGCGGCCTCGGGCTGGTCCGAGCCGAAATCGACGCAGGCCGCTTCGTGTGGTCACGCGATCTGGAGGACGTGCACCTCAACATCGAGAAGCGATTGACCGCGCTGATCGGGGATGCCGGCAAGCGGCTGCACACCGGGCGCTCGCGCAACGACCAGATCGCCACCGATGTCCGGCTATGGCTGCGCGGCGCGATCGATGCGCTGCAATTGCAGCTGACCGCGCTGCGGCGCGCGCTGCTCGACGTCGCGGAGCAGCATGCCGCCACGATCATGCCGGGGTTCACGCATCTGCAGGTCGCGCAACCCGTCACGTTCGGCCATCACCTGATGGCCTACGAGTCGATGTTCGCCCGCGATGCCGAGCGCCTTGCCGATTGCCGCAAGCGGGTCAACCGGTTGCCGCTGGGCGCGGCCGCGCTGGCGGGCACGTCGTTCCCGATCGATCGCGCGCATGTGGCGCGCGCGCTCGGTTTCGATGGCATCGCCAGCAATTCGCTCGATGCCGTCTCCGACCGCGACTTCGCGATCGAATTCGAGGCCGCGGCCGCGCTGGTCATGGTGCACCTGTCGCGCTTTTCCGAGGAGCTGGTGCTGTGGTCCAACCCGCGCTTCGGTTTTGTCGCGCTGGCCGATCGTTTCTGCACCGGCAGCTCGATCATGCCGCAGAAAAAGAATCCCGACGTCCCCGAGCTGGTGCGGGGCAAGTCCGGCCGCGTGATCGGCCACCTGATGTCGCTGCTGGTGCTGATGAAGGCGCAGCCGCTGACTTACAACAAGGACAACCAGGAAGACAAGGAGCCGCTTTTCGACACCGTCGACACGCTGGCCGATTGCCTCGCGATCATGACCGACCTGGTCGCAACGGGCATGAACGTCAACGCGCAACGGATGCGCGATGCCGCCCGCGAGGGATTCGCCACCGCCACCGACCTCGCCGATTATCTGGTGCGCCGCGGCCTGCCGTTTCGCGATGCGCACGAAGCAGTCGCGCGCGCCGTGCGTGCCGCCGAGACGAAAGGCTGCGACCTCGCGGATCTTTCGGTTGCGGAGTTGCGCGCGTTCGCGAAGGAGATCGGCGACGACGTACACAACTGCCTGACGCTCGAGGGCGCGGTGGAAAGCCGCAATCATCCGGGCGGCACCGCACCCGCGCAGGTGCGCGCCGCCATCGCGGCCGCGCGCGCCACGCTGCCCGCGCAATGAGCGGCGGCGATCCGCACCGGTACTTTGATCATTCGATAAAGGGAACACGATGAAAGTGGCATTTCTGGGTCTGGGCGTAATGGGCTATCCGATGGCCGGGCACCTGGCGCGCGCCGGGCACGACGTCACCGTCTACAACCGGTCGGAAGCCAAGGCCAATGCGTGGGTGGCGGCCTACGGCGGCACCAAGGCGCCGTCGCCGCAGGCCGCGGCGCGCGATGCCTCGATCGTGCTGCTGTGTGTGGGCAACGACAGCGACGTGCGCGCCGTCGTCACGGGGCCGAAGGGTGCGCTCTCGGGCATGAACGCCGGCGCCATCCTCGTCGATCACACGACCGCATCGGCCGACGTGGCGCGCGAGATGAACGCTGCGGCATCCGCGACCGGCGTGCAGTTCCTCGATGCGCCCGTTTCAGGCGGCCAGGCGGGTGCCGAAAACGGCAAGCTGACGATCATGGTGGGCGGTGACGCCTCCACCTTCGCCCGCGCCGAGCCGGTGCTCGCGCTCTACGCGCGCGCCGTCACGCTGATGGGGCCTGCCGGGGCCGGACAGCTGACAAAGATGGTCAACCAGATCTGCATCGCGGGCCTGGTGGAAGGCCTGTCCGAAGGCATCAACTTCGCGATGCGCGCGGGCCTAGACCCTGAGCGCGTGATCGACGTGATCTCGAAGGGCGCCGCGCAATCGTGGCAGATGGAAAACCGCGGCAAGACGATGATCGCCGGGAAATTCGACTTCGGCTTTGCGGTCGACTGGATGCGCAAGGACCTTTCGATCTGCCTCGCGGAGGCGCGCGCCAATGGCGCCGCGCTGCCGGTCACCGCCATCGTCGACCAGTTCTACGCGCAGCTGCAACGGCGCGGCGAGGGCCGCGCCGATACGTCGAGCCTGATCCGCCTGCTCAACGAAAGCTGATGGTCGCGCGCCGGCCACGTAGCGCCTTGCAGCACCTTGCCGTGCCATTGCTGGCGGTGGCCATGCTCGCGACCGCGTGGCCCGCCAGCGCGCAAATGGCGTCCATTTCACTTACCAGCGCGTGGATGCGGCCGGCGCGCGCGGGACAGGACAACGCGCGAGCCTACGTCGACATCGCCAGCGACGTGCCGCTGACGCTGACGCAAGCCACGACACCTGATGCGCGCACCGTCGAGATCGTCCGCGTGGCGCCGGGAGGCAGCGCCGCGGACGAAGCGGTGGTGGCCACGATGCCGGTGGCGCCTGGTACGCCCACACGGCTGGCCTTCCGGGGCAGCCACCTGCGCCTCGTCGGCATCATCCGGGACTTGGGCAACGGGGACCGCGTGCCGGTGACGTTGCATTTCGCCGACAGCGACGGCCGCGTCATCCGTGCCTCCATCGACGTGAGCGTGCGCGGATTCACGGTGCCGGCAGCGGCACCCGATCGCCGTCCACCATGACGATTTCGTAGGTCACCTCGGCCGTTTTGGCCAGCATGATCGTGGCCGAGCAGTACTTTTCCTTCGACAGCGTCACTGCGCGCTCCACCTGCTTCGAGTCGAGTCCGCGCCCGGCCACCGTATAGACCAGGTGGATCTTCGTGAACACCTTCGGATCGTCCGGCGCCCGCTCGGCCGCGGCCGTGACGACGCAATCCGCCAGCGGCGCGCGCCCCTTCTTCAGGATCAGCACCACGTCGAAGGCGGTACAGGCTGCCATTCCCGTCAGCAGCATCTCCATCGGCCGCATGCCGAGGTTGCGGCCACCGTATTCCGGGGCGCCGTCCAGGACCACGGCGTGGCCGGAGCCGGATTCGCCGGAAAACGTAACGCCTTCGATCCACTTGATTCGGGTCTGCATGTGACGAAGCCTTTCATTGTGCGTCGCGGGGTTCGTTGTTAGTGTGCGCTCACACTTGCATTACATCATAATGTAATGTGAATTCTGTCCATGTTGCTTTGCACAAAAGCGCTTGAATTGTGCAATGCAATATGCAATTATCCTTTCGTCTGCGGCCTCGCCGTACTCCTCCTTCGGCACCGCAGACGCAATTCCTCCATTCTCCTCCTATGGTGGAATCTTCAAGGCGCGGTCTCCGGATCGCGCCTTTTTTTATCTTGAAGGCGATCCGTTGCCCGGCGGGAGGACTGCAGGCGAGGCTTGAGCCTCGCCGCTCCGATACGCCGCACCCGCAAGGCCCACGCCTCGCCTGCAACGGTCATGGGGCCTAGCTGTCATGGGGCCCAGCAGCTTGACGAAAAGCGTCCATAAATAGTACGATAGCGGACTTTGCTGACCGTACATCCCGCCGCCAGGCAAGCCGTGGCCGCACATCAATCGAGAACCGCACCATGAAGACCTTTTCCGCCAAACCCACTGACATCACCCGGGAATGGTTCGTCGTCGACGGGACCGACCAGGTCCTGGGCCGCCTTGCCAGCCAGATTGCGTTGCGCCTGCGCGGCAAGCACAAGCCCATCTACACGCCGCACATGGACACGGGCGACTTCATCGTCGTCACCAATGTCGAAAAGCTGCGCGTCACGGGCAACAAGGCCGAAGACAAGCTCTACCACCGTCACTCGGGCTACCCCGGTGGCGTATACACGACCAATTTCAGCAAGATGCAGGCGCGCTTCCCGGGCCGTGCGCTCGAGAAGGCCGTGCGCGGCATGTTGCCGAAGGGCCCGCTGGGCTACGCGATGCTGAAGAAACTCAAGTACTACACGGGCCCGGCGCATCCGCATTCGGCGCAGCAGCCGAAGCCGCTCGCGCCCTGCAAGTAACCTTCTCGCTTCGCACCTCGAACAACGCATCTACGAACGGATTCCCATGATCGGCAATTACTACTATGGCACGGGCCGCCGCAAGACGTCGGTGGCGCGGGTCTTCATCAAGCAGGGCACGGGCAAGATCGTTGTCAACGACAAGCCCATCGACGAGTTCTTTGCGCGTGAGACGGGCCGCATGGTCGTCCGCCAGCCGCTGGTGCTCACCAACCACTCCACCACGTTCGACATCATGGTCAACGTGAACGGTGGCGGCGAGTCGGGCCAGGCCGGTGCGGTACGCCACGGCATCACCCGTGCGCTCATCGACTACGATGCGCAACTGAAGCCCACGCTGTCGAAAGCCGGACTCGTCACGCGTGACGCGCGCGAAGTGGAACGAAAGAAGGTCGGCCTCCACAAGGCGCGCCGCCGCAAGCAGTTCTCGAAGCGCTAAACCAAGCCTTCGCTTCCCGCTTCCCGGAAAGGCCGCCTCGAAGGCGGCCTTTTCGTTTCCGTTAGAATCGACCTTCCCAGAGAGACGAGGTCACACCATGCTCAAGATCGGCATCGTCGGCGGCACCGGCTACACCGGCGTCGAACTGCTCCGGATCCTCGCGTCGCATCCGCAGGCGGATGTGCGCGCCATCACGTCGCGCGGCGATGCGGGCACGCGCGTGGTGGACATGTTCGCGAGCCTTCGCGGCCATTACGACGGCCTCGTGTTCACGGCGCCCGACGCCACCGACTTGAAGAGCTGCGACATCGTGTTCTTCGCCACGCCGCATGGCGTGGCGATGGCGCAGGCGCGCGGCCTCGTGGCCGCCGGCGTGAAGATCATCGACCTCGCCGCCGATTTCCGGTTACGCGATCCGGCCGTATTCGAGAAGTGGTACAAGATGCCGCACACGTGCCCCGACCTCCTCGCGGAGTCGGTGTACGGCCTGCCCGAGTTCCACCGCGACGCCATCCGCAAGGCGCGCATCGTGGGCAACCCCGGTTGTTATCCAACGTCGATGCAGCTGGGCTTCGTGCCGCTGCTCGAGGCCGGCGTCGTCGACGCCGCGCATCTGATCGCCGACTGCAAGTCCGGCGCGTCGGGTGCCGGCCGCAAGGCGGAACTGGGCCTGCTGCTGGCCGAGACTTCCGACAACTTCAAGGCCTATGGCGTCAGCGGGCACCGGCATCATCCGGAAACGGTGCAGGAGCTGGCCACGCGCAGCAAGTCGCCGGTGGGCCTCGTCTTTACGCCGCACCTGCTGCCGATCATTCGTGGTATCCACTCCACGCTGTACGCGCGCCTGACCAAGACCGACGTGGACCTGCAGGCGCTCTTCGAAGAGCGCTACGCCGGCGAGCCTTTCGTCGACGTGATGCCAGCGGGTTCGATGCCGGAAACACGCAGCGTGCGCGGCTCGAATATCGCGCGCATCGCGGTGCACCGACCCGGTGGCGGCGACATGGTCACCGTGCTGGTGGTCGAGGACAACCTCGTCAAGGGTGCCGCCGGCCAGGCCGTGCAGAACATGAACCTGATGTTCGGACTGCCTGAAACCGCGGGGCTTAAAAGCCCGCCGGTCCTGCCGTAGGAAGCTTGCGCCGTGCCGGCCCAGAACTGGTGGCGCAAGGTACGCGCGCACTTCGGCATTTCCGCGCCGAGAATGGCGGTGCGCACCCACCTGCCGTGGTGGAGCCGGGGGGCACTGATCGCAACGCTGCTGGTGATCATTGGCGGCATGTGGTGGTGGGGCTTTGACTTCGGCCAGATCTTCAGCGGGTTCAACCGCAAGCAAATCGAGCAGAAACTGGTGACGCTCGAAGCTGACGCCTCGAAGTACAAGTCCGAAGCCACAGAACTGCGCGCGCGCAACTCGACGCTCGAAAGCGAGCAGTCGATGAATCGCGGCAACCAGGAGGCGCTGAGCAAGCAGGCCACCGAGCTGGCCGGTGAAAACGCGCAGCTGAAGGAAGAGCTCGCGTTCCTGCAGAAACTGGTCTCCGATTCCAGCAAGAACATCGGCCTGCAGATCCAGCGGCTGACAGTGGAGCCGGATGGCGAGGACATGTGGCGCTATAGCGTGCTGGTCGTGCGCGGGGGCAGCCCCAAGGACGAATTCGCCGGCACGATGGTGCTGCAGGCCACGCTGGCACCGGAGCCCGACAGTGGCACGGCACCGAAAATGCTGGTGCTGCCCGACGATGACCCGGCCATGGCGCCAACGCTCACCCTCAAATTCAAGTATTATCAGCGGGTTGAAGGACGGTTTCGGGTGCCTGCCGGCGCCCGGGTCACTGGGGTGGCGGCGCGAGCCTACGAGGCCGGCCAGAGCGCCCCGCGTGCCGCCCGCAGCTTGATAGTGGGCTAGGGAGACACCATGTTCGAACGCAAGAAGCACGCGTCACCACAAAAGCGCATCGACTGCCTGATCGGCACGGGTACCACGGTCAACGGCGACGTGTCGTTCTCGGGTGGCCTCCGCATCGACGGTGTTGTCTGCGGCAACGTCACCACCGCCAATGGCGAGACCGGCACGCTGGTCGTCAGCGAGCAGGCCCGCGTGGACGGCGAAATCCATGTGTCGCATGTGGTGGTCAACGGGACGGTCAACGGCCCGGTGACTGCCCATGACTACCTCGAACTGCAGGCAAAGGCCCGCATCGTCGGGGATATCGAATACAAGACGCTCGAGATGCACTTGGGCGCGGTCGTGCAAGGCCGGCTGCATCACGTTGAACAAGGCACCGCCAGCGTGGTCGAATTGAAACGGGTGGGCTCGAATTGAGCCTGCCGTCCTGAACCGCAGCATCGCAATGTCCGCCACACGTCGTTTCGCGGAAACTTTTCCGCCACGGAGTCCACGATGAACGCAATGAATGAAATGCCCGCCCCCCTGATCTTCACCGACTCGGCGGCTGCCAAGGTCAAGACGCTGATTGCCGAGGAAGGCAACACAGAGCTCAAGCTGCGCGTGTTCGTGTCTGGCGGCGGATGCTCGGGCTTCCAGTACGGCTTCACGTTCGATGAGGTGACGAACGAAGACGACACCGCCATGCACAAGGACGGCGTCACGCTGCTGATCGACCCGATGAGCTACCAGTACCTGGTCGGCGCCGAGATCGATTACCAGGAAGGCTTGGAAGGCGCGCAGTTTGTGATCAAGAATCCGAACGCCACCACCACCTGCGGTTGCGGTTCGAGCTTCTCGGCCTGATCCGTTCGGCGGTGGGTTGTTCCGACGGGGCCTTTCTGGCCCCGTTTGTTTGGTGGCGGTTGCCTGCGGTGATGTAGGCGAGGCTTCAGCCTCGCGGGTTCGGCGCCGCATTGAACCAGCGAGGCTGAAGCCTCGCCTACAGGAACGGGTTCGGCGCCGCATGAACCAGCGAGGCCTCGCCTACCGAAACCAGACCAGCGGCCTCACGCCCACGCATCGAGCGTCGGCAGGCGGCCGTCGCCTTCGATGCAGCTCCAGAGGTACCACGCGAGGCCCGCGTCGCCGATCCACAGCGAATGGCGGCGCTGCCCGTGAAGCGCCGCAAGGCGCTCGCTTTGCAGCATCGCGTGCATCGCAAAGGCCCGCGCCCGGTCGAGCCAGCGTTCGTCGCCAGTGCGGTTGAAGATCTTGAGCAGCGCGTAGCCGTTGCCATCGGTGCCGTGACACAGTCCGACCCCTTTCGTCAGCGGCCCCGCGGTCCACGTCAATTCGCCTGCCGCGACCAGCAATTCATCGAGGCGCGAATCGGGCAATGCCGCGAGACTGGTGATGATGCCCGGCGCACCGTGGCACCACTGCACCAGCATCCGCAGTGCCGTGCCCGCGGGCACCAGTTGTGCAGGCCAGTTCGCCAGCGTACCGTCGCGCATCACCGTGGCGTGCACCGTCGTGACGATGTCGTCCTGCCACGCGCCCCAGTCGGGACCCGCCAGCAGGTGGCGGCCGCGGATCAGCGCACTGACATTCCCCGCGAAGCCATGGCCCGCGCCAATGTAGCGCACGTGTTTGCCATACAGATCTTGCGTCCAGATCCGGCATGGCGCATCGGCCGCAGGCACCAGCGCGCGCACCAGCCGTCGCGCGTCGGTGCGGAACAAATCGGCCCAGCGCTCCTCGCCGGTCCACTCGTGCATCGTCATCGCGACGAGCATCGTGCCCGGTGAGCCCCACAGCATCTCAAGCGCGGGATGATCGGCATTGGCGCTGATCGCAGCGGCAATGCGGTCCGCGATGGCGGCTTTCGCCGCCGCGTCGGTGGCGAGCCGGTAGTGCAGCAGCAGGATGCCCGTCTGGCCCATCAGCAAACCATGTACGCCGTTGCCCCACGACTCCACCAGCGCGAGATTGCGTGCCGCGAGGTCGTCCAGCAGCGGTTCGAAATTGATCGTGGCTGCCGCCATGCCGGCGCGGGCGAGATGATCGAGCGCGTCGATGACGCCGGCGGCCCCCAGGTAGATCATGGTGAAAGGCTGCGGTACCTCGCCCTCCTTGGCATCATCGTTGGCATCGCGCGGATGCACGGGCCACAGTCCCGCGGGGGTGAAGGCGCGCTGCGCGTCGTCGGCGTATCGCGTGATCCACGCGCGCGCGGCGGCTTCGTCCCATGCGAGCGCTTGCAGCGGCTCGTGGCGTTGCGCATCGAAGAGTGTAGACATGATCGAATCCTGTCGTGCCGGCGACCCCTTGCCGGTGGGCGCATCGCGCGATTTCGGTGCTGTCTTCGCTGCGGACGGCTTGGTTTCAGGTGGAGGCAAGGGAGCGTCGAATGTTTTTGTACACTAGGTGTCGAACGCAAGGTCGTCAAGCCTCCGCCGGGCGACAGCCTCCGCCGGGTGAAGCCGCGTGCCCCCATTGCCCATTCCACGATGTACGCCTCGTACGACCAAATTCACCGCGCCCCGCGCAACGAGATCTCCGTCCCGCTGATCTGGGTGGCGATCGTGCTGAGCCTGCTGGTGCATCTGGCGGTGCTGTACGAATTCTTTCCGAAAATGCTCCCGCTTTCGCTGGCGGGGCCCGACAAGCAGGGCGTCAGCCCGCTCGCGGTGATGCTGGCGGCGCCACCCGGACCGCGCAAGGCGCCGCCGGCCACGCAGGAGCCAACGCCACCACCGCCCGTGGTGGTTCGTCCGCCCGCGCCGCGCCCGCCGCGACCCGCGCCAATGCTGGCACCCATGGTGCCACCGACGGCCAATCCGGACGCACTTCGCGTGCCGCCAGCTCCACCCGTGGCCGCGGTGCCGCCGGCGCCACCGCAGACCCGCGCCCCGGTCGAGGGCGACATGGCGGCGTACATCGCGGCGCGGCGCCGCGAACGTGGCGAGCCGGAACCCTCAGGTTCGCAGGGCGAGGCGCCGAATGCGCCCGCCGCCGACGACGAGAAGGCGCGGCGCGACCGGATCGTGGCGGAAAACATGGCGGCGGTGCGCACGCCGACCTTCGGCGGCGAACCCCGCAACGGCGGCGGCATGTTTCAACTGCGCCAGATCGGCCTCAACGATGCCCAGTTCACGTTCTTCGGCTGGAACACCGATACGAAGCGCCGGGTGAACCAGCGCATCGACGTGCAGAAGGGCAACAATCCGGACATCCGCATCGCCGTCGTCCGCAAGATCATCGCGATCATCCGCGACCAGGAGAGCGGCACGTTCCGCTGGCAGTCGTTGCGCCTCGGGCGCGACGTCAGCCTGTCCGCGCGTGCGGAGGATACGGCCGAGCTCGAGATCTTCATGATGCGCGAGTTCTTCGAGCTCGACCGGACACCGCGCTAGCGGCGGACGTCTTGCATCGTCACTCCGGAATCGAGCCGAAGATATACACGGCCTCGGTGAGCGCCGACGGCTTGCCGAACGCGGCGAACCAGCGGTTGTAGATGTCGTTGATCTCGTCGCCGGAGTAGATCTGCGACAGCGCCGTGTTCACGGCGAGCCGCAATGCCGGTTCGCCGCGCGGCAGTACGAGTCCGTACGGTTCGAACGAAAGTTGCTCGTTCAGCAGCGTCAGTCCCTTCGGGTCCTTGGCCTGCGTGACGGCACCGATCAGCAGCAGCGCGTCGCTGGCGAACCCGTCGACGGTGCCCGCTTCCAGCGCCACGATGGCCTCGCCGCTGGTCTTCACCGGGACGACGGTAGCGTTGATCTGCTGGCGCTTCAGCTGCGCGTTGAGCGCACGCTCGTTGCTGGTGCCGCCGATGGCCGCGATGCGCTTGCCCTTGAAATCAGCCAGCGCACTGATCCCGGCGCCCGCCTTGGCCAGCATGCCGGTCGTCTCGAAGAAGATGAAGCTCGAGAAGTCGACGGTCCGCATGCGCGTCAGCGTCACCGTGGTGGCGCCGCACTCCATGTCGGCCTGGCCCTTGCTGATGACGTCGAATCGCGTCTGCGTGGTAATCGGCACGTAGCGGATCTTCAACTCCTTCACGCCAGTCTGGCGTTCGATGGAAGCGACGACGCGCTTGCACAGGTCGATCGAGTAGCCGCTGATCTCCTTGCTGTCGTTCACGAAGCTGAACGGCGCTGCATCGGTGCGGTGGGCGATCGCGATCATCTTCGAGTCGACGATCTTCTTGAGACGGCCATCGAGCGCCTGCGCGCCGGCGGTGGCGGTGATAACGAGAGGCAGCAACAAAAGCAGGGTCAGGCGAAGCATCGGGGGTGCCTTGAATGAAAGTGATCGGAGCGGCGCCACGATACGGGCAACGATCGGACGGGGCAACGCGTGGCCCGGCCCGCGATGGCGGCAACCGGGCATCTCGCATCAGCGCGGATAGCAGGCGCCGAGCACGCGCAGGCCGCTGGCACCGGTGACAGCAGGAAGATTCCCCGGCCTACCCGCCAGGGTCTCGCGCGCCAGCCACGCGAAGGCCAGCGCCTCGACCTGGTCGCTCGCCACACCCATCGTATCGGTCGTGGCTACCTGCATGGCCGGGCGCGCCGTCTGCAGCATCCGCAACAGCGTGCCATTGCGTGCGCCGCCACCTGCGACCAGCATCGTCGTGGCATCGGGCGCATGCGCGGCAATCGCCGCCGCGACTGCCAACGCGGTCAGCGCCGTCAGCGTGGCCTGCATGTCCTCCGCGCGGCCGTGCCAGAGCATGGCGGCGAGCCGCTCGTCCAGCCACGCGGCATTGAAGAGGTCGCGACCGGTACTCTTCGGCGGCAGCAGCGCAAAGAAGGGTTCGTCACTCAGCGTGCGCAACACAGCAGCATCGGGCGTTCCGGTCGCGGCCCACGTGCCGTTGGCGTCGAAGGGCGTGCCCTGGTGCCGCGCGCACCACAGGTCGAGCAACACGTTGCCCGGCCCGGTGTCGAAGCCGCGCACCTCGCCGCCGGGCGGCAGGTCGGTGATGTTGGCGATGCCACCCAGGTTGACGATGACGCGATGCTCATCGGCACTGCCGAACAGCGCCGCATGAAATGCTGGCACCAGCGGCGCGCCCTGTCCGCCGGCAGCGATGTCGCGGCTGCGGAAGTCCGCGACCACCGTCATGCCCGCCTGCTCGACAACACGCGAGGGATTGTTGATCTGCCATGTCCAGCCCTCCTCGGGCCGGTGCCGCACCGTCTGACCATGCACGCCCGCGGCAATCACATCAGCGGCCATGACGCCGCCATCGCGGCACGCGGCGGAAAGGGCCGTCGAGTAAACATCGGCCAGGGCGTTGCCGGCGCGCGCCACGCGCACGAGTTCATCGGGGCCCGTGGTTTGCAGCGCCAGCAATTCGGCACGCAACGCGGGTTCGAACGGAAGATGCGCCGCGCCGCGCAGCGCGCAGAGCTTGCCGTCGCCGGGCGCGAAGTCGACGACCACTGCGTCGACGCCGTCGAGGCTGGTGCCGGACATCACGCCGGCGAAGAGTTGCGGCACGTGGGCCATGCGCCGCCTGCGGGCGTGCTACTCGGTGGATGCCAATGCCGTCGCCGGGAGCGAGCGCGCAAGCGCCAGCGCATCCTGCGCCGGGCGCGTCGCGTCCTTGAAGGCCGCGAGACGCTCGGACGTGATCGGTTGCGCAGCCGGCAGCGCGACATTGAGCGGATTGCGCGGCTCGTCCGCGACGCGGAACTCGTAGTGCAGATGCGGGCCGGTGGCCCAGCCGGTCATGCCCACGTAGCCGATCGTCTCGCCCTGACGCACCCGCGCGCCCTGCCGCATGTGCGGCGCGAAACGCGACATGTGGCCATAGACCGTGGAGTACGCGCCGTGATGCCGCAGGAACACCACGTTGCCGTAGCCGCCCTGCATGCCCGCGAAAGCGACGACGCCATCGGCGGTGGCGCGGATGGGCGTGCCCGTTGGTGCGGCGTAGTCGACCCCCTTGTGTGCGCGCCACTTCTGCAGGATCGGATGGAAGCGTGCCAGCGAGAATCCCGACGTGATGCGCGAGAATTCCATCGGCGCGCGCAGGAAGGTGCCGCGCGTGCTGCGGCCATCGGCGCTGTACCAGGTGTCGGTGCCGTCGGTATCCTGCCACAGGAATGCGCGCAGCGTGTTGCCGCGATTGACGAACTCCGCCGCGAGGATGCGGCCGGGGCCGATGGCTTCACCATCGACAAAGCGCGTTTCGTACAACACGGTGAAGCGATCGCCGCGGCGCAGGTCGTGATAGAAGTCGATGTCGCCGGCGAACACGTCCGCCAGCGCCAGCGTGATCGCATCCGGAATGCCCGCAATGTCCGCCGCCGCGAACAGCGACGAGCGGATCTCGCCCGCACGCAGCGTGGTACGGATTTCTTCCCTGGCCACAGTCTGCGTGGCGGCGAATTGCCCATCCCGGCGCTCGATGGCCAGTTGCGCGCCGGCCTGCGTGCGCAACTTGAGGGCGATCAGCTCGCCGTTGACGCCCGTGGCCACCTGCACCGGGCGGCCGGGCCGCAACTGATAGAGCGGCCGCGCGGTGGCGTCGGTGCGCAGGAATTGCATCGCTTCCGCATCGTCCATACCGGCGCGCGACAGCAACGCGCCGATCGTATCGCCCCGCTGCACGCGCTCCTCGCGCCAGTAAAGACCCGCAGTGTCGTTCTCGATATCGAAGGCCGGCACCGGCAGCGCGCGCAGGACGGTCCGCGTGGGTATCGTTTCGAGCGTGGTATCGGGTGCCAGACCAAAGGCGGCCACCCCGGTGAAGCTCAACACCGCCAGTGCAGCCCACTGCCACGGCGCGAGCCAACGGCCGACGCGCGCCGGCAGCGACGGCGTCGGGGCAGGCGACGGGTGCGCTAAAATCGGGGATTCGCGCGGAGGCAACGGGGTGTCCGGGATCGACATCGGTCGCGCATTCTACCAAATGTCCGTCATTTGGAC
>Ga0163153_10005530_pt1 | contig 14877 bp, 10 predicted proteins | sample OliLakLV19MP6IB1_FD_148629 | JGI IMG/M metagenome (GOLD analysis project Ga0163153, IMG submission 148629) | Freshwater microbial mat bacterial communities from Lake Vanda, McMurdo Dry Valleys, Antarctica - Oligotrophic Lake LV.19.MP6.IB-1 | ecosystem: Environmental > Aquatic > Freshwater >... | reverse complement strand
TTTTTAATGTTTTCCTTTAGTAAAATGTTCTCATTTTTTAAGTCCTTAATTTTTGAAATTAATAATTTAACTCTTGATAAAAGATCTTCAAATGAGATCCTTACCAGGTTTTTTTGCTCTTTAAAATAATCTTTAGTGTTAATATCGCTGTCCTTTTGACTCATTTGATTTGTGTTTCAAATTGAAACTTCAAACTATTATTCTGAAAACAGGTTAAACTCTTATTTTTGCTTCCAGATTCTTTTCGAGACTTCCGATTATCCTGTTCATTACTTTACCTGTGGCTTCATCGGTAAGAGTCTTTTCATTTGATGAAAATTCCAGCGTAATACCAATGCTTTTCTTACTTTCACCAATTTTATCGTCTTCATAAATATCAAAAAGCTTCATATTCTTCAAAAGTCCGCTCCCACTCTTCTTTACCGTTTCCTCGATCTTATCATACATTACTCCTTTATCCACTACCACCGCAAGATCTCTCTTCACAGAAGGGTATTTCGGAATTTCACTAAAACTCTTTATGATCTTTTGAGAATGTCTGAATAATTTATCTGTATAGATTTCAGCTAAATAGACCTCGTTCTCTATATCAAATTCTTTTAACAAAGAGTTAGGTGCTATATATATAATGCCTGTTAACTCTTTATCTATACTTATCTCTATCGTACGTCCTGTGGAATCTTTGTCATTATAGTAAATTAATGCAAAATTTTCAAGATTCAATTTATACAAAAGCATTTCCACCTCACCTTTGATATCAAAAATGTCAAACGACTTTTCGCCTCCGTAAATCAATTCGGTGTCCTTCTTACCGCTCAGACAAATAATTATCCGCTCCTCTTCTCTGAACTTTTTTCCGTTATCAGAAAATACACGTCCTGATTCAAAAAGCTTAAGAGAAACATCTTTTCCGTTATTATTAATATTGTTTCTCACAACGTTCATCATTCCGGAAATGAGACTTGTTCTCATCGAATTCATTTCAGTCGAAACTGTATTTTCCAGTTTTACATAACCTGTCGTCTGATCTTTAATTTTATTCGCGTCTGTTAATGGAATGGTAAGTATCTGATTGAATCCTCTTCCTATAAGATAATTTGTGATTTCACTGTTGAATTTTACTGTTGTATTTTTATAAATATCAGAAGCATCGGCGCTCACTGTGAAGCTGTTAACTCCCTGCACATTGTCATAACCGTACAATCTAAGCACCTCTTCAATCAGGTCAGCTTCTCTGGTAATGTCAAGTCGTCTGAATTCAGGGATTTCAAATATTAACCTGTCTTCTTCTTTTCTCAAAAATTTGATTTCAATTTTACCGAGAATATCTATCGTATCGTTTTCATTGATCTCCATTCCAATAAGTTCATTTGCCTTTAAAACGCGTAAACCAACTTCGTTTTTTTGAAACTGTTCAGGGTAAACATCACACAGCTCTTTTGAGATCTCACCGCCGGCAACTTCCTGTATCAACTGTGCGGCACGCAGCGATGAATATTTTACATTATCAATATCGACACCCCTCTCAAATCTCTGAGATGCATCTGTCTGAAGGTTCAGACGTTTTGAAGTTTTTCTTACTGAAACAGGATTGAAGTATGCTGACTCAAGAAGAATATTTTTTGTTGCAGATGTTACTTCTGAATTTTCACCACCCATTATGCCTGCGATTCCAATATATCCTTCACCATCACATACCATCAATGAATCCGAACTAAGAACTCTTTCCTTTGAATCCAGAGTTATAAATTTTTCTCCATCCTTAGCTGTCTTTACAATGATCTTCTTTCCGCGCATCTTATCATAATCAAATGCATGCATCGGCTGCCCTGTTTCAAACATTACAAAATTCGTTACATCGACAATATTGTTTATTGGTCTCAATCCAATAGCTTTTAATCTGACCTTGAGCCAATCCGGAGATTCTTTTACTTCAATATTGCTGATGATCCGTCCAGTAAACCTGTTACATAGTTCATTACTTTCAACCTGAATATCGATCAGGTCCGAAGTAGGAGTATTTGATTCGCTGATTTTAATTTCCGGAATGGAAATTTTTTTATCATATAATGCGGCAACTTCCCTGGCTGTTCCGATGTGTGAGAAGAGATCTCCACGGTTCGGTGTAATACCAATTTCAAAAACATAATCATTCGCTTTTATATGCTCGGAGAATTTCTCACCAACGATTGCATTCGCTTCAAGCACAAGTATTCCTTCATGTTTGTCCGACATGTTGAGTTCTTTTTCAGAGCAAATCATTCCTTCTGAAAGCTGTCCTCTGATCTTCGATCTTTTTATCTCAAAGCCGCCATTAGGAATGATGGCTTTCTCAAGTGCAACACAGACCTTCTGACCTTTTTCAACATTAGCCGCACCGCAGACAATGCTGAGGATCTTATCACCAACATTCACTTTGCACAGACTCAATTTATCGGCATCGGGATGCTTTTCTTTTTCAATTACTTCACCCACAACAAACTTATCAAATATCCTTCCATGGTCTTCAATACCTTCTATATCAAGACCCACACTTACCATTTTATCTGAAAGTGAGGCAATTGAATCGGGCTTTAAATCTACAATGTAATCCCTGAGCCAGTTTAAACTTATTTTCATAAGTTATGAATATACTTAATTGAACTAGGAGATTAAATACAGAATAAGTGTATGTAGGAAAATTTAGGAAAATTTAGCTTTAGCTACTTTAAAGTTGAAGAGAAATCAGCGGATAGTTTTCCTAAATCATAAAATAAAAAAAGCGCCGGAGATATTAACCCCGACGCTTCTCATTTATCAACTCTCAACTCATTTGTATTGACCGCTTAATAGATACGCTTTCTCAACTTACTTCAACAACATCATCCGCCTGGTCTGTACAAAGTCACCGGCTTCCAGCTTATAAAAATAAATCCCGCTGGCGAAGTTACTTCCGTCGAAGGTAACAGAGTATTTTCCGGGCTGCTTATTTTCGCTAACTAAAGTCAATACTTCTTTTCCAAGTAAATCATAAACTTTCAATGAAACAAAATTCGTAATTCCTAATTCGTAATTGATAATTGTGATTGGGTTGAACGGATTAGGATAGTTCTGATCAAGCTTGTATTGTGTTGGAATAGAACTGTGATCTTTTGAATTTTTACGGACATCAAGTGCAAGGAGCATTTCAAAATCTTTACTGATTTTGGAATCTAATTCTTCTCTCGTTTCCGGATTAAATCTTGTAATTCTGCTTTCAATTCCTTTCATAACTTTTCTATCGATATTCTTACTGAAATTTTTATTATTTACATTAACATCTAAAGCTTTTGTCATCATTCTTTTAAATACTTTATTTGCAAGCTTATGCACGGGCTTATCTCTGAAAAGTTTTTTTAATTTTTGTTCCTGAGATAATCCAAACATCTTATCTGCTCCACCCGAACCCTGCTGAAGCAATGTAACTGCTGATCTGTCCCAACTTGCAAGCAGCCGTCTTGTTGTATCGGGATGGCTTGCAATAATATTTTCATAGCCTGAAACAGCTTCATTATAATCAAGAGTTTTCGTCAGACACATCAGATATATTGAATAAGCTTTCTCAATGAATGAGCTGTTGGATTGATACTGCTCCATCTTAGCTTCAAGATAATCTTCAAGTTCATTGAACATTGAAGTTGTATTTGTTTGTGATACGCCTGAATCTTTCAAAGTATAATTCAGAAATAATTCACTCACGGCTGAATTTACATATCTGCTCGTATCATAATCATCAAGCAGGTCTTTTAGTAACGAAACTGCTTCATTGTAGTCTTTATCATTTCTTTTTATTAATGCCTGGGCATAAAGACCTTCATCATTAGTTTGAATGTCCTTATAATTGAAGTTGTTTGAATTAGAGAACCCTCCGGAGCCGCCGCTTGAAGTAATGATAAATGAATCAACATAGCCATCACCTCTGTCAATGATTTCATAATCAATGGCTTCTTGTTCATCAACATCGAATGTACTGTTATTAGGTGTATAAAGAAGCGGGACATTGTTTGATGAACAATTTATATCTGATACCGGAGGATGAGGTGTCCAGTTATTCTTTCTCGCAGCAAAAGATCTTCCCGTTGTGCAGCTTCCGGTTACCGTTCCGAATACGTGAGCTTCGCCTTCAGGAACAGAAATACAGTTATTTCCATAATCTAATACAGCTCACTTCCTGCATCGAAAGTTATACCCGTATATCCTGCATTCAAAGTATTTATACCGCCGTACCAATATAGATTGCCACTGTTATTGACCGGAGCTAAATTCGCAATCGATGAAGTTAAAATCTCAAGCACACCGCTTTCCGAATTTACTTCATTTCCCATAAAATTAAGATCCGACTGGTAAAAACGTATCGCATACTCATAATCATCTGAATAGAAATTATTGTTTTTGATATCTCCGGTAACTTTATTTGTGACAATTCCCATTTGAGGTGACGAGTTTGTTCCGTTAAAGGAATTTCCGGATACATAAAATTGAGTCAGGCTTGATGCAAGACAGTTAAGATAGAGATTAGCTGCACCTCCGTCAAAAGAATTATTAACTATGTTTATACCGAAAACACTTGGCGGAGGGTTTTCTGTCTCAGTGCAGGTAGTCAGATCGTTTGGATGTACATTATTGCTGACGATGAGCAGCCCAAATTCACTGCTTGTTGAAGTAAAAGCATTCTGACTTATGTTACACTGAAAAACATTTTTAAGAAGCACAATCCCTTCATCAAAAGTATTTCCCGTAATTACTTTCTTTATCATTGCATCACACTTGTTTGCATTGTTGACATAGATGCACGTATCGGTATTTTCAAAATTGCAGTAAGTGATTGAATCTTCACCTGAATTTTCCAGAACAATTCCCCTCCATGTTGCAGTGCCGTTGTAAGAAACAAAGTCTGCACTGTCGGCAATGATACGTGCTCCGTTTTTGAATACAATTTTTGCATTGGAGCCGAGGATTACATCAGAGTTTGGTTTAAGCTTAAGAAAAGTACCGGGACCATCGAAAGTAAGAATTGTATTATTGCCTAGTTTGAGGTCGGCGTTTCCGTCAATGACGATAAAGCCGCCGTTTGAGACGGTGTGTGAACCACCTGCAAAATTTAATTCTGAATTTTCAAAAGCCCTGTTACAGCTTAGGTTATTCCATTTTATGTTTACTCCATTTTCGTAAATCACTTTACCTCCAAAATATTGGAAAATTTCGGCGTTATTATCCAATATTAGTGTAGACCCGTTTTTAAACAACAGCGTGTCTCCATAAAATGTTTGTGACTCATTTCGCCCTGTAACCCACAATTTTTTATTCTTAGCAAGTTTTAAAGTATCTCCAGTACCTGCAGTAATCTTCATACCATATATAAACCCATACGTTGGATCATTGTATTTCCAAGCTGATGTACAGAAAGTATTTCCTTTGTCATTATTTACACTAGGATCAATTGGAGGAAAAGAATAATAATAATAGAATTGAGAACCTCCTCCATTAGAATCAATTGTATTGTAGCCACGTCTATCTTCAATTCCTAAATTTCTATATACAGTATCTAGAATCACAGTTGTTCCTAAAGTTAAATCTCTAAGTCCATGATCTCTTATTGCAATAGGACTAATACCGAATGGCGTTGTTCTGCAATAAAATCTTCTTTCCCAAGGAGTTTGTCGATTGTATAACCTTTCCCAAACTTTAAATTCTTTGCTCGGTAATCCACCTAACAAAGTATCAGATGTAGATATTGTTTCGTAAAGTGAGTCGTTAACTAACCTACCAACACCACGGATAGTTACTCTTGAATTTGGAGTAAGAGATTCATCATATCTTATTGTCCAATCATTGCTATATCTATTGCGACCTTGCCAATTTGATTTTCCATATTTACTATCAAGATTATTAAAATAAAAAGTATACTTTTCAGAATTTGCCAATAATGTAATTTTAAACTTTGCTATTCCCCAATGCCCATTACAGGTATCTGGGAATTCCAATGCACCTGCAATATCAAGAGGAAATTGTTGAGTAGAAAATGCACTGAACGAGTGAAAGTAATTATAAAAATTAAGTCCGGTTCCATTAGGAAGATACAATCTAGTAACGATACCATTTTGAATCGTATCAAATCTGTTTGAACTATATGAGGAATCCAGTCTCCCTTCAAAAGGAAGGGAAGCAACTTCAAATGTTCCTTGAATCTGAAAGAAGGATGTCGCTTCAACTTCAAACCTAAAATCCCCACAAAATGCCACACTTGTTTGGGAATTAATATTACTTACAAAAAAAATTAAAATAATTAAAATTGAATAAAATTTTATCTTCATTTTTATTTTGAATTATTTATTTTTTAAAATTATTATTTTATTAGTAACATTGAAATTGTTTTTTTAAACACTTCGGTTTCCATTCTGCAGAAATAGATTCCACTTGGCAAATCACTACCGTCAAATTCAACTTCATAAGAACCTGAAGTTACAATCTTATTTAATAGTGTTGTAATGAGGTTTCCTGTGTTATTGAATATTTGTAATTGTGTTACTGCGTTCGTAGAAAGGTTAAATCTGATTTTAGTTGTAGGATTGAATGGATTTGGATAGTTCTGAAACAAACGATAATTCCCTGAAACAACTTGCTCAGAATGTTGAATAGATACTATTCCTTTCTCATTGTAAATAGCAAGTCCGCCGGCAGTACCAATCCATTTATTATTGTATTTATCAATAGTAATAGAAATTGGACTATTACTTGGAATCGGTGAATTTTGGATATTAAAATAATTCCAAGTTGAATCTAAAATATTTACCCCGGCACCAAAAGTAGAGATATATTTAACTCCAAACAAATCTATTCCAATATGCTGTACATTATTATCCATTAATCCCGAATTATTCACATTGAATGGAGTCCATACGTTTAACTGCCTGTTAAATTTTGCTATCCCTCCAAATTGAGTAGCAATCCATAAATTTCCAGCAGAATCAATACTAATATCTCTGATAAAATTTGTAGGTAGTCCAGAGTTTGAACTAGTATACACCGTCCATATTGTGTCATTAAAACAAGCCATTCCGTTTTGGAATGTTCCTATCCACTTAGTATTGTTTTGTAATTCTACTCTTTCAACTTCATTAGATGGTATTGCCGAATTATTAGTATTGTAAATCGTCCAGACAGTATCTCTGATTTTTACCAATCCTCCTGAAGTTCCTATCCATTTTACATTATTGTAATCTATTTTAATATCCTGAATATTATTGGATGGCAGTTGGGAATTGGTTCTATTATAAACAATCCAGTTTACTCCGTCAAAAACTGCAATACCTTTTGAAGCTGTTCCTATCCAAACCTTATTTAATTTATCTATTGCAAAAGCTGCTAGAGGATTTTCGGGCAAGCCCGAATTACTGGTATCATAGACCATCCAATGATTATTGTAAAATCTTGCTAAACCATTGCTTGTGCCAATCCATTTTACATTATTTGTATCTATTAGAATTGTTCCGACATAATTACTTGGTATTGGAGAATTTTGAGTCCTATACACCTGCCACTGCTGTCCTTCCGCAATCGAAGCTATTACAAATATCCCGATTATAATATTGATAAGTGTTTTCATTTTCTTTGTAAGTTTTTACAAAACTTAAGACATTTACCTTACCTATAAAATGATAAAATAAATAAGTGAATTTGGCATTACATTAGATTATCTGGCGGAGTCATTCTTCAATTATCAATGATCAATTATCAATTATTGCTGGAAGAATCTTACTCATACTAATTTTTAAAGTCAACGGATGTCATGTTAAGCTACAGCCCAAAAAGTTTGAGAATAATAAACCCAGTGGACATACATAAGGACTAAAGATCAGTTATACATTGTTCAAAATATAATTTTAAAAATAAACCAAAGCAGCCTGTCCATATTGATTCAGGCTGCTAAGGTATTATTTGTTCTTCGTCTTTAATTGTTGCTCTTCGGAAACTTTTACGGGATCATTCCGGATATTGATTTATTAACTTTCCGTCTTCATAAACGAATATCCACCACTGACCGTTAATCAAAATTCTCTCATAAGTTACATTAAAAATAATCTGATTTACTTCCTTTGTAGCTGCTGCAGAGTTGCTTTCCGTACTCGTAAAAAATACTGAAAATAGAAAACAACCAATGAAGACAATGGCTTTCATATTGTTCCTCCTTCGGGGTTTGGTTAATGCAAGTTTAAGAATTACACAGGTACTGTGGTAGGGACACTTTTTCTATTCTGTCGCTCGTCAGAAAAAATGTATGGAATAAAATGTTTGATTTTGCATTAGATTTATCTATTTTATTACCAATTTTTACATAAAATTGTCGGTCGGAAAGATGGTTAACGAAGGTATATTTTCTCTTTTAAAAACATTTTCAATGAATGAAATCAAAAGATTTGAGGAATTCATTGAGTCTCCCTATCATAATAAAAGTAAAAAGATCATTTCTTTATTTAAGGAGATCAGGAAATATTATCCGCAGTTTGACCATTCAGATCTTGAAAAATCAAACATTGCAAAGAAAATAAATCCCGCTTTAGATTATAATGATTCTACTTTCAGGAGTCTTATGTCCGATCTGAGCACACTGCTGAAGAATTTTCTTACAATTGAAAGGATGTTAAATGTTGAATGGGAGAGAAATGTATTTCTGCTGAGATCACTCATAGAAAAAAGTGATACTTATTTTTTTGACAAATGTATCTCAACTGCCGACTCAGAGCTTGAGGTCAAAAAAATCGACAGCACTTACTTTTACAACAAAGGCGTGCTTGAGCTGTTGAAGTATAATTATAATTGTACAGTCCGCGGTCAGCTGAATAAAGGAGATGTTGAAAGAGATGTATTGTGCATAATTCAATATATAGTTAACACCATAAAGTTCTTTGTAATGGAGATCACCACTTGCTGCATGTATATTGATTTCTATGAAAACAAATATTCCATAAAAACCTATAAGGATATTTCCGAAAGAATCATTGACTCAATTAACCTTAAGGAGCTCTCAGATGCGATGAAAAATTTTTCGAAAAATGACTTCGTAATGGAAACATACATAGACCTATACTATGCCTTTTCGGAGATGAATGAGCCGGCGCATTACAAAAGATACAAAGATTCCGTTCTACGCAACATGGAAAGATTCAGCAGAGATGAAGCAAATTATCATTTCACGAAGCTCATTTCGTATTGTCATATAAAAAATTGCACAAAGGATTTTAATTCGCAGCTCGACAAGGAGCTTTTTGATATCTACAATATTTTTCTGAAGGGAAATTATTTCCTGGATGACAAGACAACGGTATTCGATGATTCCTTGTTCAGAAACATTCTTTATCTGTCATTGAAGCTGAAGAAGTTCGAATGGGCTTTGGATTTTATTGAAACTTACTCACATTACCTTCACCCCGACAGGGCTGAGAACCTTGTAAATTTTTCTTATGCAGAATATTATTTTTATACCGGATCAGATTCTTCGTCGGTTGAGATCCTTAATCTTTCGTTTGATTATCTTAACAAGATCAGTGAGGAAGCCTTTATAGTGAAGTATGATATTAAGATCATTTACCTGATGCTGTATTATGATCTCGGGAGCAATGAAGAATTTATTCTGACGCAAATGGAAAATTTCAAAAAATTCCTGAAGAGAAATTCACTTGTAACACCAAATAAAAAGGAAAGCATTAACAAGTTTATCAATCTCTACGAGAAATTACTATTCCTTAAGAACGGCGATAAGCGGATCGATACCGATTCACTTTATCTTGAAATCCTCAAGAATGAAAACATTAAGCATCATGTCTGGCTAAAGAATAAAGTAGATAAATTTGTCACTTCCCGTAAACCAAAATCAATATCCGCATAGTCAATTATCAATTATCAATTATCAATTATCAATTATCAATTTTACTTCAAGAGTATCATTCTCTTTGTCTCAAACATTACTCCATCGACAGTAAGAGAATAAAAGTATATCCCACTCGATAAGTTACTTCCGTCAAAAGTTATATTGTATCTTCCTGCAGGCTTGCTCTCATTCACTAACTCCGTGACTTCTTTTCCCAAAGCATCATACACATTCAATGAAACAAATCCCCTGTTCGAAATCCCAAATCCCAGATTCGTAACCGGATTAAATGGATTCGGATAATTCTGATAGAGCTCGAACTTATCCGGAACAGTTGTTGAGATTAAATTTATACCTATAGGATCATTCTTATTATAAAACGTAATTATATTCTGAGCTAAAGTTTTAAGCTTAGTAACAGCATTAAGATTATTTGTTCCCTGCGCTACCATTTGAGACATGCATATTGTCTGCTTGTCTCCCGGATCCATGCTTAATAAGGTTGAACCTGAACAAATCATCATTCTTCTGTCGGCAGGAGGTGCAGGCACAACGATCTGTCCAAAAAGTGAACCGCCACAATTGTTAACCCTTCCGGAGAATTCCGTCCATCCCTGCGCAGTTTCAGGATTTCCGGGATAGGTAAATTTTGTAATCACAGGAGGACTTGTATTTGGTACTACATAGGGAGTACCGTCATTCTTAAGACCTTTTAACAATCTGTAACCTTCAATTGATGAATTCGGATCGCGATCACAGGGCTCGGCTTTATGAAATACTCTGAGTGAACTTGCGCCGTAACTGATCTGATCACCGACAGCTCCTTTCAGCAGGCACATTCCCGCGGCGGGTGAATTAAGACCATATTCAGGAGGATTTCCCGTACCATCCATATTATCAGCATTATAAACATACTGAAGATTAAGATTAGTATCACAGCCGGTATAATCATCACCTGCCGCTCCCAGATCAGGATCACAAACTATTCCAAAGTAAACACTGTCCCAGGTGAAATTACTTTTGTTTGTTACATTCCAATTAAAGAACTGAGCATCATCAAGACCGACATTATCATAACACCATGCTATAAGATGCACTTCAGCAAACAAAGGTTTAGTTCCTCCGCCAAAACCGGTACCTATTGTATGGAATGTACTATCCCCGTCGGTAAGGCAAATAAATATTGTCTGGCTTGCATTGCTGACACCTGGTGTATCAATGTGATAATTATAAATTTCATCACCGTCAACATCAATATAAGGGGCACCGAAAGGAACCATATCGCCCCAGTTGAGCCAGTCAGGATTATTTACATAATTATCTCCTTTGCTTACTTTATAAAATCTGAATCTGCTGTCGGTAAAGAATTGTCCTCCCTGCGAATAACCCGGACGATATTCCCCTCCGTAATATGCAGCAGACATCCGTAACTGACCGGAAACATAAGCAGCAATTGTAAAACCGGTTGTAAAGAAAGCAAATTTGTTGCTTCCTCGCGGCCACATTAATCCGGGGGTATTGGTGCTCCGGATATCCGAATTGAATGTTGCCTTATTCTGTATGAATGTGGAAACATTATTCCCGTCTAAGGATTTCTGCTGAAGTACAAAGGGTTGTGAGCTAAGGGTTTGCGTTAACAGGGAAAGGAAAATAAAACAAGTAATGATTTTCATATTGAAATGTTAAGTTTGAAACTATTATTCAGAAAGTTTTTATATTTTAATTGCAACAAAGTTTACTTGTTTCAAAACTCTCCTGCTCTTCCTGATTGATATTACAACTTAACACAAATATTTTGAAGATTCAAGCATTGAGTTGAAAGTTCAAAGTTTGTAAAGTTTGTAAAGTTTGTAAAATTTGTAAAATTTGTAAAATTTATAAAGTAATAAAAATTCAACTTTCAACTTTCAACTTTCAACTTTCAACTTTCAACTTTCAACTTTTAACTTTTAAGTTTCAACTTTCAACTTACTTCAAAGACTATCGTGTTTACAATACCGAGAAAGTTATTCTTTGAATATTCAACTTTGAAGCCGTTACTCTGGCATAAATTAATAAAGTCTTTTACACTATAAAACCCGTCAACGGATTTGAATAAGTAGCTGTAAGCATACTTGCTTTTTGAGATCCTGTTACCGAAGAATGGCATAACCTTTCCGAAGTAGAGATTGAATATTTTTGTTTTGATACCGGATCCTTTAAACATTTCAAGAATGATAAGTTTCCCGCCCCGCTTCAATACTCTGCGTATTTCATTCAGAGATTTTTCAATAAGCTCGAAGTTCCTTATCCCGAATCCTATCGTTACAAGATCAAAGCTATCGTCTTCAAAAGGGAGTTGTGATGAATCAGCATTGACAAGCTGAAGTCTGGTATCCTTTATCTTAGCACGCTGAACTTCAAGCATCTTATCTGATATGTCAGCAGCAATAATTTTTTTGGGATCAAGCGTAAGGAGTTCGGCTGTAAGGTCACCCGTACCGGAAGCGAGATCAAGAATATCCGCAGCATGGAATTTCTTTCCGATAAGATATTTTACGATCTCCCGTCTCCACTTTATGTCGATCTTTAGTGTAAACAGATGATTCAGCTTATCATAGGTGGGAGCGATCTCATCGAACATCGCCTGAATTTTCTCTTTCGATTTATCGGTAGTTGTATGCTCCAATTAACTGAACCTGATTGATTTAATGGGATCTATTTTTGATGCTATATAAGAAGGTATAAGAGTGGCTAAGAAAGTAAGAAGTATTGTTATGCCGGAAATAAGGATAATATAATCCGGCTGAAGAAGTATTGGGACACTTTTCATATAGTAAACTTCGGGCAGTGAAAAGAAATTAAACTTTTGCTCGGCAAAACAAATCCCCAGTCCTAAGAAATTACCTAAGATGATTCCGATGACGCCGATGAGCAATCCATCCAGCAAAAATATTTTCATTATACCGGAGCTGCTTGCGCCGAGAGATTTCAGTATTCCGATCGACTGCGTTTTTTCAAGCACCAGCATCAGTAAAGTCCCGACAATATTAAATGTGGCGACTATTATAATCAGACCGAGAACAATTGGTATCGGAGCTTTCTGCAGTTCGACCCAAGTAAAGAGTGGCTTATACAATTTATAAAGTGATTTAGGAAAATAAGGATAGCCTACATCTTTCTTTATCCTGTCAACTGCCTTTTCAACATTGTCAATATTCTTGAGTGTGATCTCAATACCTGAAACATTATCACCGAAATTAAATAGTTTTTGAGTAGTCGAAAGATCGGTATAAATAATTACGTCATCAAAATCACGAAGTCCTGTTTCATAAATTCCGCCGACATAGAACTGCTTTATCTTTGGCTGATTCAGCGGGGTAGGAATTCCGTTTAATCCGAAAACTATTACCTTATTACCAACATCAATATTCAGCTTCTTTGCGAGTTTGTCGCCAATGATCAGTTTTGAAAAGACCGAATCAATAGGAGCAAGATCAAAAGAGCCTTTCACAACACGGCTTCTTGCTGTTGAAAGATCGGTTTCAGGAACAATGCCTTTAAGTACGATGCCTTCAACATTGGTCTTAAATCTTATGACGGCTTCTTTTTGCACGATCGGAGATATTCCGGTAACATCTTTGATACTGTCTCTGATCGTTTTGATCGCCTCGTTATAATCGGAAAGTCCGTCTGAAGTAAATGATGATATCTGAATATGCGAGACAAGACCTGCAACTTTATCCCTTATCTCTTTTTCAAAGCCCGCAAGAATGGATATCGTGATAATGAGTGTGGCAACTCCAAGCGCAACTCCGGCAATTGAAATGTAAGTAATGAACGAAATAAATTTCGTATCACTCTTCGCAAACAAATACCTTCTGGCAATAAAAAATTTATAATCCAATCAATTTTATGTTTACTTTTCCATCAGATAAGCTTTAATAAATCCCTCTAACGCACCGTTCATAACACCCTGTGTATCGCTTGTTTCAAAATCAGTCCTGTGATCCTTCACCATATTATAAGGATGGAATACATAGCTTCTGATCTGGCTTCCCCATTCGATCTTTTTCTTTGAGTTCTCTATCGTCTGGATCTTGGCAAGCTCCTTCTCTTTCTCAATTATGTATAATTTTGACTTGAGCATCTTCATTGCGTTCATCTTATTCTGTATCTGTGACCTTTCATTCTGACACTGCACTACAATGCCTGAAGGCATGTGTGTTATGCGAATGGCTGTTTCAACTTTATTCACATTCTGTCCACCTGCACCGCCTGCACGGAACGTATCAATCCTTATGTCACCGGGATTGATCTCAATTTCAATCGCATCGTCCACAATGGGACTTACATATACCGCAGCGAATGAAGTGTGTCTTTTTTTATTCGCATCGAACGGCGAGATCCTCACAAGTCGATGGACTCCGTTCTCGGCTTTAAGATATCCGTATGCATATTCACCTTTGACCTCGACTGTCGCACTCTTGATACCGGCGCCGTCACCGTCAAGCCGGTCCACAAGTGTCGCAGTAAAATTATTATTCTCACAGTAACGCAGATACATTCTCAAAAGCATTTCAGCCCAATCCTGCGACTCCGTTCCGCCTGCGCCGGAATTGATAGTAATGATCGCTTCACGAATGTCGTCATCATCCGAAAGCATATTCTTAAATTCAATTTCACCAAGCTCTTTTTCAAAATTGATAATATCAGTTTCAAGTTCGGGTTCAATGGTTTCATCCTTTTCAGATTCCGCCATTTCGATCAATGAATTGATATCTTTAAAATGATTTTCAAGTGTCTGATATTCCTCGACCCATTTTTTAAGATTGGATGTTTCCTGCAGTATTTTTTGCGCGGTCTTATTATCGTCCCAGAAATTTTCAACCTGTGACAATACTTCAAGCTCTTTTATTTTTGTAATTTTAGCATCGATTTCAAAGAAACCTCCTAAGAGAAGTTATTTTCTCTTTTGAATCCTTTAATCTGTACTTTTGTTGTTCAAACAT
>Ga0163153_10005523_pt1 | contig 14898 bp, 14 predicted proteins | sample OliLakLV19MP6IB1_FD_148629 | JGI IMG/M metagenome (GOLD analysis project Ga0163153, IMG submission 148629) | Freshwater microbial mat bacterial communities from Lake Vanda, McMurdo Dry Valleys, Antarctica - Oligotrophic Lake LV.19.MP6.IB-1 | ecosystem: Environmental > Aquatic > Freshwater >... | reverse complement strand
GTGGGATTCACCGGCGAATGATTTGATTCCGATTGCTGGACCTGCGGCGGGGCGACTTCGACCAATTTGTCGTCGCCAAAAATGGTGGCCGCTTCTTCCGGCGTTTGCACTGGCACGAACATCGATTCCGCGATCGGCTCCGAAAATGGTGCTGGCGGCGCTGAGCCGGATTCACCCGGCGCAGCGGCGATCGGGACTTGCGGCGCAACCGACGGAGTCACCGCTGCCGGTGGTTCTGATATTTCGACCGCCTCGATGGCAGGCGGATCGACGGGCGGCGCTTCCACTGGCTGAACGTCAGGCGGAGGCGGCGTCTCGGTCACTGGTTCGACGAGGTTTTCTGCTGGAACGTCGTCGGTCCCTTCGAGCAGGGCCATTTCCGCGTCGCTCAGCATCGTGACGCGCATCGTGCCGTCGCCCGGACCTGGAGGACCAAGCGAACGAACCACCGGCACCGTCGTGGCCATGGCGGCGAGCAACACGTGCGCCCAAACCGACAGCACGATGCAGCGGCGCAGAGGTTCCGCGGATCCCCAGCGCGAGCGCAGTACGAGCGGCAGGGCCACGGTGAGTATCACCAGCCCCGACCAAATCACGCCGCAGACCACTTGGGGCCAGGCGAAGACGGCGATGAGGGGCGCGTATACCATGATCCGCTAGCGGCACGGTTACCGCCGCATCGACTCTCCGATCCGCACCGAAATTCCCAGGTCGTCGATGCCGGCCTGGCGACAGGCGTTGAGCACCGCCACCACGCGGTCGACGCGTCCGGAGCCGTCGCCGCGGACGATCACGCCTTGCGACCCATATTGTTTTCGAGCGTGGCTTAAGGTTCGCGTGAGTTCTTCGAGCGTGATCTCCTCGCGATCGAGCGTGATCCGGCCGTCCTGGTAGACATTGACGATGCGGGCGGCCGGGGCGACCTGCAGCGCGCCGCGATCGGCCACGCGCGGCACTTCCAGCTTGAGCCGCCGTTCCATGTCGGTGAATTCGGTCCCGACGAGAAAGAACACGATCAGCATTAACACGACGTCGATCATCGGCGTCAAGTTCAATGCCGGCGGCTCGTCTTGGATCGTTTTGAGAGGCATGGTGCGAAAGGTGGGAGCTCGAATTACGCCGCCTTCTTGATCCTCAACCCCTTCGCTTCCTGAATCGCTTCGGCGGAAATGATGCCAATCAGTTCTTGGCCCGCGGCGTCCAGTTCGATCGTGAGTTGATCGACCTTGCCGACGAAATACAGGTACGCGATCAGCGACGGGATCGCCACGGTCAGGCCCGCCGCGGTCGCCAGCAGCGCTTCGCTGATACCTTGGGCAAGCATCTCGGCTTTGCCGAGGGCTTCGCTCGTCGCCAGCGCGTTGAACGATGTGATGATGCCCATCACTGTGCCGAACAGACCAATCAGCGGCGTCACCGTGTGGAGTCCGCTTAACACGCGCAGGTAACGTCGCAGGCTGGTGACAATCCGCTCGCCGGCGTCCATCACGGCCTGTTCCATTTCCACGGACGAACGGCCCCATTTCTTGGCCGCGACCGCAAACACGCGGGCGACCGGCGTGCCGTTTTCCTCGCACAGCGCGAGAGCGCCGTCGCGATCGAGCTGCCCTTCGCGAACCTGGTGCAAGAACCGCTTGATGAACGGCCGCGGTGCAATCCGCGCGCGGCGCAAACTGACAGCCCGCTCGAAAACGAAGATCAGCAGCACCACAGAACAGCCTGCGAGCGGAACCATTGTCGGTCCGCCGGCCATGACCATGTCCCACAGACTTTTGGTCGGCACGTGCAGTTCCGAGGTGTCGACGCCTTCCTCAGTCGCTTCGGCGGGTATCTCGTCGGCCGCGAAGATTGAGTGGGCGCCGCCGAATGCGACGCCGAGGAGCACCAGCAGCAGGCCGGCCAGTTTTCGCGGGCGCAATTTGAGTCGGCGTGCCAGAGCGTGCGCCGTGGCGAGTTTGCGCGGCGGAACCCCGGCGCTGGCGGCCGGCTGTTCACCGCGTGCAACTGACTTCGGTTGACGAGTCTCCGACATGGTCCGCCCCGGCTGCCGCGCTCGATGAGTGTTCGCCCTGTGCTGCTAAGGTCGTAGGTCGCCAATGCAGTGTCCGGAAATGCGGCGAACCGAGCGTCGTCGTTTGGCAACGTGTTCCACGCGCCGCACGCCGCCGCTCAGTTCGGCCAGCCCCCCTGCATTGTTCGCATCGCGACTATTCCGTCGGCGTGCCGGTCGGCAGCGTGCCGTCGTCTCCGCCGCAACGATGGAAGTGGTTGTGGTCGATGTAGATCACTTCACGCGAGTCCTCGTCTTCCAGCGTATGCGGCAACGGCCAGCCGATCCGCGTCGTCTCGCGGTAGTACACAGTGCATTTGTAATGGGCATGGTGGAGTTGCGCCGGTCCGATGAGCGGATAGACGCGCGGCGGATCGATATAGTCGGCGATCGGCTCTTTGACGATCCGCACGTCGTTGCGCTGGACTTCATGGATAAGCGGAATGCCGCCCTGCGTCGGGTGGATTTCCTCCAGCGCCCGCATGACTTCGTCATCGCTGGGCGGATCGAGCGCGGTCACGGGTCCGCCTTCGGTGAGCGGTCCCAAGATCGGCACGCGGTTATAGCGCTCTTCCATGTGGAACCGGTCTTCCGGCTTCTTCTGGAAGTACGGGCTCACCGGGATCGGCACGCCGAGCGCACTGTTGAAGGGGCCCATATTCGGGCCAGTCAAGGTAAAGCCGCCGCAGCCGGTCAGACTGACCGCGCCCAAGACCAGCATCAGCAGCGAGCACTTCGACACGTATGTCAGAGACATGCCTCGGACCCCTCGACATGGAATGGCATCAAGCGGGAAAGCGGAGCGCCGCTTCCTGCCGTGCTATTTATCGAGTCAAACTGTGCCCGACTTGCAGGTTTTTCCGGTCGTATCGCAAATTCGGCGTGTGACGGAGGATTTAAAGCGCCCGAATGGGCATACGCCCGGTGAAGCCAGGAAGGATGGGAGTTTCGCGAAAGCCTTGCAGGGTGCGGCTAGCGCCGTCCCGGGTAAAGCCAGCGCAGCAAGAAGGGCCGCGGGGCCGAACGCGATTGAGCGGCATCGAATCGCAACACCCGCGTACGCGCGACGGCGGGCTGCTCAAGAACTGGCTTGTTGGACGGCTTGGGGGTCATCCGTGACCTCGGCGGGCTTTGCGTAATGGTGACTGGGAGGGCGCAACTTAACCCCCGGCGGGATTGCGCGCCAACGGCAATTATTTCGCTGTCTCCCGCCGGTTCACCGGCGTTATAATCGGGCCGAAATCAACCGCATCGCGCCTTTCCATTGCCCACGGAGATTGCCCGCCATGACGCCAGTATCCCGTCGATTGTTCTTGGGAGCTTCAGCCGCCGCGGCTGGGGCGATGTCGTTGGGCGAGCGGTCGTCGTCGGCCGCCGTCGCCGGGAAACTGCCGGGGCAGACGCCGAACACCAAGTTCGCCGTGAATGTCGAGATGTGGTTCACCGACCTGCCGTTCCTGGATCGGCTCCGCGCGTCGGCCAAGCTGGGCTTTCCGGCCGTGGAGTTCTGGCCCTGGGACAACAAAGACCTGAAGGCCGTCGCCGAACTCTCGAAAGAGCTGAACCTCGCCATCGCCCAGTTCACGGCCTGGGGCTTCGAGCCGGGCATGAACGACCCGAAGAATCACGCCGCATTTGTCGAAGCCGTCGAAAAGGGTTGCGAAGTGGCGAAGCAACTCGATTGCAAGCTGATGACCGTCGTCGGCGGCAACGATCAACCTGGCATGTCGCAAGAGCAGATGCACGAAAACATCATCACGGCGCTCAAAATGGCGGCGCCGATCGCGGAGAAGAACGACGTCACGCTCATTCTGGAACCGATGAACATCCGCGTCGACCACAAGGGACATTGTCTGTACGGCAGCGAGAAGCCGGTCCGCATCTGCCGCGCAGTCAACTCGACGCACGTGAAGATCAATTGGGATCTTTATCACATGCAGATCAGCGAAGGAGATCTCTGTGGCCGCTTGAAGGATGGCTTCGACCAGGTCGGTTACCTGCAAGTCGCCGACAACCCTGGCCGCAACGAGCCGGGCACCGGCGAAGTTCACTACAACCGCGTGCTGCGCCAAGCGAAGGAACTGGGCTACACGGGCTTCGTCGGCCTGGAATGTCGCCCCCGCGACGGCGAAGAAAAAGCGGCGGAACGCGTGGCCGCGGCGGATATTTGGTAGGTGGATGTGAGTGATGAATGCAACATTCAATTCATCATTCATCATGCTGCAATCTTCATTGAAAACAGGAGGACGCTTCGATGTCATCTCCATCCGCCGAACAGCTCACCTCTAAGAACTGCGTGCCCTGCGAAGGGGGCGTGCCGCCGGTCGGAAAGAAACAGGCCGACGGGTTTCTCGAAAACCTGCCGGGCTGGAGCCTGACGCACGACGCCCAGCGGATTCGTAAGGATTGGGTGGTGAAGAATTTCATGGAAGCGATCGGTTTCTTCCAACGCGTGGCAGCGCTGTCGGAAGACGAAGGGCACCATCCGGACCTGCACCTGGAAGGCTATCGCAACGTCTGGATCGAAATCTGGACGCACGCCATCGGCGGTTTGTCCGAAAATGATTTCATCCTCGCCGCCAAAATCGATCAGTTGCCGGTGCAGGTGAAGAAGAAGTAGTTGCAGTATTCCAGAAGAGCCGGAAGCGTCAGCGCCCGGAGTGAATCGGATAAGTGCGTCGATTTCAGTTCACTCCGGGCGCTGACGCTTCCGGCTCTCAGGAACGATCGTTGTTTCCAGCCAATTCATTGATCCCAATCATTCATGCTCGATATCACCTACCGCTATGACCCGGCCCGGCCGACCGAACATCTTTATCCGGCGGACGGCGCCGAGGCGTTGCGGGCTTTGGAGCAGGGCAATCGCGAATTCGCCGAACTGATCAACCCGCTGGAAGCCGGCGGCGGGCATCATACGTTGTTGATGCCGCTCGACTTAGAAGACCTGGGCGTCGCCACGCGCGGTGAGAGCGTGCTGCCGCAGCGGCCATTTGCCGTCGTGCTGGGCTGCTCCGACGCCCGCGTGCCGACCGAAATGGTTTTCCATCAGGGTTGCAACGATCTGTTCGTGGTGCGCGTGGCCGGCAATGTGCTCGGCAGCGAATGCCTCGGGAGCATCGACTACGCGCTGCACCATTTGGGCGAATCGATCAAGCTGGTCGTCGTGTTGGGCCACAGCGGTTGCGGGGCCGTGACGGCGGCCGTGGACGCCTTCTTGCAGCCGGCAAGTTATCTGGGCGTGGCCTCGTCGCATCCGTTGAGAGCGGTTGTCGACCGGTTGTTGTTGCCGGTCCGCGCGGCGGCGCAGGCGTTGGAACAGGCGCACGGTGTCGACGTGACCTCGCGTGAAGGTTACCGCCGCGCGTTGATCGAGGCGACCGTATCGCTCAATGCTGCGCTCACCGCGGCGACCTTGCATCAGGAGTTCCGCGGCCGGCTGTCGCCGCATATCGACGTCGTTTTCGGTGTTTACAATCTTGTCTCACGGCGCGTGCAGTTGCCAATGGGAGACCCCGGCGAGGTGCGGTTGGCGCATAGCAGCGACGATTTGGAAGGCCCCGAGCGCCTGGCCCGGGAATTGGCCGGCTGTGACGCCATTCGAGGATTGTTGGGCAGCCCGGGCTCAGGGCGAATCGCATGATGATTCAGTTGCGAATGCTGGTCCCGCCCCGCTTTCCCGCGGCGCGCAAGTTACTCGGCATCGCCGCGCTCTTCGGCGCGTACACTGCGGTCGTGGCCTGGGTGGAGCACTTCTATCATCCCGGCCCGCTCTCGCAATACGACTGGGGGCTGTCGGTCATCAACGGGTTGATCCTTGGCAGTCTCGTAACCTTTCGCACGAACGAGGCCAAGCGTCGCTTCTGGGAGGCCCGCACTTTGTGGGGGCAGCTGATTAACGAATCCCGCAATATGCTCGTGAAGATGCACGCCTTGCAGAGCCTCGTCACGGAAGATCGGCGGCGGTGGAGCAAAATCATCGTCGGCTTCGCCCACGCGCTGCGCTTGCACTTGCGCGACGGGCGGCGCCTGCGGGACGTGCCAGGCTTTGAGGACGATCCGCGCGAACCGGAACACATCCCGCTCTATTTCGCCACGCTTGCGCAGGATGAATTGGCCCGCTGGCGGCGCGAGGGGAAACTTGACGACATGGAGGTCTGGATGTTCGACCGCCATGCGCGGGAACTCTTGAACGTCTGCGGCGGGTGCGAACGGATTCGCAATACGCCGATTCCGCTCACCTACCGTGCGCTGGTGCATCGCGGCATCACGCTGATCATGTTCGTGATGCCGGTGCTCATCGCGCAAGACATCGGCTACTGGGCGATTCCGATCATGGCCGTCACCGCGTATTTCGTCTTCGGCGTGGAAATGGCCGCCGTCGATATCGAAGAACCCTTTGGCAACGACCCGGATGACCTGCCGCTCGATAGCTTCTGCCAGACCATCGAGCGTTCGGCGGCGCAGACCCTGGGAGAAAGAGACTTCGAGAAGTTGACCATCTGAGAATCCGCATTGCTGCCGTGATTCCCCTCTCTCCCAGCCTCCCTCTCCGCGTCTCAGCGCCCCCGGGATAAAAAGCGGTTATGCCGCCGCTTCGCCCGCGACCAGTTCCGCCACGCGGACGCAGAAGTTGTCATTCATCACGAGGACCTCTCCCCGCGCGATCAGGCGGCCGTTGACGTAGATGTCGACGGGATCGCCGGCCAGTTTATCCAATGCGACGACCGAGCCTTTGCGCAGCCGGAGCACGTCATCGAGATACATGTGCGTGCGGCCGAGTTCGATCTTCAAGTCCAGCTCGACGTCGCGCAGCAAATCCAGCGTGGCCATCTCGCCCGACGCGGGCGCGCCGGCGAAATCCTCGAACCTAAAGGCCGCTGCGCCGGTCGGCAGCGACGGCCCGGCCGCGTCGATCGAGGCCAGCGCTTGTTCCGCCTGGCGAAGCAAGAGTTCAACGTCCCCCTGGGCGATCTGACCTGGCGCATTCGCCCCCGTGGCAGCCGCTGCGGCAGCGGCCGGAGCGGAGACCCTGGGCGGCGCAGCAGCGGCCGCGGCGGGCATTTTCTTGGAGGACAGCAGCGCTTCGATTTCGCCCTGGCCGAGGATCTTGTCCACGTCCTCGGCGGGCGCTGCTTTCGCAGCCGGAGGCGAAGCGCCTCCCTTGCCGCGCGCTAAGAGCGCTTCGATTTCGTCTTGGCTGACCTTTTCGGAATTGTCGGCCATGGGAATCCATTCCCGCAGACGCACTGGCGTGCTGAACAAGATTGCCCAGCTTGCCGGCGCCGCCTATTGCTCGATGAAGGAGAACTCAGGGAAGGCCACGGAAATCAACAACGGCTTTCCGAGGGCCCGGTTGGTTTTCTCCAAAATCTGGTTTTTCAGCAACCCCAATCCCGCGTCCGTAAAATCTTCCATCCCCGAACTGCGAATGATCACGTTCACCTGGTCGCGGAATTTGAACTGATTGGCTTCCAGCAAGTGCTTGAACTCGCCCGCTTGGGCGGTCTTCACCGTGCCGCTGAGGTGGAAATCGACGAACAGCGTCGTATTCGCGGCCGGTTGGAAGACAGTGATTTTAAAGCCGCCGAGGTCCACTTCCGTGGTTTCATGCGGTTCCGCGGCGTGTTCTTCCCCTTCCTCGCCATGCCCGCCCCCATGCGCGTCGCCGTGGCCTCCGCCATGCGCCTCGGCCTCGTGTGCGCCCCCATGAGCATCGCCATGCGCCTCTGCAGCGGCGGAATCTTCCGCTTCGGCCGGGGCAGCTTCGCCGTTGGCGACGGCGGCGACTTCGGCAGCGGAGGGGACGAACAGGAAGGCAATGACCCCTTGCCCGATGAGAACCACAACCACCAGGATAATAGGCAATAACTTCGACATGGCCGCTAAAGCTCCGCGAACGGGTGACGAATCAACAGGAGTCGGAGGACGCACGGGAAGCGCCGCGCCCACGGATAGCGAGTCCGAGGACGATCAGGTCTCCCACTAGTTCTCTAGCTTATGGACCGTCTCCGCGCCGTCTCCGTACATCTGGGATCGTCGATACAGACGGATTGTGCAGGCGACACCGAATGCGCCCGGCAATCGGCGGGGGATCGCAAACAGGAATCAAACCAAGGATTCGAGATACGATGGCCAGCGACCTACGACTGTTTTTGCAAGAATTCCGCCAGACGTATCGCACCACCGGCGCGATTGCACCGAGCGGCAAAGCGCTCTCGCGAGCCCTGGCGCGCTTCGTCCGGCCGCCGGCGGACGCGACGACGCCACGGCGCATTCTGGAAGTCGGACCGGGTACCGGCGCCGTGACCTGCGCGCTCATTGAATCGCTCGATCCGCGCGACAGCCTCGATTTGGTGGAACTGAACGATCGCTTCGCTGAGCGCATTCGAGAACGCATGGCAGATGATCCCGTGTTCCAGCCGGCCAAGGCGCGGATGCGGTTGTTTCATCAGAGCGTGGACGCATTGCCTGACGAGCCGCGTTACGACGTGATCGTCTCCGGCCTGCCGCTCAACAACTTCGCCGTGGCGGACGTGCGCCATTTGCTCGACGTCATGCTAGGCCGGCTGGCTGTCGGCGGCGTGATGTCGTTCTTCGAATACGTCTGCATTCGCGGCATGAAGGCCATCGTCAGCGGCCGCGCGGAGCGCGAGCGATTGCGCGGTATCGCCGCGACGATGCAGAAGCTGCTCGACGAACGCGAAATCCACCGCGACCTGGTCTGGACGAATCTCCCGCCCGCCTGGGTCCATCACGTGAGGCGCAAGGCTTGAGGCGCGCGACTTCATTACTTCCTGCTCAACGCATCCACCAACGGGTGGATCGCGAAATCGCAGAAGTACCAGATCATGGCGATGGGGAAGAGGATCGTGCCCGCGAAGTAGGCGAGCGTAATCAGCGACTTGCTGCGCGTTCCGAAACGACGGCTGAACCAGAGCGGCGCTAAACCAAGGGGTCCCGCGAACGTCAACAGTAAGAACACCGTGGAGCGCTGTTCCCAGACGTACGTGCGCGGCGGGAAGTTGAGATGCACCGGGGCATCGTCCACCACAGTGATGGCAGATTCCGGCGGTTCCAATCTTGCAAGCTGTGTGGGAAGCACCTGGCAATCCCCCCGCTGGAACAGGGAACTCGAAACGGCGTCTTCTCAAACCTACGTCAGTCGTGCGACCGGGAAATGACTGGGCGGCTCACGGGGCTACTTCGAGCTATGGTTCTGCGTCATCAAGCTATTGGCAGGCAACGACTTGCTGCGCTTTGGCGAAGTCCGCCCCTGAAAGCCAAACCACGATGCGCGCGCTGGCCCTGATCACGATGCTCGTGAATCTGCCGCTGGGGATTTACCTCGGCTGGTGGTGGCAGCACAACTACGGCACGGCGGCGCCGCGTCCGGCGCGCCGCAAGAAAATAAAGCCCGCGCTGCCGCAGACGCCGAGCGAACCCGTGAAAGAGACTGTGCCCGCCGCGCCTTCTGCCGACGAATCGGTCGAGCCAATTCCCGTAGAAGCGCCGGTAGCCGTCGTGCCCGCAGCGGTCGAAGCGCCGCCGCTTGTGCCCACGCAGGACTTGCCGTCAAGCTGGCTGGAATTGCTCGAAGACGCCGGCGAAGTGCGGTCGTTCGTCGAGGCCAGCGTCAAGGTCTTGAAGCTCGAGGTGGGGCGCTACCGCGATCGGCTGGTGATGCTGGAGGAAGAGTCGCGGCAGCCCCAGGAAAATGCCGAAGCGGCTGCCGCCTGCCTCGCGCAGATTGAACAAGCCAACGCCGACTGGCTGGTGCGGCAAGGCGAGGCCGTGGAATGTTTGCAGCAACAGCGCGAGGGCATGGGCTGTCTCGCGTATGTCGGACAACGCCTGGAGGATGTGCTCGTCAATCAGACGGCGCAGATCGAATCGTCGATCAGCAATTTGAAGCAACTCGATCCCATTGCCGATCCCGCTGGCACGCGCACGCATTGCGTGACGGAATTGCAGCGTTTACTCAATCTGGCGCATGAATTGCGCGACGTGATGGCCGACGTGATGTCGGCAATACTCGGCGCGGAAGGTCGCCTGAGCTCGCTCAAGTCCGAGACGCTCACCGACGAACTGACCGGCGTGTGGAACCGCACCGCCGAGGAGCGCAAGCTCTGGGAATTGTTCCGCGACGATCCGAATCATATTCGCACCGTTAGCTTCGGCCTGGTCGACGTCGATGGCCTGGGAAGGCTGAACGACAAGCTCGGCACGCTCCGCGCGGATGGCGTGCTCGCTGCCGTGGGGCGATTGTTGCCGTCCCTGGTGCGCAATGAGCGCGGCGACGATGCCTTGTTCCGGCACGCGGGGCAACGCTTTGGCATGTTCTTCGGCGACACGGGGCCGAACGCCGCAACCAGCAACGTGGAAAAGATTCGCCAAACGCTGGAGTCCACCACGTTTCACTGTGAAGACAACGACTATCAACTCACGATGAGCTGCGCCGTGACCGACGTCCGCCCCGGCGATACGTCCGAGGCGCTGTTGACTCGCGTGGAGCGCGTGGTCCGCTCCGCCAAGCAGGCCGGCCGCAACTGTACGATGCTCGACTCCGGCCAAGGCCCCGTCCGCGTCGACCCGCCGACATTCAAGGTCAAACCACGGGTGATCGAACTAGGATAAATTTAGGTTTGAACCGCAGAGACGCAGAGGGCGAGGAGAGTTAACCGCGAAACACGCGAAATGACGCGAAAGAAATGGAAATGAAAAAACTCCAAAGCCTTCTTCGCATAACAGGCCTGCAATTCTTTATTTCGCGTGTTTCGCGGTTAACTCCTTCGAGTTGTATTAGATTGCCTTGGCCGTCAACTTTGTGATTCGCACTTTCTTGTCCGAGTGCGCGGTCGCGATTTGAATGCCGTCTGAGTGCAAGTCGCCGTCGCGGGCCAGGGCCGGGAGCGCGAAGCGATGGAATTCTTTGGCTTCCGCGTTCTTGAAGAACAGCAACTGGCCGCCGGTGCTGCCGCCCGAGGTCATGATGGCGTAGCCGTCGCGGTGGTATTGAATGCGCCAGGCGGAACCTTTGATATCGGCCGGTTCGTAGCGGTGCGCCGCGGCGCCGGTTTCCCAATCGAAGACGAGGCCGATCGGATCGTGCACTGCGCCCAATGGATTCTCTGCTTTGTGCAATCCGCCGCACGCCACGTACTTGTTGTCCGGACTGAAGTCGATCGTCCGCACGCCGCCGAAATCGACCTGCTGCCCGCCGTTGAAACTGTGCAGGTCCTTCGCATCGAAAGTGCGCATCAACTTTCCGGACGCGATCTCCCATTGCTGCACGACGCCCATCAAATCGCCAGAAAGCAAGTATTGCCCGCTGGAATGAAACTCCACGGTCCACACGGGGCGCTCATGCCCAGCGAATTCTTGCACGAGCGTACCATCCGCGGCATTCCAGAGCCGTACCTTGGCGTCGTTGCCGCACGATGCGAGTACCTTGCCGTCGGGGCTTGCCACCAATGCTCGCAACCAGCCAACATGCGCTTCGACGGTGCGGATGGGCTTCGGCTCCGCAGCGGCGGCAGGCCACCAGATCAGGCGTCCTTCGTACCCGCCGGTGATGAGTGTTTCGCCGGCGTCCGTAAAGGCCAAAGCTCGGACCCAACTCTCGTGACCGGAAAAGGCGACCTTCGCGCCGTCCGCCAGAGCAAATCGTTGTACCGTCATATCCTCCGCGCCGGCGAACACGTATCGCCCGAGCGGATCGAACCGACACGACACGAAGGGACTCGTATGTTCCCATTCTGTCGCAACGTGCGCTAGCGTCGGATCAGCCACAATCGATTGCATAAATCACTCCGCGCCTCAGCGCTTCCGCGGTGAAAATGAGAGGCGCACTAGGCCAACAGCTCGTCGATCGCGTGTGCGGCGGGATCGGCAATCGGGACTTCTCTCCCCGAGAGGTCGAAGTTGCCCATGGGATCGACGCCGACCGCGCGGAGGTACGTGTGGAACAGCGCTCCGTGGTCCACCTGCCGGTCGATCACTTCGGTGCCGTTATCGTTGGTCTTGCCGATCACCGCGCCGGGCTGAATGCCGCAGCCGCCGACGAGCACGCTCCAAGCCTTCGACCAGTGATCGCGACCGTAGTAGAGATTGATGTGCGGCGTGCGGCCGAACTCGCTCAAGACGACGACCAGCGTCGATTCCAACATGCCGCGTTCGGCAAGGTCCTGGATCAACGTCGCGAACGGCGTATCGAATTCGCCGACTTGTTCGAGGTGGAAATCGAAGTTCTCGTTGTGCGTGTCGTAGTTGGAGTGCGAAACCTGTACGCAGGTGATGCCGTTTTCCAGCAGCCGCCGGGCGAGCAGGCAATGCCGGCCGAAATCATTCTTGCCGTAGCGATCCTGGTCCGCCGGCGATTCCTTCGAGACGTCGAACACGTCGCGCTGTTCCATCAATTGGAGCGCTTGCTCGTAGCTGTACGTGTAGGCGTCGGTCTCGGCCGTGCGGCGGCGCTTGGCGAAGCGATCGTTGATCTGCCGCCGGAGGTTATTCCGCGCCTGATCGGCTTCAATCGTGAGCGAAGCGTCGCGTGCCGTGTTGGCCGGCGGATTGCCGTTCCCGAGCGCGATGCTGGCGTACTTCGCGCCCAAATAGGCGGAGTCATTCCCGCGACCGCCGCCACCGCCCGGCGTGATGCGGATGTGTCCCGGCAACGGGCTGTCATCGGGCATGTTGCACTTGGCGACGACCGCGCCGAGGTGCGGATGTTCCAACCCGGCCATCGCGCGGCGGCCGGTGAGCATCAGGTACGCCCCTTTGCCGTGATCGTCCTCGGCCGTGTTCACGCCGCGGATGAGCGCGAGGCGATGCATCTGCTGCGCGGTTTTCGGTAGCAACTCGCTAATGTGCAAGCCCGGCACTGAAGTGGGAATCGCACGGAAGGGGCCGCCAGTATCGGTGCCTGGCTTGGGATCCCAGCTCTCCATTTGGCTCAGTCCGCCGTGCATGTTGACGACCAGCACGCGCTTCTGCTGACTCGCCAACTGCGCCGCGGCCGCTGGCCCAACAAAGGCCCCCAGGCCTCCAACGACCGCGCCGGCCGCCATGGTTCCCAAGAACCGCCGCCGCGCCATCAAATGTTCCGCGGACCCGCAGGAGTAATCGCAGCGCATGGGGAGAGGTTCCTGGAGAGTTTGAAGTTTTCGTATGCGAGTTTGAAGTTTTCAGTGTTCAGTTTTCAGTGACATTCAGTTTCCGAACTCATTGCTCATCACTACTCCCGTCTCTCTCCGCGTCTCTGCGCCTCCGCGGTGAAAACGACCTCGACCTACGATCCAAAGCGGAACTCCGATGACGTGATCAGCGCCCAGACAATTTCTTGCACGGCGGCGGCGCGGTCTTGTTCGCGCCCAGTTAGGTACACGGCAAGACCTTCGACTTCTTCGCTGGTCGGTTGACGCGTGTAGATGGCGAAGTACAGCTCCGAGGCGAAATTCGCGACGTCAGTTTGCGCGACGAGTCGTTCCGTGAGATTGCCGCCGCCCGGCGCGAGCCAGGAGCGCAATTCGCCACCGTTGGCGAAGTACAGGGCTTGATCGGCCGTGGCCTGGAAGACTTGTTGCGGCTGGCCGGGCGCGCCGCCGAAGAGATTCACGAACACGCCGACGTTGCCTTGCAAGTTGTCGTAGACCTTCCGTTCGACGAACAGGGTCCGCGCCGAGGCGCGTTGCTCGGGCGATTCGGCGGCGCCTTCGGCTGGATGTGCTGCGTCCCATTCCGCGCAGGCGGCTGCGCGCTGTTGATCCAACACGCCCAAGGCTTGCCAGGTACTCCAGGCCATCTGCTCCGGCGTGAGCTGCGTGAGACCGCTCGCCAGGCAGCGTTCCGACCAACGGGTTTGCAGCTTCGCATGCGCTTCATCGAGCGCACCTTCGGCCGCGGCAATCGCACCCTGCGAAGCTTCCACTGCCGCGACGGCGGCCTTTAATTGCTCGGCGGTTTGTTCTTGAGCGCTCAATTGCTCCTGCAGGGAGGCCAGCAGGACGCGAGCGCCGTCGACGTCCGCGCTCGCCGGTTCGACGGAGGCAAGCGGCGCGTTGGCGGCTTCGACGGTAGCGGTCAGTTTCTGCAATACCTCGCCGCGGGCAGCTCGGCGTGCTTCAAATTCGTCGACAGCGGCGCGATAGGCGGTCATCGCCTTGAGCCACGAGAGTCGCTGCTCCGCGACGGCGGCCGCTTGTTGTTCGCGATGGAGCACGGCGATTGCGGATTCCCAACCGGCGACCAATGGAGCGGCTTGCGTCCGCAGCGTTTCGACTTTGGCCGTAAGTTGCGCGACTGCCTCGCGCTGCGCGCCGGCGGCCGCTTCCTTCGCCGATACGTCGCTCTGGCATTGGGTCATCGACTGCGTGAGACCGCTGAGATTGGCGGCGATCGAGTCGCCGCGGTTCTTCACCGTGGCGACCGCCGCGGCCAGTTCTTGATCCTCAGGTAATTGCGCGGCCGCTTCGGCCGCCTTGGCCGCGGCTTCGGACAGCGCTTGTGCCAACAACTGCTTTGCCGACAAGTCCGCCTGCGTGGTGGTCATCGTCGCCTGGGCATCGCGCTGTGCTTGCTCCGCCGCAGCCAGCGCCGTTTGCGCCTGAGTTACTTCCGTCGCAGCTTGCTCTTCCGTTTTCTTGGCGGCGGCGAATTGCTCCCGTGCAGCTTCTGCGGCCTTGGCAGCCGTTGTGACGGAGTCCTCACATTGTTTGCAGGCGGTTTGGCAATCGTTTACCAGCGGAGCGGCGCTCACCGCGAACGCTGGCGTCTCGGCCGGCAATTCCAACGATCTTGCATAAGCGCGGGTCAACGCAAGTTCGCGGAGCATCGCGCGCAGATCATAACGC
>Ga0163153_10005522_pt1 | contig 14898 bp, 8 predicted proteins | sample OliLakLV19MP6IB1_FD_148629 | JGI IMG/M metagenome (GOLD analysis project Ga0163153, IMG submission 148629) | Freshwater microbial mat bacterial communities from Lake Vanda, McMurdo Dry Valleys, Antarctica - Oligotrophic Lake LV.19.MP6.IB-1 | ecosystem: Environmental > Aquatic > Freshwater > Lake... | reverse complement strand
ATCAGGCTTATCGGCCCCAGCCGGATAGCCAAGGTGGTGGTTCATTTCCGCGCCCAAGGCCCGCTCGATCAAGGCCTTCTTGAAGGCTCGCGAGGCGTCTTCGGCCGATTCCGCCGTCATCGGCCCTTTGACCAACTGGTCAAGCAGCTCTGGCGGAATTCTCGGCAATACCCTCGATTGCGCGAGGGCGTTGTTCTTTTGCATCTTCCTTACTGGCTTCGGCATACATGCTCCTATCGATCGACATGGTATGCCTCACACACAAAAATCAGGATAGGCTCCACCGCGGCCGTCTTGGACGGATCGGTTTTTCCTTTGGGGCCTTGACGTTGATCTCAGAAGTAGATTTGGAGCGAGGCCATTCGATCAACCGCCTCCGACTTGACTTGACGGCATTTGGCAACCACTCGATTTCCCTGGTAAGGTTGCCCTTCCGAACTCCACACTCCCAAATAATGATGACTCGCCAGCCGTCCGCTAGGAGCTCAGCTACGTTCCGCCTATCGCGATCTGCATTTCCTGAGAGCTTCTTTGACCAAAATTCGCGATTGTTGGCTGGTGTCGTAGCAAATCGACATTCTGCATGCCGATGCCAGAAGCAGCCATGCACGAATAACACGGTATTAAAGCGAGGAAAGACCAAATCCGGAGCGCCAGGCAACGACCGGTCATGCAGACGATATCGCATGCCGTGCCGATGAAGATAACGGCGTATGGCCATCTCTGGTTGAGTATCCCGGCCGCGAATACCGGACATCATTTTGGATCTCACTTTCGCCGAAACCACGTCTACCAAGACAATTTCTCCAGTTGCGGAATAGTTGAACTACCATTTGCTGGGAATGTTGTATGACCATTCCGGTAATTGATCTCTTCTCTGGACCGGGCGGTCTAGGGGAGGGATTTTCCTCGTTTAACGAAGGAAATGCATTTCGAATTCTCGTGTCAGCAGAAATGGACGAGCCTGCGCGCGAGACTCTTCGACTCCGAAGTTACTTCAAACGCATAAAGGGGCACGCGCGCGACGAGCGTGTCTACTACGACTTTTGCAACGGCGTGTCCAAAGAACCATGGAGCACACTTACCGCCAATGCGTGGCGCGAGGCTGGCAACGAAGCGTGCCATTTGACGCTTGGCACTTCGAAAGGCAACAACGGATTGGACACTTTGCTATCCAGTCGACTTAAGAAGAACGCCGACTGTGTAGTAATTGGAGGCCCGCCATGCCAGGCCTACTCGCTTGTTGGCCGTGCCAGAAACAAGGGCAAAGCAGACTATTCGGCAGAGAATGACGCTCGGCATTTCCTCTATCGGGAATATCTCAGAGTCATTCAGCTCTATCGGCCCGCAGTGTTCGTGATGGAAAACGTCAAGGGAATCCTCTCGTCGCAAGTTGGTGGAAAACGAATATTCCACGAGATTCTCAATGACCTTGTAGATCCGAATGCGGCAATCGCTGGTTCAAGCCAAGGAAAAACAGAGGGATATAAGATTTACTCACTCGTGTCCCCTACCGTCTTTGAGCGCGGCATGGATCCAAAGTCAATTGACCCGAGAGACTTTATTGTTAGAACGGAATCTTACGGCATCCCGCAGGCGCGCCACCGAGTCATTCTTCTCGGGGTACGTGAAGATATCAAGCGCTCACCTGGACAACTTGCGGCCTCGCGGACTGTCAACGTTCTGGATGCGATTGGAGACCTGCCTACACTTAGAAGCCGGCTCAGCGACAGGGCTGATTCCGCATCAGAATGGGCCAAGATAGTGAAGAGCCATCTTGGGCAATTGGCAATGCATGCAAGATCGCATGATATGAAAGGCCTCGCCACAATTATGGATACCGCGCAGGCGAGAATTCGAGATGACTTTTCTGTCGGTGCATTGCGGTTTCGTGCAGATGCAACTCCATTTGTACAACCCAAAGCGCTCAGAAAATGGTTCGCTGATTCTCGGCTTGAAGTATTCCTGAATCATCAAGCGCGGGGTCACATGCGATCGGATTTACGACGTTATGTGTATGCGGCTGCCTTCGCGAGATGGAAAGGCAGGTCACCCAAAGGTCATGGAGAATTTCAGCTGCATGGACTTGCACCTGCCCATGCCAACTGGGAAAGCGGAAAATTTGCGGACAGATTTCGAGTTCAACTACGACACAAGCCCTCGACGACAATCACCAGTCACATCTCGAAAGATGGCCATTACTTTATTCACCCGGTAGTCGAACAGTGTCGCAGCTTAACGGTACGTGAAGCTGCCAGACTCCAGACGTTTCCGGACAACTACTTCTTTCAAGGGAATCGAACTCAGCAATTTCATCAGGTCGGAAATGCGGTTCCTCCCTCGCTGGCAAGGCAAATCGCAAGAATCGTATTTGCACTCCTTGGGTAAGGTCGCTAAGTAAGAGTCAAGTCGAAAAGAATCCAGAATTCGGATGCTCAATCGTCCCGACGATCACGCCTCGGTCCAAGAACCGATTTTGTTCCTCACACGACGTTTCGGGCAGAAGTGCGCAGGAATGACAGGCCCCAAGATTGCAATTGTCCGGTCCTTGTCCACCACTCTCTATGCATACCGGATCGCTAGAGCACCAGCGTGCCTTTTCGAGCGCCTTTGCTATCGCGCCTTCCAAATAGCCTGGTTGTCCCATCTTTACCAGTCCCCCCATCGTGCCCTCTGAATCGCCGGCAGCCGTATAGATAAGGACCCCCGACATGGCATTTTCGCCATCAGCTGAATAGATCCTTTCTCTCAGCGAGGCTGATCCGTACCCACATTCGTAAACAAGCTGATTGATCACCAGATGCGCGAATGAATGAATGAGTATTTGCTTCGGGGTAATTAGCTTCTGCTGCTGATGGCGCCGTTCTCTGAGCGCACTGACGTTGCGATTTATCGATGCAAAGCGACCTTCATGAAAAGTGCCTGATTTCTCAAGCCAATCCTTTAGCCGATCCTCTCGGAACTTCAAAAAGATACCTTCACCCCGAACAATAATTGCCGGCAGCCATCTTTTCTTCTCGAGCGCGATGAGGCTCCATCGCTCTTCCTGGGTCAAGTCGCTTCCCGGGAAGATCCGAGAATATCCAACGAATGCGCGCGTCTCTCTCAGTTTATGAAGCTGCGACACCCGCTCGAATGAGGATCTGATGAGATCCCCGTAGTCATTCATCTCCGAACTGCGTATCAACAAATTGGTCTTCGGATACCCCTCTTGGACGTCGCGACAAAACACGCGATATTCCTCTCGTCTATAGTCAGTTTCGACCAACGTATCCTGCTGCGCGGCCCCCCCTAGCATTTCAGTATCATCTCCCGCATTTTGAAGCGCTTTAGACAAGGCGGATAGAAGTATTGCAGGGTCCACCTCCCATTCTGGCCAGTTATTCTTTATCGCGGCCTCGACCATGTCTTTCGATAATTTCTTATCGGCCGACACTTTGATCTTTTGGCGCAAGAACGCTTGGACCTTTCTATCCTCCAACAAGATGTCCTTAAGGATGTGGCGATTCGCCGCGTCGGCAAGCTTTACGGGATCAACTGACGATTCTGGGTAGTATTTTTTCAGCGCATTTTTTGTTGCCTTAATGGAAATCAATCCATCGTCAGTGGCTTGCGCACTAAGCAAAAGACTCGCTTTAAATTGATAGTCATCGAGGATATCGAGGAGCTCCTGATCAAGGCCATTGTCATCAATATCTGGGATGTAGATGGAACTGACTACCTGCGGAAAATACAGGTTGGATGCACCTCGAAGGAGGGGGTAAATCTCTTGGCCACAACCCGGCAATGTATGCGCAGTGTGGCTACCAATGCCCAGAGAGGGATTGTGACCTTGGCAGTAGACCTCTAGCTTCGTGAACGCCGTCGTTTTGTCGCTTGACGCGTCGCCTGCGAATGCTCCGCCTAATGTCCTTCTTTCAATTGACTTGATCTCGCCCGTTGCTGATCGTTCCTCCGCCGTCACCTCAACGCCCGTTAGAGACGCGCTGCCAGTGCTTCTTAGACGAAGCCATCTTGAAGCTCCGTCGGGTTGCCAAGTTAAAGTCGGCTTTTTGAACAGCCATTCAAGCCATGGAAAGTCTTGTAGATGCCCTTTCTTGCACGCTGCCACAAATCGAACTTGAACAGTGCGTCTCGCGCTATGGTCGGTTCCGCGACCTGTTCCAGATCCAATCGGACCCCGACACACTGGAGCGGTGCTGTCGTGGTATCGCGCAAGGTGCATACGTCCGCATCTTGGGCAGACGTGCCACAAGGGAAATCTCAGAAATGGCAGCTTGAGACTTAGATTCGCTTGCTGCGCGTCCTGCCCCCTTTCAGGTCGCCGGAAATCTGGCGGCTGAACAAAATAGTCGACATTCAATCTTCGCGACAATCTCCTTTCGTCATCTATCCTGAACTCCCGATGTCCTTGCTCCCCCTCTTTAAAGGGCCATGCGTCCAGACCAGCGTGCACCAATGACACCGGGCCCGGAAAATCCACGAGGGCTCCGATGCCGAACGGACTAATGGCCTGTGATCTTCTAACGGGACGGCTCATGACTGCTCGTCCGGTAGCACATTGAAGAATCCAGTAACTTCTGCTTCACAACCGGCGTCAACGTTCCGCAACGATGACATTGTCGGCCAACTCCTACCGCCCCACTGAGGTGGCTCAGTACTTCCGGCTGGATACATTAACGGAGGGTCCTGGGGTGCAGCTCCAAAACCTCCATAGGCCCCCGGTTGCCAAACTTTCCACTGGTCCAGCCGCCGACTCAATTTCATCATTACCGCCTGTCTCTCCTCGGGCGCTACAAAACTAACACGCTCTTCGATTATTTCTTCAATCAGCTCGCGCAATTTCGAGCCTTCCACGAGCGGAAACGGATCTGGACTGCTTGAATCCGAATCTCGCTTTCCGAGCTGTCTCGCTGCGGCAACAACGATGCCATGCAATGCCCGATCAACCGCCGGCGGACTAAAAGGCGTCACGCTAGTGGGTTCCACTTGCGCATAGAGTCGTTGGTGATACGGCCGAAATCGCTCGTAGTGGCTGCGATCCCTAGGCTTGCTTTGCCCATAGAGGACCACTACCAGTCCCGGTCTATTTGGGTCACGGCCAATGCGGCTGGACACTTGAATATATTGCGACGTGGTTTTAGGCTGGCCCACTACAGCCATTAGCGCAAGGCGGGATACATCAACGCCAACTTCAATGATATTTGATGCCAGACACGCATCAACAGCATCTCCATCTTCGGCAGAACTCGTAGCTCCGTTTGCTTTTGCGCCCAGTGACTTTTCCAGCCGTTCCAACTCCTTTGGAACTTGGTCACTACGAATGCGACTTGTGAGCTCCGATACATTGAATAGCTTCCGTATTACGTCGTACTTAAGTCCTTGCCGATCCAAAATTACGCGAAGGTAATCCCGCGCGTCCGCAACGAAGAGAGACGCTGCCCCCCCCAACTCGCGCAACGAATTGAAAAAACAGAGAAGAGTCCACCATGGATCTCTGCCTTTTTCATCGGCGACCATGATTGCGGCATGCTGCATAAGACATGCGAATACTCGCGCCTGCGTCGTTTGGAATGAACCGTGTGCCGACGCAAGTACCCCAAGATAAAGGCGGCCAGGCTTTAGAGTCCCATCATCGTTTCTTGCGTCTCGCGCAAAAAATGAATCGCCAGCCTCGAGCCCAGAAGGAGGAAATACGAATATGTCGTCTCGAGCGTAAAGATGCCGAATTTGCTCCCGTGCGCGACTGATCGTTGCAGTAGAGGCAATAATTTTCGGCTTAACGCCGGCGAACCCGTTTTTCTGACATAGCCGTTCAATAATCGTTTCGTAGGCTCCGACCATTGAGCCCAACGGGCCGGAAATCAGATGAAGTTCATCCTGAATTATCAAGCTGGGCGGCAGCCCGTCATGTTTCCCATTCGCACCAATACCGAACAAGCGACGAACTTCGGGTTTCCAGGAAAGCATTGCAAATTTGTCGACGGTGCCAATAACCAAATTAGGCGGGTCCTCAAGTAGATCTTCGTCAATTACAACAATCGGTAGCGGTGGACGAGACTTCTGAAACGACGAGGCGGTACCAAACTCGCAATCTCCGTCACTGCATCGGAATACAACAGTGGCCGGGGAGCCATTCGTCCTGGCGTACTTGCTATACCCCAAGACACTTGGCAGGTTGGGTTCCCGCCGAGACTTCGAACCATGCGACCGCTGTCCACGCTGATCAGACGAATCCTTACTTGAGGGTCCAAATTTGGCCCCACACCAAGGACATTTAAGGAGAACGAAAGGGTTTTCACTTTCGGGATCCAGTTGCAGAGCCTTAAGTGATTGAAGCGCGTCCTCACGCGTATTTGGAGATGTGCTGCCCCCTACCCAAAGTCCAATTCGGAAGGTTTTATCTCCCAATTTCGGAGTCCTCTTTCGGAGGTGTTCCATCGCGCAAAACAGCAAAGCGGCTCGCTGAAACTGTTGGGCAGTGAGAAGCCGCAAGGTATATCTCATAAGAACATCTGCGCCGCTCGGATTGCGACCAGAAAGCCGATTAAAGAAAATAGTGAATGCTGTCAGACCTAGATAGGCTTCAGTTTTTCCCCCTCCGGTTGGGAACCATATCAAATCGACTATTTCACGATCTTTGCTTTCGGGCTCGGCTATGCCCCGCAACGACATCAACAGAAAGGCAATCTGAAACGGGCGCCAGTAACCGCGAGTGAGATCGAGGATCGACGGATCAGGGTTCAAGATTCCGGAAGACCAAGCGATGCCATGACCATCCGTCCCAGCCCTCGGTTCGCGAACATCGCGAGTCGCCCTTAGCTGAGCGATCAACATCGCATAATTTGCGAATACGAATGCCGCCTTTGCTGCACGCGACAGTTCGGTCGGTTCATTCAGAAAACTAATTCCGTCCTGAATTCTTTCTAGACACGCTTCGCAACGTGCTATGAGGCCCTCCGCAGTAGCTTTCGAGTCTTTGGAAATCGCGAGCCTAGTCTCTCGACTCCCCTCGAGAGAACTGATCCAAAGCTTGTAAGCGGCGACGAGCTCGTCCAGTTCACCCCCACCGTCATCCTTTGGATCCAAGCCGGCCAATTTTCGCATGCTAACGGAGATGGATCGCTTGCTTCCATCTGGATTTCGTACGAACAATTCGGCGCTCGTGGACGGGGTTTCAAATGCAGGAAGAACATCTGTCCAGACCTCCGACACTGAAGAGGGCGTTTGGTCGCGCCAGTCTGCAGCGCAACCGTGACCTATTGCGAATGTCTGTTGTTGCCGATAGAGCAGGCGATTTATTTTTTCATCGGAAAGAGAGTCATCGCCGTCTAACTTGCTGATCTCGGTTTCCGGGTAAGAACAAATCCAATTCGCCTTGCTCGCACCCTTTATTCTGAGTCCCGCCTGAAAGACACATTGTTCATCTATCCGGCCAACGTCAGACTCCTTCCTATTTACAAGCGATATCGTTATGAGCCGCTGGGACTTTGTCAGGCGCGAATACTCTCCCCTGGAAAGGACAACGATCTCCAATCCCGAACCAACGCCTTCCAGCCTTCGACGGAGAGGCGCATTCGACTCAAGTAGTTCCGACGAGGAAAATTCAATCCGGAGTGGTTGGCTTTTGTCATCAAGCAGTGGCACCCTCAGCCATAAAGGTCGGGGATGCTGGATACCAGCCGGCTCTCCAACCAACACACTAACTTGCTTATAAATGCCCGCCGGAGTCTCCTGCAATAGATCGCTGCCTAGTCGCCCAACACTGACAACTTCGACGGAAAAACCCTTGGGCTCGGAAGAAAAATCGGCGAGAAAACTAATACCAATTGCAGAGGGCCTAAACGCGTTGGTTAGCATTACCCCATAGTCTTCGGAGTCGTCTACAGCAACCCTAGTCTTGGCAGCTTTGCGCTCGGCCACTTTCTCCATTTTCTCGTCGACGTTCTGATTTTCTCCAGGATCAAGTTCTGCTCTGTTTTGTTGATCCTCCCCGGCGCGCAATTGCTCCTGTTCTTCGATAACGCCAATTGGAAAAAGTATCCCCGCTCCGTATCGCTTCGCCGGAGGGTCCTGCCAAATTACCTCTTCTCCGTTGTTTTGCAGCTTTGGCTTTCTGAATTCCTCCCACGAAAATTTCCAGTGCCGGTCGCCCACCTTAACGTCATGAGGTGTTCCTGACGGGTCGGGACCTACTATCTCCGCACGCATACGCGAAACAAGCCACTTACGATTTGCGAGATTAATTTCAAGATCAGTCAACATGAACGTGGTTACCTTCTCGCTGTCTTCTCAAGACCGGAATCTAATATCTGGTCGTAGGTTGATCGGCAGCTTTCATGCATCAGCATGAAAAGGCGAACCCTCGCTCTGGACATTCCGACATACAGAAGCGCTATTGATCGTTCGTCTTTTAGACTTTCAATGTCGGTCAACACAACTGCAGGAGCTTCTAGCCCTTTGAACGCAGAGATACTGGAGTAAGCAATGGTTTGCGAGTCGAAGACCGCGCGTATTGGCGCAAGCCGATAACCACTGTTTTCAGATGAAGTATTCGCCGCACAGGCCTGCGCATCATTGCGCATCGAGAGGATCGCGATCTCACCCGGCTTGAACGTTGGTAGCAGCTCGCCAATTGCCGTTGCGAGGAGATTCTTTTGATCTGCCGGCGACACATAAAACAGTGGATCAACGTCGGATCCGTCAAGATCATGAAGGATTCGCTTATAGCCCGGGGAAAGTCCACTAGTAATAGCGAGCGTGTGGGCTATTGGTTCTGCGTTCCTGCAATTAATTCGCAAACCGAAATTAACGTGATGAGGCGCCCTGGCCCGTAAACCCTGAAGAGCAACGTGCATCCCGCTATCTCCTTCAGCAACAAAAATCGCCTGTCGCTCGAAATCACCAAAAAAAGCCCATTTCCCGCCGGCAAGACCACCCTTTAGGAGCACATCAAAGGCGTCCAAATATTCTTCCGTTAGAAGATCCTGCGCTTCGTCCACGATGATTGTGTCGTATTCGGGCCATGATCGGCTGTCGTCCAATAGTCGATCTGACGCTAGCTTGGGAAGATCTTTGCGCCAATAGTCGTTCCCCGCTCCGTTGGGTGGCTTGCTTCCTGAAATCGCCACTAAAAGACCGTGAAATGTTCTGCTCTCAACTTTTCCAGGAAATTCCGGAAATCGGGATACTTGGGTTGCGAGCCAGTCGCCGAGCAGATTGTTGTAGCAGACAAAAAGAACATTCTTCCCATCCATTGCGGCTCGACGCGCCGCTTCGAGCGCTAAAAATGTCTTGCCGGTGCCAGCCGGTCCTTTGAATACAACACGCTCGTTTTCTAGAAGAAGATCCAATGAGTCAAATTGCTCCTCGGTAAATCTGGTGATTGTTTCCTCTATATCGTCCACGTTGTATCTAGAAGTAGTTGCATATTCAAAATCTTCCCGAAGGATACTGACCAACTTCTTGATTTGGCCCGTCGTCACTCGGCTACTGTTGTCGTGGTACCAGGAGGACCCTCCCACTTTCTCTTTTACGTGGATGTGAGCACGCTCAAGAATATCTACCACAGTCTTCGAGATTGGCTTTCGTAGAAACAGCCTTCTGTTGACGATTTGCCATGGGTGCCATTCCGGCGATTGCTCGTCGAAATCCACCTTCGTAAATACGACGGCCGAAAAGAACAAGAGTTTGCCGAGCGAAGAATCTCGGCTCACCACATACTTGTGGAGAGAATGCATCCCTCTCGATACTTGTTTGAACGGCCCCTCTATGGATACCTCATATGGATAGATCCATTTCCCGCCACTCCGCGCCACATCACATCCCTTGACCTCTAGACACAATATTCCCAAGCCTGGAACGAGAAGCACCGCATCCAACTCACCTTCAATCTTCGTCTGATGCTTCTTAATATCTAGCGAATGGAGGACCACCCAGCCGTCGGTGTCTGGATCATCTCTTAACTTTCGAAATAGGTCCTTTTCCCCTGCCGGTGTTTTTAAGGAGTACGCCGGCGGGATCATCCGAGCCATTTGTTGCCTCTTAGATCTTCAACCTGATACAGGCGCGATGGATTAACAAGTGAGGGATTTCGATCAACAGACGAAACCCGTAGAACGAGGAGCTCCACCTCAGCGTCCTCTCCAATACGAATACTTTCTTTATCGGATAATTTCTGATTCTTTTTTTGAAAACGCGCAAATAAAGTCTCGAACAGTTCGCTCCTGATAAGATTTCCGGCCTTATGACGAATGCTTCGAAGATGTCGAAGGTTTTTCCATCTTTCCTTAATATAGCTTTGTAAATCTATATTCGCAGGCCGAAGCTTTCCTTTCTCGGCCAGCATCAAAATCAGTTCTTCAAACGCACGCCCGTCGCCTGGCCCAAGTACATCGGGGCCAGCCCAATGACGAATAGTAGCCGCGGTGACATTTACGCCACGGGTATGAAGAGCCTGTACTACCTCCCCGTAGCTGTGACTGATCAAAAGAGCTTCAAGCGAGTCCTTCCAATCGGTTGCAAGTGCGGCGAGACTCTCCTCACCCGATCCGCTCATGATCCGATCGCTAGTCTCATCCAACAGACTTCCAGACGCTCCGGATCTAAATACGATGAAATCGCCTTCGTTTACCTCGGTGACGAAAGTAGGCTTTAACTCACTCGCATCACTGATTACTCCGCTAGATGGCAATGTAAGGGCTCGGCCGCTTTCCGGTAAGAATGTACCGGACCCGTCACAAAACAGGACATAGTTTGCTGAAACCAAATCTTTCGCTGCCGTATTAGTGGCTCCGTGAAGCCCTTGCCAAAAAGCCTCGTTCGCCCATGCCTCAATAGTCAATGCATTGGGCGTCGCCGCGACTGGCTGTGACTCCTGCTCAATTGTTGTCTTCTGGACTCGCGCTTTGAAAATACCCTTGTTAGGGAGACGTATTCTTCTTGGAACGAAAAATTTCTCCTCCGAATACAGCAACACCTCAACAGTTCTAGTTCGTCCCGAGTAGATAATCTCTTCCAGAAAACTCGTAGATACATTGCGACAAGCGCAAGGGAGAATAAACCTGCCAAATAAGCTAGACCGCCATTCTTTCCGTGATCCAACTAGTTGGAAACCCTTAACTACCTCATCTAGTTCCGGCACCGATTGGATTGGCCATCCTGGGGTTTTGCCAGCTGACAGTGAGCGCAGCAGTCCGGTCAAATTCAAATCATCGGCGCTACGAGACATTGATTGCGCCCTCACCCATTCACCCTTCGGATTTTGAGATTTTCGAATCAAACTCTCTACAGCCGAACTTATTCGACTAAATATTGGTGTTGAGTCTGGCAAGGACGAATATGCTTCCACAAAACTTTCCAACGCGGGGCGAAGTGCGAGCGAATCACTATCAAACGGCAACAAAGAAAATAGTATTGATGATCGAAGTACCCAGAGGCGTCTGGAAGCTTCCAATTGCACCGAGTCGCTTCGATCAAGCATTCGAAACAGATCGTTTGACGCTCGAATTATCTCGCCCACCTCAAGACACTCTATTTCATGCCTGTTAATTCTGGCGACCGCTACGTTTTCAAATATTTGTGTCACATCTGAAAGGAGCGACGTTCGATTCATTGCTATGCGTCAATCCAGAATGTCGATACCTCAACGCCGGGCTGAAAAACTTTGGGGCCCGCGGCTTCGTCCACCACGTCGCATTCAGTTTCGCTTACGCTTGAAAGTTGCAAGACCATGTCATGCACGCCCTGCTGATATTCGCTTCGATCTAAAACGACAAGAAGATTTGAAGCGGTAGGCAAATGCTCATGAATTCCAAAAGCTTCTGCGCCGTCAAGAATGATCAATGGAAAATCGCCAGAAAGGTCTCCGCGAGAGTGTGTAAGTTTCAATTTCGAATGCACAGCCTGACCACTTTTCCCGGGGCTAAGTAGCTCAATCAGCGTCATAGGATCTGACTCGTCGAGCGTGATACCGACTTCGGCCGCAGTCTCATCAAATCTGGTCATTTGGGTCACGATCTCTCCTTCGACTCCGTCGGCCCAAATCCACTTGTGCTTCTCGGACGCCAAGAATTTTGAAATCAATTGGCCCGACTTGTTCATCCCGGATGCCCTCGATCCGGTCGGGGCAGCTTGTTCGCTAAAAGAATATTTCTCAAAGCTTGATTCCGATACGCTCTGAATCATTCCCTTATTCGCAACTGACAATGGCCTAGTAACCTGGACGGTCATAAATTCCGCACCGCCACGTTCCTCAAAACGCAAAATCGCGCCGGCAAAAGTCGAGCCGTGGGGTGGCTGTTTCCAATGCACCATAGTCCCGGGAGACAAAGATCTAAATCTGGGCCACGACAGCGTATTGGAGAATGAATTCGCCCCGGTAAGAAGGCATCCAAGCCCGGCAAAAGCAGCGGCGAGATCACGAGCCGGAAGCACAGAAAATGTGACTAACCTCTTCCCGCGGATTCGTTGTCCACGGCACCATGAGCCAAGCCACACCAACGTCGCCGCCCAGTCGGGTACTCGAATATATTCACGTCCAACTTGGACGTGAAATCGGGTGATCTGATCGTACGCTATTGAGCGATCCAAGATCGTCTTGTTATCGTGAAATGAGTTCTTGAGATCATTAGCTTCTTGTAAAGCCCTCTTGTTCTAGTCGTCGTAGAACCTTCATCAATACGGCGGCCTGTTTGTCCGAGGGAATCCAGCCGTAGCGGCAAGCACTTCTTATCAAGTCAGCTTCCTTGCCAAATATTGGCGAGAATTTAGCGCTCCATTCCATAAGGCGTTTCCAGCACCCCACTTTGCTGAGATTTACTACCTCGACCACTTCATTAATAACAGCGTCCTCGCCAGCTTTCTCGTGAGCGTCCAAACGAGTTCTATTTGCTTCGCTTTTGGAAACTAGCTCCGCGCGCAGCTCGCGGAGCAGAGGAGCTTTCAGGCCCTGCACTGTTTCCCAGCAATCTTCCTTTTTGCACCATTCACCGATGTTCATCTGAGGTACAGGCGGGCTCGTGATTGCGACCGAAACGGACATTGCTAACTCTTCCAATTGTCTTGCCAACGCTGGAGAAACGGCCTGCTTCTGCCAAATCTTCGACACGTTCAACTCGAGACCCGCCGCCTCGTCTTCGATAACTGATTGAAGTTTCGAAAAAGAATACGTGACGATTTGTGATCGGTAGTCACCTTTGTACCAAGAATCCTTCGCGCCAGAAACCATGCGTTCGATGAATTTGAAAACTATTGCCTTTGCGACCACTTCTTTGAAGTAGACATCGTTATCAAACCTGCTTCCGTCGTTGCCATACTCCTTGCCGATGAATTCAGCGAATTCCCGGAAATTTTTCTGAGCGCCGCGACTAACAAAATGCGGAAGCTTTCTCCATGAATTTTCGTATTTCGCCAAATCCGTTTTTACAATTAGTTGCGCTCTTGGATTTTCCTTAAGGAAATTGCGCCTTTGCGAAAGCGTCATTTTTGACTGCTCGTTTAGATACTGACCTCTGGCGCGCTCGTAAAACCAGTAGGTATTGAATTGGGCACCCTCCGCCGCGGGCGCCTTGGTATTTCGGGATAGCCGTTCTATGACCCGATGGAATGGGTGATTCGAGAAAAAATCCGCTTCGCTGACTTTGTTTTGGGAATTGGATGCCCTGGCAATGTTTTGGATCATCGAATCCAACATGTCGGCATCTTTTGTCTTTACCACCGACAACTTCATGGGCACGTGGACGGCCGCCAAATCAGCTTTGTCTTTTCGCCGAGCCACGTAAAGGGAAGCTGTAGTCTGGCCTCCATTTACGATTTGTAAATATTTGGCCGAAAGCAACTTCAAACCATCTTCCGTAGCACTCGTCTTGACTTCAGTCGCGGTTGCCGAAATCCCATTGTTATAGCTAAAGAATTGGCCGGGTTCAGAACGGATTGTTTTCTGAATCTGAAGGTTGACTCCCCGATTTGCGCTTAGGAAGGATCGGACATTGCCTTCTAACAATCTGCTCCCAAATTCGTCATATAGCTGCGCAAGGACGTCCCCAGGTATGGTGCAAAGGTAGCCGTCATACGTCGGTGTTTGACTTGCACGCAAACAAAGCAAGCCTCCGTCCAAGAACTTGGTGAAATCAATGCTCATCTCCTCGGCACCTAAAGTCGAAGAGGAGACTGCTTTTAATCGCGCGATATCCCAGACGTGAAATTCGATCGGCACCCCGTCAAGCTCACCGCTCGGTAGGTCTTTTACTCGATCACTTAACGTGGAATCGGTGATTAGATACAGACGATATCGGCTCACCGATCTCGGCAGGCCGGGCTTTTGCAGATGCTTCTGCTCAATCAGCCCTGAAAGCTCTTTCGTTTGTACCGACACAGCGAGGTCTGTATTCCATATTGTTCCCGCCGCCGACTCCTCTAAGAATGCTTTAAGTTGCGAGAATATTATTTCTGCACGTGTCTTAGTAATGGTTTGGAGTTGCTCCCCCCCACTGAACTCTGCGATCAATAGTCGAATCGAATCGTCTGCTTCGTCGAGTTCGTATCCATCGACTCGCATATTTCGAGCACGGCGCCCCTTCCCAATACCGGCGCAAGGAATGAAATCCTGAAACTCCTCGGCTTCAGCCAGTCTTTCGCCTACTTCGCAGACAAAAGCAAAATCTCGGTCTTCGGATGAAGAACCTTCCGGTGCTCGGGCGCGAATCGCTTCAAGCAGATCCATTCGGAACGATTCGAGATCGTTCGCGTCGCCGGCCTCTTGCAGTTCTTCGACTAGTCCCATATCTTTTTCTTGCCTCCATCCCCAAACCGTTTGACTACCGAATGGTGAAGCCAGTCATCGTCGCACTTACCACCGACTTGGGTGTCAATACGTGGACTTCTGGCTCACCTGGGTGC
>Ga0163153_10005520_pt1 | contig 14899 bp, 11 predicted proteins | sample OliLakLV19MP6IB1_FD_148629 | JGI IMG/M metagenome (GOLD analysis project Ga0163153, IMG submission 148629) | Freshwater microbial mat bacterial communities from Lake Vanda, McMurdo Dry Valleys, Antarctica - Oligotrophic Lake LV.19.MP6.IB-1 | ecosystem: Environmental > Aquatic > Freshwater >... | reverse complement strand
GCGTTCGGGTTTCGCTCGGCGGTCCAGAAGGCGAAGGAACTGCTTCTGGATCTGTATACCGTTTCTGGAAATCGGTTTTGGCCACGACCGACCAACCTGCAATGCTGGACGGATCCGCGGAGAAAGTGGCCGGAATTCATCCCCCGCATCTGGTCGAGTCGGTCACGCTCCCCGCCGGGGAGCTTCTCCAAGAAATCGCGCCTTCGGACGGCGACCACCGACAAGCCGATACGGCCGAACCGGCCGGGGCGGGCTCCAAGAAAGACGGGCGGACCAAGCCAAAAAAGAAGCGGAAGCGGTAGAACGCCGGTTTGAGAGAGATGAAGCCGCCCCACCTCAAACTTTCAGTTTCGTACGGCCAAATGCCACACCGTGCCAACGGCCGCCGCCGCAGCCAGCACCTCGAACATGCTCCGCTTGAAACGGAGAATCGCAATCCCCGCGGCAACGGCGATTACGGCCGCCGGCGCGTCGAAGGTCGACCAGTCGGGCGCGTACCAGCGCAGCGGTCCGGCCCTTCGTTCCGCGACGTCGGCGAAAACCACGTGCAGCGCGAACCAGACCGCCAGGTTCAAGATCACGCCGACCACGGCCGCCGTGATGCCCGAGAGCGCGTGCGATAGACTTCGATTCCGCCGCAGGTACTCGATGTAGGGTGCCCCGAGAAAGATCCACAGGAAACACGGGGCAAACGTCACCCAGGTGGTCACCAGCGAGCCGATGATGCCGGCCGTCAGCGGGTCGAGCGAACCGGGTGAGCGATACGCCCCAAGAAAACCCACGAACTGCACGACCATTATCAGCGGGCCGGGCGTCGTCTCCGCCATCCCCAGTCCGTCGAGCATCTCGCGAGCCGAGAGCCAGTGGAACGTCTCAACTGCCCGCTGGCCGATATACGCCAACACCGAATACGCCCCGCCGAACGTCACGACCGCCGTCCGGCTGAAGAACCACGCTTCCTGAATGAAAACATGGTCCGGCCCGACGACGGCCCGTAGCGCCAACACCGGCCCGAACCAAATCACGAGCCACACACCGGCCGTGACGAGCGAGCGACCGAGCGCCGGCCGGGCGTCGATCACCCGCCGATCGGCAGGCCGCAATCCGCCGTCGTCTGCTGTTTGGCCTGCTCCCTTATGCCCGGCCGCGGTGAACAGCTCGGGCCGCACCCGCCCGCCTACGAAACCGGCGAACGCCGCGCAGGCGATGATCCAGGGAAACGGCACGTCGAAAAAGAAGATCGCGACGAACGACGCGACCGCGAGCCCCTGGAGCAAGCGGTTCTTGAGCGAGCGGCGACCGATCCGAATCACCGCCTCGACCACAATCGCCGTCACCGCCGCCTTGAGGCCGAAAAACAGCGCCGGAATGAACGGCGTGTCGGCCCAGGTCACGTAAGCGATGCTCAACAACAGAATCGAGACGACGCCCGGCGTGATGAACAGCAGGCCCGCCGCGAGCCCCCCTTTCAAGCCGTGCAAAAGCCAGCCGACGTACGTCGCCAGTTGCTGCGCCTCGGGGCCCGGCAGCAGCATGCAGTAGTTCAGCGCGTGCAAGAACCGCTCTTCGCTGATCCACCGTTTGCGCTCGACCAAAATCCGATGCATCACCGCGATCTGGCCGGCAGGCCCGCCGAAACTCAACAGGGCCACTTGGCACCACGTGCGAAACGCTTCGCCGAAGCCGACGTATTCCGGCGGCGCGTATTCCGGCAGCGCGTATTCCGGCAGCACAGGCTCGGGCGGCGCAGGCTGTGCGGCGCGCGGCCCGCCCGTGTTCACGGCCGCGGTTCCGCAATCGCGGCATCGAACCGCACATGGTGCACATAAGCCGGCGGCACGTTCGCCCAGACGTGGTCGCGGCGAACTTCGCCGACCAGCACGCCGTCCATTGCCCGGCCGATGCCGTCCAGCCGCTTGCGGTCATTGGCGCCGGCGACGACGCCCCGCAGCTTGCGAATGCCGATGTACTGGAAAAACGAGAGCGTGCCGCCGGGCCGTAACAGCCGCGGCAGCTGCCCGAGAATTCCCTCGACCTCGTTAACCTGGAAGTTATTCAGCGGCAGGCAGGAAACCACCAGGTCGTACCGACCCTCGACGGCCAACTCTTCAATCGGCTGGTGAAAAATCCGCACCCGGTCGGCCACTCCGCAAAACGGCCGCTCGTCCGCCAGGCGTTGCCGGAGCACCTCGACGAACGCCGTGTTCAGCTCGCACAGGTCGAGTTCGTCGTCCGGAGAAAGGGCCGCGCAAATCTGGCGAGTCACGGCGCCGGTTCCCGGGCCGATCTCGAGAATCTTGATGCCGCCGGCGGCCGATGTTGGGCGCTCGCGCACGAACGTGGCCAGGGCCCGGCCGAGCGAGCGCCCGCTGGGCAACACGGCGCCGGTGTGCTTGTAATTGGCGCGGTATTCGCGCCAGAACGTCCGTGACTCACTCCACCATCCGGGCATGCAACTCGACGGGCTTACGCCGCGCCGCTCAGGGACTTGCTTATGTTACGCAACAGCCACAATTACGCGGCCTACGGCCGCGAAGGGTACGATCGCCCTCATCCGGCCTTCGGCCACCCTCTCCCGGAAACGACCGCCACGGCGAAAACAACTCCCTCGCCGGGAGAGGGGCTTACGCCACGCCGCTCAGATTTCACTGGCTACTAACTACTGGCAACTGACTACTGGCAACTGACTACTGGCAACTGACTACTAACCACCGGCAACTGCTCCCGCACTCTACGTCGAACCGGTGCAGCGGAGCAACCGGGCCACCAGTCCGGTCCAGCCGGTTTGGTGGCTGGCCCCCAGCCCGGCGCCGGTCTCGGCATGAAAGTATTCGTAAAACGGCACGTGGTCGCGCCACTGGGGATCGTTCTGAAACAGCCCGACCTCGCCGAACACGGGCCGCCGTCCGCCGGCCTCCTCGTCGCGAACAAAAATCCGCGCGAGCCGCTCGCCGAGCGCTTCGGCCGCTTGCTGGAGGTTCATCCAGTTGCCCGAGTAGCGCGGCACCTCGGCTTGCACCGTGTCGCCGAAGTAGTGGTGGTACCGCTCGAGCGATTCGATCATCAGGTAGTTGACCGGAAACCAGATTGGTCCTCGCCAGTTGCTGTTGCCGCCGAACATGGCGGCGGTCGACTCCCCCGGCTCGTACGAAACCCGATATTCTTCCTTCCCGTCCCGAAACACGAACGGCTCGGTACCCAGATGGCGCGACATCGAGCGAATTCCGTATTCGCTCAAAAACTGCGAAGCATCGAACAGCCGCGGCAAGATCCGTTCGAGCTTGTAGCGATCGACGAGCGTCAACAGCAGCCGGCCGTCGACCCCCGGCTCGGTAAGCGAGGCGACGGCCGCCGTCATCTTCGGTCGATACTGGATGAACCACTCCATCCGCCGGCGAAAATTCGGCAACAGCTCGAGCAAGTCCGGCTCCAGCGTTTCGACGGCGAACAGCGGGATCAGCCCCACCAGCGAGCGAACCTTCATGGGCTGCGTCCGGCCGTCGGGCAGGTGCAGCTTGTCGTAAAAGAAGCCGTCTTCCGCATCCCACAGGCCGTGCTCGGTGATTGGTGCGTTGATGGCGTTGGCGATGTAGATGAAGTGCTCAAAGAACTTGGTGGCCACCGCCTCGTACGCCGGCCGCGTGCGGGCCAGTTCCAGGGCGATGCCCAGCATGTTCAGGCAATACATCCCCATCCAGGCGGTGCCGTCGGCTTGTTCCAGGTGGCCGCCGCCAGGGAGCGGCCGGCTCCGGTCGAACACGCCGATGTTGTCGAGCCCCAGGAAGCCCCCTTCAAACACGTTCTGCCCGTCGCGGTCTTTGCGGTTGATCCACCAGGTGAAATTCAACAGCAGCTTGTGGAACACCTCCTCGAGCCACGTCACGTCGGCGTGGCCCGTGACGTTGCGGGCGATCTTGTAAACTCGCCAGCAGGCCCAGGCGTGGACCGGCGGGTTCACGTCGCTGAAGTTCCATTCGTAAGCCGGTATTTGCCCGTTGGGGTGCATGTACCATTCGCGGAGCATCAGCGTGAGCTGCCGCTTGGCGAACTGCGGGTCGACGTGCGCCAGCGGCAAGCAGTGGAACGCCAGGTCCCAGGCGGCGTACCAGGGGTACTCCCACTTGTCGGGCATCGAGATGATGTCGATGTTGTACAGGTGCCGCCAGCCTGCGTTGCGCAAGTTCGCCCGCACCTTTTCCGAGCGGGGCGCAATCGGGTCGCCGTCGGTCCAGAGCTCGACGCTGTTGTGATAGAACTGCTTCGACCAGAGCAGCCCCGCGTAGGCCTGGCGTTGCACGCGGCGGCGGTCTTCGTCGAGCTCCGGCTCGTGCACCGTCTCGTAGAATTCATCGGCCTCGCGACGGCGGGTTTCGAACACCCCGTCGAAGTCGGCGAGCGGCTGCGGATTGGCGGCGCCCGTGAATCGCCAGCGAACGGTGAGCGACCCGCCGGGCGGAACCACGGCCTGGACATGGGCCGCGGCTTTGGAGCCTTTGCGGGAGGGATTGCAGGCGTCGACCTTGCCGGCGACCACGGCGGCGTGGATCGCATCTTTTACGTAGGGGAGCACGTTCGGCTTGCCGAACAGGCGGGTCATGTTCGTATCGTTTTCGGTGAACAACAAGCGCGGCCGTTGCGGCCCGTACTTCGCCATGCGTTTGCCCGCGGCATCGAGCACGATCGGCTCCGGGTCGACGTACCACCACCGCCGCCCCAGATGGCGGTGCTCGGTTTCGGCCGAGGTTTCGCCCGTGGCGCGAATCAGGGGCCGCTTCGTGTCGTACCCCCACGACCACGTGTTGCGGAACCACAGGTGCGGCAACACGTGCAGCGGAGCGGCTTCCGGGCCCCGATTGGTCGCCGTAATTTTGCAGAGCAGGTCGTCCGGGCCGGCCTTGGCGTACTCCACGACGACGTCGAAGTAGCGGCCCGACTGAAACACGTCCCCGAGCAAATCGATCAGCTCGAACTCCGGCTGATTCCGATTGCGCTTGCGGCTCTCTTCCACGAGCTTGCCGTAGGGATACTCGACTTGCGGATACTTGTAGAGCATCCGCATCCAGGAGTGGGTCGGCGTGTTGTCGAGGTAGAAGTAATACTCCTTGACGTCCTCGCCGTGATTCCCTTCCGGGCCGGTGAGTCCGAACAGACGCTCCTTGAGAATCGGATCTTTGCCGTTCCAGAGCGCCAGCCCCAGGCAAACGTTCTGGTAGCGGTTGCAAACGCCCGCGATCCCGTCTTCGTTCCAGCGGTAGGCGCGGCTGCGGGCGTGGTCGTGCGGCAGATAGCCCCAGGCGTCGCCGTTTTCGCTGTAGTCTTCGCGCACCGTCCCCCAGGCCCGTTCGGCGACGTAGGGGCCCCAGTGCTTCCAATCGGCCGCGCGCGAATCGTGCTGGGCCAAGCGCCGGTGCTCGGCGGTATCGAACTTGGGCATGCTGCGATGCGTCGGAGGAGCGCCGGAGCGCGAAATGGACTGAGCCGCGGAATTTCCGCGGCACCGGTTGCTTGCGTGCGGAGCATGTTCTACCACGCCCGGCCGCAAAATCACCCGCCGCATCGGCACTTTACGGCAAATTCCGCATCCGGCACATTGGAAGCTGTCGGCCGTACGAACGCCCCTGGCCACGAGAACTCGAACGATGTCGCTGCCGCTACGCCGCTTAGGCCGGTCTGAAGTTTACGTCTCGCCGCTGGCGCTCGGCGGCTGGCCCATTTCAGGCATGACGAGTCTCGGCGTCACCGACGCCGCCGCGGTGGCGACCATTGCCGCCTGCTTCGAAGTCGGCGTCAACTTCATCGACACGGCTTACTGCTACGGGGCCGCCGGCGAAAGCGAACGGCTCATCGCGCGAGCGATCGGCGCACGAAGGTCGGAGATCGTCATTGCCACGAAAGGGGGAATTCACTGGGACGATACGGGCAAACAGGTGAAAGACGCCCGCCCGGCGACGCTGCGACGGCAGTGCGAAGAAAGCCTGCGACGACTGGCGACGGATTACGTCGACCTGCTCTACCTGCACGCCCCCGATCCGCAAACGCCTCTCGGCGAATCGGCGGCCGAGCTGCGGCGGTTACTGGAAGAAGGAAAAACAAGGGCGGTCGGGGCCTCGAACGTCACGGCGGCCCAGTGCCGCGAGTTCGCGGAGGTTTGTCCGCTTTCCGCCGTGCAGCCGCACTACAACATGCTGCAGCGCGAGATCGAGGCCGAATTGCTGCCGTGGTGCCTCCGCGAAAACGTGGCGGCGTGCGTCTACTGGCCGCTGCTGAAAGGTCTGCTCGCCGGCAAGCTGCCGCGCGAGCATGTGTTCCAGCCGGGAGACGGCCGGGCGAAGTACCCGATGTTCCAAGGAGCCGAGTGGCAACGGAACCAGGACCTGATCGACGATCTGCGACCGATTGCCGCGGAAGCGGGCGTGCCGCTTTCGGCGATGGTACTGGCGTGGACGATCCGCCGGCCCGGCATCACGGCGGCGCTGGTGGGCGCCAAGCGGCCCGATCAACTGCGCGAAAACGCCGCCGCGCTCTCATTCGAGCCGTCGCCCGAGCAACTCTCGGCCATCGATGCGGCGCTGGCCCGGCGCGGCACGCCCGTTTCGCGAGCGGCGGTGTAGTTTCGGCATGTCCGGCAAAAAGCCCTTGGCCAAGCCGATTGATCCGCGCTAGGATGCCCGCATGAACGTCGCGGGATTTCTCCATGTCGCCAACCAATTCGTCACCATCGTCGTATTCGTGCTTCTGATCGCCTTGGCGGTTCGCGGCATCCGTCGCCATCGGCGCGCGTCGTTTGCCCTGATGGCGGCATCGATCACGATCATGGCGTCGATCACGCTCTACCAATCGGCATTGGTGTTTTCCGTCGGCGCCAATCAAATGGCTGCGAACCCTGACCGGGTCCGAGAAGTTTTGGCGCTGTCGCTAAACGTTTTCATGCTATCCGGCGCGCTCTTGAGCGTCGGCTTGGCATTGGAGATCGCCGCGCTCATGCGGGGGTTGAAGGCCGCGCCCTCAACCGACCGTCCGCCAACGCCGCCCGCCGACTCGGCAGGAGAATAGCCATGCCCTCGGAAGACCAGACGAACACCATCCTCGTGTGCATATACGGCGGCATAGCATTTCTTTTGCCGTCGTACGTCGTACTCCTCTGGCGAACGTTCCCGAGCCGGCAACTTGCAATCGTCGTAATGGGCGTGTGCGTTCTGGTTATTCGTACCGGCGCGTCTTTCTTCGTCAGCGAATTCGACGTCACCGGAACGCCACCTAACTTGGTCATCATGCACCCGAACCTAACGCGCATCTGCCTTGACGCAGTAGCGTTGGCGGCGCGCGTGGTAATCGTCATCGGGCTCATCGGCTTGTTGCGACAATCGTCGCAACGGCCGAAGGCCGGATCAGCAAGCATCACCTAACCGGCCGACCCCGCTACGGCAGCGGGATCGGGATCGGCGGTTGCGGAAAGTGATACTTGGCGGTAACCGGCGGGCGGGGAGCGGCCGGTTTGGCGGCCGTCGGCTCGGCCGAGTTTCGATCGTCGACGTCGCTGAGCGGTTTCGCCGCCGTTTTCTTCTTCAGCGGGCTCACGGGCGTCGCCGGCTTCTCGGTCGTCGCCGGTCCGAACGTTACGGGCGTCATCTTACCGGTATCGACCACGGGCGGTGCGTACACGCCCGCGTTGGTCGAACTCGGCATTGCATTCGAACTCGGCACTGTGGCGCCTCCTCGCGCCGGCTCGTCGCCGGTCGAAGTTTGCGGTGCCGCCGGAGTTTCCGGGAAAACAACCGGCACAAGTTTGTTCGGGTCGAACAGCGACTCGAAAATCGAGCCCGGCGTCGCATCAGCGCCGGGCGGCGCCGTAAAGGCGTCGGACGGTGGCGGATCGACGGCGCGCGGCGACCACGGGCTCGTGGCCGTCGCGTGATACGGGACGTAGGGAGTCACAATCGGCGACAGCTGTGCGACCCCCGCCGAGTCTTTCGACTTGGTCGTTGCGGTCTCCGGGCGCGCCGATCCGATCGGTGCGCCCAATTTGACGAACGGGTCCGGATTACTCGGATTCGGCGTGATCGAACCACTCGGTTCGATCGCACCGGCCGATCCGCCCAATAGGAGCCAGACCGCCGCGGAGCGCGCAGTCCGACACCACGCAGCGGCGCATCCTGCGCCCCTGCAAGTGTTACGAATCATTTGTTCCTCACTTCTGCGCCGGGATTACGCAAAGTGCCCGAGAACCATAGCTTACGACTAAGCGAAGTCAAACTTGCCGGAGGGGGTTGGAGGCGATAAACAGATTGAATTCACTTCGCGATTCGGGCATAATCAGAGGCGTCCGACCTGCCCGGTTTCGATCGTCGAATTGCGACGCCCGAAGCAACCTGCCCGCCTGAAGCCTGCCCGCCCTAGCTTGCCTTAACTCCGCTTGCCTTAACTCCCCGCCTCGAATCACGCCTCTCGCTCAGAGTTCGGAGACGGCGATGCCTCTCGCTCGACGACCCTGGTTCGCAGCCGCCGCGCTCGTCGCGGTGCTTGCCGTTGCACGGCATGCGAATTCCGCGGCCCCTTCCGTACCTGAAGGCGCGGCAAAGCCCGCTGCCGCGTCCGTTGCAAGCAAGCCCCCTGTATTTGAAACCGAGGTGCGGCCGATCTTGAAGGCCCACTGTTTCCATTGCCACGGCGAAGAAGACGATCTGCAAGCCGGCCTCGACGTTCGCCTCGTTCGCCTTCTCAACAAAGGCGGCGAATCGGGTCCGGCAATCGTCGCGGGCAAGCACGCCGAGAGCCTGCTCTTCCAGCGGATCGCCGACGACGAGATGCCGCCCGGCGAAAAGAAACTCTCGCCGGCCGAACGGGCGACCATCGCCCGCTGGATCGACGGCGGCGCCAAAACGGCCCGCCCTGAACCGCAAACCATTTCGCAATACACCGACGAAGACCGCACTTTCTGGTCGTTCCAGCCGATCGCTCGGCCCGCCCTGCCGCGGGTGCGGAACGCCGCTCAAGTTCATACGCCGGTCGACGCCTTCTTGTTGGCCGAGTTGGAAAAAAAACAACTCACGCTTTCCCCGGAAGCCGATCCGACCGCGCTCGTCCGCCGCCTCTACTTCGACCTGCTCGGCCTCCCGCCCACGCCGGAAGAGGTAGATGAGTTCGTCAGCGATTACTCTCCGTCTCTCCGTCCCTCCGTCTCTCCGTCGTCGAGCAAGGATGAAGGAACTCACGGAACTAGGGATCGAGAAAGGGCCTACGAAGCCCTAGTGGATAAACTCCTCGCCTCGCCCCATTACGGCGAGCGCTGGGGGCGGCACTGGCTCGATATTGCGGGCTACGCCGACAGCGACGGCTACACGCCGCTCGACCCTGAACGGAAGTATGCCTGGCGATATCGCGACTATGTCATCCGCTCGTTCAATGCCGACAAGCCCTGGAACGAGTTCATCGTCGAGCAGTTGGCCGGCGACGAACTGGTGAAGCCGCCGTATGCCGAGTTGCCGCCGGCCGAGCTCGACAAACTGATCGCCACCGGCTTCTTGCGAATGGGTCCTGACGGCACGGGCGACACCTCGGCCGACCAGAAGCTCGCCCGCAACGATTGCATGGCCGAAACCATCAAGATCGTCTCCACGTCGTTCTTGGGCCTTTCGGTCGGCTGTGCCCAGTGCCACAACCACCGCTACGACCCGATTCTGCAGGCCGACTACTACCGGTTCCGGGCGATCTTCGAACCCGCCTACGACGTTGAGAACTGGCGAAACCCGAACGGCCGCTTGCTCTCGACCACGACGGCCGCCGATAAGAAGAAGATCGTCGAAATCGATGCCCAGATTGCCAAGGTGAACGCCGAGCGGCTTAAGGAGCTGAACAAGCTGCAGGATGAAGTCTTTGAAATGGCGCTGGCGAAGCTGCCGGAAAACATTCGCGAGCCGGTTCGCAAAGCCCGCGCTACGGCGGCCGATAAGCAGACGGCCGAACAGAAGAAGCTGCTCAAAGACAATCCGAGCGTAAACGTCAACGCAACGGGGGTTCGCCAGCAGCTGCCGGCCAAGTTCCGCGAGTGGGAAAAGAAGTACACGGATCTGGGCGACGCGCTGCGGGCCAAGCGGCCGGCCGAATCGAACATCCAAGCGCTAACCGAAGTGCCGGGCAAAATCCCGGCCACCTTCGTCTTCTACCGGGGCGACCACACCTCGCCGCGCGAGAAGGTCAACCCGGCCGAGTTGGGCGTGCTCGCGGCCGATCCGACAAAAATGGTCCCCGAAGACGATCCGAAACTCCCGACGACCGGCCGGCGGCTGGCTTACGCCCGGCACCTGGTCGACGGCAAGCATCCGCTTACGGCACGCGTGCTCGTCAACCGATTCTGGCTGCACCATTTCGGCCGCGGCCTGGTGGCCTCGCCGGGCGACTTCGGCATGCTCGGCGAGCGGCCGACCCATCCGGAGTTGTTGGATTGGCTGGCGGCCGAATTCATGGACGGTGGCTGGCGACTCAAGAAGCTGCACAAAACCATTCTGATGTCGGCCGCATATCGCCAGTCGTCGGCCCGCTCCGACAAGCTCGACGCGACCGATCCGGATAACCTGCTCCTGGGCCGGATGTCGATTCGCCGCTTGGAAGCCGAACTGCTGCGCGACGCCGTCTTGGCCGCCTCGGGCAAATTGAATCGCAAGCTGTTCGGCGAGCCGGTGCCGGTGATGCCCGACGACACGGGGCAGGTGGTGATCGGCGTCGACACCCGCGACACGGCCGGCCGCCCGACGGGGAAAAAGGTCGATCTGGGGGACCAGCCGAACCGCCGGAGCATCTACATTCAATCGCGGCGGACCTTGCCGCTCGGGATGCTCGAGACGTTCGACGCCCCGACGATGTCGCCCAATTGCGAGGTGCGGGCCTCGTCGACGGTGACGCCGCAATCGCTCTTGTTGATGAACAATGAGTTTGTAGTGGCCCAAAGCGACGAGTTCGCCCGGCGGTTGCGAACCGCGGCCCCGGATGACTTGCCCGCGCAAATCAAGCTTGGCTGGCGAATCGCCTTCGGAGGTTCGCCGAGCGACCGACAAATCGCCGAATCGCTGGCGTTCGTCGCCGAGCAAACGCAGGAGCTTTCGGCCGCGGCCCCTGCTCCGCCGGCGGCCAAGCCCGCGGCGGGAATTCCGGCACCTCCCTCGCCGCCGACCCCGGCCGAGCGGGCACTGGCTTGTTACTGCCAAGCGCTGTTGAGTGCGAACGGCTTTTTGTACGTGGACTAACGCTATGAGCGAAAACTTCGCATCGATCGCCGCCGGTGTTGCCTCCAGGCGGCATTTCTTGGCTTCGCAATCGATGGGCCTGGGGGGGCTGGCGCTCGCCTGGCTGTTGAGCGACGAGGCCGCAGCGGCTCCGTCGAAGCCCGAACTCGAGCGGCCCACGTTCGACGTGCTACCGAAGCCGACCGTGCATGCCCCGCAAGCTCACGCGATGATTTCGTTCCTGATGCAGGGGGGGCCGAGCCAGGTCGACATGTTCGACCCGAAGCCCGAGCTGACGAAGCGAAACGGTCAGAAGTTCGCCGGCGACATCAAGTACGACAGCCCGGCTCAGGCCGACGGCACGCTGATGGGTTCGCCCTGGAAGTTCGCCAAGCACGGCGAGTGCGGCACGGAGCTGAGCGAGCTGTTGCCGGGGCTGGCCACGGTGGCCGACGACATCTGCCTGGTTCGTTCGATGCAATCCGGCGTGAACAACCACGTGCAAGGCTTGCGGGCGCTGGTAAACGGCGGCGTGACGGCCGGCCGGCCCGCGCTCGGGTCGTGGCTCACCTATGGATTGGGGACCGAGAGCCGGGACTTGCCGGCCTACCTCGTGCTGACCGATCCCGCGGGCGTGCCGGTCGACGGCATCAACAACTGGTCGAACGGATACCTACCGGCTCTCTACCAGGGCACGGTCATCCGCCCGCGCGAACCGCGGATTTTGAACCTCGATCCGCCGCCGCACTTGGCCGGCCGGCCGCAAGAACGGTTCCTCTCCTACCTCGACCGGCTCAACCGGGCGCACCTGGAAGAACGGCCCGGCGAACACGACTTAGCGGCCCGAATTGCCGGCTACGAGACGGCGGCCCGCATGCAATCGGCCGCCAAGGAGGCGCTCGACATCAGCCGCGAGACGGCCGCGACGCACAAGATGTACGGATTCGACGTTCCGGAAACCAAGGACTACGGCACCCGCTGCCTGATCGCCCGCCGGCTCATTGAGCGGGGCGTGCGGTTCATCCAGATTTGCAGCGGCAACCAGGATTGGGACCACCACGGCAACATCGCCAACTCCCTGCCGAAGCAGTGCAAGCGGATCGACATTCCCTCGTCGGCCTTGGTGAAAGACCTGAAGCAGCGGGGACTATTGGAGACCACGCTGGTGCAGTGGAGTGGCGAGATGGGCCGGTTGCCCGTAGTGCAGAAGGCGGCCGCCTCCGTGGGCCGCGACCACAACACCTACGGCTTTAGCCTGTGGATGGCGGGCGGCGGCATCCGGGGCGGCATGACCTACGGCAACACCGACGAGTTCGGCCACAAGTCGGTCGAGAACGTGGTGAGCCATGGCGACTACCACGCCACGCTCTTCCACCTCTTCGGCCTCGATCCGCAGAAGACCGCCTTCCGCCGCCCCAACGGCGAAGGCCGCCTGATGGACGGCCCGGCGACGCGGGTGGTGAAAGAGATTCTCACGCACCCGGAACGGGTGGTCTGAGCAAGATCCGCTACCGGCAAGCCGCTCGCCACTGCGCGACGACAATATCCGGGAGAAGTGGCCGAAGGCCGGTGAGAGCGAAGTTAGCGGCTTCGTCATTCGGCCTTCGTCATTCATTCGGCCTTCGTCATTCTTTCGTCATTCTTCATTAGGCCTTCCCGCCGGCTTTTTTCACGCCCGCGAAGCCCCGCATCGTCTTCAGGCAGGTTTGCCGGAAGCTCTCGGCGTGCGGCACTCCGTCGAGGCGAAAGGTCTCGACCTTTCCCTTGGTGAAAATCAGGTCCGCGCAGCGGAACCACGCCTGCCCGGGCAACTGCTGGAACGTGATCGCGTCGAAGTTATCGAGCAGCACTTCTTGTTCGACCTTGGCCCGCAAACCCCGCTCGATGACGATGCGGCGATTGGTCAAGCGAAAGCGACGGCAGGTCCAGGGATTGAAGTTGATCGCGTAGAGCAACAGCGCCTGCGGGATGCTAATCAGGGCGATGAAGTTTCCGACGTTGAGCACGTTGCCGATTCCCGCCTTATTGCTATAGGCGCGGCCGAGCGTCTGGCCGAACGGCGTGGCGCCAATGGAAGGCCACGTGGTCATGATGGTCGTTTCAACGACACTCGAAGGGGAAACTCCGGCAATGGCTTGGGTCATCCGGCGTCAAACTCCGACAGGGAACAATCGCTCGAAAACCGCGGAAAATACGACGCCATAAGGTAACAAAACCACTCCGGTGGAGAAAGGGTCGATCATCGACCGGGCCTCCCTGGGCCTTCTCGGGGGACTCTCCGCTATCTGGGAGGCCGCGCGACGAATATTCGACCATCGAGTGGTTGTCGCCGGCGCGGCTCTCTTTTTGATCCGAATGTACGGATTGTGAGGGTTGGTCCGCGCTTTGCATAGGTGGAACCGGCTCGGTGTCTTTCACCGATTGAAATGCCGCTGTAAACGGGCGTAGTGAGCGGCCCTGTTTGCCGCTTGCGGACCAACTCAACTCGCAGGGCCGGCAAAGTCGCCGGGCTCCTAGATCTTAACTCCAGTGGGGATCGTTTTATGAAGATGTCGTTATTTCGAATCGCACTCGTCATGGGCCTCTCGGCCGCGATGGCCGTGAGCCCCGCTTGGGCGCAAAAGGGCGGTCGCGGTGAAGGCGGCGGAGGAGGCGGTAACCGCGGCGGAGGCGGCGGTGGCGGCCAACAAGCCGGCAAACAAGGGGGCGATGGGCAGCAAGGCGGCGGTCAACGTGGTGGCGGCCAAGGCCAGGGCCAAGGTGGCGCGAGCGTCCAAATCGGCGGCGGACAGGGTCAAGGCGGTGTTCAAATTGGTGGCCAGGGCCAGGGTCAAGGACAAGGACAAGGACAAGGACAAGGCGGCGCTCGTAGCGGAGGCGACGGTCGTGGCCAAGGTGGCGTCCGCATCGGCGGCGGCAACCAGGGTCAAGGCGGCGTCCAACTCCCGGGCGTAACCCAAGGTCAAGGTGGCGTGCGCATCGGCGCCGGCACGCAGGGTCAAGGTGGCGTCCAACTCCCGGGCGTAGCCCAAGATCAAGGCGGCGTTCGCATTGGCGGCGGCACGCAGGGTCAAGGTGGCGTCCAGCTCCCGGGCGTAACCCAAGGTCAAGGCGGCATTCGCATTGGTAGCGACGGCCGAGGCGGCGTCCGAATCGGTGGCGACGGGCAAGGCCAAGGCGGAGTTCGCATCGGCACTGACGGTCAAGGCGGTGTCCGCATCGATGGTAACAACCGCGGCTCGTTTAACCCGGGTTCGCGCGGCGACGGCATTCCCGGAAACGGCAACGTAAACAATCTCGATCCGCGCAATCGCGACGGGCGCAACTTCGACAACGATCGGCGTTCGTCCGGCTTCCGCGGAGTTCCCGGAACGAACAACCCGAACTTTACCGACGGCAATCGGAGCCGGAACTTCAACCACTCTTGGTATTCCGGGTCGTGGGCCAACCAAATGTACGGTAGGAATCGCAATTTCCCCGGCGCGGGTTCGTCGCGATTCAACAATTTTGGTTACGGCTACGGACTCGGCAATCCGGGCCTCGGCTACGGCGGCCTCGGATATGGAGGCTTCGGTAACAGCGGGTATGGTTACAACAATAACGGCGGCGGCGGACTGAGCACGCTGTTGCGTCTTGGATTGGCCCTTTCGGGTAACGGCGGCTACGGCGTCGGCGGACTC
>Ga0163153_10005513_pt1 | contig 14911 bp, 9 predicted proteins | sample OliLakLV19MP6IB1_FD_148629 | JGI IMG/M metagenome (GOLD analysis project Ga0163153, IMG submission 148629) | Freshwater microbial mat bacterial communities from Lake Vanda, McMurdo Dry Valleys, Antarctica - Oligotrophic Lake LV.19.MP6.IB-1 | ecosystem: Environmental > Aquatic > Freshwater > Lake... | reverse complement strand
GGCGGCGTGTCGTTCTCACGCGACGGTTCGGTGCTCGAACTCGGCTTCAACAATCCGCCCGAGCCCGACCCGCTGCCGATCCTGCCCGAAGACAAGGTCACCCTCGACGTGTGGAACTGGCGCGACGGCGCGCTGCAGACGGCGCAGTCGAAGCGCGGCGGCGGCGAGCGCAACCCGACGCTGACTGCGGTCTACCACCGCGACCAGAACCGGCTCGTCGTGCTCGGCGACGAACGCGTCAATTCGCTGCGGTTCGTCGGGCCCGACGGCGCGCGCATGATCGGCACCGACGGCAAGGACTACGACAAGGAGACGAGCTGGGACGGCCGCTACCAGGACGTGTGGCTCGTCAACTCGCTCGACGGCACGCGCACGAAGATCCACGAGAAGCTGCGCGGCAACGTCACGAACTCCCCGGGCGGTCGCTACCTCGTCTGGTTCGGCGCCGACTACCACTGGTGGAGCCATGACGTCGCGACCGGCGCGCGCCGGGATCTCACCGGCAAGTTGCCGGTCGTGTTCCATCGCCACGACGACGACCATCCCGAGCCCGACAGCGCGCACGGCCTCGCCGGCTGGACCGACGGCGACGGGTCGGTGCTGATCTACGACGAGTTCGATCTGTGGAAGGTGTCGCCAGGCACCGGTGATGCCGTATGCGTGACCGATGGCTACGGCCGCGCCAACGGGCTGCGGCTGCGCATCCAGTCGCTGCCGCGCAAGGAAGAGAGCGAGTACGTGTCGGGCGAACTGATGCTCGCGGCCACGCAGGTCGACTCGATGGCCGAAGGGTTCTTCACCGACTCGCTGGAGCGGTTGCAGAAGCCGACGCGGCTGTTCATGGCCGACAAGAATCTCGGCGAGCTGACGCGGCCGAAGAACAGCGAGCGGTTCTTCCTGACGCAGAGCACGTTCGCCGACTTCCCCGAGCTGTACACGGCCAACGCCGACTTCTCGGGCATGAAGAAACTGACCGACACCAACCCGCAGCAGAAGAACTATCGCTGGGGCAAGTCCGAGCTCGTGCGCTGGATCGACGGCGACGGCAACCAAAGGAAGGGCGTGCTGGTCAAGCCCGACGGCTTCGACCCCAAGAAGAAGTACCCGATGATGGTGTACTTCTACGAGCGCATGACGCAGGGCCTGCACAGCTACACGGCGCCGACGGCAGGCACGTCGCCGAACGCGAGCTACTACGTCAGCAACGGCTACCTCTGGTTCATGCCGGACGTCGTCTACGAGATCGGCTATCCGGGCAACTCGTGCGTGAAGTGCGTCGTCTCGGGCGTGCAGCACCTGCTCGCGCAGGGCTTCGTCGACGAGAAGGGCATCGGCGCGGCAGGCCACAGCTGGGGCGGTTACCAGACCGCGTTCCTCGTCACGCGCACCAACATCTTCACCGCGGTCGAATCGGGCGCGCCGGTGTCGAACATGATCTCGGCCTACGGCGGCATCCGCTACGAATCGGGCGTGTCGCGGCAGTTCCAGTACGAGCAGACGCAGTCGCGCATCGGCGGCACGCCGTGGCAGTATCCGATGCGGTTCTGGGAGAACTCGCCGATCTTCTTCGCCGACAAGGTGCAGACGCCGGTGCTGATGCTGCACAACGACGGCGACGGCGCCGTGCCGTGGACGCAGGGCATCGAGTTCTTCACGGCGCTGCGGCGGTTGGGCAAGGAGGTCTACCTGTTCAACTACAACGGCGAGGGCCACGGCCTGCGTCAGAAACAGAACATGAAGGACTGGGCGCGGCGCATGAGTGAGTACTTCGGGCACCACCTGAAGAAGGAGCCGGCGCCGAAGTGGATGAAGGAAGGCGTGCCGTACTACGAACGCGACGCCGAGAAGCTGCCGTTTGCGCAGAGCTACATCGACGCGTACGTGAAGCCCGCGCCGGTGACGGCGGAAGCGGCAGCAAAGCCCGCCGAAGCGACGGCGACCGAGGCCGCCAAGCCCGCTGAGAATGGCAATGCACCAAACCGCGATACCAAACCGGCCGAGACCGGCGCTCCCGCTGAGCCTCGCGGTGCGGGTCGAGGTGTGGGCGGTGGTCCGCGAGCGACGACCACCGGACCGGCACCCGCGCCCAAGCTCGAGAAGGGTCAACAAGCGCCCGACTTCGCGGTGCAGGACGATGCCGGCACCACGCAGCGGCTCGCCGACTACAAGGGGCGCATGGTGCTCGTGTGGTTCTATCCGAAGGCCGACACGCCGGGCTGCACGGCCGAGGGCTGCGGTTTGCGCGACCAGATCGCCGAGTTCGAGAAGCGCAACGTCGCGGTGCTGGGCGTCTCGGTCGATGCGCCGGCCGACAACGCCGCGTTCAAGGAGAAGTACGAGCTGCCGTTCCCGCTGCTGTGCGACACCGACCGCGCGATGGCGATCGCGTATGGCGCGGCCGAGAACGCCGAGGCGAAGTACGCGCGCCGCATCGCCGTGCTGATCGACGGCGAGGGCAAAGTCGTGAAGTACTGGGACAAGGTCGATGCGCGCACGTTTGCGGCGACCGCGGTGGCGGCCCTGCCGCTGTGACGCGGCTCGTCGTCACGTGCGAGCACGCGACGAACGCCGTGCCGAGGGAACTCGGTGACCTCGGCTTGCCCGCCGACGTGCTCGCTTCGCACCGCGGCTGGGATCCCGGCGCGCTGCCGATCGCGCAGGCGATCGCGCAGGCGTTCCGCGCCCCGCTGTTCGCCGGCGAGTGGTCGCGGCTGGTGGTCGATCTCAACCGGAGCCCCGACCATGCGCACGTCGTGCGGCGTTCGGTCGATGGCCGCGTGATCGAAGGCAACCGCCTCTCACGGGAGCAGCGCGCCGAGCGCGTGGCCTGCTACTGGGCGTCCTACCGGCAGGCGGCGGAGGCGAAGATCCGTGCGCTCGTCGTGCGCGGGCCGGTGCTGCACCTCAGTGTGCACTCGTTCACTGGGCAACTGCACGGCGTCGTGCGCAGGAATCACATCGGCCTGCTGCACGATCCGGCGCGGCCGCGCGAGGTCGCGTTCTGCGACGCGCTGAAGGTGCCGCTCGTCGCCGCGGGCCTGGTCGTGCGCCGCAACTTCCCGTACTTCGGCAACACCAACGGCTTCACCAACTGGCTGCGCCGTCGGTTGCCCGCCGCGCGCTACCTCGGCATCGAGATCGAGTGCAACCAGGTGGTGTCGTGCACGCGCGCGGGGCAGCAGCGGTTGGCGGCGGCGTTGGTGCAAGCACTGCGCGAAGTGTTGGCACGGTGAGACGCCGCTGCGATTCCTTCCCGAGACTGCCCGGGTGATGGACTCACGGCTGCTCCACGATCTCCACGGTGAGCCCTCGGGAAGGACGAATGGCACCGTCCGACGGGAGCTTCGAGCGATAGCCTCGGCGACATCGAGAAGGACCCGCGTCGCTGAGAAGTCAGCCAACCGCGTCACTGGCTGGTCGATGCTGGCGCGCAGGTGTATACAAACCCCGACACCCAGGCCGCACCATGACCCGTTGGAACCTGTCGATCCCAGAAGAAACCGACCGCCGAGTCCGCGCCTTCCTCGGCCGAGCCGGCTTGAAGGAGAGCGACCTCGCGACCTTCGTCGAGGCGGCGGTGCGCGGCGAAGTCCTGCGTCGGACGTTGCTCGAGGTTCAGGAGAAGAATGCGGGTGTGAGTCCCGAAGAGGCCATGCGGTTGGCGAACGAAGCGGTGGCCTGGGCACGTGCGAATCCTGCTTGACACGAACATCGTCGTCGCGGGTCTCTTGTCGGCGAAGGGGCCGCCTGGACTGTTGCTGCGGGCCTGGCTTCAAGGGCGCTTCGAGTTGGTCACCTCCCGGGAGCAACTGCACGAACTCGCGCGCGTGCTGAGCTACCCGCACCTGCGGGACCGCATCGATCCTCTCCAGGCTCAGGATTTCGTGGAGAACGTCGAAGTCCTGGCTGTGGTCGCGACCAACCTCCCGCGCATCGATCTCTCGCCTGATCCGGACGACAACGTCATCCTGGCGAGCGCGGTCGCAGGAGAGGCTGATCTCATCGTCTCGGGAGACAAGGTGGGCATCCTCGGGCTGCGCGTGATCCTGGACATTCCCATCGTCACGGCCAGGGAAGCGATCGATCGCATCGAAGGACGATGAACAGGCGACCCGCGACGACGCGGCTGCGCGGTCGGCGAACGCGGTGGCGTTCGTTCTGTCGATTCCGCAGCGGCGTCTCGTGAGCACCGGCAAGTGATCGGACTTTCAGCTACGTGCCGATCCTGGCCCTGCCGCCGTTGCTGACCGTCCGCGAACGACCGCGCGATTGGCCGCCGTCCGCAGCGTCGCTTTGTGCTGCACGACCCCGCGGTCGCCCGCTACCGTTCGCCGCGACGATGCCGCGCCGCTCCGTGTTCTGGGCGATCGCCCTCTGCGCCACAGCCGCCGCTGCCTCCCAGGCCTGGGCGCTGCGCTGGACGTGCGACGACGCCTACATCTCGTTCCGCTACGCGCAGCACTTCGTCGAGGGGCACGGGCTGGTGTTCAACCTCGATCCGAGCGAAGCGCCGGTCGAGGGTTACACGAACTTCGCGTGGACGATGTGGCTCGCGTTGGGCATGCAACTCGGGTTCACCGGGGATCGGATCGAGACGTGGTCGATCGTGTCCGGGGTGCTGTGCCATGCGGGCACGGTGCTGCTGCTGGCGGGCATCGCGTGGCGCGCGAGTGGCGGGCGCGCGCTCGTGCCGATCGCGGCGTGCGGCTATGCGGCGCTGCACCATGGTGCGTCGCTCGCGCCGGCCGGGCTCGAGACGGCGCTGTTCGTATTGCTGACCACGGTGTTGCTGCGCTCGGTGCTGGTGCTGCGCTGCGTGCGCGAAGCGTGGCTCGCCGGGTTCGTCGGCGTGCTGCTGGCGATGACGCGGCCGGACGGGGCGCTGTTCGTCGGCATGGCGGGGCTGTTCGTGCTGTACGACGCGCTGCGGCGACGTGCGCCTCGTCTGTTGGTGGGCTACACAGCGCCGTTCGTGCTCGTGTTCGTGCCGTACCTGTTGTGGCGGCACAGCTACTACGGGCTCTGGGTGCCGAACACGTTCTATGCGAAGTCGGCGGGCGATCCGTACGCGGGGCAGGGTCTGTTCTACGTGTCAGAATTCGGCAAGTGCTACTGGGCGCTGCTGCCGGTGCTGCTCGTGCCGTTGTGGTGGGTGGTGCACAAACCCGATCTGCTCGCGCCGGTGTCGTCGTTCCTCGGCCGGAGACCGTGGCTCGCAATCCTCGCGTTCGTGGTGCCGTACGTCGGCTTCGTGATCTGGGTCGGCGGCGACTTCATGTTCAGCCGCTTCCTGCTGCCAATCCTGCCAGCGCTGCTGCTGTCGCTCGACTTCGCCTGTCTGCGCTGGCGCGCGCTGTGGCTGCAGCCCATCGCCGCGGTGTTGCTCGTCGCCGGGCTCTTGGTGCGCGTCGAGCCACCATGGCTCGCGACGCAGCCCAATCCGTACGGCGTCACCGACAACCGCGCGATCTCGATGGCCGATTCGCGGCTCGGCGGACCGTGGACGGAGGTCTTTCGGATCGCGGGGCATCGTCTGGCCGCGGTGTGTGCGGGACTCGACGTGCGCATGGTGATCGTTGGCAGCCACGCCAACCTCGCGTACCGCTCACGCGTGCCGGTGGCGATCGAAGGGTCGAGCGGGCTCTGCGATGCGCGCATCGGGCGTGCACCGCTGGTCCAGCGCGGCCAGACCGGTCATGAGAAGAGTTACCGGTCGCACATCGACTACGTCGTGCGCGAACGGCGCGCGCAGCTGAACTTCGACATCGGATTCCGTGCGAACGATGCGACCGATGCGTGGCGCGAAGTGTTCATCCCGCCGTTCCTGCCTGCGCGCCTGATGATCTACGACCGGGTGTTGATGAAGGCCCTCGCGCAGCGCGATCCGCACATCGCGTTCACCGACGTCGAGCAGCAACTCGACCTCTACCTCGCCGAGCTGCCGAACAAGAACAAGGAACAGGTGCGCACCGACTACGCGGCGTTCCGTTCGTTCTACTTCGACCACAACGACGACGTCGCGCGGCAGAAGCGGTTCGAGGAGTTCCTGCGGTGAACGGTGCACCGGTGCCGCGGAGGCTGCAGTACGCCGTGCTCGCCGCGCTGTCGGCGCTGGCAATGGGACTCGCCTGGTCCCGTCGGTGGATCTGCGACGACGCGTTCATCTCGTTCCGCTACGCCGAGAACTTCGCCGCGGGCCAGGGCCTCGTGTTCAACGTCGGCGAACGCGTCGAGGGCTACTCGAACTTCAGCTGGACGCTGCTGTGTGCGCTCGCACAACTGCTTGGCCTCGACATGGAGGTCTTCGCGCAGGGACTCGGCATCGTGTGCTTCGGCGCGCTCGTGCCGGTCACGGCGTGGGCCGGTTCGCGGCTGCTGCGGGGCGACCGTACGTTCCTGCCGCTCGCGGCGGTCGGCGTGGTGCTGCACCAGCACCTGCAGGACTTCGCGAGCTGCGGGCTCGAGACGCTCGGCTTCGTGCTGCTGGTCACGGCGTGCACGGGTGTGCTCGCCGGTGCCGAACGGCCGCGCAGCTATGCGATCGCGAGCCTGCTCGCGGTGCTCGCGGCGCTGACGCGACCCGACGGTGCGCTGGTCGGTGCGGTCGCCGGACTCGTGGCGGTCGTCGCGAGCGTGCGGGGCCGGTCACTGGCTCCGGCGATGGCGTTTGCGGTGCCGGGCTTCGTGCTGTTCGTGCCGTTCCTCGCCTGGCGCTTTCTCTATTACGAGGATCTGCTGCCCAACACGTTCTATGCGAAGTCGGCGCACGATCCGTATCTGGGGCAGGGCTGGTTCTATGTGAGGCTGTTCCTGAACGGCTATTGGGTGCTGTGGCCCGCGGCGGTGGCGCTGCCGGCGCTGCTGCTGTGGCGGCGCACGATGGGGGGGCTCTGCGTCGTGGCGGCGATGACGCTCGCGTACCTGGGGTTCGTCGTGTGGGTCGGCGGCGACTTCATGTTCGCGCGCTTCTGCCTGCCGGTGACGCCGCTGTTGTACCTCGTGCTCGAAGGGCTGACGCGGCGCTTCGTTGCGGGGCGCGCGCGTTGGGCGGTGCTCGTCGCGGTGGCGCTTTGCACGGTGCTGTGGCACGAACGCGCGGACCTGCTCGTGACCGGACAGAGCGTGCACGGCGTGGGCGACGAACGCGCGCAGTACCCGCCCGAACGGGTGCGCGCGATTCGCGAGTGCGGTCGGCGGTTGCGCGGCGTGCCGCTGCGCGTCGCGTTCTCGGGTACGCAGGCGATGCTCGTCTATGAAGCGAAGGTGCCGTACGCGCTCGAAGCGGTGACGGGGCTCACGGATCGGTTCCTCGCGCACCAGCCGGTCGGCGAACGCGGATCTCCAGGTCACGAGAAGGGCATCTTCCGCAGCTGGGAGACGACGGAGTACGCGCTGCGCACGCAGGGTGTGCACCTGCTGCTCGTTGAGTGGCCGGGGAAGACGGAGGCGTTCCCGTTCCTCGCCGTCGAGTTCGCGGGGTTCAAGTTCACGATGGTGCGGTGGGAGCGTGCGGTGATGACGAAGCTGCTCGCGCTGCCTGGCGTGGTCGCCACCGACCTCGAGAAGTACCTCGACGACTACCTGCGTGATCTCGACAGCAAGCCGGTCCAGCAGGTGCGCAAAGACGTAGTCGCGTTCGAACTCGCCTACTTCCGTTGGAACCCCGAGGATCAGGCGCGCAAGGCGAAGTTGCTGGAGTGGCTCGGCCGGCACTGACCCTGGTGAGGCGTTGTGGCGCGCAACACGCCGAAGCGTCCGCAAGACCAGTCGTAGATTGGGAAGGAAGTACAGCGGCGGTTGGTGGCAGTCAGGCGGCCGCGAACAACGCATCGAGCGACGTGCAGAACAGGAACGGCTCGCCGTCGACTGCGACGACATGTTCGCGGAACGTGGCAACGTCGCGGTCGCGCAAGAACGCAGCGAGCTCGGCATCGTCGAAGCGACCGAGTTCGTGCGAGAACGTCACGGCAATCAGTTTGGTTCGCACCCCCTCCTCCCTTGCCCGCCCGACCAATCGTTCAGCAATAGAGTTTCGGGGAATCTCACACTTTTTCTCGCGCGATGCCACAAGCATCTGCACGCACCCCTTCGCCGGCTTCGCACGGCGGGGGTGCGACACGCGTAACGTGGTGAAGAATCAGAGGCGCGATGTCCTGGCGGGGCGCAGGCCCAGGACGTCGTTGCGGAACGAAGGTGCGCTCCCGGGGCGGAAGGCGGACCGCGCAAAGACGGCCGGGAAGACGAAGCTGCCGCCGCGGTAGGAGCGGACGCCGGAGGAGTGTTCGTTCAGGCACCACTCCCACACGTTGCCGTGCACGTCGTAGAGGCCAAACGCATTCGCGGCAAACGAACCGACCGGCGCATGCACGACGTGCCCGTCCGTCCAGGTCTCGCAGGTCCAGGTCGTCAGTGCCTTCGCGCTGGCGTCGGCGACGTTCGCGAACTCCTTCAGCTTCGCCAGTTCCGTGACCCACGGCGTCGTCGTTCCACCGCGACACCCATACTCCCACTGCGCCTCCGTCGGCAGCACCAGACCCTGCCGAGACAAAAGCGTGTCGCACATCGTCCAGTCCACCTGCTCGACAGGGTTCCTCCCCGTGATCTTCTGGCCCGCGATTGTCTGCCCAGCCTTGTAGTAGCTCGGTTGTCGTTGATCCGGATCACCGGTGGACAACCGCGTCCACTGCCCCTGCGTCAACTCGTGACGCGCCAGGAAGAACGGGGCGAGCGTGACCTCGTGCGGCGTCTCATCGCCCTCGGCCCCCGGATCGTAGTTCGGCCCGTTCGGATCGTCCTTCTGCGCACCCATGAGGAACGTCCCGCCCGGCAGCAGCACGAACACGATGCCCAGCTCACCGGTCACCTCGATCGAACCATCTGGCTCGTGGGCAGGGATCACGATCGTCTTCGGATCCGCCTTGCCGTCCCACGCACTGCGCAGCTCGTAGAACTCCCACAACTTCGTCACTGGGTTCATCCCGATCGGCACCAGTCCCGTGATGTCGTGGTCGCGCAGCTCGATCGACTTGCCCGCATACAGCCTGCTCGCCACCACGTCGTCCGCCACCGCGATCGCCGTTCGCACGGACGCCCAGGTGTGTTTGGCGTTGGGGTGCGCCAGCGTCACGCTCTCGATCTGCTTGCCCCAGGCAAGCCGCTTGTCGACCTCCGCCTTCTCCTTCATCGCCAACGAACGCAGCTTCGTCAGCAGATCCGCCAGCGTGTCGTGCAGGAACCGCTGCGACTCCAACTCGAACCGGAACGTCCGACGTTCGTTCACCGTGGTCGAGAGCGCCGCCAGATCCGCCTCCGACCTGATGAGCGCCTCGGCGGCAAGGTCTATCGCGGCGTCGAGGTCGCGCTGGTAACCGCGGTACGACTCCTTTTCTCTCTCCGGCGCCTTCGCCAGCGCCGCCGCACTTTGCTCCTTCGCCTCCGTGTCCTGACCATTCGCCAGCAGCGCCCACGCCAACGTGTCCAGCAGTTGGTACTCGTCGGAGGTCACGGCCTTGCTCACCGCCAGCCGCGCGCACGCCAGTCCAAGCGCTTCCTCACCGTACACCTTGCGCTCTTCGGCCTTCGGCGCGACCCGATCCCAAGCCAGCGTATTCAGTGCCTTGCCATCCAGCGCCTGCTGCTCGGCGGTGAGCGGCGGAACGACGAGCTGGGCCTTGCCGTCGCGGATCGCCTGCGCGTACCGCAGCGACGCCACGCGCTTACCCAGCCCCTCGAACTCGGCGAATTTCGGATGCAACCGCCGGTCAGCTTCCTGTTCCTTTGCGGTCGCTGGCAGAGCGCGGGCTTGCAGATCGTGCACCGTCTGCTCGATGCCGCCCTGCATCGCCAGCAGCTTGCCCGCGTCGTCCCGCAACCACGTCGCCATCGCCTCGACCTTGTGCGGCCACGCCGGATACAGATCCTTCTCGTTGGCGATCGCGCGGTCGTACAGCACGACCCCCGCAAGCTGGTCGAACTCGCGAACCTTGCCGTCCAGTTCCGTCGCCTTCGCATCCGCCCGCCCCTTCTCGCGCAGCGCTTCGGCAGCCTTCTCGTTGGCCCGTGTCTCGTTGGTCCGGGCGAGAGTGGCGTTCGCCTCGGCCTTGCCCTTCTGATCGATCGCTTCGGTTGCCTTGTCCTCCGCTCGCAGATACTGCACGAACGTGCCGATACCGCCTGCCACCAGTGCGACCAGCACGGCGGCACCCGCAAGCACCTGCCCGCGATACCGACGTACCAGCTTCTTCAACCGGTACCCCGCACTGGGCGGCCCCGCCACCAACGGCTCGTGGTCCAAGAAGCGCTGCAGGTCCGCCGCGAGCGCGTTCGCCGTGTCGTAGCGCCGTGCGCGGTCCTTCTCCAACGCCTTGAGCACGACCCAGTCGAGGTCGTTCTTCAGCGCTCGCTGCAGCGCACCCGGCGACATGCGTCGCGCTGCCGCGATCTCCGCCGCAGACCCTGCCACCGACGTCAGCTTCGTGCTCGGCTTCTGCGGCTCGACCTCACGCAGCACCCGCTGCATCTCGAGCATGCCCGCCTTGCGCAACTCCGCCTGCGAGAACGGCAGCGAAGAGACCAGCACTTCGTACAGCATCACGCCGAGCGAGTAGATGTCGGCGCGCGTGTCGATGTCGGCATTGCTCGGGTCGGCCTGTTCGGGCGACATGTACTCCGGCGTGCCGACGATCTGCCCCGCCTCGGTGAACAGCGTTGCCTCGACCAGCTTCTGGCCCATCGCCTTCGCCAGGCCGAAGTCGATGATCTTGACCTGCAGCTTGCCCGCGTCTTCGCTGACCAGCACGTTGCCCGGCTTGAGATCGCGATGCACGACGCCCTTCTGGTGCGCGTGCTGCACCGCCGCGCACACCTGCTTCATCAGCAACAGCCGTTGCGGCAACGACAGCTTCTGCTGCTCGCAGAACTGGTTGAGCGGCACGCCCTTCACCAGCTCCATCACGAAGAACGGCTGCCCCCGGTCCGACATCCCGCAGTCGAACACCTTGGCGATGCCGTCGTGCGCCATCATCGCCAGCGCCTGCCGCTCCTGCTCGAAGCGCAACACGACCGCCTTGCTGTCCATGCCGAGTTTGATCAGCTTCAGCGCGACGCGGCGTTTGGGCGTCGACTGCTCGGCCAGGAACACCGTGCCCATGCCGCCTTCGCCGAGCACGTCGAGGATGCGGTAGGGACCGATCTGGGTTGGCCGCGGCGCGCCCGAATCCATGGGCGGGCACCGTAGGCAGCGCAGCCATGGCCGGCAAGCGGGCGACCAGGAACCAAGTTGGTGCAGCGCCTCGACGCCGTTCCGCGACGCAACGTCGTCCTGGCGTCGTGGAACCTGCTCTCAGCCGCAGCCGGCCTGCACCTCGATGCAGCGCCGCGTGTTCAACTGCAGCCGCACGTTCTCGCCGACCTCGACGCCCGGCACCCACAGGATGCGATCCATGCCGTCGACGAGCAGCGGCAGCCGGTCGCGGTCGAAGCGCGGTACGTGCCGGCTCTGCAGGAAGCGCCGCAGTTCGATCGCTTCGCCAAAGCCGAGCGGCTGGAAGTGATCCCCGGGTCGCCGCGTGCGCAACCGCCACGGGCCCGGCGCAGTGCGCGGGTCGAGCAGCGCGCGTTCGCGGCCGGCCTCGGTCGGCGAGGGCACCAGCGGCGGCAGCGGGTGTTCGAACGCCTGCAGCCACCACTCGGTCGCGCCAAAGCGCTGGCGTCCGCCGTCGATCGAGAACAGCTGTCCGCCATCGTGCGTCTTCGGCGGCAACCCGGCGCGGTCGGGATCGACGAGCAAGAGCCCATCGCGCGTCCGTTCGACGAGCAGCCCACCCTGCCCCGCGAGCCGCTTGCCGTCCGGTTTGTCGAGCAGCGCCATCGCGCGGTCGAGCCAGGCCGGCAGCGGCGCTTCGCCATGCGGATGCAGGCACAGGTGCGCCTGGCGCAGTGCTTCGGCGACGAACGGCAAGGCCGCCTCGTCGATCTCACGCAGGTCGAGTTCGACGCGCCAGCCGGTCTTGTGCCGCGCGCGCTGCGTCAGCACGCGCAAGCCTTGCGCCTCGAGGATCTCGTTCGCGGCGCGCGCCGTGCTCGCCACCGTCATCAGCGCGACGTCGAGGCCGATGCCGAGCGAACGGCGCAGCGCCGGGATCGTCTCGAGCCGCAGGCGATTGCGCGCGTAGCCCGGATCCTGGTTGGTACTGTCTTCGTGCGCCGCTTCGCCGAGCCCTTGCAGCACGCTCTCGAGCGTGCTGCGCCGCGTGCGCAGCAGCGGCCGCACGAGCAGCACCCGCTGGCCGGAGCGGCCGAGCCAGCGTGATTCGGGGATGCCGGCGAGGCCGCGCGGACCGGTGCCGCGCATCATCCGGAACAGCACCGTCTCGAGGTTGTCGTCGGCGTGGTGTGCCGTGACGAGCATGCCCGCGTCGATCTGCCGGGCGATGTCCTGCAGGGCGTCGTAGCGGCCGTTGCGCAGCACGTCCTCGCTCGGGCGACCGGGAGGAAGTTGCAGCCGCCGCACGAGCACCGGGACTTCGAGCCGTTCGCAGAGATCGATGACGTGCTGGGCGGTCTGCCGGCTGTCCTGCCGCATGCCATGGTCCACATGGCCGACGTGCAGCGGGCCGGGGAGTCGACCTTGCGCGCGCAATCGCGCGAGCGCGAGAAGCAGAACGGTGCTGTCGACACCACCCGATACCGCCGCCAGCACCGCGCGTTCGCCGACGAGATTCTCGTAGCGGCAGAGGCACCGGGCACAGGCGTCCATCAAGCGGGCGAAACTGTCCATGGGGCTCGGCGGGACTCGACGCGAGAGACTGCGTGGGGGAGCACGTCGAGCGTGCCCCCATGCGCAGCCTTGCTAGTAGGGACCTGGTCCCTAGACTGCCGCGCCAATTTCACGCCAACAGTCACAGGAGCTTACCTCGCCATGGCCATCCGGGTCGCCATCAATGGTTTCGGTCGCATCGGCCGCCTCGTCTTCCGCGCCCTCGTCGAGCAGGGTCTGCTCGGCACCAAGTTGGAGGTCGTCGCGGTCGGTGACATCGTGCCGGCCGACAACCTCGCGTACCTGCTCAAGTACGACTCGGTCCAGGGTCGTTTCGGTGGCACGGTGTCGTCGAAGAAGTCGTCGCCCGACAAACCGGAGGACGACGTTCTCGTGGTCAACGGCAAGGAGATCCTCGTCGTCAGCGCCAAGACGCCGGCCGAACTGCCGTGGGCGAAGCTGGGCGTGCAGGTCGTGATCGAGTCGACCGGCCTGTTCACCGACGCGGAGAAGGCGCGCGGCCACCTCACCGCGGGCGCCAAGAAGGTCATCATCTCGGCGCCGGCGAAGGGCGAGGACATCACCGTCGTGCTCGGCGTCAACGACGAGAAGATCGACTACGCAAAGCATCACATCATCAGCAACGCGTCGTGCACGACGAACTGCCTGGCGCCGCTCGTGCACGTGATCCTGAAGGAAGGTTTCGGCCTGACCGAGGGCCTGATGACGACGATCCACGCCTACACGGCGACGCAGAAGACCGTCGACGGGCCGTCGAAGAAGGACTGGAAGGGTGGGCGCACCGCGGCGCAGAACATCATCCCGTCGACAACCGGCGCGGCGAAGGCCGTGGCGTTGGTGATCCCCGAGATCAAGGGCAAGCTGACCGGCATGGCGTTCCGCGTGCCGACGCCGACCGTGTCGGTGGTCGACCTGACGTTCAAGACGGCGAAGGACACATCGCTCGACGAGATCAAGAAGGCGATCAAGCGCGCGTCGGAGACCTACATGAAGGGCATCCTCGAGTACACCGAGGACGAGGTCGTGTCGTCGGACTTCATCCACTGCAAGGCGTCGTCGGTGTTCGACGCGGGCAGTTCGATCGAGCTCAACAAGAACTTCTTCAAGCTCGTCGCGTGGTACGACAACGAGTGGGGCTACAGCAACCGCGTCGTCGAGTTGACGACGATGGTCGCCGCAAAGCTCTGAGCCACCTCGCCCGCGAGGCGACGTGGCTCAGGCCACGCCGAAACGCCGCAACGCGGGAACCGGCTACGAACGAAGCGACGCCCTCGACCCCGCTGCGTCGTTTCCTTGGAAGCCGTCGCTTCGTGCCGCGATCGCCTGCGCTTCACGACGGGACACGCGCTTGCAGCAGTTCGGCGTACTCGGTGCGCATCGCCGCGGGCAGCGGTGCATCCGCCACGATCGCGAGCGCTTCGGCGGCCAACGCACCCATCTCGACGCGCACGCGTGCGGCGGCTTTCGGGGGCACGCCGAACCGTTCGGCGAGGTCGCGCCACGCGCCGGCTCTCAGGTTGTCCCGCTTGCCGGCAATCGGCATCGCCAGCGTGTCGTCCGGCAATACGAGGCGCGTGTTCAGCTGGTCGTAGGCCGGCGACAGGTGCCATCGTCCTTCCAGGGAGCGCAGCAGGGCGAGGTTCTTCAGGTGCAGATCACCGTTGCCGACCCACCACGTGAAGACGAACTGCTGGTAGAGCCGCAGCAGGTCGATCAGCGGTTCGCTGGCGAAACGCCGCACGAGCTTGCCGCAGCGCTCGGCCGACCCGTCGTACTTGCCACTCGGTGGCAACTCCGCGAGTTGGCAGAAGTCCTCCATCGCGACCTTGCGACCGTCGGCAAGGCGGTCGAAGCGGCGAACCACGTAGGCCCAGCTGTGGTCGGGCAATTCGACGAGGGCCGATGGCGGCACTTCGATGCCGGCCAGCGCGGCGAGGCGCTGCGTCACCCACTCGTTCTCGGGGAGGTTGGGGAACGTGCCGGCCTGCGGCTTCAGCAAGTACCGGCCGTTCGCCACGGCGATCTGCAGGGTGGCGCGCGTCGCATCGAGTTGCACGCTGAGCTTGCGTTGCACGCCGGACAGGGACGTGCGGCCGACCATCGCGAGGGCGAGTGTGTGGACGCGCGCCACCC
>Ga0163153_10005512_pt1 | contig 14913 bp, 13 predicted proteins | sample OliLakLV19MP6IB1_FD_148629 | JGI IMG/M metagenome (GOLD analysis project Ga0163153, IMG submission 148629) | Freshwater microbial mat bacterial communities from Lake Vanda, McMurdo Dry Valleys, Antarctica - Oligotrophic Lake LV.19.MP6.IB-1 | ecosystem: Environmental > Aquatic > Freshwater >... | reverse complement strand
AGCATATATCACTGTTTAGTGCCGTTAAGGTAAAATAAAAAACAAGAGAAATTTATGATTTTTATCAAGGGCTACCTCTTGATGGCGCTTCCATTGATCGCTACTCCATATCCTGAATGATGTTCACAAAGATGTCATAGTTGGCAAGTTCAGCCTGGATCAAGTGGTGGCTCTCTTTTAGCTCTATTAATAACTTTTCAAAACCCGATTTAGAGGTAATTTCATCTGACCTTCTGACCAGCATGCGAATTTCCTGAAGTTCGTCTGTTATGCGCAGAATATTGTACAAATAAGAAATCGTCAAAACTTTTTCATACTCAATGTAATTTATAACCCCGGTTGCCTTGGCGGATTCCCACGCAGAATAGTGCAAGGTGGGATGTAGTAAACTGCCCATGTTAATGATTATGGGTGACTTTATAGACGATGATAGCGTGTCGGTTAAATCGATTCTCGCAATTGCCTGGACTTTAGCGTTGATCTCGATGGCTTCTTTCGAAGAACCCTTATATTCCAGCTTATCATCAATGTGTGGTACTAATTCCAGTTCTAATAATTCCAGAAATTGAAGATTTGTTTTTCACGGCCTCATGAAGAGCACCTTTATTGATCTGGATTTCCTGCTTGATTTTATCAAAGGCATTATGCGCCTCCTCTCGATTGTTTTTTGCCTCTCTCCATTCGTCCAACTCAAAGGCTATCAGAATTCCAAACAGCGCACTAAAAAAACCAATCAGGTGATTAGGCCAGTCAACCCTCCAGGAACTAAACTTCATAGTTACGCTATGACCTCATCAAAGGTCTTGACAAATGCTTTCATTTCATCCGCTGTGCCAATGCTGACGCGACACCATTCTTTCTGCTGGTATTCCCAAACACGAATCAGAAATCCTTTCTCTTCAAGTGGGTCAAAATCGTTTTACCATCTTTAGGCGAAGGGAATAGCAGCACATTCGTGCGAGGATTTCCATAAAATATTTTCTTGCCATCCAGGTAATTGGTTAATATTTTTCTGGCTACCGCATTTTTTTCGCGGGTCATCTTCATAAATTCTTCATCGCCTAAACTTGCCTTTGCAGCCGCCAGCGCTGTTTGACTTGGTGAAATAGTATCACCATACTTTCCTACCTTTTTCAATACATCAGGATGAGCCACTATGTATCCGATGCGAAGGCCTGCCAAACCGTAAATCTTGGAAAAAGTCTTTGACACAATCAGATTAGGAGAGCGTTCTATTAACTGCACCATAGATTTTTGTTCGGAGGGTTCAAGAAATTCTATATACGCCTCATCGGCATAGACCAATGTTTTTTTGGAGGCTTCCTCACAAAATGATTTCACAATATTTGAATCCACCACTGTGCCGGTAGGATTGTTTGGGTTACAAGAGAAAATCAATCGTGTGTCGCTCTTGATCGCTGATAATAATTTTTGATAGTCAAACTCCAGCTTTTCGTTGAGATCAACTTTATCCCACGTTGCATTCATTCTCTCGGCATAGTTCATGAGCAGCGTGAACGTAGGGTAGGCGGATAATACTCTGCCCCCTTCCAATCCATAGGCAATTCCCGTCTGACATAATAATTCTCCTGACCCGGCACCTAATAAAATGAAGGAAGGATCTACCCCTTCTTTTTGTGCTATGATTTTCTTTAGTTCTTCCAACTCGTTAAATGCATAACGATTCCCTTCAGTCAAAATTTGCATCACCGCTTTCTTCGCCTTCTCCGATGGACCATACGGGTTCTCATTGGAATTCAATCTCACTTTAGCTCCTGCAGTTTTTCCTTGTTTAAAAAACGCTCTTTCGGCTTCACTTACTGGCGCAGCCATCAGGTTGTGCACGAATGCAGGTGTTACAGCAAACCCTGCTGTAAGAGCGAGTGATGATTTGAACCAGTCTCTGCGGCTAATGGATGTCATGGTGATTTAATTTAATGGTGAAATCGGTGCGAACTATTAATCAAACAATTTAACTAAAATCCAGGCAACTATATCACCTCAGGCGGAATAATGCCCATCTTCCTCATCAGAAAAGTTGCGTTGGCTTTTTGGGCCACACCCGGGTGGAGTGTATAATCGAATGTTAATTGATCATTTTCGATTTTCCCTTCAAAACAGGCATTGGCAACTTGATTCGGATACTGCGCAGCAAGATCTCCTAACGCAATATCATGGGTAGCTAACACGACCAGGGCACTCATGTCTTTTAATTGCCTGAGTAATTCGCGCGAACCCAATTGCTTATCGGTTGAATTCGTCCCTTTCAATATTTCGTCAAGCAAAATGAACATCGGCTTTTCGGTACGAAGATCTTGCATGATGGATTGAAGACGATTCAACTCAGCGAAAAAATAGGACTGATGATCTTGCAGCGAGTCGGTAGTGCGCATCCCCGATCGCAACGCAATCAAAGGCATACACCATTGACTGGCACACACTGGTGATCCAATGCTGCCTAACACGAAGTTTACTCCCAACGAACGAAGGAAGGTGCTCTTGCCAGCCATATTAGCACCGGTAATCAGCCAGATATTAGCCGGCTTTCCTAAATCAAGATCGTTTGTCACACGGCTGGTGTCTGGAATAAGCAAATGCCCAACCGCTCTGCTTTCCAATGCGGGCCGTGCGTTTACTTCCGCGAAAGCGTATTTAGGAAAATTGTAGTGAAGCGTGGCCAGCGAAAGTAGCGCATCCCATTCACTCAGCGATTCCAGCCAATGAGGTAGCTCGCTGGCATTTTCCTTGCGCCACTTTTCCAACTTACTTACCGCATGAAAATCGTAGAGGAACAAACCATTTCCAAACTGCATGGCAATGGGATTCATGCGCGACTCCAATGCATTCACCAACGCAGAAAACTGCTTAACTTTTTCAAATGCCTTAATGGCAATAGCCCGATGTTTCTTCATCCACACGGATTCAACTTTCTGCTGGGAAAGTAATTCAAAAATTCGCGCATAGTTTTTCAATACCTCTCGGGCAGAACTGAGTACTCGCTGAAACTCACCGATTCGTTTTGCATGAAATCCGGCTATGGTAAGCTGAATGATTGCCATCACAAACAGCAATGGAAAATAACTCCAATCGTAAATCGTCAGCCCTAAAATAGCTATTGTGATGGCTGGAAGAATCCAACGCATCAACGAGTAAATCGTGTTTCGGTAAATAAATGGTTTTTCTGAAAGCCAGTGAAAAAGCGTTGACCGGTTAAATGAAAAATCATTGATCTGTCGACCCAGTGCCCAAACCTGTTGCCGGAATTCCACCATCGCTGCTAATTCGCGCACGGCTTCTTGTCGCAGCAACAATTCATCCTTGGCATAGGGTAAATTTTTTAAATCAAATGCCAATCGCTCTTCGCCTAGCTGAGTGCTGCAGCGGTTGATATATTGAAACACAGAACCACTTCCAAACAAATCAAGATCGTGACCATACGGATGATGGGCATCCGCAAAGCGACTGCCATCCGAAAAATCAGTCGGTTCAAAACAGATATTCCTTGCCTCCTCCTGATTGAGGTGCTTCAGGAAATTAGCAAGCTGCTTCTTATCTTCATGAAATGACTGGCGATTGACCAGCGCGACAAAGACAACCAGCGGAACGATCAGCAGCCAAAAAAAATAAGCTTGAGAAAACCCTGCATACATCAAAAATCCCATGATCAGAACCAGCGCAACCCGGCTCCAGGAATACTTTCTGATCTTCTTTTCAATACGCTCGCCTTCTTGTTTGAATTGAAGCTCGCGTTGTTTATAAAATTCGGAGGAGGGCATTTCGAAGGACATGGGATCAGATCATTTTTTCGATCATGCCCATAACTTGCGATAAGAACAATTTATCGGTTTCATCAAAATCGTCTAGCTGATCACTGTCTACATCGAGTACCAGGGCAACTTCTCCATTCTTTAATGCCGGCACTACAATTTCCGACCGGGAATCTGAACTACAGGCAATATGCCCCGGAAATTCATCTACGTTAGGAACGATAATCGTTTTTTTCTCTTTCCAGCTTGCACCACACACTCCCTTTCCAAAGGCAATCCTGGTGCAGGCTATCGGTCCCTGAAAAGGTCCAAGGACTAACTCATTGTTTTTAACTATATAAAATCCCACCCAGAAAAAATTCATGGTCTGTTTTAAGGCAGCTGCAATGTTTGAAAGATTGGCAATAAGATCTGGCTCTCCTGTGATGAGTGCTTCAATTTGAGGAACCAGTGTTTGATAACGTGTGGCTTTGTCTGAAGAGTTAGTGATGATTAGGGTTTCAGCCATACTAGTTCTTATAAAATTACGAACACAAAATTAAGGAAAGACAGGGGCTTAATCTTCCTAGGTCTGATAAAATAGCAGAATGATGATAAAAGCCATCAAAATTTCAACAATTTGTATAAGGCTGCGAAAATTCATCTTAGGCATTTCCCGGAAAGAAAAACATGGAAATTCTGCTAATAGTAGTACTGACCAAAATGCTTGATTCAAGCAAGATACAAGGTCTAAAATTCCATAAGCTCTGAAGCCTTAATACTTAAAGTCTTGGCAATAATGATAAGTGTACAAACTGTAGGGTTGATCTTTCCAGTTTCGATTCTTGCAATTTGAGATAGGCTAACGCCTGATTCATATGCAAGTTCCTCTTGAGTGAGGTTTTGCCTTTTCCTTAGTTTTTGGAGGTTTTTGCCAAATTTCACTAATACATCTTCGTCCCGAAAGTTCACGGAACGAAAAAGAAAATATTCCCTACAAATAGTTATAGCATATATGCTATAAATCGTAAATTTGATTATACCAAATCTTCAACCTTATGAAAAAGATTAGAAAAATTTCCGCCAATTCGTTCCTAGTGGTTCTATTGTGTATAAGTTTCTTATTTGTCTGTTGCTCAAAAGATCAAATGCTAGCACCTCCATCATTGCTAACAGGCAAGGATCTGATGGCAGCCATTTTCTTTGCAGATGGTCCTGCCTTAGAAAAGATTCCTGAGTTAAAAAAATCAATTAACATATCACTTTTTATCAATGATGCAACTCAATTAGAGGATATAAGAAAAGCCTATGGACTTTTACTTGATAAACTTGAAGAAAATGAACGAGGCTCTTTTAGTGATTTTAAAAGTAAAATAGAGAGTGGCGACCATATTGTTATAGAGGAAACAATTAATCTATATGGAAACAAGATAACTAATTTGTTGAAAAGCGAATATGGTTTAAAGGTATACAATCAGCTAGTACAAAATCAGAAAAAATTCGTTAAGGTAATTTCAAAATATGAGTCGCATCCATCTAATCAATATTCAGTTAAAAAACTTGTAGACAATCCTGAATTTATAAAGGAGTTCACTTCAGTGTACAATGAAATTAAGGAACAATCATTGAGTGGCAAAGTTGCATCAACAGAAAGTACAACATGTGTTTGGTTGTTTGCTGGAGCAGTCGCCTGGGTGGTGGTGGTATACGCTGTCTTAGCTTGGGTCTTCTTTTGGACTGGAGTTGAAGTAGATTGGGATTTTGGTGCATCCTATGCCATAAATCCAAAAGGTTCCCTTTTGAAAGACCAGGTAGTCAATTCAATTGCAGTGAACCTTACAACTGTCGGTAAATGATTAAATCAAAATTAAGTTATTTTCTCCCAATCGTATTTATCCTAAACATTCTACTATGGGTACTTTTGACAGTAGTCATATTGTCGTCAGCAGGACCCTACAATACAACTTCGTTTAAATTCCTGAATAAAAGTGAGTCTTTGACACTGAGAAGCTTTTTCCCTGAAGGGTTTGGTTTTTTCTCACGTGATCCCCAAGAGGAATTCCCTTTAATTTACAAAGAAGTTAATGACAACCTTGTATTATTAACGAAACCAAATAGTAGTTTGAAAAATATGCTTGGCCTTAGGAGGTCTCAAAGATCTATTTTTGCCGAATTAGGCATAATTGTAAGTGAAGTGGCTGATGAAGATTGGAGCAGATGTGCATCATCTTTGGTTGAATGCTGGAATTCAAAAACAATCAAAATTCTTAAAATAGAAAATATGAATCATGGCGCCAATTTATGTGGAACTTATTTAATAAGTACAAAAAAACCCATTCCATGGGCATGGCGAAATACATTTAAAGGTGAGATGCCGCAAAGATTTGTAAAACTGATAATTAGATGTGAATGAAATGGCTTGACCAATTTGCTGCTAAAAATGCGTGGAGTAATGTTCTTGGATTATCAAGGTCATTATTAGCTTTAGGAACTTTTCTTACCCTATTATTTAATCCTATATCAGAATTATTTTCAGGCAGCATACCAAGTGCCGACTTTTTGGGAATAAGTATCTTCCACCTTCTAAGTCCACAACTAGCAACTGCCAAATTACTATGTCTTTGTATTCTAGCATTAGTCATCATAGGATGGCGCCCAAGATACACAGCGGTTTTTCACTGGTGGATCTCATATAGCTTTGCGAATTCGGCCAATATACTTGATGGAGGTGATCATATATGTGTAATTCTAACAGCATTACTTTTGCCTATATGTTTAACTGACAATAGAAAATGGCATTGGCAAGTACACGAAAAATCTTTCCCTGATAGTATTTCTTTTGCTTCTAGGAGCATAACGGCTCAGGTGGCCATATTCGTTATAAAAATTCAAATATCCTTTATTTATCTTCATTCTGCGGTTGCGAAAACTATGGTTACCGAATGGATGGATGGTACCGCTCTTTATTATTGGTTTACACATCCTGTTTTTGGTGCTAATGAATTTATCGAAACAATAATTTCACCGCTTATATACAATGAGTTTTTTTCTACTTATATAACATGGTTGGTAATTATATTCGAGTTTTCACTTTTTGCCGGAATTCTTATGGATAGTAAATTAAAGCCCTACTTTATGATCCTTGGCATTTTCTTTCATTTCTTGATTTTCGTTATACACGGATTGTTTACTTTCTTTTTAACGATGACAGGTGCACTGATTCTGTATTTTGCCCCTACACATACCTTAGAAATAATAGCAAAGCCTGTTTTGATATTTAAAAAATATAAAAAAAATGAAAAATAAAATCAGCGAAAGTTTAGTAATAGCTATAATGGCTATTATCCCCATTACTTTCTTATTATACTCATGGGACATTATTCCCGAGACCATTCCAATCCATTACAATTTATCAGGAAAGCCTGACGGTTGGGCTGGAAAGAATAGTCTCATTGCCTTTGCTCTTTTACCGACAATTATATACGGAGTGCTTTTGATTATTCCAAAAGTAATTGGAAAGAGTTGGGGCGTAACTTACGTGTGGATCAGATTAATTTCAGTAATTATCATTTCCTGTACAGTACTAATCATGTTTTATTTGATCGTCTATCCTTCGACCGAAGGAATAAATTATAATTTCCTATTGATCGGTGTAGTAATTATCATAATGGGCCAATTTATGAAATCAATAGAGCCAAATTCTCTTTTTGGAGTGAGAACTCCATGGACCTTAAGCAACCGGGAAGTATGGCGTGATACTCATATCTTCAGTAGCAAAATATTGCTTGGGGCTGGTTTATTAATAATCGTATTTTCCCTATTTCTGCCATCAAAAGTCCTTTCCATTTCTGTCGTAAGTATCGTGGTAGGTACAGCTATTATAACTATAATTTATTCCTATTTCTCTAACAAAAAAATTGAGCCGAGGATGTAAAATAAATCTAACTCCCGAAATAGATTAAGATTTCTGATAACGTGCGGCTTTATCCCTGGATGGTGAAATAATTAGATTTTCTGCCATGCTGCTTATTATGAGTTGACAAAAATAGAAAAAGGGAATAGGGAATCAACTTTGTTATCGCTGATAAAGCCGGAGAACGATGATCATAGATGAAGTTCAACTCCCTTTATCAGCCATATTTAGGAACAGCAGATAAGGAAGCTGCTTCAGATAATCGCCATAGCCAACGCCATCATCACAAAGGGCGTTGCAGAAACTCCAAACTTTACTAACACTTGTCGAATTGTTATTGCTCATGTATCAGGCGTTGTTGTTTTCAATAAACCACGAAATATATTCCGGCATTCTGGCGCCCAGGTAATAAGGCAAATTCATAAGTATGTATGGTTTGCCAAGGGGGGTTACTGCCTTTTCTATCTTAAACTCACCACCATAAATTCTTATTGCATACGGGTGGTCGGCAGCCTCGATAAACTGATGAAGGGATTTTAGTGAACCAGTGACTCCCGATTTTACCTCAACAGGAATGACTTTATTTTTATAGGTATGTACCATATCTACTTCTGCGTTAGATTGCTTTTTCTCGCGCACCCAAAAATTTGGTTTCGGGTTGGTTGTAGCCGATAGAGACAGTACCTCCTGAGCAACTACGTGTGGAATAATAGCTCCGTTATGGGCAGTGCTCAAATCTTTAAGGCCCAACAGTTGACCCTGGATGCCCAGCGTATGATTAACCAAGCCGGTGTCTAAAAATTGTAAACGCGGAGATTTTCTAAGGTCCGGTTTTACGGGAGGTTGTAAATCAGTAGTAGGATAGATCAATCGGATAATTCTGGCATCATCCAGATTTCTCATGGCCTCGCCTACTTCGCGCGATCGATAATTAGAATTTCCGAACCCCTGAAATTTAATGCGCTGATCTACATAAAAAGGAGCGGTATCCATGATGTGCTTAATGATCTTCCGCTCGGTTTCGTTCGTGGTATATTTCTCCACATCTTTTTTATACGTTTCCCAGATGCTTTCATAAAGATTGGTTAAATCGGCCAGATTATTTTTCTCCACATCCGTTTTTACAACTTCCGGCATGCCGCCTATAATGACATAGCGATGAAAGATATCCAGCAAAATTTTATGGGCATATGGTTTTACGGGAATTTCCTGCAACTGGCTAAAGGCCGCTTCGTGCCCAATAGCCAACAGGTACTCCGGAAAGTTTAGCGGGTGAAGGTATAAAAACTCAACTCTGCCCACCGGAAAACTGGACACCTTGCGCATGGCAAATTCCAATAACGAGCCGGCAGCAATTACATGTAACTCCGGAAGTTCTTCGTAGAAATAACGCAGCAGTTGAATGGCTTTGGGCGACTCTTGAATTTCATCAATGAATAAAAGAGTACTTGCCGTCTTGCCTGCCGGTATTTTATTGGCCAGAAACAATGCTTCAGTAATTGTCTTTACATCATTGAAATCTTCGAAGTAACGTTGGTCTGCCGGTTTCTCCAGGTTCAATAAAATGCGGTGTTCATAGCCCTGGGCAAATGCACTAATTACTGTGGTTTTACCTACCTGCCTGGCTCCTCTTATAATAAGGGGCTTTCGGTTGGTGGCTGTTTTCCATTTATTCAGGTGGCCCGATATGTGGCGTACAAAGCTCAAAATGTGCTAAAAAGTAAGTTTGTAATAAAGTCAATGCATAAAAATACAAAATATGTAATAAAGTAAACCCAGATAGCTCATATTTTTGTAATAAAGTAAGGGCAGATTATACCAACTCCCCCCTGTTTTTTTAGTTTGGGGTTTTAGCGGGCATACCCAAGGTTGTTAAGTGCCGCGGATTCGGAAATTTTTAAGCAGGGTAGATCGTAGACCCCGTGTTGATAATCAACATTTTTTCGTCCTTAGGCAATTCGTCTTTCATTTGAAGCAACAGTGCCAGGCCGGCAATACCGGAAGGCTCACAGCGGATCGAATGTTTCTTGCTTATTTCAAGAGCTTCTTCAATAAAGGTTTCATCTACTTCCAAAATCCCCGAGAGGTTGCCGATGCGCTGGTTTTGAATCAGTGAATTGATATAAAACTGATAGTCATCCAACGAAGGCAGGTAGTAAGAAAAAAGTTTATCCATGCGCGAGTTGGCATCGTGTGTGGTAGCGCCTAAAAAATGACATTTGCTGATCTTTTGAATGTCGCCAGAAAACCGTGGATCGTGTTTATAGATACGGTTGTTAAATTCCCGTTCGGCAATAATCAAAATATTGACGAATAAATCGCCAGTTCCAAACGGTACAAAGCACCACGAAGGATGTTCATTCATTATTTCATAGGAAAGCCAGTCATAATAATTGTCATTGTAACGATCCAGGATTTCGCGATAGGTGATATCAATACCTTCCTTGTTATGCGTAAGTTCTTTGATCTCCTTCCCCGTAAGGGATTGTCTGCTCAAATCTGTTTCATAGATTTCACTACCCATCTTGCGCAACGAGTCTTTGATTTCCTTGCTGATCTTAAAATCCATCAGCACCTTCAGCTTCGTATTTACTTTATACAAATTAAAAAAATGTTGAATGGCTGCTGCTGCACTACCTGAAGAAATAATGGAAACCTCTTTTATGTGATATTGCTTTGCCTTGATCAGGACTTCCCACGCCATGCGTGATTTATGGGTGCCGGTGGGGTTCGTACTCTCATCTTTCAGCCATACATTGGTGAAGCCCGGCACATCTATCTGGAAAGTACTGGACGCTGGAAACTTAGGCTCATAAAACGGACGGGGAGGAAATTCTGGCTTCATCGGATCATTCTGTGAAGGAACATATAGACCTTCAATCTCTTCTCCTGAAAAATGATCGGTTCGTTTCTCATCCCTGAGCTGATCTTTCAACAAGTCAATTTCCTTATTCGATAATTTTTCAATCAGCACGTTCGCGATCTTCGTGGCAAATGAATCCATGTTTTCCGTGCCCAGGGATTGCATAGGCTTCACCTCTTCCATGTCATCTTCACCTGCATCCACCAGACTCTTGTATTTATCCCGGAAACGTTCGTTTATCAGAGAATTCCAGTCCTGTGTATTTTGTGTAGCGAATAACGCCAGCAAGTTGCGCAGCGTCTGCGTTGCTCCTGGCGGACTTTTGAGATTAAATGCCCTTCGTAATAAATCTTCGGAGGGACCTTGTGGATAGCTGAGAGAAAGTTGTGGATCCAGGGCGGGAGCATTCTTAACAAAATCCTTCACCGCCTTTTGAAGGCCGTGAATAAAACTCCATCGGCCCGTGCCTACCGATTCATGATGGCCTGTTCTGGTCAGTTGCTCACGAACCAGATCAAGAATTTCTTTGGGTATGCGTTTAGCGGAAGCCTTTTTCATCAATGACAAAAGATCGCAGTATCTGATGATATTAACAACCCGTTGGCATAATTACCTTTTTCGTTCATTCAACTAACTGAAGATTCGGGTTTGCTGTCTCCTTCAGATTGAGCGGGCACTTCATCTGTATTTCTACTCTCTTCAGAATTCTCCGTAACGCTTGTATCAACGATTTGCTCTTGCTGAGCGTTGGAGGGCGAGGCTTCTTCAAACTGCTCTGCAAAAAATCTTCTCTGTGAGATCAGGATTGTTGCCACACCAATAAAGATAGATGAGTCGGCAATATTGAATACCGGACTAAAGAATTCAAAGTATTGACCCCCTTTAAACGGAACCCACTCAGGCCAGTAAAAATTAAATAAAGGGAAATAAAGCATGTCAATCACCTGGCCATGGAACCATTTGGTTGGCGAATCGACCGGAGCATTGTTTAGATACACGCCATAAAAAGTACTATCGATTACGTTACCAATCGCTCCGCCTAAAATGAGCGCCAGGCAAATCAAAAAGCCATTGTGCGCGTTTTTTTTCTTCATCGAAATCAGATAATACGCGATTCCAAACATGGCCACAATTCTAAAAATGGTAAGAGCCAGTTTTCCAAATTCACTTTCCCACCGGATGCCGAAGGCCATTCCAGGATTTAACAAATAATGCAGTCTAAACCACTCGCCCAGCACATTAATCTCCTGGTGGAGATACATATTGTGATACACCAGCAACTTACTCGCCTGATCCAACACGATCACCACCAACGCAATCAAAAAATATTTTATATAACCCATAGTTCATTCCTGCCACACAGGACATCCATTAATTATGATCTTTCTTAACTCACTCTGATTTTAACCTTCAGTACAAAATCATCCATATCCACTTCGGTGGCCTCTGCAACATTACTCTTTAACTCCAGAGAGAGGGCTTGTGTTTCAGTACGGATGTATTCTTTGTATTCAGTAAGCGCTGAGGCAATTACTTCATACTCTTTTTCAACTTCGATGGCAATCTTATCCAATACCTGAAGACCCATGTCTTTACGGAGGTTTTGAATACGATTTACAAAATCACGGGCAACACCTTCACGCTTCAGTTCATCCGTCAGTGCAATATCAAGCGCAACGGTTATTCCATTTTCTGAAGCTACCGCCCAGCCCGGAATATCCTCAGAAGAAATGAGTATATCTTCCAGCACAAGATCAAAGCCTCCTTTGTTTAACGTGCCACTTTTTTCAATCGCCTGAATATCTTCTCTGGTGAATGTGTTGATCACGGCTGAAACTTCTTTCATCTTCGAACCATACTGCTTACCAAGCTTGGCGAAGTTTGGCTTCACTTTCTTCACCAGCAACCCAGAAGTATCATCAATGTACTGAATCTCTTTTACGTTCACCTCGGCTTTGATGATCGCCTCCACACTGCGCACCCGATGAGCGAATTTTTCATCTAACACCGGCAGTAATACTTTTTGAAGAGGCGTGCGCACTTTGATCTTACTATTCTTGCGTATAGAATGCACCAGCGAACAAATACGCTGTGCATAATCCATCGACTTCTCCAATTCTTCGTCCTTTCTTCTTGCGTCAGCTTTAATTAATAAAGTATGATGAATGGATTCATATTGAAGCGGGGTATTAAACTGCTTTGCGCGATCGCGGATATTGTCAGTCAGGTTTTTATACAACCACTCACTGTAGAATGGAGCGATAGGTGCCATCAACTGCGCGGTCACCATCAAGCATTCATACAAGGTTTCGTAAGCTGCCCGTTTGTCTTCTGATAATGCGCTGCCACCTTTTGCCGATACCGATGAAGTGGGCTGCCAGAAACGTTTTCTATTCAAGCGCACATACCAGTTTGACAAATGATCATTCACAAACTCCTGAATAGCACGAGCTGCTTTGGTTGGTTCATAGTCATTATAAGCAGCCGTTACTTCTTCAATCAACGATTGTTCCTTTGTGATGATCCACTTATCAAGCGGAGCGAGTTTGTCGTAAGGAACATTGTTCATTTCATCTTTCACGAAGCCATCGATGTTGGCATAAAGAACAAAGAATGAATACGTATTGCTTAGTGTTCCGAAAAATCTGCGTTGTGTTTCTGCGATTCCGTCAACGTCAAACTTGAGATTATCCCATGGCGGTGCGTTCTCCATCATGTACCAGCGCACGGCATCAGGGCCATACTTGCTCAAGGTTTCAAATGGGTTCACCACATTGCCTTTGCTCTTGCTCATTTTGTTACCGCTCTTGTCGAGCACAAGGCCGTTGGAGATTACATTCTTAAATGAAACACCACCGTTTCCAACTTTTCTATTCACGGCTTTGATGTCATCACTGCTTTCGCTCAACATGACAGCAATTGCGTGGAGTGTGAAAAACCATCCACGGGTTTGGTCAACACCTTCGGCAATGAAATCAGCAGGATAATTTTTTTCAAATATTTCCTTATTCTCAAATGGATAGTGCCATTGAGCATACGGCATGGCACCAGAATCAAACCACACGTCAATCAAATCGGCTTCGCGATACATGGGTTGACCCGTGGCACTCACTAAAACAATTTCATCTACATACGGTCTGTGCAAGTCCATCGTCCATGGTCCGTGGTCCATCGACTGTTTCATCAATCCTGCACTGATTGACTTATCAACTTCTGTTTTTAATGTTTCCAGTGAGCCAATGCAAAGTTCTTCCTTTCCATCTTTCGATCTCCAGATAGGAAGTGGCGTTCCCCAGTAGCGTGAGCGGGATAAATTCCAGTCTACAAGGTTTTCCAGCCAGTTGCCAAAACGACCGCTGCCGGTGGATTCTGGTTTCCAGTTGATGGTCTTGTTTAATTCCACCATTCTGTCTTTCAAGGCCGTGGTTTTGATAAACCAGCTATCCAATGGATAATATAGCACTGGCTTATCCGTGCGCCAACAGTGTGGATAGGTGTGTTCGTATTTCTCTACTTTGAATGCTTTGTTCTCCTCCTTCAAGATAATGGAGATGATGACGTCCGTATTTTTATAATCCGGATGGGTTTCGTCTTCATTGGTATAATTCTTCACATAGAAATCATCCTCGCCCAGCGGCTTGTGCGTTTTGATGCCAAACTTTTTTACGCCTTCTTCCAGGTGCTTTCCTATTACCGAAATAAATTTTCCTTTCCTATCAACCGTAGGAACTTCATTATCCAATTCATCTTTGATCGTCAGCGCAGGAATTCCATTTTGTTTGGCTACTCTAAAGTCATCGGCACCAAATGTTGGCGAAATATGCACTACACCCGTACCGTCTTCGGTGGTTACAAAATCTCCGGCAACCACCTGAAATGCTTTGTCTGCATCATAGAAGGGTTGCAGGTAAGGCATGAGTTGTTCGTAGCGGATGCCAACTAAGTCTTTTCCCTTAAACCTACCTGTCACATAGTAGGCAATGTTTTGCTTACCGAATTGAAATAGGCCAGCATTTTCCTCTTGCTGCTCTTCTAATGGAAGGATCCTTAATTTTTTAAAATCTCCAGAAAAATACTTAGAGGCTGTTTCTTCTGCCAAAATTACTTCTACTGGGAGATTTGTATATGGATTTGCTGTGGCGATCTTTAAATAAGTAACATTCTCACCAATAGCCAAAGCTGTGTTTGAAGGCAACGTCCATGGCGTAGTAGTCCAAGCTAAAATGAATACATCTCTATCTGTACCATTGAATAAAAACTCAGACTTCGCATCTCTCTTCACTTTAAACTGAGCCACAATGGAAGTATCCTTCACATCTTTGTAACAACCGGGCAAGTTCAACTCGTGCGAACTCAATCCTGTTCCTGCAGCAGGCGAATAAGGTTGAATC
>Ga0163153_10005510_pt1 | contig 14914 bp, 10 predicted proteins | sample OliLakLV19MP6IB1_FD_148629 | JGI IMG/M metagenome (GOLD analysis project Ga0163153, IMG submission 148629) | Freshwater microbial mat bacterial communities from Lake Vanda, McMurdo Dry Valleys, Antarctica - Oligotrophic Lake LV.19.MP6.IB-1 | ecosystem: Environmental > Aquatic > Freshwater >... | reverse complement strand
CCTTTGCTATAAACCCTAAACTAGGATTGTATTATTTGATCAGAACCATTTTCTTTGTTGATACGAAATTGTTTCCGTTTCCTTCTGCATTAATTCTGTAGAAGTACATTCCGCTTGCTAAGTTTGAAGCATTGAAGTTAACTGTATAATAACCGGCTGTCTTCACATCATTCACTAAGTTACCAACTTGTCTTCCTGACAGATCATATAATAAAACACTTACTTTTCCGTCAAATGGAATATCATAATCAATCTTTGTTGATGGATTGAAAGGATTTGGATAGTTTTGTGAAATTGCATATTGTGAAGGAACACCAACTACTACTTCATTACCTAAATTGTAGTAAGCAAAGTTTCCGTTGAAATCAATTTGTTTCAGTCTGTAATTAAAGTTACCTGTGTTAGCTCTATCTGAGAAAGAATAGCTTCTTGCTTCGGTTGTTGTTCCGTTACCGTTTACATTACCGATCTTTGTCCACTCTGTTCCATTAACTGATTTTCTTTCGATGTCGAAACCTTGGTTGTTGGTTTCGGTTGTTGTTGCCCAGTTTAAAGAAACTGTGTTTCTTGATACGTTTGATGTAAAGCTTGCTAATTCAACAGGTAATGCACCCTGTATTGTATCTGCAATGTTGTGTGAAGCTGCGTTGGTGATGAACATACCAAGTCCTTGTGGATCTAAATAAGAGATCTTTGTGATAAGACCTGTTCCTACATTTCTCCACATTAATGCTAATGGAGCAACTGCGAATGAGTTTGCAGTTGTTCTTAATCTAACTCTTGCTACAAGTGTTCCGGGGAAAGTTGCATTCATTACCTGGATAGCTCCCGGAAGATTACCGGAAATTCTTAATTGATTAGTTGATGCCTGGAATGTTGCACCTTGTAATGAAGGCAACAAATCTGAGCTGATCTTTGCAAAAGATAATGTTCCGCCGTTAGCGATACCAACGTTATTAAAGGTAAAGCAATACTGGCATGATCCGTAGTTGAATGGATCTGAAGAACCTGAATTGGTCCACTGCATATTGATGTCAAACTTCAGCATGTTGTCATCTCCGCCTAATGTATCTTCAAGCGAAAAATTTCTCGCTATAAGATTATATGTAGGTGGCTGAGCAATACCTAAGTTGACAGCAAAAACAAGAAGGAACAATGTAGCGAAGGTTTTAAAAGTGTTTTTCATTGTTTTGTGTTTTTGATTAATGGATAGAGTTTATTGTTTTGTTATTGTTGTTTTCAAAATTTTCATAAAAATCACTATTTAGATTTTGAATGTCAATTCTTTTTTAAGACTTATTTAAAAAATAATTCTGCAAGCGAGAGTTCCCGCTCACAGAATTATAGAAAATTATTTGGAATCTATTTTAATATCACCTTGCTCAACTGCGTTTTGTTGTCTTAAATATTCTTCCTTTGTCATTACATTATAATCAGGAAGAATGATCGCAGGTGAATTATCTGTAACTGTAACATTCTTTGTATTAGCCGGTCTCAAAGCTCCCGGAGGTGCTTGTTCACAAATAAAGTTGGAGAGGTTATTGTATCCGAGCAGAATATCGCTAACGTCAGCAATTCCATCCCAGTTAAGATCTGTGATCAGATAATCTCCGCCCTCAAAATTCGCAGCGTCATTATAGACTTGTACAAGATCTGATACGTCAACACAACCGTCCTGAGTAATATCACCAGTGTAGAACGCGGCTTTGGTTCCGACGATTACCTGATTAGAAGCGAATGCTTTTGCTATACCTGTTGTGAAATTGTAGGTCATAGTTCCGGTGTTTGTTGAATCAATTAAGCTCCAGGTAGATACGGAATTTCTATGTTTGACCTGGAAGTAATAAGGATAATTTTTCTTCAGGTTCGGAAGATCAATTGTCTTCGTACCAAAAGGTGAACCGCCTGAGAAAGCTGAGTCAAGATATATGTTCTGTTTAAGGTAGATGGAATTAGGAGCTGCGAATCCGTCACGAAGAATTAATTGTACGGTATCTCTGACTCTTGCACCGTCCGGATTATTATACAATCCTTCAAGATTAAGCGAGAGTGTAAGTGTTACGCCGTCATGTTCGTTAAGACTGTTTTGTACAGGACCGAATTCAACTGCAAGTCCTCTCTTTGTTGTTGTATTGTAAATTGTTCTTGGAACGTATAATGCGTTAGGTCCTGCAAATGTATTAGCAGGTGAACAGAAAGCACTGTAAGGAATTGGTCCGCCGTTCATTGAATAACCTACAACATGATTTCTGAAAGTAGTAACACTTCCCGGTGTAGCGTTGTATGAAGCAAGGAAGTTAGTCACAAATGAGCCGCTGGTTTGATTTGTTGTTGTATCAGCGTAAGTATATCTGAAGTTTGAATTTGCACTGCCGCAGCCTGTTACAAGCTCAACAACGACCTGGAAACTTGCCCAGTCAGTTGTAGGAGCAAAAGATGCAACTCTGTCATAAGTAATTATAAGCTGGTCGCCTACAACTTTAGCGCTGACTCTGTTCGTTAACTGTGATGTTAGTGTAGCAAGATTGAAATCGTGCCATAATGGAAGCAAAGCATTCTTTGCTACGTTCAGACCGTCAATGGTGAAAGTTGAAAGTGAGACTGCACCATACTGTTCTGTTAATCCCACAATTCCGTTGGTACCCGGGAATATGGAATCATAGCAGACACCATTATATTTAATGTGTCTGTTGGTTGTATCCTGACCTAATGCAAGAAGAAGAGTCTTTAAGCCAAGTTTAAAATAACCGTCATCAGTAGATCCTACTAATGTATTTCCCGGTGAAGTTACACCGTTGACAAGAATGCTTCTGCTGCCTACAGTGTCTTTCCATCCGAATTTAGGAAATGATGGCTGATTGGTAGCAAGTGTATTAGCGTAGAAATATCCGCTGTCGTTTCCGTAATTAGGCTGTCCTGTTACTGTAAAGGATGTTTTTAAAGTATCATTTAATAAATTCTGATCACCTGTCAATCTTGTATAAGCTGTAACGTTATATACACCTATTATTACCGGTGAAAAAGTACTTGGGAATACAACTGTATTTTCCAGACCTGCAGAAACTGTATCCAAAGTTGAATCTGCATAAGTAGCCGGTCCTGTTATTTTATAAACAACACGGAAAGGAACAAGCTGATTATTAGTTCCGAAATTCTTTACTTTTACAGAAGGATTTATTGCAGGGCTTCCTGTAATAATACTTCCCGTTGGAGCAAGGTTTACTGTTACCCCGACATCATTCAAAATGACCGGAGGTGTATAAGTAAATTTTAAACCTGATGGAGGAAAAATTGTACTTGAAAGAGTACAACTTGCAGTGTTAGTTCCACCGGCTATTGTTGCTGTCCAGTCTGTTGCAGTTGATCTGTTATTAAAATCTGCATTAGTCGCACCTCTTAAACCGACCTGAGGTACAATGGCTGTCGCATTTGCTAATACAGTTCCATAATGAATTTCAACTTTATTTGTTGTTTCATATAACCTGATCTGGAAATCCATATCATCAGTTAAAGTAGCGGATCCGAATCTTTTAAAATTTTTCCATTGAATAATATGAACTCTGCTTCCCGCAGCACCTTGTGTTTCAGATCTTAACTCACCTGATGCGCAGTTTAAGGTAGTGGTTCCGGCTGCTGTAGCAGCTATGGATATATCAACTGTTCCTGCTCCGGTATTTATTGCAGTCACTCTTGTTCCCGCTGCAATACCTGTTCCTATAATAAGCTTTCCAACAACAATCCCTGAAAATTCAGTAACACCTGTAAGCTGTGTGCTGCTCAAAGTTCTTGTTGCTGTAAAACCATAGATACCTTGTAAATCTCTTGCAAGTCCGGCAATGGCTCCGGCATAAGCTGTAGTAGATGAGATCGGTGAATAGTTGGTTGTTCCGGGTGATGTCGCTCCGAATGTTACCTGACCATTTGTATTCATATTATATGTAGAATATGAAATACCATTAAATGTAAATGAAAATCCGATTGGTCTGGCAAGATAAACCTGATCATCTAAAGATGTGACACCAGATGCTGATGTAGCAGAATCAAAGAGTGTACCGGTAATTTCAGAATATGCCGGATTTGTCTGACTAAATGTGTATGCACTTATCTGAGCCATTGAATTGTTAACAAGGCAAATAAGGGATAATACACAGAAGAATGAAAACAATTTTTTCATTTGTTACCTTTCTGTTAGTTTAATAAAATGTTGGATTTAAAATTTTTGTGTGAGGTAAAATAAAGCAAACAACACTATGATACAATAGTCTTATCTTACCCTTTCTTACTGTAAATTATTTAAAATTTCTTTATAAGGAATGTAATGCACATTCTAACAAAAATCTAACAACACATCCGTCAGACCTCTATGCTGATCTCTCCTGTAAAATAATTTTCTGTTTTTCCGCTGCTCGACCGAATGGATAATGAGCCGTCCGGCTCAATGCCAATGACCTTTGCAGCAATGTGATCTTCACTCCCGTCACGAAGGAAATTTATTTCTATGCCTTCCATTCCGGAAACAAATGACCAGCGCGACATCAGTTCTTTTCCGCTATTGATCATTAAAAGATTTTTATAAAATAATTTTATGAAGTGAATAAGAAGGGTTTCAATTTTAATTGCAGTACCGGTCCCGATCAGAATTGAAGTTGCTTTGGATTTTATTTCCGGAGAAAGCTGTGTTGAGTTTACATTTATTCCCGCACCGATGATGAATTTCTTTGTGTCATTTTTCAGATGCTTTACCTCTGATAATATTCCCGCGACTTTCTTAGCGTTCATCAGTATATCGTTTGGCCATTTCAGACCGATGACCGCGGAGCTTTCACTTAAGCATTCTTTTAATGTGAGATACAGAATGTATGATGTGTAAAAATTTACAAGATGGATCTCATCATTTTTAAGCTTTAAATTTTTTATGATTGTAAAGGTGAGGTCTTTGCCGGGAGTGCTTATCCATTGCCTGGAAAATCTTCCTCTGCCGGATGTCTGGTTTGAAGTGAGTATAAGCTTGTCATTGCCTTCACTGTTTTGATTTGCATAATTGTTCGTGGAGGGAGTCTCTTCAAAATATATTATCTCACTAAGCAAATCTTTTGAAAGAAGCTCTTTCCTGATAAGTGAGATGTCCATTCTTTAATTATGATTGCTCATTCTACAGATTCTGACGATCGGTCTATCTGTCATCTGAATCCCTGACCCGTGCTTTTGCGGGCTGACCGTCAGAGTTTTCCTCTTCATTTAATTTTTCTTTATCCTTGTAAGGATCATCTGTTTCTTTATCAGTATTTTCCGGCTGTTCATTCTCTTTCAGTGTTTCAATTTCCTTCTTATCGGATGAATTATCTTCATAGGACAATGCCGCATAGCTGTCGACTCTTCCGTATCCGTAATACTGATCCCATCCTGCCTTATCTTCTCTCGGTTCACCGACAAGATCTCTCGATGACAGCTTTATTATCCTTTTAAGATCTTCCGCAGATCTTGTTTTATTTTGCGCAAGCAGCAGCGAACTGATCGCGCTCACTATTGCAGTCGACTGAGACGTTCCGCTCCAGTAAACTTCATAATTATCATCACTCTCATAATCCAGACCGTATATTTTATTTCCGGGAGCGACAACTGAGATATGCTTTCCCCAGCAGCTTCCGCCGCCCCATGAAAACTTTCTGCATCTTCTGTCATCAGTATCAGTAGCTCCTATTGCAAAAACTCCTTTAAAGCTTGCCGGATAATAATCCCTGTTGTCACCTTTATTCATCATTGCGGCATTGATCAAGACTCCGCTTTCAAGCGCATAATCAATTGCTGTTTTTAAAACCTTCGAATAATCATCTCCGCCTTCACTCATATTTATGATATCAGCTCCGTTATCGACCGCATACTTTATTGATTCAGCCCACCATCCGTATTCACCGCTGTTGTCAGAGCTGAGGTTCTTGCAGTTCATCAGCCTGCAGTTCTGATCTATCCCGGCGAAGCCGATCATGTTATTGGTGCTTGCGCCAATGACAGTAGCTATATTAGTACCGTGCCCGAATCCGTCATCAGGTTTTTTATCATCATAAGCAAAATCCCAGCCCTTGTAATCATCTATGTATCCGTTCCTGTCATCATCAATGCCGTTTCCCGGAATTTCATTTTCATTGACCCACATTCTGTTTTTCAAATCGGGATGATCATCTTTAATTCCCGAATCAAGTATGGCAATGATCACTTCTTCACTTCCTTTTTGAATTTCCCAGGCGTTTACAATATTTATGTCAGCTCCTATCTTTGCAAGACCGCCGCTTGATGAGGGCTGTACCGAACCTGAATTCTGCATATACCACTGCTTCGAAAACATTACATCGTTAGGCATGTTGTTCGTAAAGAACTCTTTCATATTTGTTTCCTTAACTCCTGCTGATGTTCCGATAAAGTCCGGCTCACAAAATTCTATGTTTACATCTTCTCCAAAATCCTCTCCGATCCTGTCCATATTGAATTCAGAATTCTCATCAGTCCTGAAGAGATATATCCTGGACATTCCGAACTTATCATAAAGCCCGGCGTCTCCGTTATTAAGCTTAAAAACATTTTCTATGCTTACTATATCATACTTTATAATTTTCTCATCAATAGAATTAATGTCAGTTGTAAGGGAGATCTTACCCGTAGCTTCGGATACCTTTAACTCAATTTTTGTCTTTACGAAAAATTTATTCTTTGAGTATGCTGAGAATTTATTGTTATCCCTGGTATGAGTGTTAAAGGGCAAAACAAAAAAGGAAGTTATTAAAACAGGTAAGATGAATTTTATATTCATATAATTTTTGCTTTAAAAGTTGTAAGATAATCCGAAACTTAATTTTAAACCGTCTACATATATTTTTGAATTCAGATTTCTTTCAAGCGGAAAGAATGTCCCGCCAATGTTAACTGATGAAACCGGAAATTCGCTCTTTACAGTATACTCGCCTTCTCTAAATCTGATCTCAAAAACACCGGATACTTTGCGGCTGAAATAATACTCAAGTCCGCTTAATACTACGAAGCTAAACCCCGCTTGTTTTGAAATAGTTTTACTCTGAATGTTTCCCAGTGTTCTTTTTCTGTCACCAAAGTAAGCTCCGACACCTGCGCCGAGAAAAATTTTCAGATCTTCACTGAAATCGGGAATATTAAAATAGCCCGACAGCTCGATCGGTATCATTACAAGCTCTTCGGTAAACTTAACTCTGGCTCTTGAAGAATCCGAAAACAGCGTCTGAAAAACATTGTCATCATTGATCTTTGTATACTCCGCTGAAAGTGCGAACGAAAGATCATTCCTGAAAAGTTTTTTTTTGATCGAGATCCCGTACCCGTAACCGCCTGAAAGAGAAATGCTGGAGCTTCTTTCAATAATGTCTTTTGAAAAAGGGCTGAGCTGTATCGTCGCCGATGAAACATAGTTCACTGAAGGAATAATGCTGAAGCCATTGCCAAGAGTCAGCTCCTGCCTGTGCTGTGAGCGGGCGTCAGTATAAAATAATGAGACTGACAGAACCGTAAATAATATTATGTTAGTAAAAAATTTCATAAAAAAATTCCGCTATATGATTTCACATATAGCGGAACATAATTAATGTTTTTAAAATTAATTTTAATTCAAATTTTCCTGACCATTAGTCAGCTAAGATTAAAAATACTTATCCCTGTTATCTACGATCTCAGCTTCACTCTGCATCTTTGCAAGCCAGTCTGAAACGACTGACTGCTTCTTTGCTGAAAGGAGCTCCTTATATATGGCGGGAGCTTTCAGTACATAATCCTGTTGATTAAATTCAGTTATTGAATTAAGCTTCACTATATAATAACCCTTTGATCCTTTTATCGGCTTTGAAATTTCACCCGGCTTCATATTCATTATCGCAGTGCTCAATGCAAAATCAGGTCCTATGTTCTTATCAGTCTTTGTTACGGTAAAGCTGTCTGAAGTCTGAACAACATATTGCGGCGAAACTTCCGTGAGCGAGTTTAGATCTCCGTTCTTTATCTTTCCTTCAACATCATTTGCGACTCCTGAAAGTATTGCAAATTTCTTTTCATTTACAACCTTCGGCTTCACTATTGAAACTTTGATCGAATCAAAGTTAAGATATCCTTCAGGCTTCTTTTCGACGGTTTCAAAGATTGCATAACCATCCTGAATCTTGACCGGCTCAGTGTAGAAGTTCACTTTGTTTTCAAATACCAGATTAAGAACCTTTTTATTATTTCCGGCTAATGGGACCTGACCGTCTTTTCCGATGTCCGAACTTGTCTGCACCTGAAGATTTCCCTGTTTGGCAAGTGTGTCAAAGTTCTGTCCGTTCTTAAGATTTGCATAGAAGTCTTCCGCTTTTTTCTTAATGAGCTGTTTGCTTCTGCTGCTTGGTCCTACTGTCTTTGATATGAGCGCGACCTTGAATTCTTTTTTCTCTTTGCCCATTACTTTAATTATATGAAAACCGAAGCTTGTTTTGACCGGTCCGACTACGTCGCCGATGTTTCCGTTGAATGAAGCTTCCTCGAATTCCTTGACCATTGCTCCTTTTGTAAACCATCCGAGATCACCTTTGTTGCTTTTGGCTGAAGGGTCATCCGACAACTGTGATGCTAATTCATTTATGTTTTCACCGTTCTTTACCCTGTTAAAAATATCCTCGGCTTTTTTCTTTGCTGCCGCGGTATCTGTACCGAAATTTATCAGTATGTGAGAGCTATTAACATACAGATCCTCGCCTTCCTTTGAATCAAGCAATTTCGCCACCTGCACTCCGTTATTGGTCATTTCAACATTTGAGATATCTCCCGGCTTTGCCGAAAAAAGAAACGCTGTGATCTTCGGATCAAGACTGTTCGTCTTCTGAAATTCGGCATTCCAAGGTGTAGTTGAATTTTCATTCACAAGCCTTATCAGTGAAGAATCTTCCACTGTTGCTTTTACAAGATCTTTCTTTAATGCTTCAAGCTCTTTCACTACTAACGTAGAATCCTCAGCAGTCGCCTTCTCGGGAAAGTTTACATACTTAAGCTTTGCACTCTCAAATTGTTTGAACTCTTCCTTATTCTTATCATAAAAATTTTTAAGATCCTGATCGGATACTGCGAACTGATTGGTATCGGTGATCGAATTAAGATCAAGAAGAACATAATTAAAATTAGCCATTATGTTATCATTCTTATACTTCTCCATCACATCACCTTCGGTAATGATAGCGCCTTCGGTAATGATCGACTGCAGCTTTTCAGATAATAATGTTTCCCTGAGATAATTTTCCACCTGGTTCCAGAATTGCGAAGCTTCTTTTGTCTTCATCGTAAGAGCTTGCTGATAGAATCCTGGATTGAAAACGCCTGTTGAATCCATGAAATTCTTTTTGATCGGATCCGGCAGTGTTTCCGGTCTGGTATATATCCAGTCAAGTATCTCTTTATCTGATACCTGGATTCCGTATTTTTCAATTGCCTGCTGTGAAATTGTCTGGCTCACGAGACTGTTCCATACCTGATCACGGATCTGGTTTATTGTGGCTTCATCGACTTCCTGATTCGGATTTTGCTGACGTGTTGATTCTATCTGCTGCTGCACGATCCGTTCAAATTCCTGATATGAAACCTCCCTGGAATTTATCTTGGCGAATGCTTCATTACCACCGCTGACTCCCATGTAGTTCATACCCCATTCAAAGACGATCGTAGCAAGAAAAGCTATGATCAGTATAATAATTATCAAAGGCATCTTATCACGCATCTTGTTCATGATACCCGTATTTTGGATTTTATTATTTAACATTAATTCTTACTGCTCCTTAAAATATTTTATGATTTTTGTTAATTTTTGTGAACTTTCAAACTAAATTTTTTGCACTGTAAAAGCAATGAATTTATTCAATTCAGTTAGTTGAAAGTCTTTTAACTTTTAACTTTTAACTTTCAACTTTTAACTATTAACTATTTAAGCAATTCCTCCACATAACTATACGGATCCTGCTTTTTTAACAGCATCTCTTCAAGCTTGCCGGCAAGATCATCCAGCTTTTCCTTATCCCAGAATTTCACTTCAAGCTTATTATTCACCAGTCCTATGACTTTCTTATTAAGATGTTCCTTACGCCTTACATTCAGATGACCGCCTTCAGTCAAATGCTGCTTATGTTTCATTATCTCATCAAATAAAGCATCAGTACCTGTATTGCTGCTTGCCACTGTTTTTAAAACGTCAATGATCCAGCCGTCTTTGGTAGGCGGCTTCAGATGAATGATGTTTTTTATTGTCGCGACAATTCCGTCAGCGCCTTCCCTGTCTGACTTGTTAAGCACAAATATATCCGCGATCTCCATCAGTCCGGCTTTCATTGCCTGCACTGAATCTCCGGATTCAGGAACAAGAACGACAATCGTGGTATCCGCGGTCTGAGCAATATCAAGTTCGGACTGCCCGACTCCAACAGTTTCTATTATGATAAAATCTTTTCCCGAAGCATCAAGCACATCACATGCCTCTACAATATTTTTACTCAATCCGCCCAGACTTCCCCTTGTCGCCATTGACCTTATGAAAACATTTTCAAGCAATCCGACTTCCTGCATTCTTATCCTGTCACCAAGCAGCGCTCCTCCTGTAAAAGGACTTGTAGGATCAACAGCGATAACTCCAACTTTAAAGCCTTTCGCATACATTAATTTCACAAGACAGTTGGTAAGTGTTGATTTGCCCGCACCCGGAGGACCTGTTATTCCTATCCTGTGCGCACGACCTGTATGCTTATACAATAATTTCAGCAGCTCTTCATTTCCGCTGTATTCATTTTCGACAACAGACAGCGCCTTCGCTACAGCGCGCTTATCCGAATCCAGTATCTTCGTTATGTCTTCTTCGCTGAACAAAGTTATTGTTTAATTCTTAATTCTTAATTCTTAATTCTTAATTCTTAATTCTTAATTCCTAATTCTTAATTTACGATTTAAGGCTTTGTTCCCATTTCCACGACGACAACATCATATTCCCAAGATCTCTTTCCGCGTTCCAGCCCAGAACTTCATTCGCTTTCTTTGTATCAGAGTAGATGCTCACAACATCACCTTCTCTGCGGGGTCCTATTTTATAATTCAGTTTAACATTGGAAACTTCTTCAAAGGTTTTTATTACTTCCATCACCGAATTTCCGCGACCCGTGCCGAGATTGAAAATTTCAATTTTATCTTTATCATCTTTCTTCTCACCATTATTCATAAGTCTCTGCAGAGCGTACACATGTGCCTTTGCGAGATCAACGACGTGTATGTAATCGCGTATGTTAGTGCCGTCAGGAGTATCGTAATCATTTCCGTTCACAGTGAGAGATTCACGGATGCCGATAGCAGTCTGAGTAATGTAAGGCACGAGGTTGTTTGGAATTCCTATCGGAAGCTCGCCTATTAGTGCCGAGTCGTGCGCCCCCGTCGGATTAAAATATCTTAATATGATCGAATGAAGATCACTTACTTTTGAAAGATCAAAAAGCATCTGCTCGCCTATCTGTTTAGTGAAACCGTAAGGAGACTCCGCTTTTTTAATAGGTGAATCTTCGGAGACAGGTAGTTTATCAGCTTCACCGTAAACCGTGCATGAAGATGAATAAACTATCTTACCGATCTTCCTTTTTGTCAGCTCATAAAGCAGATTGATCATCCCCGCAACATTATTATTATAATACAAAAGCGGATTCTGTACCGACTCACCTACTGCCTTGAACGCCGCAAAATGTATGACAGCTTCAATGTCAGTATTATTGTCAAAAAATTTAGCGAGATTAGGCGCATCACAAAGATCCTGCTTTACAAAGCCGGGCTTTTTTCCTGAGATCTGCTCAATGCGGTTTACTACTTCGAAATTTGAATTAGACAGATTATCCAGAATGATCACCTCATAACCTGCCGCCTGAAGCTCTACAACTGTATGTGATCCGATATATCCCGATCCGCCCGTAACTAAAACTTTCAATTTATTAATTGGTTAATTGGTTAATTTTCTAATGTGTTGAATTGAGTAACTAAAAATTTATTTTTTTATACAGCTTGAGTATCAATTGAAAATTGAACATTAATAATTGATAATTGATAATTGATAATTAATAATTGACAATTGCCTTCCCAATGTCTTTCCTATAATGCATTCCCTCAAAGCTTATCTTTTTAACGCCCTCATAAGAAACCCTTACAGCATCTTCTGCTGATATATCCGAGACACCTACTACCGACAGAACTCTTCCGCCGTTCGACAAAACCTCTTCATTATTGTCATCATACCTTGTACCGGAATGCGCGACAAATGTTGTCTTCGCGGCTTCATCAAGTCCGGTAATTAACTTACCCGCAACATATTCATCCGGATAGCCACCTGAGGACATCACAACGCAGCAGGAATATTTATTGTTTAAGATCAGCTTATAATTCTTTATTGAATTGTCAGACGAAGCAATCAGAAGCTGAAGAAAGTCAGACTCTATCAAAGGAAGGACCGCCTGCGTTTCGGGATCTCCGAATCTGCAGTTGAATTCTATCACATAAGGCATCTCATCGACTATCATTAACCCACAGTAAAGACATCCTTTGAATTCTCTTCCTTCATCCTTCATCACCTTTAGAACCGGTTCGATCACCTGCTTACGGATCTTTTCGTTAAGCTCATTCGTCATAAACTTTTTAACAGGCGCGACAGCACCCATTCCACCGGTATTCTTTCCTTTATCACCGTCAAATATTTTTTTATGATCCTGTGAAAAAGGAAGCATAACATATTCACTTCCGTCTGTGATGACAAACACTGAAACTTCCTCGCCTTTGAGAAAATCCTCTATTACAAAATTAGTCCCTGCATCTCCGAAGAGGTCTTCACCGCAGAATTCCTTTATTGTCTTTTCAGCTTCATTAAAATTGGCAGCTATGATCACGCCTTTACCTGCAGCCAATCCGTCTGCTTTTATTACAAGCGGAAATCTGCACCCCTTCAAGAAGCTTAATGCTCCTATGAGATCCTCTTTTGAAAAAATTTTAAATTTTGCAGTGGGAATATTATTTTGCTGCATCAGGTTCTTTGAGAAGACCTTGCTTGATTCTATCTCAGCAGCTTCCTTACGGGGACCGAAGATATTTAATCCATTATCTTCAAACTTGTTTACGATACCGGCAGCAAGGGGAACTTCCGGTCCTACTATTGTAAAATCAATTTCATTACTTACTGCAAACTTTAAAAGCAAGTCAACGTCAGTCTGCTTAATGTCAACGGGTTCGGCAAACTTATTTATACCGGGATTTCCGGGGGCGCAGTACATTTTACTGCTCTGCTTTTTGAATGATTCCGATTCAAAGATCTTTTCTGCAATGGCATTCTCTCTTCCTCCGGAACCGATCAGTAGTATCTTCACGCCGAAATTTTCTTATTCAATATCAACAAGTAAATTAAATTCCTTTGAAAGTTCATACGTCAGATTCTTTCTGTCATAAAGCTCGACAACCTCTTCATTCGCCGGCGGCAGTGTATTGTTCTTATACATTTTATAATATTCATAAAACGCGTTCATCAGCTCTTCGGAATCCTCTTCTACAAACTTCACTGCGTTATATTTTTCAAGCATCTTCTTGGTAACACCTTCAGGTATGCAGGCGATAATGTTTTTCCTGCTGCCGATGTATTCGCCTATCTTGCCCGGCATTGCGGCGTCATCATTCTCGCCTCTGCTTATCATAAAGAAAAGAACGTCCGATGCAAGCAGGTACTTTACGCATTCAATGTGATCGACATATCCGAGTAAATTTATCGAGCCATCAAGATCGTAGCTTTTTATTAATGCAAGATTATCCTTTGAAACTATGCCCGTAAAACAAAATTCAACTTCATGATTTAACTCCGGATACTTTGTAAAAAATTTATGTATGCCTTCAATATAAAACTTCGGGTTCCTGGTATAAAAGCTTCCCGAATATGTTATCCTCATTTTATTTGTTAACGGAAGCGTCTCCTTCTTCGCCTTGATGAAATCCTCATCATCAAAGCCGTGGGGAATTATCTTTACTTCGTTATAATCTATGTTACCGTATCTTGAAATGATAAGCTCTTTGACTCTTCTGTTGGTGGTAATGATCTTATTGGCGTCTTTAAGTACACTCTTCTCCATCCGCATGTTAGTCATCTTATGGAACGGTGTCGGATAAAAGTTCAGTACCGGACTGTCTACCCACGCATCGCGGTAATCTATGACCAGCGGGACTTTATACTTCTTTTTAATTTCCTGTCCGATTAGAAAATCAGTATAAGGAGGCGCGGTGGCGAATATCACATTGAAGCCGTCGTATTTTTTCCAGAGTTCATCGGCTTTCTTCAATGCTTTCTTTTTCCAGAATTTTTTATTATCGGGCATCAGGAAGAATTGTCCTGTCCTGCTTTTAAGCTTTCTTAATTTTTCATTGGGGGTTTTAATGATGATCTTGCTCACATCAGTTATGTCTTCACCTGTTCGCTCAATACTTATACCGCTTTCGATCGCTTCCTTAAGCAGACTTTCATCCACCGCGTAATATTTCTTAGGACTGTCCGTTAGCACTACCGGCTCCCATCCGAATTCTTTGAGATACTTTGCAAACTTTAAAGTCCGTTGCACGCCGCCCATTCCCATCGGAGGGAAGTAATATGATATTATAAGTACTTTATTCAATAATTGTAAAAAATTCTATAATTTGTTTTTTTTATTTAATACTAAACACTCTAAACACTCTAAACACTCTAAACACTCTACACACTCTACACTCTAAACACTCTAAACACTCTAAACACTCTAAACACTCTAAACACTCTAAACACTCTAAACACTCTAAACACTCTAAACACTCTAAACACTCTAAACACTCTAAACACTCTAAACACTCTAAA
>Ga0163153_10005508_pt1 | contig 14917 bp, 12 predicted proteins | sample OliLakLV19MP6IB1_FD_148629 | JGI IMG/M metagenome (GOLD analysis project Ga0163153, IMG submission 148629) | Freshwater microbial mat bacterial communities from Lake Vanda, McMurdo Dry Valleys, Antarctica - Oligotrophic Lake LV.19.MP6.IB-1 | ecosystem: Environmental > Aquatic > Freshwater >... | reverse complement strand
GGCTCAAATCCGCGTCGCCGAAGTTGGTGCCGCCGCTGGACCGGCTGGCCATTGGAGGGGTCATGATCTGAGGAAACGGGGCCGCGCGCCCCGGAAAATCAGCGCTCTACTTCGGAATTCGGGCTGAAGGAATACAAGGTTAACCAAGACTGGTTGAAGAAGAACGAAGGAGTTAAATACGAGGGGTTCGACCAACCACCCAGAAAGCCTATTCCGCAATACCCTTAGGATTTCATTTCCCCTGACTTTCGAAGTCATGCCAGCCCCAAGCACGTCCACGAACGTGGCGGAGACAGGTCGGTTTCCAAGTCATCGCATCAACGAGTAGTGGGCGGCAGGATTTCCACAATCTCTGCGAGCGGCTCGCCGGAGGGGTTCAGCAGCGTGTTGCGCCGCCCGTAAAGCAGGTGCGCTCCGTTGAGGGCGAAGAAGCCGTTGATGGTCTGGTCTGATGCCACGCGAAGGAAAGCCTTCGGTCGGCTCTGATATTCGATGGCGAAGTTCTTCAGGATGCTGCCGAGCGGGAATTGTTCGCGAAGAATTTCCTCCCGCGCCTGTTCCGGGAATCGGTCGAGATGGATTTTAATCGCGCCGAACTCGACCGGCTTCTCCGAGCCGTCGAGGACGAGCACGACTTCTCGAAAGTATTCGTCGCCACGCTGCTGGCGGCTGACGAGGCGCAGATGGATGCCCGCCTTGTGGAAGTTCTCCAGCGTCGAGGTCATGTCGCGCTCGTGGACGAGGAGGGTCTTGTAAGGCTCCGGCATCGCCTCGCCGTCAATTTGATCTAGCGGCGGAAGATTCAACCCGCTGCGCGCATAGAATTCGTCCAGCGGATACGCGATGGATTGCGGCGTGTTCCCGACGGACGTTGGTGCGGCGGTGTTCATGCTCAGGCGTAACGATTGCCCTGATGCTCCGGCAGGAAAAACTCGTGGAGCAGCTTGTCGATCTGCATCAGGCCTTCGCGGTTGATGCGGATGAGGTCGCCGTCCAGTTCGAGAAAGCCCCAGTCCTTCAGCCGTTGAATCGGCGCGGCGAAATGCGTCAGCGGGTCCGCGCCGAACTTCGCCTGAATCTTCGCGCGGCTGACCTTGCCGAGCTTGAGCTGGAGGATGAACTCGCGGATGAGGCGTTCGTGCGCGCTGGGCGTAAGCGCGCGGAACGTCGGGAACTCGCCGTGATTCACGCGCTCGACGTAGGGATCGAACTCGTGATGGTTCTGGTAGTGGACACCGTTCAGGTGTCCGAAGCTCGCGACGCCGACGGCGAGAATGTCCGCGCCGGTGAACAGCCCTTCGCGATAGATGAACTTCACCTTGGCCGGATCTTTCACGACCGTGGTGGCGCTGGTCACGGTGTAGCCGATCTTCTCAAACTCCGCGTAGGCGTAGTTGACCCAGCGGCGTTTCGTTTCCCAATCGGCGACGGGCGCGACGAGCTTGCCCTCGGCCTTCATCTGCTGATAGATGCCGGTGTTGTACGGCACTTCCATCTGGTAAATGGTCAGCGAATCGGGCTGGAGCGCAATGGCCTTGGCGACGGTTTCCTTCCACAGCTCTTCCGTCTCCTCGACCATGCCGGCGATCAGATCGATGTTGATCTGCGGGAAGCCAATCTCGCGGGCGAAGGCGTAGGCGCGGGCGACTTCCTTCGAGCGATGCGCGCGTCCGTTTACCTCCAGGATGTGATCGTCGAAATGCTCGATGCCGAGGCTGAGTCGCGTGACGCCGAGGTCGCGAATGGCCTGAAGCTTGTGGTCGGTGAGCGTGCCGGGTTCCGCTTCGAAGGTGACTTCCTCCACCTCATCCCACGGAAGCAATCGCTTCATGCCGTCGGTGAGGAACTTCAACTGGTCGGGCGAAAGATAGCTGGGCGTGCCGCCGCCGAAGTAGATGAAGCGCGGCTTGCGCCCGGCGATGAGCGGCTTGTTCGCGTAGGCGTCGAGGTCTTTCAGGAGCGCGTCGAGGTAGCTGCGAATCTGCGAGGAGTCCTTGTCGGTATAAACCTTGAAGTAGCAGAAGTGACAGCGCTTCCGGCAAAAGGGAATGTGCGCGTAGAGCCCGAGGTCTACGCCGGGCGCGGGCGATTGTTCGAGCGCGGCCTGCAGTTCGCCGACGCGATCCTGTTTCCAGTAGGCGAACGGCGGATAGTTCGCGACGAAGTAATTCCCGGCGGTGGTTTCCTTTTGGAGCGGCGGGGCGGTGGGAGTTGGCAGAGTGACGATAATGCTCATGGCATTTCCTGGAATTGAAGATTCGCGTCTGGTCTTGCGTTCATCGTGGCTTTTCTGTCGTCAGGCAGCGACAGACCCGGATGCAAATCCTCCAACAACCACAGCCACAGTCGGCACGTTGGGAGCGAATCCGGATCGGGGCGGTTGAGCAGCGTGACAACTTGGCGGGCGAACTCGCGCTCGCGGCAGCACTGGTAGAGCCGCCGCCAGTCGCCGGTGCCGCCGCGTAGGATGATATTGAGCCAATGCAGCGGCGACTCGCCTTCGGTGCTGCGGTCGAAGTTCATGATTCGGGGCCTTCCTTCAGGGGGTCACCCTCAAGCTCTAGTCGAAGCAGCCGGCGTGTGATCCGGCGCACACCATCGCGAACCGACGTCCAGTCGGTGAACGGCGGTCGCAGGCCCTTGTAACGATCCAGCGGCACCAGATTGAGATCGCCCGGTTCGGCCTCCGCAGCCTCGGCCAATGCGCTGACGGGCGATAACACTCCGGACGCCGGATAAAGCCCGTTCAGTGTTCGCAAGGCTAGGAGGGAAGCATCGTCGCCGAGTTGTCTCACCAAGGCCGCCACGTCTATAAAATCACGGGTCGATCGCCGTTCGGCCAGCAGGAAGGCTTTCACGCGCAACATTTCTTCAAGCGTCGGAATGATCAGCCCCTCGACCTTGGTGGTTTCCAGCGGCTGAGTCCGGCGCAATTGCCGCAGTCCCAGTTCCACGCCGTGGCGTTCGCCCAGGATTAGCACGGGCGGGTTTTTTCGATTGGTTCTCCAATCGGCCCAGCCTTCCAGTCGCGCGAGGTGTCCCTCGAAATTTTCCCGCAGCCGCGGTGTCACACAGTCTACGTCCAGTGAGTAACGATGCCGGCAATGCAACGCTGCGGCGGTGCCGCCGACAGCGATTAGCGGTTCGTCAGGGAAGCGTTCCTGAAACGCCACGCCTTCACACACCACTTGCTCGAAAGTCGGGTCGCTCATTTCTCCGCCTTCGCTTTTGGCCCAAAACAATACACGCTCCCATCCTCGCTCCCGACGATCACCCTGCCATCGACCACCGCAGGCGAACTGCCGACGGGTTGACCGATCTCGTAGCTCCACAGCTCCGTGCCGTCCTTGAGCGAGACGAGGTAGAGCCGTCCGTCATCGGAGCCGACCACGACCTTGTCGCCGACCACGACGGGCGAGCTGTCCACTTTGCCGCGCGTGCCGAAGACCCAGACGGATTTGCCGGTCGCCTTCTCCACGCAATGCAGCCGCTTGTCGCGTCCGCCGAAGACCACGTGGTCGCTGGTGACGGCGGGCGAGCTGAAGTAGGGGAAACCGCGATCCTTGTAGTTCCACTGGTTCGTGCCCTTCGCGATGTCGATGCAAAGGAACTCGTTCTCGTAATGGCCGAAGTAAGCCTTGTTGCCCTCCAGCGCGACACTCGCCGCGATGTAGGCCCCGGCTTCGATCTCCTTCACCTTCGTGCCGTCAGCGAGATTCAAGACATGCAGAATCGCGTCGCAGCCACCGAAGACGGTCTGCCCGTTCGCGACGGCGGGCGAGCCGTTGATGTAGTTGCCCGTCTCGTAAACCCAGTTGCTTTTGCCCGTCGCGGCGTCGAGGCAATACATCCGATTGTCGTAGCTGCCGAAGACGATCCATGTCGCATCGCCCTTCGGTGCCTTGAGCCAGTTCGGTGAGCTGAGAATTTTGTCGCCGGTCTGATACTTCCACGCGAGTTTGCCGGAGTCCGCTTCCAGCGCGTAGAACCACGCGTCCACGCCTCCGACGAAGAGCTTCCCATCCAGCACGAGCGGCGACGACTCGACTTCGCCTTCTGTCTTGAACGACCAGAGCTTCTTGCCAGTAGCCAGGTCGACAGCGTGAACGTGCTGATCGCCGGAGCCGATGAAGACTTTTCCGCCCACGACCGCAGCGGAGGATTTTACCGGCCCACCGGTCTTATAAGACCAGAGAAGTGAAAGCTCCTTGTCCAGGCTTCCCGCTGCGATACCGAGCAGCTGGGGTCCGCCGCGAAACATGGGCCACGAGGCCTCAGGCTTCGCCGCATCAAGCGGAAGGAGGGAGGCAAAGAAAATGACGCTGAGGCATCGGACCAGAGTGACCTGGCGAACTGCGAACCGCACCGTCATGGCCATGATGTTGGGGCGCATTGCACGGCGAAACTAGCCGTGCTATGGCGCAGTGGCAAACAAATAATACCTACACGTATCATTCGCGAGTTCACCTGCGATGCCACCGTTGGCGCCTGAATCTTCCGTTACGGAAGCAGGTGTGCGTCGAAGAACTTCAGCACCTCGACGTTTGCATTGAAGGGTAGCTGGTCGTCGGAGTTGGGCCACTGATGGCCGCCGTCGCTGAGGACGACGAAAATCACTTCGTCCCTCCGATTCAGGAGGTTGCTTCGCCAGATCTCGACGGACATCGTTCCGGAGTCCACGCGCACAAATCCCGCCGAGGCGACGGGATCAGGCGAGAGCGTGTGCGGATAGGCGGCGCGCACCCAGGCCGGCAATCGCTGGTCGATGACGTTGGTTCCGGACACCGCAAGGTAGGGGAATCGGAGCGCGTTGTTCGCGGACCAGCCGTTGAGCAGGAGGTTCGTCGGCCAGTTGTGGTCGGGCCGGATGTCCTCGTAGGCGACGCGCGATCGGCCGTTGCCAGTGGCGGTCCAGGAAGTGTTCGTGCTGAAGAGCGCCGGAGGCGGCTCGATGATGCCGAGGAGATTGTTCGTCACCGGTCCGCCGAAGCCGTTGGCCTCGGTCCAGCGCGAGACGTTGTGACGGGAGCCGCGGATGATGCCGCGTCCCTCATGCACCCAGGGCAGGCTGGTGACCATGTTCATAATCATCACCGGCCGCGGCTGCCACGGCAGTGGAATGGTGGCGGGCACGCTGGTGCCGGATTCCGGATCAAGGCGGTTGTAGGGCTCCTTGTATCCGGCGAGCGGAGCGGTGCCGCTTTCGATAATCGCGAAGGCGGCGAAGGGATGGTTCGTGCGGCTCGCCGCGTAGTGGACCATGGATCCGCCGTTGGAGAATCCGGCGAGATAAATGCGGCCGTTGCTCACGTTGAGTCCGGAGGCTTTGAACTCATCGACCAATGCGAGCAGGAACGCGGCGTCGTCGATGTAGGGCTGGGTGAGGTTCGGGTTCTCGGAGGAGAACCACTTGTACGACTTGATGCCGGCGGTGGCTTCGACGAAAGCGATGATCCAGCCGTTCGTGTCCGCGAGGCGCTGTAGCTCCGGCTGATTGGAGGCGAACTCCTCGATGGATTGGCCGTGGCCTGGCAGCAGGAGCACGAGCGGCCAGTTGGTGGACGCGTTCCAGCCGGCGGGAACTTTCAGAAAATACCGTCGCCCAATGCCGCCGTGGACGAAGCTCATGTCCGTGTAGAAGCCGGGCGTGGTGGGAATCGCAGACGTAACGAGCGGCTGACGCACGAGGCGGAAGAAGCGTTCGCCATCGTCGAGCAGGTAGGGCGGAATCTCCAGCGACATGATCGCGTTCACCTCTGATGCCGGCAGGTCGAGCCGTGCCCACTCCACGAGGTCGCGGCTGTGTTCGATCTGCGACGAGTAGGCGGCGTTGCCGGGCCAGCTCACCTGCTGGCGTCCTGCGGCGTTCGTGCTCAGCGTCAGCAGAACTTGCGATGGCGTTGCCGCGATATTCGTCAACATGTAGCTCCACACGGGCAGCCACGCATTCTGGCCGTTCGGCAGCCGGGGCACGGCTTCGTCCGTGATGACGGAATTGTGATACTTGAGTGAGCCGTTGTTGTTCGTGGCGCCGGGCCGGACGTTCGAGGTCAACTGGTGCGTGCCGGCATAGGGCGGCGCATTGGATTCGACGAACGTGATCGGACCAAAGGGCGCGAGGCCGATGTCTGCCCAGATCGGCTCCTGTTGCCAGAAGCCATTGGTCTCCAGGCCATCCCTGTGGTGGGTAAACCCGTAGATGCGTTCCGCAGGCGTGACGCCGGGATTCGCGAACCACGCAGGCTGGTGATTGGTCGGATAAAGGATCCAGTCTATTGCGGAGAACAACACCGCGCGATCCACGCCACGGGACTTCGCGAGGAAGAGTGCGCAACTGCCGCCCTGCGAATGGCCGGACACCGCGATCTGACTCCAGCGCACGCCGCCGGTCGCGTCGAGGAACTGGCCCCAGTTCTCGGAAGCCGGCGCGAGTGCGGCCAGTCCGACGAGCAGCTTCTGCACGCGGTTCTCGATCGAATCCGCGTGGCGGACCTGCTTCGCCACTCCCACCGTGACGTCGGAATAGAACTGGCCGGTCACCGTTTCATCCGTCACGTCCTCGTAGCAATTCAGGTTCGTGTTCACCGTGCAAAGCGACGCCATGCTGGGCTCGTTCTGATACTTCAATCCGATGGCGTGGTAGCCCAGGGCCGCCGCCGTGTGCAGCCAGTCCTGCGCACCGTCCGGATTGGAAGATGTGCCTGGAAGGTGGAGCAGCAGTTTGCCCAACGCCGGAACATTCGTGGCGAGCACGACGAGATGCGGTTGGTTGAAATTGGTGGTCGTGATTTCAGGATCGGTGGAACTGGGAACGACCAAGCGCGTGACAAACGGCGAGCCCGGTGGCGGTGGGCCGGCGGTGATGACGACGGGATAATCCTCCACTTCACCGTCCAGGGCCGGACCGGTGGAGGCGAGCCCTCCCGCACTGCTGACCCGGAATCGAGCGAAGGTGGCGCCGATTGGTGCCAGCGCGGGGATGGAAATCTCAAGCTGATTCGTGCCAGCGACGAGAGGGTGCGAGTTGGCCACATGATCCAGAGCATCCGGGAACGTGCCTTCCCAGCGGCTGTTCTGCGCCCAGTCCACCCACGCATCGAGCCGACAGGCTTGATTGACCACGATGCTCAGCATCACGATTGAATTTTGCGGCCACAACGCCGGACCGCTGACGCCGTCATCGGCTTCGGTGGCAGAAAGCGCGGTGGGAGAGTGAACGCCATTCGTCTCGACGTTGCGTGTCGCGCCAAGCCTTAGTGGCGAGTCCGAGGCGTGATGTGCGCCGCCTTCGATGAACGTGACAGGGTAGCCTGCCGGCGCGTCGCCGAAGTCGGCATGCGTGGCGACCAGCACGCGCGCGGCGTTCGGCAGGCGCGGCACCGTGATGGGCACCAGCTTCACCACGCCTTGCGGGCCGACTTCATCAAAGCCCGATTGGGTGACCAGGCCCGAGGCGCGATCGGCGTTCATCCAGAGAACTGGCGTGCCGGGCGGCGGAGTGAAATTTTGCGGACGGCGAATGGCGAGGCGGGCCGAGAGCGAGCTGGACGGCGCCTTGTCCAACAACGCCACATTGCGCCCGCCGGCGTCGGTGTCATTCACCAGCGTGACGGAATAAGCCCATTGCTGCGCATCGTCGCGCGGGGCTTCCGGGCCTAGGCCGGTAAACCAGTCGAAGTATCCGCCCCACGTGCCGCGCCGGTCGCCGGTGACGACCGGCAGCCCGCGATTGCACGGATCATTCACGCCGGTGTAGGGCGCGCCTTCGCGTTCGGTGAGCTGTTGAAAGGGAACGCCACCGTAGTCGACAGTTCCAGGATCGCCATGCTGGGCCGTGCTGACCTGGAGCTGGTAAAACGCCGGGTAGGAACGGTCATTGCGGAAACGGAAATGTCCCTCGACGTCGTCGCGCCGCGTCTGCGTGCCGAGCGTGGGAATCCAGAAATCATTCGTGGTGTAGTTCGGGCAGGCCCCGGGCGCATTGCCGGCTTCCGCGAGCGCCCATCTCTCCTGTTCGTGCTGTCGTTGGTCCCACCAGAATTGTAATCCCTGCGCGCCGGAGGCGAGATCGGCGGCGTAGATCTCCTGCAACGTGTCGGGCACGAAATCCGCCTCGTAATCGATGGACCACCATTCGTCGCGTTTGCCGGAGAAGATTTTCGTCGGCAGCGGCTGGGCGTCCGGGGCGAGACTTTCCGTAAGCGACATGGTGTCGCGGAAGCGCAGCGGATTGCCGGCGGCGTTCGTGAGCCCGGCGATGCGGAGATTTTGCGAATCGGTGCCGTAGACCGGTTCGCGGTCGGGCCAGAGATGCCCCCAGTGCAGCGGCGGAACATGCATCGTGAGGTGCGAGAAGCGGTTCGGCGAGGTGTGCGCCCATAGCATCGCACCCACGGAACCGAGGCTCACGCCGCGAACTGCGACGCGGGCGGAATCGACGTTCAGTCCGGAGCGATTCAGCACCCAGGTGAGCAGCCAGTTCAAGCGTGTGAGCGTGTAAGGCTGGATGTATTCGCCGTTGGGCGGCAGCGGTGGCGTGTTCTCGAACGGATTCCAGGTGGGCACCCAGCCGATCCAGCGACTCGTGATGGCTTCCGGGCAGGGTCTTTTGTTTTAACGGTGTAACATGCAGGCTGCCAGAGAGTCAGCGCAAAAGGAACATTTCGTGAGTATAAACTCCCGCTCAGGGTCTTATGGATTCAAAACGAAAGACCCTGGGCTTCCGGGCGGCCTCGAACGATTTGCGGAATGCGGTCCTCCAAGCCGATCGAGTAGCCGTTGGTCGCGTGGCCGCCCACCTTGTTCCACAGTGTTTCGCCAGGCATCCAGTGGGTCGCCGTGCCGTTCCCGCCATGCAACGAGATCGCGAGCGGCTGCAATCCATTCGTGGGCGTCGGATTGGGCGCCACCAGCATGAAGTGATGCGGCACACAGCGGCGCGCGAAGTTTCCCATCACGGGGAAGTCAATGCGCCCGGCATCGGGATTGTCATCGCCATCCGCCCAGAAGGTGTAGAAAGCCACGCCGTGATTGGCGCTGTTGACGAGTCCAGCCTGTTGCAGGTGTGGCTTCGGACGATTCGCGTCAAGGATGCTGGCAATCGAGATCGGAACCAGAGCGCTCTGGCTGGCAGCGGGGACGTTGATTTGACCGCGTGGGACGATTGCGTAGTAACCGGTTGGAATTACGGTGCGAATCGTTTCCACGCAGAGGCCCTGATTGTCCGCGAGCTTGGTGGTGCCGGAGCCGGCGGCGTTCGGGATGGTGAAGGTCCGGTTCGCCGTGTTGGTCCCAAAGGCATCTCCCAATTGCCTGGCCAGGCGCGGACCGGAGTAATCATCCGGGAACAGTCGTGCGACTAGAGTACCGTTGGCAACGGTCACCATCGGCACCGCCGACCAATACACCTCATACACCTGGGCCGCCGTGGCCGGATTGTATTCCCACGTGATCCAGCGCTGGTTGAATCGTTCGTGAACCTGCACGTTGCTCGCCTGGGACGGCCGGGTGAGTTCAATACGGTAATCCTCAACTTCGCCTTATCCGCCGAAGCCACCCGGTCCGACGAGCGGAATGTCGCTCAGCCGGACCCGCGCAAAGCTGACGCCTGGTGCTGCCGTGAGCGGCGTGAAGAAGCCGAAATCGTTGATGCCATCTACAGCCGGCGCGTTGGTAAGAATTCGCTCTCCTGCGTCGGTGAAGTCGCCGTCGCTGTTGAAATCCATCCAAGCGTTCACGAACGCATTTCCGGGCAGAGGATGATGCACCGCCACCTGCAACTGCGACCACGCCCCAATCTGCATGCCGACAATGCGGTCGACGGCGGACGAGAAAATGACCACGCCATCTTCGTCATCGGTGCCGTTATTGTTGTCGCCGGTGGCGGCTCCGTTCGGTTGACCATCGGCCTCCATATCGACGCTCGCGCCGAGCCGAAGAAACGCCGAAACAACGTGATGAGGACCGTTGTTCACGAACAGCGTTCCGTAGCTCAGCCGAGCGTCGCCGTAGTCGTATTGGGCGTGCGCGGAGGGCAAGACTGCCAGCATGATGGAGAGAACGACCATCGCCGGCGGGAGCGGTCGCGTGAGGGATACGAGGGAATTCATGGTGGTGATTTATTGGTGAACTACGGTTTGCACAGGCGGCATATGAAAGCGTGTGGTTGAGGCGAGGCAATTGGTGACCTCCCGGACAAAACGTGGGGCAGGTCGTTCGTAGTCATCGGCGAAGATGACGCTGACATTGGGCTTGGTGGCGGCGTGCGTGCCTGGCAGCCAGAGCAAGAGGAGAGCTGCGAGCAGAGTAACGCGGGTGAACATAAATTTTATGGCGCTCGGATGAAAAGTTGGGTTGGTGAAAGCTTCGCTGGTGATTGGTTGAGTCGGTTGCCTATGTGGATGCGGAAGGTCAGCTCAATCACGAGGAGAGGCTGAAATATAGAGGTGGCTTGCGACCAAATCTGCCCCAAGTTTAGTCATACGCTAGATTTCGGTTTCGTCGGATGAAGCTTGAGGCGCTTATTTGGCATGAATCGCGTCCTCATTGCTTGGTGTCCGCCGGGTTCCATCCTTGGAATCTGAGCGAGATTGGCAAAATGTCGGCTGATTTGCAGCAACTATTTTCGCCGGTAGCGGTCAGGGGGCTTCGCCGGAGACAACGGCAGATTCAATGATGTGTGATCGCGGATTGCTAGGCCGGGCTTGGGCGGTTGAGCCGACCAATCCGGGCGATGGGAGCATGAAAGCGTTCCCAGTTTTCCGCTACAGCTGGCCGGCGATTCATTCCCTCGGTCGTCCGGATGCAGCCTCTGAATCGGCGAGAACGGCCTGCCGCTAAATCGGGTTCACTTGGACGCCTTGGCGGACCAGCCACTTCACGGCAGACTGAATGACCTTGGCCTCACCCCTCAATTCGATCGCCATCAGGCCGAGCTGCGGAGTGACCGTCGCGCTGCGGATGTCGAAGACGAGGTCGAACTTCCTGCTCATCTCGCAAACCAGTGGTCGCTGGACGCTCTTCGCGTCGAAGGTCAGCCAGTAGCGTTTGATTTCTTTAGCCATACGTGGCGGACAGGTAAGCACGACCTGATTGCCCTGGTCGAGGGTGAGTTCAAGAACCGGTGGCACAAGGTGACGTGAAACGTCTTGGAATGCGCTGATGCGTTGGCGCTTTCATGCTGGATCAACTTCAGGCCAGGAATTGCATGATTGGAAAAGCATTGCGAGACGATCTGGCCGCGAATAACAATCATCCTCCTGTTTTCATGAAAAACGACGTCTCAAGCAACAATGGATTGGCGCTCGTCCGTCCTGCGGTGGTGCCGGTGCTCGATCCCGATTTCCGTCCCGCCGTGCTCGCCAACCGCGCGTTCCGTCTGGCCGCCGCCCGCAAGCCGGTGGCCGTGAGCCTCGCGCTGGAGCGGACGGATGGCGGCGTGTCCCGCTTCGACACCGTCGTGGCGGATGCGAGCCTCGCGGAATCGGCGGGGAACTTCATGGTCGTCGAGCGGCTGGTGAAGTTTCTGTTGTGGTCGCGCGGTGGATGGAAAGTTCACTTCAGCGGCCCCGCTGAACTCGGACGCCAGCTTCAGGCGCATTATCGTGGGACGGCGACGGGGAAGTTCGATGCCGAGTTGATGGGGGAAAAGATTTACGAGAAGCCGTTTGAAGTCGCGCTGATGTCGCCCGACCAGATGCCGGCGGCGAAGGAGATGACGGCGCCGCTCGGCCGGCATTTGGATGGATGCCGGATCGGTTTCGATCTGGGCGCGAGCGACCGGAAGGTGGCGGCGGTGATCGAAGGTCAGACGGTGTTCAGCGACGAGACAGTGTGGGACCCGCGTTCGCATTCCGATCCGCAATGGCACTTCGATCAGATCATGGATTCGCTCCAGCGCGCCGCGTCGCATCTGCCGCGCGTGGACGCCATCGGCGGGAGTTCGGCGGGCGTGTATGTGAACAGCCTTGTGCAGGTCGCGTCGCTGTTTCGCGGCGTGCCGGAGGAGCTGTTCAAGCAGCGGGTGAAGCCGATCTTCTTCGAGCTGAAGAAGGCCTGGAACGACATTCCGTTCGACGTGGTGAACGACGGCGAAGTGACGGCGCTCGCGGGATCGATGTCGCTCAATGTCAATGCGGTGCTCGGCATCGCGCTGGGGTCCAGCCAGGCCGTGGGCTATGTCACGCCGGAGGGGAACATCACGTCGTGGGTGAATGAACTGGCGTTCGCGCCGGTGGACTATCATCCGAGCGCGCCGGTCGATGAGTGGTCGGGCGACCGTGGGTGCGGCGTGCAGTATTTCTCGCAGCAATGCGTCGGCAGGCTGATCCCGAAGGCTGGCATCGAGATGGACGCGAAGCTGCCGTTGCCGGAGAAGCTGGTGGAAGTGCAGAAGCTGATGGCGAAGGGCGACGCGTGCGCGCTGAAGATTTATCAGACGATTGGGACGTATCTCGGCTACGCGGTGGCGCACTATGCGGAGTTCTATGACATCCGGCATCTGCTGATCCTTGGCCGCGTGACGTCGGGCCAGGGCGGCGAAGTGATTTTGCAGGGAGCGAACGAGGTGTTGAAGCGGGAGTTCCCTGAGCTGGCCTCGAAGATCGCGTTGCAGATGCCGGATGAGAAATCCAAGCGGCATGGGCAGGCGATGGCGGCGGCGAGTTTGCCGGTCTTGAAGGGCTGACGCATGAATCCGTATCAAACCTTTGTCGCCGATCTCGCACGCGTTGTTCAGCAGGCGAAGAGTTTTCCGCTGGGCGGTTTCCCGATACCCGCCCGCCCGAAGCGCGCTGTGGACGCTCCGCGCGCGCTGATTTTTTCGCCGCACCCCGATGACGAGGTGATCATTGGCGGTCTGCCGCTGCGATTGATGCGGGAGCTGGGCTGGAACGTGATCAATGTCGCGGTGACACAAGGGAGCAACAAGTCGCGGCAGGCGGAGCGATGGAAGGAGCTGCAGGCTTGCTGCGATTACGTGGGCTTCGGATTGATGGCGACGCGCGATGGCGGGCTGGAAGGCATCAATCCCAAGACGCGCACGGAGAAGCCGGCGGAGTGGGCGAAGTCTGTGGACTGCATTGCGTCGATTCTCAAAGCGCAGAAGCCGGCGGCGATTTTCTTCCCGCATGACGATGATTGGAACGTGACGCACATCGGCACGCATCATCTGGTCGTGGATGCGTTGAAGACGCTGGGCAACGGGTTCTCGTGCTACGCGGTGGAGACGGAGTTCTGGGGCGCGATGGACACGCCGAACCTGATGGTGGAATCGAGCCAGCCGGACATTGTGGATCTGATCACTGCGCTGACATTTCATGTCGGAGAAGTGAAACGGAATCCGTATCACTTGAGCATGGCGGCGTGGCTGATGGACAACGTGCGGCGCGGGGGAGAGATGGTGGGAGGGCAGGGCGGTGCAGCACCCGGGTTTACTTTTGGAACGCTCTATCGGTTGCGCCGATGCAGTGCCAGTGGTTTCTCACCGGTCTTGGAGCGCGGCACGTTCGTCTCAGAAAAGGACGATCTGCGCCAGTGGCTCTGCGTGTGAAGGAGATTAGATCGCTACGCCTTGTGCGCAGCGAGGGTCGGCAGCGAAAGGACGAAGCGGGTTCCCTGATGCACTTTGCTCGTCACCGCGATGCTCCCACGATGCTCATCTATGATGCGCCGCGTAATCGGCAGTCCTAGGCCAGTGCCGTTCGGCTTGGTGGTGAAGAAGGGTTCAAAGAGACGGCCGATCAGGTCGGTAGGAATCCCCATGCCGTTGTCTTGAACGACGACTTGGAGCATGGGTGAGGGGCTGTCGGATGAACTGTCGGCGGGAACAAGTTCGGTGCTCACATGCAGGACGCCGTCCGCGCCCATCGCCTCGAGCGCGTTAAAGAAAAGGTTGAGGAACGCCTGTTCAAGCTGATAGGCGTCGCCGCGCACAGTGTCGGGCGAGGCTTGTAAGGAGCGGAGCAGCTTGATCTTTCGGCCTTCGAGATGGTGTTGAACGAGGTTGAGTGACTGTTCGAGAACTTGATGGAGGTGGACGGTGCCGAGCGTGGGCCGGGCGGGACCGCCGAAGCGCAGCATCTGGCTCACAATCGAGTCGATGCGCTTCATCTCACGCTTCACGATGTCCGCCAAGTCGGCGTCTTGATTCTTGTTAATCAGAAGTTCAACGAAGGTTTTGATGGCGACGAGAGCGTTCTTCACTTCATGGGCCATGCTGGCGGAGAGCGTGCCAATGCTCGCCAGCCGGTCCATCTGTCGGAGGTTGTGCTCCATTTGACGCGCGGGTGTGATGTCGTTGAGGGTTGCGATGACGCCTGTGATGCTGGTCCCGACCGGCTGCATGAGAGTGAAAGAAACCCTGATCAATCGCGGTTCGCAAGACGGGCTGGTTATTTTGATTTGCAGATTCACGGGCGCTGCACCCTTTCGCAATGCGTCGGTGAAGAGCTGGATCAATGGCGCAGGCAGGGAATCAAATGAAGCTGATACAGGATTCTTGTTCTCCAAAAACAGCAGGGTGCGGGCTTCGTCCGAAAAGGCGGTGATCTGCAAACTTGAATTGACGGCGATGATCCCCGAATGGAGACAACGATCCAACAGCTCTGGGAGACTTTTCAAACGATCTCCTGTTGAGCCTTCCATTGCTTTTTTCGCTGTGGACGTAACCATAAGTGCAGCTTTTTCCATGCGGGATTCGCCTGAGTGTCAGCAGTTCCTCATCCCGGAACCAATCCATGAACCACCGCCGTTTACTGAGAGCGACTATGTTTGATTACGGGGTAGGTTGAAAGAATTATTGAGCTGGATTCTGGTTGGAGCACGGCTACCGACAAAGTCGGTGTCGTGCCGATTTCGACTGTGAGTGAGCCTCCACCGGGGGTTGCCGAACGTTTGACGTGAGCGGAACTCGGGGGGT
>Ga0163153_10005507_pt1 | contig 14918 bp, 6 predicted proteins | sample OliLakLV19MP6IB1_FD_148629 | JGI IMG/M metagenome (GOLD analysis project Ga0163153, IMG submission 148629) | Freshwater microbial mat bacterial communities from Lake Vanda, McMurdo Dry Valleys, Antarctica - Oligotrophic Lake LV.19.MP6.IB-1 | ecosystem: Environmental > Aquatic > Freshwater > Lake... | reverse complement strand
CTGCGATCAAGGCAGCAGCGCGATGTCGCGCACTTCCGGATCGGTGCCCGTCGGCTGCCACTTGTCCGTCGCCAGCTTCCGGAACGGGTTGCTCCCCCACAGCCCGAACACGCGCTCGCCCGATGCCGGCACGCGCATCCGGAAGTGCCCGTCGGCTCCGACGCGTGCTTCATGGCTCAACCACGTCGCGTAGCCGTCGCCTGCGAGCTTGACGCTGAGGTAGGCCAACGCACCGATCGCTGCGGCGGACTCCTTCTCCAAGCGACCGTCCAGCATGACGGTCTCACGGCCCTCGAAGGTGCCGCCGACGAAGCGCGGCCGTCGCAGCACGAGGTGCGTAGGTGGGTCGGCCGGCGGCAGCTCGAGATCGAACGTCACCTTGCAGGGAAGCCGATCGGATCCGCCGGTCTGGTCCACGACGCGCACACTCCAACTGGCATCGGCGAGCCCGCGCACCTCGAATCGACCCTCCGCGTCCACGTGGACGATGGATGATGGGGTGCCCTTGCTCTCGAAGATCAGGACGAGGTTCTTCAGGGGCGTCTCCGTCACCTCTTCGCGGATTTCGCCGCGATAGCCGCGATCACCCGTGCGCAGCCGCACTTCGGCTCCGTCGGGCGCGCCTTCCGGCATCGTGACCCAGTGCTGCGCACCGTTGGGCGCGACGAGCACGAAGGTGCGTTCCTCGGAGAAGTCGATCGGCACGCGGCCATCCGCCCGGATGTCACCACCGCCCCCGCCGCTCCAGGCGTCGCGCCGCGAGGTCCAGCCGTCGACCGTGCCGTCCTCGACGACCAGCCGCGCGAACTTGGGCTTCGCGCCGGGCGTAGTGAACTCGACCTGAGTCGTCGCTCCCGGCAGCATCTCAGTGGTCCGCTCGTCGTCGGCTCGATAGCCCGAACCCGAAGGTGCGTAGCAGACGCCGACTTCGAGCGGGCCCGCGGGAAGGCCTTCGAACCGGGCGATTCCACGACCGTCCGTCGTGCCGCGCGAGACGATCGCTTGTGCGTCGCGGATCCTCACGTCGTGCGACACCGCCGGCTTGCCGTCGATGTCGACCATGTGCACGAGGAGCGTGGCTGAAGCATCGAGGTCGACGTCGATCGAGGATGCGCCCGGCACATGCAGCGCGCGGACCACGCGCGTCCCCTTGTGCTCGACGACGATCACGAACCGTCCGTCCGGCAGCGACAGCTCGAACTTGCCCTCCGCATCCGTGACGACGCCCACGTGCGGGATCGCGTCATCCCCCTGGTCTTGCAGTCCGTACAGGGCCTCGCTCGCAAGGACTCGCGCCCCGGCCACGCCGACCGGACCTCGGCGCACCTGTCCTGCGATCGGTGGCGTCACCGCGCGCACGAGATCGATCTCGACGATTCCGGGGGCCAGGAGATCGGGGATTCTCGTCGATTCCCGCGCATAGCCTGGCACCCAGACGCTGCACACCGACTCGGAATGGTAGAGGGCGGCGTCGCGGTTGAACGGAGGCTTCGCGAACTCCGGTGTCAGCTGCAGCCGGCCCTCCTTCAGGTGGAACCAGCCGTGCTTGGCGGATGCGAGCGTGGACGTCATGCGCACGCTGACGAATGCGTCCTCGATCGGCGCCTGCGTCGCAGCATCCCGCACGAGCAGCGAGAGCTGGGAAGCCAGCACGATCTCCACGGCGCCCTTCTCGTCGAGGAGGTCGATCCAGATGCCCGGCTTCCGGGCCGAAGGATCTTCGGGCCGCGAGTACCGTACGACGTACCAGCGCGGGTCCAGAGAGTTCACGAAGCCCAGGTGCGCGTCGGTCGCGACGTCGAAACGGCCATCGCCGTCTGTCCGGATCGTGATGCGGCGATCCTGCTCGTCCCGTGCCGGAGTACTCGACGATCGCAGGCCCTTCGGCGCGTGGGCGTAGAAGGACAGCGCGATGGAATCGCGGACTGGCGCGCCGCTGTTGTCGACGATCGCGCCGCGCATGCGTCCCGCCTTCGACACGTAGATCGTGTGGTCGGATTTCGGATCGACCCCGTAGCCGCGGTCGCGCGTCACCAGAGTCCGCTGCGCGTAACCGACGGCATCGCAAGTGAGCAGGCCGTCCGTGCTCTCGGCCGACAGCACGAAGCGGCCTTCGACGTTGCTCACGGCCGTCGCGATCGGCGGCGCGCCGTTCTCCGGCGCGGCGCGCACGGGGATGTCCTCGAGGTCCGCCAGCATCGCCGGCGTCAGCTCGCGCTCGAACCATGGCCAGGGTAGCGCGGACTTCAGACGCCAGTCATTGTCGTCGACGCGATCCCAGTAGCGCGCGCGCAGCGCCGAGAAACGCATCCCGATCGGCGCGTACAGCGCGATCTTCGCGCCGGCGACCGGCTGATCGGTCTCGGCGTCGAGCACGAGGCCGCGCAACGTCTCGCGCTGTTCGGTCACGGCCGCCGGATCCGCTCCGGGAGCGCCCGCGCGACGTTCGTCGATCGCGGCGGATCCCGGCGTCGCGATCGGGACTTCCACCGCAGGCTCGGACAATTTCAGCGGCTTATTCGCGACAACTCGAGGCGCGTCCGGCGTCGCCGGATCGCGCCGCATCACGAGGAGCGCCGCGATGCCGGCAAGGAGGATGACCACGGCGACGACGAGCTTCTTCACGACGAGTCCTCCCCCCACGAGTCCAGCCCCCACCATCGCTCCGGGTGCGAGCCCGGTCGCGTGCGCCAACACGTGCGCCCGCACTGCCTCGAGCCCGCGCGACGGCACGGCCAGGACGAAGAGCGCGCCGGCCATCCCGGCCGGCAAGGACTTGCGCAACATCTCGCGCGCGCGGTGAAGCTGCACGCGCACAGCCCCGGGGCTGCGGTCGAGCACGTGCGCGATGTCCGCCGCTCCGAGCCCGTGGCGCAGATGCAGCAGGATCGCCGCGCGGTAAGGCTCCTCGAGAGCGTCGACGGCGCGCGCGAGCTCGCCCGACAGCTCCTGCCGCGCCGCTGCGTCGAACGGCGTCTGCGCATCCACGATCTCGTGGAGGTCGCGCGACGCGAACCGGCGCGCCTCGCGGCGCAGCTCCTGCGCGTGCCGCACGAGGATCCCCGCGAGCCAGCGCTCGATCGGCCGCTCGGCGTCGTACTGTTCCGCGCGCTCGAGCGCGGTCAGGAACGTCTCCTGGACGAGGTCCTCGGCCGCGCTCGCGTCGCCGACCAGGTGCACTCCGAAGCGCAACAGCGCCGGCGACTGTGCGTCGAAGACCCGAGCGAGCGCCGCCACGTCGCCGCGGCTCCGCCACCGTTCGAAATCTCGGGCTGCTCCGTTCAAGCGCGCGTATCGCGTTTCGGAGGTCCGACGTTACGCGAATTCCGCAAAGTTGTGCCGGTGCGCCGGACCCGGCCTGTCGGGCGGGTCCGGCCGTCGATAACCTGAGCGGCCCATGCGGCTGCGCGGCGTCCTGCTCTTGCCCTCCATCGCGGTCGGCCTCCTCCTGGCCCCCCTCGCGCCCGCTCGACCGGCGCCGCAGTCGGAGACGCGGATGGAGTTCCGTGCGGGCGACGTGATCGCGCTCGTCGGCAACGCGCTGGCCGAGCGCATGCAGCACGACGGGCAGCTCGAGGCGCGCTTGCAGCTGCGCCTGCCCGAGCTCGGCCTCTCGCTGCGCAACCTGGGTTTCTCGGGCGACGAGGTGGCGATCCGCCAGCGCACGTCGGGCTTCGGCGAGCCGGACGAGCACCTGGCGCGCGTCGGGGCCACAGTGGTCTTCGCGTTCTTCGGTTACGTCGAGTCATTCGGCGGAACCGAGGAGCTGCAGCAGTTCCGCACGGACCTGGAGCGCTGGGTCGACCACACGGTCGCGACGCGCCGGCTCGTGCTCTTCTCGCCCCTGCCGTACGAGGACCTGGGTGATCCGCTCCTGCCGGAGGCGGTCGGGGAGAACGGGCGCATCGCGCCGTACGCCGCCGCGATGGCCGACGTTGCGCGCGCGAAAGGCGTGGCGCTCGTGGACTTGATCGCTCCGATGCAGGCGGCCTACGCGCGCTCGGCGGGGCCGTTGACCATCGACGGCATCCATCTGAATGCGCGCGGACAGCGCGAGCTCGCGGCTGCGATCGAAAGCGCTCTGGTGGGCGACGAGCGCGCGTCGGCACAGGACTCCGCGCGCGAGCATTCGATCCTCGCGCTCGTGCGCGAGAAGGACGAGCTGTGGTTCCAGCACTACCAGGTCACCGACGGCTACAACGTCTACGGCGAGCGCTCGAGGCTGGCCTACGTCGACGGCGTCACGAACCGCGATGTCCTGCAGCGCGAGCTCGAATGGATCGACGCGCGCTGCGCGAACCTGGACCGGCGCATCTGGGAGGTCGCGCGCGGTGAGCAGCCCGCGAGCATCGCGGACGTGCCCGTTCCGCCGCTGATTTCCGTGGTGACCAATCGGCCGGGCGATGGTCCGGGCGGCGCGCACGTCTTCCTCACCGGCCTCGAGGCGATCGGGCGCATGAGCCCGGCCACCGGCCTCGACGTCGGGCTGTTCGCCGACGAAGCGCGCTTTCCCGAGCTGGCGAAGCCGGTGCAGATGTCGTTCGACACCCGCGGACGCCTGTGGGTCGCGGCCTGGCCTTCGTACCCGCACGCGCGGCCCGATCAGCCGGCGCACGACAAGCTGCTCGTGCTCGAGGACACGGACGGCGACGGGCGCGCCGACACGTGCAAGGCCTTCGCGTCCGACCTGCAGAACCCGACGGGCTTCGAGTTCTGGAACGGCGGCGTGATCGTCGCGAACGCGCCCGACCTCTTGTTCCTGCGCGACACGGACGGCGACGGTGTCGCGGACCAGCGCGAGCGCATCCTGCACGGGTTGTCGTCGGCGGACACGCACCACTCGGCAAACAGCTTCGTGCTCGGGCCCGACGGCGCGCTCTACTTCCAGGAAGGCATCTTCCACCGTTCGCAGGTCGAGACGATCCACGGCACCATCCGCCAAAAGGATGGCTGCGTGTGGCGCTACGAGCCGCGCACGCGGCGCGTCGAGCGTTACGCGCCGTACGGGTTCCTGAACCCGCACGGTCACGTTTTCGATCGCTGGGGGCAGGACTTCATCACCGACGGGACCGGCAACGAGAACTTCTTCGCGCTGCCGATCACGGGTCATCTGCCCGCTCCGGTGCAGCACGCGCCGACGCAGACGTTCTTCAAGCAGAGCAGCCGGCCGGCGGGCGGCACCGAGATCCTGTCGAGCGCGCATTTTCCGCCCGAATTCCAGGGCGATTACCTGATCGCGAACGTGATCGGGTTCCAGGGCATCTTCCGGTACGGCATCCACGACGACGGCTCGGGCTTCGGCGCGGTCGAGCGCGACCCGCTCGTGCACAGCTCGAACGCCAACTTCCGCCCGGTCGACATGGAGGTCGGGCCGGACGGCGCGCTGTACTTCCTGGACTGGCAGAACCCGCTGATCGGGCACATGCAGCACCACCTGCGCGATCCGAGCCGCGACCAGAAGCACGGGCGCGTGTACCGCGTGACGTGCCGCGGACGCCCGCTCTCGAAGCCCGCGGCGATCGCGGGGCGGCCGATCGCGGAGCTGATGGAGCTCCTCAAGTCGAGCGAGGACCGCGTACGCTACCGCGTGCGCATCGAGCTGTCATCTCGCCCTTCGAACGATGTCGTAGAGGCCGCGCGCGCGTGGGCGAACGCGCTCGACGACTCGGATCCCGGGCACGAGCACGACCTGCTCGAGGCGCTGTGGGTGCAGCAACAGCACGCGATTGTCGATCGCGCGCTGCTGGAGCGCGTGATGCGCTCGCCCGAGCCGCGCGCGCGGGCGGCGGCGACACGCGTCGCCCGCCACTTGCGGCGCGAGCTGGGCGGTCCCCTGCCGTTCCTGCGCGCGCGCATCGAGGACGATCACCCGCGCGTGCGCCTCGAGGCGCTCGTCGCGCTCAGCTTCGTGCCGCGCGCCGAGTCGGCCGAGATCGCATTGCGAGTGCTGCGCAAGCCGATGGATCGCTTCCTGGACTACGCGCTGACCGAGACGATGGCCGCGCTCGAGCCGGAGTGGCGCGCCGCGGTCGCGTCGGGCGAGCCGTTCGCCGTGCAGGATCCGCTCGGGCTCGCGTGGGTGCTTTCGCGGACCGACACGGACGTGCTGATGCGACTGCCGCCCAGCGAGGCGCTCTACGAGCAGTTGATCGAGCGCTACGGGCTCGAGACGGCCGACTACGTGCGCGCCGCGCGCGGCCTCGCGGCGATGCACGCGACGGATGCGGCCAGCGTGCTCGTCGCCGCGATCGAGCGCGCCGACGCGCAGGACGGTGGCCACACCGACCACCTGCTGAGCGGGCTCTTCCAGGCGCTGGCCGAGATCGCGGCAGCCGACGGGCATTCGCCGATGCGCACGCTCGATCCGGGAGCGCCGTCGCTCGCGCCGTCCTACGCGCGGCTGGCGAAGGACGGTCATCGCGCGTCGACGCGCCGCCTCGCCACGGCGGGCCGGATCGACCTGGGCGGCTCGGTCGACTCGGCCTGGGACGAGGCGGAACGCTCGCCCGCGGCGTTGTGCGAGCTGCTCGAGGCGCTGCCGCACGTGCGTACGCCGGGCGCGGCGCAGGAGCTCTTTCCGCGCGTCGTCGCGCGGCTCGAACGCACGCCGGCCAAGTCGACAGCGGACGGCGCCGTGCGAGGCCGCTATGTGCGCGTCGAGCTGCCCGGCGCGCAGCGCACGCTGACCCTGGCCGAGGTCGAGGTCCTGTCGGCGGGCACGAACATCGCGCGCGCGGGCAGCGCGACGCAGTCGACGACGAACTGGGGCGGCTTGCCCGAGCGCGCGATCGACGGCAACACGAGCGGAGCGTGGCCCGACGGCGGGCAGACGCACACGATCGAGAACCATCCCGACCCGTGGTGGGAACTCGACCTCGGAACGCCGCGGGCGATCGATCGCATCGTGCTGTGGAACCGCACCGACGAGGAGTTCGAGCGCCGTCTCGACGGCGCGGTCGTGGTGGTACTCGACGGCGATCGGCGCTCGGTGTTCCAGGCGCAGGCCGCGCAGGCTGGGGCGTCGTTGTCGTTCGAGCTGACGAGCGCGGATGTGCGCGTCCGCCGCGCTGCAGCACGCGCGACGAGCGCGCTGGCCACGTCGCCCGAACGCGCGTCCGCGGCCGTAGAGGCTCTCGCCGCGCAGTGCAGCGATCCGGACGTGCGCGCGTCGGTCGTCGCCGCGCTCCGTTCCATCCCTGCGGCGCGCTGGCCGGGCGGATCGGAGCGCGAGGTCGCGCAGTCCCTCCTGACGCTCTTCCGTTCGCAGCCCGCCGGCGACGTCGAGCGCGACGTGCTGGCCTTCGCGGACGAGCTCGCGGATCCAGAGCGCGGCCTCGACGCGACGCTCGCGCGCGAGCTGCGCCTCGCGCGCCGCCGTGCCGGCCCGCAGGTCGCGGTGATCCGGCCCGTGCCCGACAGCCTGCTGTACGACCGCACGCAGGTGACGGTCGTCGCCGGACGTCCCGTCGAGCTCGTCTTCCAGAACGTCGACATCATGCCGCACAACCTGGTCGTCACGGCGCGCGGCGCGCTGGCGCGCGTTGGGATGGCGGCCGAGCGCATGTCGGCTTCGCCTGACGCGTGGTCGAAGGCGTTCGTGCCGGACTCTACGGACGTACTGCACGCGACGCGGCTCCTGCAGCCGGGCGAATCGCAGACGCTCGCGTTCACGGCGCCGGAGGAACCGGGCGACTACCCCTACGTGTGCACGTTTCCCGGCCACTGGATGCGCATGAACGGCATCCTGCGCGTCGTCGCCAGCGACGCCGAGATCGACGAGGCGCCCGTGCCGACGGCAGCTGTCGCCGGCGCACCTTCGCGCCCCTTCGTGCGCAACTGGACGGTCGCGGACGTCGCGCCCGATCTCTCCAAGTTGGCACAGCGCTCGCCCGCCGCGGGTCGCCGCGTCTTCGAGACCGCGTCGTGTCTGCGCTGCCATGCCATCGGCACCGAGGGCGGCACGACGGGCCCCGAGCTGCGCGCGGTCGCGCAGCGCTATCGTCCGGACGAGCTGCTGCTGCACGTGCTCGAGCCCTCGCGCGCGATCGCGACCGAGTTCGTCGCGCAGGTCTTCTCCACGACCGACGGCCGGATCGTGGCGGGACGCGTGCTGTCGCAAGACGAACGCAGCGTGCGCGTGCAGGTCGACCCCTACGGCGGCCCGCCCGAGGATCTGCTGGTCGAGGACATCGAGGAACGCGCCACCTCCGCGGTCTCGATCATGCCGAGCGGCCTGCTCTCGACGTTCCAGCGCGATGAGATCGGCGACCTGATCGCCTACCTCGCCTCGCTCAAGCCGTAGAGCGGCTTCAGCGCGGCTGCCGCGGTTTCTCGGCGTCCATCGCGGCTTTTTTCACGGACCAGGCCAGATCGGCGGGACGCACGCCGCGCGTGTAGGTGCCGAACCCGAACGTCGTGGGCTCGAACTCCCCCACCGTGTCGGCGCGCGAGGCCGGACCGATCTTTTCCTCCAGCCCCATGCCCCAGTAGGTTGCGTTCACGAGCAGCCGGCGCAAGTCGTGCGAGCGCAAGTCGATCGAGGCACCGATCGTCGTGCCGATCACGCGCTGCTTCTTGCCGTCCTCGAGCGCGCGCTCGCGCACCCACGTGATCGGCATGCGCGGCGTATTGCGCGCGTCCTCGACGGGCTTCGACGTCCGCTCCATGCCGGACAGGATCGAGCCTTCGAGCAGCACGACGGCGTCCTTGGGCAGCTCGCGGATGCCGTACACGTCCGTCGTCCCCCACACGTCGCTCACGCCGCGCAGGATCGGGTGCTCGCGCGCGGCATCGGGGATCACGCCGAGCGTGCTCTCGGAACCGTGCTTGCCGTGGTGGCTGACCCACGTCTCGCCCAGGACCTGCTTCCCGAATCCACCGGGCCAGTCGGCGCTGTCCCACGACCAGCGCGCGTAGGGGCTCTTCGAATCCTTCTCGTAGGCGAACGCGTGCGTCGCGGTGCGGATGCCGAGCACGGGCTTGCCGGCTTCGACGTACGCGACGATGTGGCGCATGTCGTCGTCGGGCAGCTGGCGGAAGCGCGTGAACAGCACGAGCATGTCGGCCGAATCGAGCGCCTCGAGCCCCGGAATGTGATCGCGCCGGTCGGGATCGATCAGGCCAGTCTCGGGATCCTGGGAGAAGAGCACCGTGCAGCGGAACCCGTGGTGCTGGGCCAGGATCCGCCCGAGCTGCGGCAGCGCTTCCTCGGAGCGGTACTCCTCGTCGCCCGCGACGAGCACGACGTGCTTGCCGCGGCCTGGGCCCTGCACGCCTTCATAGACGACCCAGCGCGCGTCCTTCGCCGCGGCCGGCGCTTGAGAGGCCGGCGCGGCGTCCGGGCGCGGCTCCTGCAGCGCCGGCGCAACGGCCAGAAGGCACGAAACGAGCGCGATCCAAGTGCTCTGCATGCGGGTCCTCGTCGAGTAACCTACCGCGCCCGCCGATCGGGCGGAAGCGCGCTCGCTTGGGCGGGCGCGCGAGGATCGCAGCGCGTCAGCGCGAAAGGAAGCCCCCCGTGATCGTGCGCCGAACGTCCCGCGAAGAGATCCTGGCGAAGCTGCGGCTCAAGGTGGAGCGCAAGATCCCGATCTTCGTCGCCAGCGCGGGCAGCGGCCTCGTCGCGCGGCTGCTCGAGAAGTCCGGCGTCGACTGCGTGAACACGTTCTCGGGCGCGCGGCTGCGCGCGAACGGCATGGGCACGATGGCCATGATGTGGCCGATCCTCGACTCGAACGCGCAGACGCTGCAGTACACCGAGCAGGACATCCTGCCCGCGCTGAAGGGCGACGCGTTCGTGTGCGCCTGCATCAACGCCAACGACCCGCTGCGCGACATGCGCGCGGTGCTCGACCGGCTGCTCTCGATGGGCGTGTGCTCGGTGTCGAACATCGGCCCGTCGCTCAGCTACGTCGACAAGGACAGCGAGATCTACCGGGTGCTCGTCAAGAGCGGCATCACGTTCGAGAACGAGGTCGAGATGCTGGCGCTGGCCAAGGAGATGGGCCACGTCACCGTCGGCCTCGCGTTCGACATGGAGGACAGCCTGAAGCTCGCGAAGGGCGCGCGCCCCGACGTGTTCTGCTTCCACGCCGGCACGACGAAGGGCGGGCTGACGGGATACGACTCGGGCGAGACGATCGAGGGCACCGCGCGCCGCACGGAGGAGGTCTACCAGGCCGTGCGCAAGATCCACCCCGACGTGATCCTCGTGGGCCACGGCGCCGCGATGGAGACGCCGCAGGACGCGCAGTACATGTTGAGCCACACGTCGGGCCACGGGTTCTGGACCGGGTCGTCGACGGAGCGCATCCCGATCGAGCGCGCCGTGTCGGAGACGGCGCGCGAGTTCGCCGCGCTGCGCTTCAGCGAGAAGCAGCCGGCGAAGAGGTGACGCGCATGTCGAAGACCGTCGCCGTCCTGGCCACGCTGGACACGAAGGGCAACGAGGCGGATTTCGTGCGCCAAAGCCTCGCGCAGCTTGGCAGCGACGCGCTGCTCGTCGACATGGGCGTCGTCGGCGCGCCGGGGACGAAGCCGGACGTGACGCGCGAGGAGGTCGCACAGGCCGGAGGCAAGCCGCTGGCGGATGTCTTGCCACCGGCGACGCGCGCCGACGCGTCGCCGGTGATGGTCGCGGGCGCCACGCGCATCCTGCTGGAGAGGTTGAAGCAAGGCCGCGTGCACGCCGTGCTCGGCCTGGGTGGCACGCAAGGCACGTCGAACTGCACGCACGTGATGCAGGCGCTGCCCTACGGCTTCCCCAAGGTCATGGTCTCGACCGTCGCATCGGGCGACACGTCCGCCTTCGTCGGCATCAAGGACGTGACGATGATGTTCTCCGTCAGCGACCTCTTGGGCCTCAACCCGGTGACGCGCCGGATCCTGGCCAACGCGGCCGGAGCGGCGCACGGGATGGCGCTGGCCGGCGGCACGATCGAGGTGCCGCACGGCGAACGGCCCACGATCGGCATGTCGAACCTGGGCGTGCTGACCGACGGCGCGATGATCGCGCTCGAGCTGTTCCGCAAAGCCGGCTACGAGGTCATCGTCTTCCACGCCGTCGGCTCCGGCGGCCGCGCGATGGAGCAGATGATGCGCGAAGGCCTGATCGGCGCCGTCTTCGATTACGCCATGGGCGAGATCGCCGACGAGGTCTTCCACGGCCTGCGCGCCGGTGGACCGGATCGGATGACGGTCGCGGGCGATCTGGGGCTTCCGCAAGTGATCGTGCCCGGCGGCGCCGAGCACATCGGCCTGCTCGTCGAGGCCAACACGGTGCCCGAGCGCTGGCGCGAGCACGCCTACGTCTTCCACAACCCGATCATCTTCGCGCCGCGGCTCTCGGGGGACGAGCTCGTCCAGGTCGCGCGCGAGGCGACGAAACGGCTGTCGCACACGCGCGGCAACGCGGTATTGATGATCCCCTTGCGCGGCGTCAGCCGTTACTCCGTGCCCGGCGGCCCGCTGCGCGACGCCGAGGGCGACCGCGCGTTCTTCGCGGCGCTGAAGGCCGGCGCGCCGAAGTCGGTCGAAGTCGTCGAGGTCGACGCGGGCGCGGAGGATCCGGCCTTCGTGAAGGCCGCGGTCGATCGCTTGATCGCTCTCATCGAGCCCACGGCCGCACGCGGCCCGCACTGATGCCATCGGCTGTGCGGCGTCAGGGCACCGCGCTTCGTGAGCCGCGGCGAGTTGTGTGACGGGAAAGCCGCGGAAGGTTCCGGACTCTGGCGTCCGCGCATACCCCCGCTGCAACCGCTGCCTCCGCCCGCGAGCGGACGACGGGGAAAGGTGTCTGACACCCTTGTTTCCTGGGCTCGTCGCGTGCAGGGACGAGGAGTCTGACATTGTTGTTTTCAGGGGATTGCAGGAAAGCGGCCGGTCGGGGCCTCCTCCGGGTGTGCTGAACGGGGCCTCGCGCCCCCCAGCACACCGGAGACCCCATGACTGCTCAACCCATCCTCTCGCTCTCACTCCTCCTGGCCCTCGCGGCGCCGGCCCTCCAGGCCCAAGGCGCGTCGGTCAAGGTTCCCCGTACCCTCGTGCCGCAGGCCGACGTGAAGACCCCGGCGGTCTTCGAGCCGACCACGGTCGGGCCGGAGCGGCCCGAATCGACCGCGCCCTTCGAGGCGCGCCGGCCCAAGAGCCCGGACGCCCCGGCCCTGCCGACCGACTTCATCGACTTCTCGCGCGTGCGCTACGACGAACCGGGCGACGGTGCCACGTGGGTGCGCGGACGCACGTACAAGGCCAGCTTCGACGCCGAGGGCGTCACCTACGTGCCGTTCCTGGGCTCGCAGGCGCCGCGCAACTTCCCGGTCCGCGTCGAGCTGACCTCCGCGACCGTCGGCGGCGCGCCGCTCGCGCTCGAAACGCGCGGCGTCGAGCGCGCGGGTGACGACATCGCGATCGATCGCGGCGCCTTGCGCGAGGTGTGGCACCTCACGCCCGACTCGGCCGAGCAGACCTTCATCCTCGCGACGCGTCCGGCACAGGCCGGCGACTTCGAGCTGCGGATGGAGCTCGAAACCGAGCTCGAGCCGCGCGCTTCGTCCGCGGGCATCGAGCTGGAAGGCGAGCACGGCGGCGTGCGCATCGGGCGCGCCACCGCGATCGACGCCGGCGGTCGCCGCCTCGACCTGACGACGCGCCTCGAGGGCCGCGCGCTCTCGATCGAAGTCCCGGCCGAGTTCGCCGCGACGGCGGCCTACCCGCTGGTGGTCGATCCGGTCTACTCGACGAACGCGCTCGAGAACCTGACGAACGAGTGCTCGCTGCCGGACATCTCGAACTCCGGGACCGCCGGCTACTGGGGCGCGGTGTACCAGTACTCCTACAGCGCGACCGATGCGGACGTGTTCACGGTGGACGTGTACTACGGGTTCCCGGTCCCCGGCTCGGGCGATTGGGTCGACTACACGGCGAGTTCTTGGCTCGGGCCGCGGATCGCCTACAACGCGCTGCACGACACGTACCTGACGACCGCATCGGTCCGTCCGACGCCGGGCGCGCTGAGCGAGATCTGGTGTCGCGCCCGGTACGCCGGGACGACGACCCAGTTCGCGCAACGCCAGATCCAGAGCTCGATCCTCGGCCAGTGCTTCTACGCCGACGTCGGCGGTGATCCGGCGCTGGTGGGCCCGACCTACTTCCTGGTCGCGTGGACGCGCCACATGACGACCACGGATTGGGACATCCACGCTCGCCTGATCCTGTGGGACGGCACGCCGCATCCTGCCGGCACGATTTTCCTCGAGAACTCGGGTGCGTTCGACTGGTTCCCGAGCGTGTCGAAGACGGACGGGCGCCTGCCGTACGCGACGCAGGAGTGGAACGTCGTGTGGATGCGCAACAACGGCCCCAACGTCGACATCAAGGGCGCACAGGTCCACTGGGACGGCTTCGTCACGACCCCGGCCTTCACGGTCGACTCCACGACGTTCAACGACACGTACCCGTCGGCGTCGAGCCTGCTCGACGGGCAGTCGGGACCACGCCCGTGGATGGCCACCTGGATGCGGCCGTACGCCGACGTGGACGTGTACGCCAAGGTGTTCTCGGGTTCCACGCTCCTGGCGGAGACGAACGTCTCGGTGCTGGAAGGCTCGTTCTACACCGAGAACCAGGCCCTCCCGGACGTCGATACGAACGGACAGCGCTTCGCGATCTCGTACAGCGAGACGTACCAGGGAACCGGTGATTACGACCAATACGTCACGACCGTGCGCTACTCGCTCGGCTCCCTGCTGGTGGACGAAGCACACGTGAACATCGACTACTCCTCCCGCGTCAGCTACGGCGGCTCGATTTCGGGCGGCATCGAGGATGCGACGCCCGGGTTCGCGATGTACGGGCTCGTGTGGCCGTACGAAGGGGCCGCCGGAGTACCCGGCGACGTCCTCGTCGGCGCGTACTACGAGCCGACGACGATCGCGTACTTCTGCTCCGGCGACGGCTCGGCCGGCGCGTGTCCGTGCGGCAACACGGGCGGGGTCGGTCGCGGCTGCGCCAACTCGGCCACGAACGGTGCGGGCATCTTCTCCTCGGGCGTGAACACGGTCAGCGCCGACACGTTCTCGCTGCTGGGCTTCAATCTGCCGACCTCCACGACGGCCCTGCTCTTCCAGGGCACCACTTCGACGGCGAACGGCACTGCCTTCGGCGACGGTCTGCGCTGCATCAGCGGCTCGGTGGTCCGCATCGCCAGCAAGGGCGTGTCGGGCGGCAACGTGGTCTACCCCGAGGCCGGTGAACTGCCGATCTCCGTCAAGGGCCTCGTGCCCGCCGACGGCGGCATCCGCACCTACCAGTGGTGGTACCGGAACAGCGTCAGCTTCTGCACGCCCTCGACGTTCAACCTGTCGAGCGCGGTCCGCGTGCTCTGGCTGCGCTAGACGATCGCGGAGCATGGCTTCCGACACGGCCGACTCGGCGACTGCCGGGTCGGTCGTCGTGTTGGGAGTCGGGCCGTGGTGTTGGGAGCCGGGCCCTGGGGTTGGGAGCCTAGCTCCGTGCACTCCATCCGGATGAGCCTCCCCCCCGGCGCCGGCGGACCGATGTGGGTCTGCCGCAGGTGATCCAGGCCTCGAGGGCCACGATCGTCAGCGGGAGCAACCAACGCCAGGCAACGCCGCGCTCCGGATGGATGGCCGAGTCGGCCCTTGAGGGGGGTCGGGCTTGGACCGCTACGGAGCCAAGGAACGCTGCTGGCCCGCTCGAAGGCGCGCGGCCGGCCGAGCTCGTCGCGTGCAGGGACGAGGAGTCTGACAGCGCTGTTTTCAGGGGATTACGGGAAAGCGGCCGGTCGGGGCCTCCTCCGGGTGTACTGAACGGGGCCTCGCGCCCCCCAGCACACCGGAGACCCCATGACTGCTCAACCCATCCTCTCGCTCTCACTCCTCCTGGCCCTCGCGGCGCCG
>Ga0163153_10005504_pt1 | contig 14921 bp, 14 predicted proteins | sample OliLakLV19MP6IB1_FD_148629 | JGI IMG/M metagenome (GOLD analysis project Ga0163153, IMG submission 148629) | Freshwater microbial mat bacterial communities from Lake Vanda, McMurdo Dry Valleys, Antarctica - Oligotrophic Lake LV.19.MP6.IB-1 | ecosystem: Environmental > Aquatic > Freshwater >... | reverse complement strand
GGTCGAGATGATGGCGATCAAGCTGGAGCAGGGCTTCGACCGGTTCAGTGCCGCCAGCTTCGCGTACACCAGCACCGCATTCCCGATGCTGACCGGCACGCTCGTCACGGTGGCCGGATTTCTGCCGATCGCGATCGCGAAGAGCAGCACCGGCGAATACACGCGCTCGATCTTCCAGGTGTCGGCCATCGCGCTGATCGCGTCGTGGGTCGTCGCGGTCGTGGTGATCCCGTACCTCGGCTACAAGATGTTGCCGGACTTCTCGAAGCCGCGCCCCGCGCCGCTGTGGCAGCGGCTGCTGGCGCGGATGCGCGGCCACCCGGCGCCGGCAATGATCGCCGCCCATCATGGCGACACCGAGGCCGTGTACCGGACGCCGTTCTACAACCGGCTGCGCCGGACCATCGCGTGGTGTGTCGATCATCGCAAGCTCGTGCTCGTGGGCACGCTGGCGATCTTCGTCGGTGCCCTGGCGCTGTTCCGCTTCGTGCCGCAGCAGTTCTTTCCGGCCTCGTCGCGGATGGAATTGTTGGTAGACGTGCGGTTGCCGGAAGGCAGCTCCTTCGCCGCGTCGCTCGACGCCACGAAGAGGCTCGAGGCGATTCTCGAGAAGGATCCCGGCATCGAGAGCTTCGTCTCCTATGTCGGCATCGGCTCGCCGCGGTTCTACCTGCCGCTCGACCAGCAGCTGCAGCAGGCGAGCTTCGCGCAGGTGGTAGTGCTCGCGAAGAGCATCGGGGCGCGCGAACAGGTGCGCACGCGCGTGCTGGATCTCTTCGCCACCGATTTTCCCGAGTTGCGTGGCCGCGTGTCGCGGCTGGAGAACGGGCCGCCAGTGGGCTTCCCGGTGCAGTTCCGCGTCTCCGGCGAGAACGTCGCCACCGTGCGCGCGCTGGCACAGAAGGTGGCCGACGTGCTGCGTCGCGACCCGGGCACGGACCAGGTGCAGTTCGACTGGGACGAGCCCTCCAAGGTGATCCGCGTGGTGATCGACCAGAACAAGGCGCGCGTGCTGGGCATTTCGTCACAGGAACTGGCCACGTTCCTCAACAATTCGTTGTCCGGATACTCGGTGACGTACTACCGCGAGGCCGACAAGCGGATCGAGGTGGTGCTGCGCGGTGCGGCCGAAGAGCGCGCGAAGATGAGTTTCCTGAAGGACCTGGCGATGCCCACGCGCGGCGGGCGCGCGGTACCGATCACGCAAATCGCCGACATCAAGTACGACCTCGAGCCCGGCATCGTGTGGCGGCGCAACCAGTTGCCCACGATCACCGTGCGCTCCGACGTGCGCGGCAGCGAGCAGGGGCCGGACGTGGCGGCGCGCATCGAGCGCAACCTCTCGGCAATACGTGCCGAATTGCCGCTGGGATACCACGTGGAATTAGGGGGCGCGATCGAGGATTCGGCGCGCGGCCAGCGATCGATCGCCGCAGGCATGCCGCTATTGGTGATCGTGGTGCTGTCGCTGCTGATGATCCAGCTGCAGAGTTTCGCCCGTGTGTTCATGGTGGTGCTGACCGCGCCGCTGGGGCTGATCGGTGTGGTGTTGGCACTGTTGGCCTTCGGCAAGCCCTTCGGCTTCGTCGCGATGCTGGGCACGATCGCGCTGGCGGGGATCATCATGCGCAACTCGGTGATCCTGGTCGACCAGATCGACCAGGATATTGCGGCCGGCCAGGCGCAATGGGATGCGGTCGTGGGCGCGACGGTACGGCGCTTCCGGCCGATCGTGCTGACGGCTGCCGCGGCAGTGCTGGCCCTGATTCCACTGGTGCGCAGCGACTTCTTCGGCCCGATGGCGGTGGCGATGATGGGCGGGATCACGTTCGCCACGGTGCTGACGCTGTTGTTCCTGCCGGCGCTCTACGCCCAGTGGTTCGGCGTGCGGATGGAGCCGCAGCCTGACGACGCGCCAGCCGTTCCCGCATGAAGCTGACGCTCGGGCTGCGGGGGCCGGTAGGGTAAACTCCCGGTCGCGCACCTGCTTCTTGTCGGCTGCGGACATCCCTCCAACGGAATCGTTGACCATGGCGCTTGCCACCACCCCGGAAATCGTCGCCGAATTGAAGGCCGGCCGCATGGTCGTGCTGGTCGACGAGGAAGATCGCGAGAACGAAGGTGATGTCGTCGTCGCAGCCGATTTCGTGACCCCGGAGGTGATCAATTTCATGGCCCGCCAGGCGCGCGGCCTCATCTGCCTCACGTTGACCGAAGAGCGCTGCCGCCAGCTGGCGCTGCCGCTGATGGTGTCCACCAATCGCTCGGGCACCGGCACCAATTTCACGATGTCGATCGAAGCGGCGGAAGGCGTCACGACCGGCATTTCGGCCGCGGACCGCGCCCGGACCGTGCAGGCGGCGGTCGCGCCCGACGCCAAGCCCGCCGACATCGTGCAACCCGGCCACATCTTCCCCGTGATGGCGCAGCCCGGGGGCGTGCTGGTGCGCGCCGGCCACACCGAGGCCGGCTGCGACCTTGCCCGCATGGCAGGGCAAACGCCCGCTGCGGTGATCTGCGAGATCATGAACAACGACGGCACGATGGCGCGCATGCCCGACCTGCTGATGTTCGCGCGCGAACATGGCCTCAAGATCGGCGCCATCACCGACCTCATCCATTACCGCAGCCGGACCGAGCGCATCGTGGAGCGCATTGCCGAGCGCCCGATCAACACGCCGCACGGCGCGTTCCGGCTGGTGGTCTATCGCGACAAATTATCCGACGCCACGCACCTGGCGCTGGTGCGCGGGCCCATTGCCCCTGATGTGGAGACGCTCGTGCGCGTGCATGAGCCGTTGTCGGTGATGGACCTGCTCGACGGGGAGTCCGCGTCGCATTCGTGGACGATTCCCGGCGCGCTTGCCGCCATCGCCGAAGCCGGTCGTGGTGTCGTCGTGTTGCTCCATCGGCCCGAAAGCGCGCTCGAGCTGCGGCGCCGCGCGATTGCCGATGTGCCGCCGCCGCCCGCCAAGATGAATCTTCGCAACTACGGCATCGGCGCGCAGATCCTGCGGGATTTGAACGTCGGTCGTATGAGATTGCTCTCGCGGCCACGCAAGATGCCCAGCATGGCGGGCTTCAACCTCGAAGTAACGGGCTACGCCAGCGAGCCGCCGGCGCGCAAGTCGTCCTGATCGAGACCGCCGCCATGCCCGTCAAACGCCTTGAAGGACGCCTGCCCGCCGGACCCCGGCGCGTGGGAATCGTGTTGTCGCGCTTCAACCAGCCCATCGGCGACGGCCTGCTGGAGGGCGCATTGCGCGCGCTGAAGGAGGCCGGCATCGACGATGCGCAGGTCACCGTGGCCAGCGTGCCGGGCGCGCTGGAAACGCCACTGGTGCTGCAACGGATGGCGCAAAGTGGCGACTACGATGCCCTGGTCGCGCTGGGCGCGGTGATCCGCGGCGAGACCTACCACTTCGAGATCGTCGCCAATGAATCGGCGGCAGGGGTCTCGAGCGTCGCGCTGGAATTCGGCATCCCCATCGGCAACGGCATCCTGACCTGCGAGACCGACGCGCAGGCGCGCTCGCGCATGGATCAAAAAGGCTACGAGGCGGCGCAGGCCGCCCTCGAGGTCGCGGCACTGTTTGATGTCCTCGACGAGCAAGACTAGCCAGCGCCGCCGCTCGCGCGAGCTGGTACTGCAGGGCTTGTACCAGCGGCAGCTCTCCGGCAACGCGGCGCGCGACGTGCGCGCTGACCTGACCGCCAGCCCCGGCTATCCGCGTTCCGACCAGCCGTACTTCGACGAGCTGTGGAGCGGGGTGGGCGAGGAATACGACGCCATCCTGGCCGCTCTCGCGCCCCACCTCGATCGCCCGCCCGCGCAACTGTCGCCGGTGGAAAAAGCCATTCTGGTGATCGGTGCCTGGGAGCTGTCGCGCCGCGTGGAGATTCCCTATCGCGTCGTGATCAACGAATCGGTGGAGCTCGCCAAATCCTTCGGCGGCACTGACGGCCATCGCTACGTCAATGGCGTTCTCGATCGCTTCGCCGCGGGCGTGCGTTCCGCCGAAATCGCGGCGGGCAAGCGCGACGCCGCGCCTGGCTGACACGCGTCTCGCGCACATGCAGCGCGCGTTTCGCCTCGTCGTTCCCGCCTTGGCAGCGGGCACTGGTGCGGCCATGGCGACGCGTTGATATGAATGAGTTCGAGCTGATCGGCCGCTATTTCCGCCGGCCGGTGCACGACCCGGCGGTGGTCGTGGGCAGTGGCGACGATGCGGCCGTGGTGCGGACCGCGCCTGGTTGCGAACTCGCGATGTCGGTGGACATGCTGGTGGAAGGCCGGCACTTCCTTCCCGGGGCCGACGCCGAAGCGCTCGGCCACAAGACACTGGCGGTGAATCTCTCCGACCTGGCGGCGATGGGTGCGATGCCGCGCTGGGCATTGCTGGCGGGCGCGCTTCCTACCGTGGATGAGCCATGGCTCGAGGCGTTTTCGCGCGGATTCCTGGCGTTGGCGGCGCGGTTCGATGTGGCGCTGATCGGCGGCGATACCACGCGGGGACCGCGGAACCTTTGCGTGACCATCCTGGGCGAACTTCCCTTCGGCACCGCGCTGACTCGCGGAAGTGCAGTCGTTGGCGACGACGTCTATGTTTCCGGCAGCCTGGGCGACGCTGCGCTGGCGCTGGCAGCATTGCAATCGCGCACGCAGCTCGACGCGCCCGCATTGATGGCAATGCGCGGCCGGCTGGAACGTCCGGAACCGCGCGTGGCGCTGGGACTGGCACTGCGCGGTGTGGCGTCCGCTGCCATCGACCTGTCGGACGGCCTGACCGGGGATCTCCGGCACATCCTCGACGCGTCGCACGTCGGCGCGGAAGTGCAGCTTGCGGCGATTCCCGTGGGCGCGGCGCTGGCGTCGCGGCTCGCAGGCGACGAGCGGATGCTGGCATTGCATTGCGCACTGGCGGGAGGCGACGACTACGAACTGTGTTTTACCGCACCGGTGGCGCAACGCGATGCGATCGCATCGATCGCGCGCTCGACGGCATTGCCATTGACGCGCATCGGCGCGATCTGCACGGGTGCCGGTCTCGTCGTCCGCGACGAGACCGGTGGCGTGTTGCCGGCATTGCCGGGCGCGTGGGATCACTTCGCGTGATTGCAGTGCCGACCATCGGCTTCATGGTGCGACATCCCGCGCATTTCATCGCGCTGGGGTTCGGCGCCGGACTCTCGCCCTGGGCACCCGGCACCTTCGGCACGTTGGTCGCGATCCCGATCGCCCTGGGGCTTCGCTGGTACGCAGGGGATCTCGAATACGCGTTGTTGCTGGTCGTGCTGTTCGGGCTTGGTGTCTGGGCGTCCCAGGTGACGGGGCGCGAGCTTGGCAAGCCCGACCATGGCAGCATCGTGATCGACGAGGTGGTGGCGTTCCTGCTGGTCCTGTTCTTCACTGGCGTCACGCCGGAGCGCATTGCCGTAGCCTTCGCGCTCTTCCGCTTTTTCGATATCGTCAAGCCGCCACCGATCCGGCAGCTCGATGCACGGATGAAGAATGGCCTGGGCGTGATGCTCGACGACCTGTTGGCCGCGGGCTTTACGCTGCTGGTGTTCGCGCTCGGACACCGGTTTCTCGGATGAAGGGCACGATGGCACCGGAACTCGACCTGCGCCGGCTGGAGGAAGTGGGCCTCAATGCGCTGCAGACACAGCGGCAACTGTTCTACGACGGCTGGCTGCTGCGCGTCTCGCCGGGCAAGGCCAAGCGCGCGCGCAGCGTGAATGCGTATTTCAGTTCCACACTACCGCTCGACCGCAAGATCGCGCATTGCGAAGAGGTGTATGCGGCGCGCGGCCTGCCCGTGCTGTTTCGCATCACGCCGTTCGTGCAACCGCCCGATCTCGATGCGGCGCTGGCGGCGCGCGGCTACGAGGCGCGCGAGACGACGCTGGTGCAGGTGATGCGGATGGCGCAGGCGCCGTTAAGCGTCGCGGCCCCCGACATTGACATCGAGGTCCCGACCGCGGATGCCTTCGCCGACGCGGTGGCGGTGCTGCAGCACGCCACGCCCAGGCAGCGCGATGCGTACTACGAGCGCCTCGTCGACACGCCGCTCACGACACGGGCGCTGCTCGCGCGCTGCGACGGGGAGACGGTGGGCGTGGGTACGGTGATGCTGGACGACGGCCTCGCGGGCATCTTCTCGATGGCCACCGCCCCCGAGATGCGCCGCCGCGGCGTCGCCAATGTGTTGCTGGGCCGGCTGCTGGCGTGGGCCTGGGACCACGGCGCCGCGCATGCGTACCTGCAGGTGGAGGGCGGCAACGACGCGGCGCTGTCGGTTTACAAGCGCTTCGGCTTTGCGACGGCGTACACGTACCACTATCGCGCACGGCCAGGAGAATTCAATTGAGTACGGAACCCGAACCGGCACTGGCTGCCGCGCTGGGAGCGGCGCTGCAGACGCGCGGCTGGCGGTGCGCGACGGCGGAGTCGTGCACCGGAGGACTGGTGGCAGGGGCCATCACCGCGATCGCCGGCAGCTCGGGCTGGTTCGAACGCGGGTTCGTCACCTATACCAACGACGCCAAGCACGAGATGCTGGGCGTACCGTGCGACGTGCTGGAGGCCCACGGCGCGGTCTCCGAGCCGGTGGCGCAAGCCATGGCGGCGGGGGCGCTGGCGCAGTCGACGGCCGATCTGGCGGTGGCTATTACCGGCGTGGCGGGCCCTGGCGGCGGGACGGAGGCGAAGCCGGTGGGTATGGTCTGTTTTGCGTGGGCGGTGCGCGGCTCGGCCCCGCAGGCGGCGACCCATCACCTGTCTGGGGACCGCGCGGCGGTGCGGGAAGCCTCGGTGGGGCTGGCCCTGCGCGGGTTGCTGGAACGGGCTTCCGGGGTTGTGGCGAAACCGCAATAGGCCGGACGGCCTAGGCCGAAGTGAGGCTTGCATCGAACGATCGTTCTATGCGACGATTCGTCCTGTTCGCATTGAACCCCGCTCCCGGCCGGCCGCCGGCAGGCGATACTCGGAGACCCCCATCATGCCCCTCGACTCCTCCATGGACGACCAAAAATCCAAAGCACTCGGCGCCGCGCTGGCGCAGATCGAAAAGCAGTTCGGCAAGGGCTCCATCATGAAGATGGGCGAGGCCCAGATCGCCAACGACCTGTCGGTGGTGTCCACCGGCTCGCTGGGGCTCGACATCGCGCTCGGCGTCGGCGGCTTGCCGCGCGGCCGCGTGGTCGAGATCTATGGCCCTGAATCCTCCGGCAAGACCACGCTGTGCCTGCAGGTGGTGGCGCAGGTGCAAAAGGCCGGCGGCGTGGCCGCGTACATCGACGCTGAAAACGCGCTCGACCCGGTCTATGCCGGCAAGCTCGGCGTCAATGTCGGCGACCTGCTCATCTCACAGCCGGACACCGGCGAGCAAGGGCTCGAAATTACCGACATGCTGGTGCGCTCGGGCGGCGTCGACATCATCGTCATCGACTCGGTGGCGGCGCTCGTCCCCAAGGCTGAAATCGAAGGCGAGATGGGCGACCAACTCCCCGGCCTGCAGGCGCGGCTGATGAGCCAGGCGCTGCGCAAGTTGGCCGGCAACATCAAGCGCTCCAACACGCTGGTCATTTTCATCAACCAGATCCGGATGAAGATCGGTGTGATGTTCGGCAGCCCGGAAACCACCACGGGTGGTAACGCGCTCAAGTTCTATGCCTCGGTGCGCCTCGACATCCGCCGCATCGGTGCCATCAAGCGCGGCGAGGAAGTCGTCGGCAACGAAACGCGCGTCAAGGTCGTCAAGAACAAGGTATCGCCGCCGTTCCGCGAAGCGTTGTTCGACATCCTGTACGGCGAAGGCATTTCGCGCGAAGGCGAGATCGTCGAGCTGGGCGTGCTGCACAAGATCGTCGAGAAGTCGGGCGCCTGGTACGCCTACAACGGCGACAAGATCGGCCAGGGCAAGGACAACGCGCGCGAATACCTGCGCGACCATCCCGCGCTGGCCGAAGAGATCGAGGCCAAGATCCGCACTGCGGTGGATGTCCCCACGCCGGGCCGGATCAACCCGGCGCCTGCCGCTGACGAGTGACAGGCTTTCGACGGGGGCGGGCGGCGACCGCAAGCGCCGGCACGCCCCGTCGTCCTGACGCTCCCGAGCCGTCGCCCAAGGCGGTGGCGGTGCGGTACCTCGCGCGGCGTGACTACAGCCGCGCCGAGCTTACGCAGCGCCTGACGCGCCGAGGTATCGAGCCCGAAGCCATCGAGCACGCCCTCGATGCGTTGACTGCCGCAGGGCTTCTTTCCGACACCCGTTATGCCGCATCGGTCGTGGCGCAGCGCGCTGGCCGTTACGGCAAGCGCGCCATTGCCTATGCATTGAAGGAAAAAGGCGTCGATGCCACCGCAGCGGAGGCCGCGCTGGCGCCGCTGGCAGGCGTGGACGAGTTCGACGATGCACGGGCACTTTGGCAGCAGCGTTTCGGCGTCACGCCTGCCAATGATCGCGAGAAGGCACGACAGGTGCGCTTCCTGCAGTCCCGTGGCTATGCGCTGTCCGTTGTGCTGAAGATACTGCGCACGGCGGGCGCGCGCGATCTCGACGACGCCTGACCTGGTTCATGGGTAAGCCTACCGGGCCAAGCTGACCCGGCCGTCATCCGCAGCGGGCCGCCCCGGTGCGGTGCAGCAGTCGCCGTGGGCACGCGTCGCGATACAATCAACCTTTTGATTCCGTGCGGGCTTTTCCGCTGCGGACCACGAAAGCGCGCCATGCAAGTCGCCGACATCCGCCGCCGGTTCATCGATTATTTCGTCTCGAAGGGGCATACGCACGTTGCCAGCTCATCGCTGGTGCCGGGCAATGATCCGACGCTTCTCTTCGTCAACTCCGGCATGGTCCAGTTCAAGGACGTGTTCCTCGGCATCGACAAGCGGCCGTACAAGCGCGCCACGTCGTCGCAGCGTAGTGTGCGCGCCGGCGGCAAGCACAACGACCTCGAGAATGTCGGCTACACGGCGCGGCACCACACGTTCTTCGAGATGCTCGGCAACTTCAGCTTCGGTGACTACTTCAAGCGCGACGCGATCCGCTACGGCTGGGAGCTGTTGACGCAGGTGTACCAGCTGCCGCCGGAGAAGCTCTGGGCCACCGTCTACATCGATGACGACGAGGCCTACGACATCTGGACGAAGGAAATCGGCATCCCGCCCCAGCGCGTGGTGCGCATCGGCGACAACAAGGGTGCCAAGTACGCCAGCGACAATTTCTGGCAGATGGCGGACACCGGCCCGTGCGGTCCGTGCTCGGAAATCTTCTACGACCATGGCCCGGACGTGTGGGGTGGCCCGCCGGGATCGCCCGACGCGGAGGGCGACCGCTACATCGAGATCTGGAATCTCGTGTTCATGCAGTACGACCGCCAGAAAGGCGCGGACGGCCAGTTCACGATGACGCCGCTCCCCGCGCCCTGTGTGGACACCGGCATGGGCCTCGAGCGCCTGGCCGCCGTACTGCAGCATGTGCACTCCAACTACCAGATCGATCTCTTCGCCGCGCTGGTCAAGGCAGCGGCGCGCGAGACGCACACGAAGGACCTCGACAATCCCTCGCTGAAGGTGATCGCCGATCACATCCGCGCGTGCTCGTTTCTGATCGTCGATGGCGTCATTCCTTCGAGCGACGGACGTGGCTACGTGTTGCGCCGGATCATCCGCCGCGCCATCCGCCACGGCTACCAGTTGGGCCAGAAGCAGCCGTTCTTCCACAAGCTGGTCGAGGACCTCGACGTGCAGATGGGTGATGCCTATCCGGAGTTGCGCAAGGACAAGGCGCGCGTGGCGCAGGTATTGAAGGCGGAGGAGGAGCGCTTCGGCGAAACTCTGGAAAACGGGATGAAGATCCTGGGCGGGGCGCTCGCGACGCTGAAGAAAGCGGGCGGCAAGACGCTCGACGGCGGCATGGCGTTCACGCTCTACGACACATTCGGCTTTCCGTTCGACCTCACCGCCGATATCGCGCGCGGCCTCGAATTGGGCGTGGACGAAGCGGGCTTCGACACGGCAATGAACGCGCAGCGCGACCGCGCGCGCGCGGCCTCCACGTTCAGGATGGGAACGCAGCTCGAATACAGCGGGCCGACCACCACGTTCCGCGGCTACGACGCGCTGGCCGATGAAGGCCGCATCGTCGCGCTGTACAAGGACGGCGTGAAGGTGACCTCGCTGGTGAATGGTGACGCTGGTGTCGTCGTGCTCGACCGCACGCCGTTCTACGCCGAGTCCGGCGGGCAGGTGGGCGACCGCGGCGAGCTCACGCGCGATGGCACGTGCCTCACGCTCTTCACCGTCACCGACACCCAGAAGGTGCAGCCGGAGGTGTTCGGCCACGTGGGCATCGTCAAAAGCGGTGAGTTGAATGAAGGCGACACCGTCTCCGCCCGCGTGGACCAGGATGCGCGCGGCCACACGGTACGGAACCACTCGGCCACGCACCTGATGCACAAGGCGCTGCGCGAAGTGCTGGGCACGCATGTGCAACAGAAGGGTTCGCTGGTCGATGCCGACAAGACGCGCTTCGACTTCGCCCACAACGCGCCGGTGACGGACGACGAGATCCGGCGCATCGAACGCATCGTCAACGACGAAATCCTCGCCAATGCGGCCACGCAGGCGCGGGTACTGCCGATCGAGGAAGCCCGGAAGACCGGCGCGATGATGCTCTTCGGCGAAAAATACGGCGACGAGGTGCGGGTGCTCGACATCGGCACGTCGCGCGAACTGTGCGGCGGCACCCACGTGACGCGCACCGGCGACATCGGCTTCTTTAAGGTGACGGGCGAGGCGGGCGTGGCGGCGGGTATCCGCCGCATCGAGGCCACGACTGGACGCCGCGCACTCGCGGTGGTACAGGCGCAGGAGGCCACGCTCCATGCGGCGGCGGCGGCGCTGAAGTCACCGGTGGCGGAGATCGAGGCGCGCATCGCGCAGCTGATGGACAGCGCGCGCGCGGCGGAAAGGGAAGTCGCGCGATTGAAGTCGAAGGCGGCGGCCAGCGCGGGCGACGACCTGGCGGGTGGCGCGGTGGACATCAAGGGTGCCAAAGTGCTGGCGGTGTCGCTCGACGGTGCCGACGTGAAGGCACTGCGCGAGACGATGGACAAGCTGAAGGACAAGTTGAAGAGCGCGGCGATCGTGCTGGGCAGCGTGGCGGACGGCAAAGTCACGTTGATCGCGGGCGTCACTGCCGACCTGATGACCAAGGTCAAGGCGGGGGAGCTCGTCAATCACGTGGCGCAGCAGGTGGGCGGCAAGGGCGGCGGGCGTCCGGACATGGCGCAGGCGGGCGGCACCGATCCGGCGGGATTGCCCGCGGCGCTGAAGTCCGTGCAGGCGTTCGTCGAACAGCGGCTGTGATCGCCACGCCTTCGCTGCAGTTCGCCAGCGACAACAACGCCGGCATCTGTCCGGAGGCGATGGCTGCGCTGGCCGATGCCAACCGCGGGCACGCCCACGGCTACGGCGACGACGACTGGACGCGCGCGGCGGTGGCGTCGATCCAGCGCGTATTCGAGACCGACTGCGACGTCTACTTCGTGTTCAACGGCACGGCCGCCAATTCGCTGGCGCTGTCCGCCATCTGCCGCAGCATGGACGCCATCGTGTGCCATGCCATCGCGCACATCAACGTCGATGAATGCGGCGCGCCGGAGTTCTTCAGCGGTGGCGCGAAGCTGCTCACCGCCGACACCCCGGATGCCAAGCTCACGCTGGAGGCGATTGCGCGCGTGGCCATCACGCCACACGACGAGCATTCATCGCGACCGCGCGCGTTGTCGCTGACCCAGGCCACGGAGCTGGGCACGCTGTACAAGCCGGCCGAGCTCCGCCAGTTGTGCGACGACGCCCACCGGCGCCGGATGCACGTGCATATGGACGGCGCGCGCTTCGCCAATGCCGTGGCCAGCTTGGGCTGTGCGCCCGCCGACACCACGTGGCGCGCCGGGGTGGACGTGCTGAGCCTGGGCGGCGCCAAGAACGGCTTGCCGCTGGGTGAGGCCGTCGTGTTCTTTGATCGTGCGCTCGCCGATGAATTCGCGCGCCGCCGCAAGCAGGGCGGGCAACTGGCATCGAAGATGCGTTTCCTGGCCGCCCCGTGGAGCGCGATGCTGGACGACGGCGCGTGGCTGCGGCACGCCGCGCATGCCAATGCGATGGCGCAGCGGCTGGCGGCGGCCCTGCAGCAGGTACCCGGCGCGCGACTGCTGGCGCCGGTCGAGGCCAACGGCGTGTTCGTCGATCTTCCGCGTGCAACGATCGACGCGTTGTGGGCCGCAGGCTGGAAGTTCTACCTGTTCCTGGGCGACACCGGCGCGCGCTTCATGTGCTCCTGGGATACGCCGGCGGCACGGGTCGACCAACTGGTGGCGGACATTCGCAAGCACGCTACGCGCGCCGCCGATTGAAGGTCGCGCGATTCAACCAACTGACCAAGGACTCGTCATGAAAATTCGTCGCCTGATCTTGCTGGCCCTCGCTGCCGTACCGTTGGCAGCGGTGGCGCACCATGGCTGGAGCGAGTATGACTCCACGAACCTCTTGAAGCTCACCGGCACCATCGAGATGTCGGGCTACGAGCATCCGCATGGCCACATCACGCTGAAGACGCCGACCAAGACGTGGGTGGCCGTGCTGGCACCCCCGTCGCGGATGGAGAACCGCGGGCTGACGAAGGACATGATGAAGATCGGCGCGACGGTGACCGTCGAGGGCTACCCGAACAAGAGCAAGTCCGAGGAAATGCGTGCAGAGCGGATCATCGCCGCGGGCAAGACCGTCGAGCTGCGTTGAACACCGCCGTCCACGCCATCGAGGGCTCCGGCGTCGGCCGGATGCTGCGCGAGTCGATGTGGGCGTATCCCATCACCGAAACGCTGCATATCATCGGGCTGGCCACGCTGTTCGGTTCGGTGCTGGTCGTCGACCTGCGGCTGCTGGGACTCAATCGCGGATTGTCGGTGACGCGCCTGGCCCGGCATGCGTTGCCGTGGACGGTCGGTGCATTCCTGCTGGTGATGACCACCGGGCTGCTGATGTTCACCGCGCACGCGGGAGACTTCCTGACCAATCGCATCTTCATCCTGAAGATGGGCCTGATTGTCACCGCCGGCGTCAACGCGGCGATGCTGCACACCGGCGTGATGCGGACGGCGGCTGCGTGGGATGTCAGCGTGCTGCCGCCCGCGCGGGTCCGCTGGTCGGCGTTGTTGTCGATCGTGCTGTGGATGGTCGTCATTGCCTGCGGCCGTTTTCTGGCCTACACCTGAATGCGTCCGCCGCAGGAACCGACCCATGCCTTTGCGTCCTGAGGTGACCCTCGAAGGGATGAATCGCCGCGGCGATGGCCGCCTGCCCGGACTGCTGGGCTTTCGCGTGACGGCGATCGAGGAAGGCCTGCTGGCGGCAGAACTCGACATTCGGGCCGACCTGCTGGCGCCGAATGGCTTCCTGCATGCCGCCACCGTCGTGGCGCTGGCCGACACCGCGTGCGGCTACGGCACCATCGCGCATTTGCCGCAAGGTGCGGAGAATTTCACCACGGTCGAGTTGAAGGCGAACTTCTTCAGCACGGCGCGCGACGGCACGATCATGGTGAAGGCCCGTCCCGTGCACATGGGCAACAGCACGCAGGTCTGGGATGCGGTGGTCACGCGGCAGGTCGACGGGAAGTCGATTGCGCTCTTTCGCTGCACGCAGATGATCCTCTGGCCGAAGAAGTAGTGGCATCCGCGCGGGCCGGGCGCGGCTTGCGGTGTTGCAGACCGTTGATGCAGTGATTCGCTAGGCCGAAGGTCCAATCCGCTGCGGCGCCGATTCGCAGCACACTCCCGCTCTTGACCTGTCGCCGCCATGGGGTGGCGTCGTCGCTCGTGCGGAGGCAGTGCCCACATGTCTGCGCCATTGGCCGGAGTGCTCGCGGGCTTTGCGCTCGGCGTCGTGGCGTTGCAGGCTGCGCCGGCGCTGCCGCCCTGGCCGCTGGCGTGGCCGATCCTGGCGCTGGGGGCCGGACTCGCGATGATGCAATGGCACCCGCGCCATGGGTGGCCGCGCGCGTGGCGCGGCCTGTGCGCATGCGTGCTGGCCATAGCTGCCGGCGTCGGTTATGCCGCATGGCGCGCTGAATCGCGCCTGCACGATGCGTTGCCCGCCGCATGGGAGGGCCGCGACATCCGTCTGGTGGGAATCGTCGACGGCTTGCCCGCCGTTGGCTCGAATGGCGTGCGCTTCGCATTGGCGGTCGAGACGGTCGAAACGCCCGGCGCGGTGGTGCCGCGCCGGCTTTCGCTGGCGTGGTATGCGGCGCGGCCGGGACAGGCGGCCGAAGGCGCGGCGGCGCCGGAGGTGCATGCCGGCGAACGCTGGCAACTCACCGTGCGGTTGAAGCGTCCGCATGGCAATGTCAATCCCGGCGGATTCGATCTCGAGGCGTGGCTGCTGCAACAGGACCTGCGCGCGACCGGTGCCGTGCGGGAGGTCACGACCAACGCGCGTCTCGATGCCTTCGCCGGCCGTCCGCGCGATCAGCTGCAGCGCCTGCGCGAGCAGTTGCGCCTGCGCATCCTGGCGGCGCTGGACGGGGCGCCGTACGCGGGCATCGTCGTGGCGCTGGCCATCGGCGACCAGCGCTCGGTCCCGGACGCGCAGTGGACCGTGCTCAACCGCACCGGCATCGGTCACCTCGTGTCGATCAGCGGCTTGCATGTCACGGTGTTCGCCACGTTCGTGGGCGGACTTGTCTACGCCATGGCGCGCCGCTCTGTGCGCCTGACATCGCGGTGGCCCGCGAGGCAACCCGCGGCGGTAATCGGATTGCTCGCGGCAACGGCCTATGTGGCGTTGGCCGGTGCGGAAGTCCCGGCGCTGCGCACCTTGGCCATGCTTGCGGTGGCGGCGGCCGCCATCG
>Ga0163153_10005503_pt1 | contig 14922 bp, 13 predicted proteins | sample OliLakLV19MP6IB1_FD_148629 | JGI IMG/M metagenome (GOLD analysis project Ga0163153, IMG submission 148629) | Freshwater microbial mat bacterial communities from Lake Vanda, McMurdo Dry Valleys, Antarctica - Oligotrophic Lake LV.19.MP6.IB-1 | ecosystem: Environmental > Aquatic > Freshwater >... | reverse complement strand
GATCATGGCTTTGCGCTCAGCAATCCCGCTTTTGTGAGCGCGCTTTCAAAAAAATCATTCTCCAGCGCCACTTGCGCCTTGAACGCCGGATTGTGGGTGCGGCGGGTACGCCGCCCGGATGCCTTCTTTTTCATCAAAAACTCCTTATTGCCAGACCGGTTTCGGTCCGGCATTGTGCCCGGAGTTTCCGTTTATACCGCTATTCAGATTTGCGGGGCCAATTCTCATCGCATCTTCAACTTCAGAGTGACTGAATTATTCGATTGTTGGCGAGTAAAGCAGATTGCGAATAAGCAAGGCACTGCGTCGCGATACGATCAGTCAGTCTCTTTCATGTATATGCCATAAGTCCCTATGGAATTTCCATTACTCACCCAGTACATTGATTGTGCTGACGATTCGTCATCCGCACTGCTTAACGAAACGAGAAACTTTGTGATCGGGAATTGCTTATGTGTGGAATAGGCGGCATGTTCCTGAAGCTTGGCATCAAGCTCAATTCTCGAGCACTGCTGCAGCAGGTAGTCAATATCCAGCATCATAGAGGACCGGATGGGAATGGCGTTTGGATGAACGCTAATGAACAGGTTGGCATATGCCATACCCGTCTGGCCATCCTCGATCTGACTCCGTCGGGCGTACAACCCATGCATTCAATTGATGGCCGCTTTGTGATCACCTATAACGGTGAAATCTACAATTACCTTGAATTGAAGAAGCAGCTAATATCGAAAGGCGTGCAATTCAGATCAGGGAGCGATACTGAAGTCTTGATTGAGGCATATCGTGCATGGGGTGAGGAAATGTTGCTTCACCTGCGTGGGATGTTCGCTTTCGCGATTTTCGATACGGTGACAAACATCCTGTTTTGCGCACGTGACCGAGTCGGTAAAAAACCTTTTGTTTATGCAACCACACCGAACGGGTTTGTATTCGCCTCAGAAATACCGGCGGTTCGGATAATGCCCAACGTCGATTTGTCGATTGATCAGTCTGCTCTGGCGGCAATGCTGCTCCACAATTTCAGGCACATTCCGGATCCTTATACTGCATACAATGGTATTAAGCGTATGCGTTCTGGGCATGCAATGATTGTAAGAGATGGCGTCATTGAGCGCATGTGGCGCTATTGGGAACCGCAGCCATCTACAGAAATAATAACAAATGAAAATCTGCGCGCTGTTCTCGAAGAGGCCGTTCGTTTACGTATGCGAGCCGACGTGCCTGTTGGGGCGCTACTCTCAGGCGGAGTCGACAGTTCTGCAATCGTAGGCATGATGCGCAATCACACAGAGGCGCCCATACACACATATGCCCTCGGTTTCGACAGGGACGATGAAGATTTACGTCGAGCGAGCATCATGGCTAAGCAACTCGGTACCACACATAAAGAGTTTTTCTTTGATCCTGACGATCAATGGTCTATTTTTCAAGGGCTGCTGAAATTATATGGCGAGCCCATCATGCTATTGCCCTTGGTACACGCCTATTCACTCTGTCGAGCAATACGCGACGATGGTATCAAGGTGGTGATGTCCGGGAATGGTGCGGATGAACTCTTTTATGGTTATACGGGGCATATCAGGACTTTAAAGATTTCTCGTTGGTTGGATAGAGTTGCCTTTATGCGCCCCTTATTTGCGCCGCTTGCGAGAGGGCGACTTTCGGTGCTGGCTGCGTCACCGGGCCAAAGAAAAGCGGCGTATTATCAGTCACTGGCTGAAACGGAATGGGCCGCAACCCTGAGTGCCGACGCCAAGCAAAATCTTGCGAATCGCGCATCTGAAGAATTGGGGTATTGGGGGGCATTATGCCCTTCCGAGCAATTCATCGACGAATCCAATTTTGTTGGCTTAATGACCGAAAATACGCACTCAGTGACTATTGCAGGTGATTTGCCAGCCATGGCCGCATCCGTAGAAATTCGCTGCCCCTTCCTTGATCAGGAGGTCATCTCGTTCGCTCTTGCTACACCAGTAGAAAGAAAAATACCATCCACAAAGAATCCAGCGTGGCTAAAAGCTATTCTGCGTGAGGCTGTTTCTGACCTGATTCCAACTCAGTTACTTACTGCATCCAAGCGTGGGTTCGGTATGGGGATTCAAGAAGAGATGATATTCAGAGGGCCGTGGAGAAAACATGCTGAGATGATATTTTCGTCGCCACTGGACGGTGGTGGCCTATTTAATCCTGCATTGATTCGAAAATCATGGGGAAACTTTCTAGCCAAAAAGGGGCGCCCCAGCGATATAGCCAAGTTGTTTTCAATTCAAATGTGGCTGCAAAAATATACAGAAGAAATCTGATTATGAGAATGAGCGACCTTACAATGCTAAGTACAAAACCTGAATACATCCAGGATGTATTTTCTTTGATTTTAAAGTTTGTAAACGGGAAAACGGTGTTAAATGTTGGTGCCGCTGGTGGCGTGAGGGGTTACCTTCCAAGTAACCGAGAAAATTGGCTCCATTACAGACTTGGTTTGGTCTGTAGTGAATTGATGGGTGTAGATATAGATGTCGATGGAGTTGAGTTCGCTAAGGGGCATGGAGAGATTATTGTTAATGCTAATTGCGAAGTCATGGACCTGGGGCGGAAATTTGATGCGATAGTCCTTTCGGATGTTATCGAGCACATTAACGCACCAGTGACCGGCATACGTAATTTGATGAGCCATCTGAAAGTGGGGGGTAAACTATTTGTTACAACGCCGAACCCTACAGCTGCAAACCTGATGATTCGTGCAATATTGGGGCGCAAATTGAATGTTTATTGGGATCACGTAAGTTGTTATATGCCGGAACATATTCAAGCTATTTGTGACCGCTGTGGATATCAGCTAAGTGCGATTCATTTTTTCGACCACATAGACCGTCAAAATGTTTCAAACCAGGTGAAGTCACATTTGGCCAAAATGATATCGATAATTAACCCTAAGTTATCAACCTCATTTCTGGCTGTCATAGAGGCCAATTAAAGCAATGAACCTCTCCCCATCGATGGAATCAGCGTGGTCAGATTGGATCTTTTCCACCAAAGAACGTTGCCATTTAAATTTTGAATTAGAAGGCGGAACAATTGCGACTCATATTAGTGCGTGCACACAAAGTGGGGTTGCAGCGGCAGAGCGTGTAAGGCGTGATATTGGCGAGACGGCTGTTAAGAGAATTTTGGAGGTTGGCAGTTCCGTTGGCTTTAACTGCATTGGATTGGTTAAAGTTTTTCCAGATGCGGAAGTCTACGGAATCGAGCCAGACGGTGCGGCGGTTAGGGTTGGTGCAGTTATGGCAAGCGAAGCGGGATTAAGATCTTTGCATTTCCAATGCGGTGTCGGAGAGCGTCTGCCATTTGAAGCTTGCTTTTTTGATCTTGTTGTCTGCCATACCGTGATTGAGCATGTAAATGATGTAGACATGGTAATTGCTGAAATTGCACGAGTATTGTCTTCAAAGGGGGTGCTGCATCTTGAGGCTCCAAATTATGTGTGGCCATATGAGCCGCATTTAAGCATTTGGTGCATTCCATTGCTCGGGAAGAGACTTATGCGATTGCTTGCTCGCGTTCAAAATAAGAGCCATCAGATAGCATATTTGAAGCATCTTCAATTTGTTCATCCCAACTGGCTAGAACGTCTTTTCCGCCAATTTGGTCTAACCTGGGAGAATCGTGTGGAACAAAAAATTAACGCAATTCTGTCTGGTGATCTTAGCGTGGCTCGATCGTATCGCGCGAGCGCAATCTTACTAACCATTCTTGGGCGTATAGGAATTAGTTCGTTTGCTAAAGCGTTTATTTTGCGAGCGCGTTTATACCCAAGCATTTTATACACGGTGCGGAAAAGCCGGTTGCAATGAGTCGCCTGCACATAGCCAAGGCAAGTTTCAGTAAGCATAAAAATTTCGTCTCGGCACTAAGCAGTAGCTATGGTCTTATGGTGCTCACTATGGGCATTCAGTTTGTGTTGGTGCCCTTGTATTTGCATCATCTCGGCAAGGAGACATTTGGCGTGCTGACCATGATGCTCGCTGCTATCAGCTATGGTGCTATTGGTATTACGTGGCTTTCAGGAGGGATGGCACGAATACTTGGTGAACGTGGTGCTGTACGTGACATTGCTGGATTTGCAAACGCCTATGCGTTATCGAAGCTGATCTATGTAGGCTATGCGGTTGTAACCATTGCCGTATTTTGGTTAGTCGCACCGTGGATCTTGTCTGGTGCCCTTGAGAAACAGGAAGTGCGACAAGCCTTGATCTATATCAGCCTCTATTTTTTGCTGATGTATGAGTACAACACAGATCGCCTGGCATTTAACGCACTCCGTCTTCAGACTGCTGGAAACTTAATTGATTCTGTAGGGCAAATTGTATTCGGGTGTAGTGCTGCAATCGGACTATATTTTGGAGGTGGCCTGGTTTGGGTTGTCATCGCGCAAATTTCGGGAATATTGGCTTCACGCGGACTTGCTTGGGCTTACTGGTATCAGCGAAACATGGGGTTGAATTGGAGATTGCTGCGCTGGTCAGATGTGGCTCCGATGTGGCAGCGTATAAGTGGGAAAATGGGTCGGCACTATATCGTTTACGGTATTCTGTTGCTGACGCTCCAGGCTGACGTGCTTATTGTTGGTTGGCTTGCTGGACCCGAGACAGCGGCCATTTACTATCTGCTTTGGCGTATTCCCGAGGTCTGCATTTTATTGTTGGGACGTATTCCAAGTGTGTTTTCCCCACATTTAATTCAGATGGATTCGCGTGGTGAATCAGATCGGATTCACTATAGTTATCGTCAGGGTTTGCGCATTATGGTGGTCTTGGCTGCGTTGTCTGGCCTGAGTTACGGTTTGTTAGGTAACTGGTTGGTGCATCTTTGGGTCGGCAGCAATGCGCCTGTAGGTCTTATGCCGTATGTGTTGGCAGGAATCGCGTTGTTTTTTGTGGCGGCAGTGCAATGGCCAGCAAATACAGCCTATGCACTCGTCAATACTGGACCATTGGTGAAGGTAGCGGCACTGCAGTTGGCAGCAAAACTTATCTTGTTTGCGCTTTTATTTGGCACGCTCGGTTATTTGGCTCCGATCGTGGCCATTATCGCGACCCATGTTTTCGGCGTTTTCTTTTTGTATTTAAAAATCGGAAAAGAATCTTGCAAGATAAATCGAGAATCTATTGCGCAGGGTTAATTTTAGGTATTAAAAATGAAAATAATTGCATTACACCCAGGTCATAACGCCACCGTAGGATTGCTTGACCATGGGGTGCTCGTTGGTTTGTTGAGCCAGGAGAAATTAGACAACATCAAAAACTCGGCTGCATTTCCGACCGAAGCGATCGACTCACTTTTAGAGGAATGCGGAATTCCCGCTGATCAAATTGACGCGGTAGCAATTGCGGGAAATGATGTGTTTCCGTCGTATTGCTACGATTATCTCCTTAACCCAAAAAATGAGATGAAACAAACTTCGGTGTTGCGTAAGACCGCAAAAGCCTTGGAAAAGGGAATGCTTGGTAACATCATGCCAGGTGTATTCAAAGCAGCTAGGCAGAGTCGGAGAGCGGTTTTGCTAACTGAAGGCCACGCGGAACTCGCTCAGCACCTCGAAAAATCAGCATTAAGAAATAAGCCGGTTGTGCACATAGACCATCACCAGTGCCATGCCTATTCAGCCTACTATGGCTTGGCGATTGATGCTGAACCCGCGCTGGTATTTACGGCAGATGGAAGCGGCGATCAAGCCAGTGCGACGGTGTGGGTCGCAAAAAATCGAAAACTAGAAAAAATTGCCACCACACCACCAAGTGCTTCACTTGGGGGAATTTATTCGAATACGACTCGTTTCTTGGGCATGAAAATCCTTGAGCACGAGTACAAAGTAATGGGCTTGGCCGCGTACTGCAAGAGCTATTACAAGGAGACTTACGAGCGTGTTTTTGCGTCTGTGATCGGTTTTGATTCACGCAATCCGCTGGTTTTTAAATCGAGTTTGGATGCATCCAATTTTTATGATTATTTGGCCCAACATGCGGTGGGGGAGCGTTTCGACAATATCGCTGGCGCTGTGCAGCATTTACTTGAAGTGCGTATTACTGCATGGATATCCAATGCAATAAGGCAGACTGGCATACGTAACATCTATACCGGCGGCGGCGTTTTCATGAATGTGAAGCTCAATATGCGGATCCAGGATATGGATGAAGTGGAGCACGTGCATTTCTTGCCATCATGCGGTGACGAATCCAATCCTATAGGTGCAGCGTATGCACTCGCAGTGCAGCACGGCTTGCCAGTTAAACCGATTGATAACTTGTACCAGGGGATTTCTTATGGTCGTAATGCTCTAGAAAAGTTTATTGAAAAAAATAAGCTAGCCGAGTGTTATGCGGTAATCGAGCCAGCAGATATTGAAGAAACAACAGCAGAATTGCTAGCGAAAAAAGAAGTTGTCGCGCGCTTTTCAGGGAGGTGCGAGTGGGGCGCACGCTCACTTGGAAATCGCGCGATTCTGGCTCATCCCAGCCATATGGAGAGTTTTTACACCGTCAATGATCTGATTAAGTCACGCGATTTTTGGATGCCCTTTGCCCCCTCGGTTCTCGACACACATGCATCCCAGTATCTGGAAAACTATCGTCCGGAAAAAGTTTCTGCCCCTTATATGATCACCGCATTCAAGGCGACGTCGTTGGGTGTCGAGCATCTTCGCGCCGCGATGCACCAAGGGGATCACACTATTCGCCCGCAAGTGCTAACAGAATCAGCCAATCCAGCATATTACAAACTGTTGAAACGATTTAATGCCAAGACGGGTGTTGGAGCCGTGCTGAATACCAGCCTGAACTTGCATGGCAACCCCTTGGTGGCGACGCCGGAACAGGCGTTAATGACTTTTGAAAAATCAGGACTACGTCATATGGCAATCGGGTCATTCTTGATTTCTAAAGTGAACTGACCGCAAGCGATGAATACCTATGTCAAGCTTGCTGAGGATCGGGTTGAAAAATTTGATAACCAAGCGACCGCGGTACATACAACCGGCCCAATCAAAGAAATAGTAAATCGATTCATTTCTCGCGACGACCTTGTCTTGGTAGATGTTGGCGGAGGCAATGGTACCTTTATGGATCAGCTATTGCTGGACTTTCCGAATGCACGGGGCGTGAATGTTGAACTCTCGCCTGGGATGTGTAAAAAAAATAATGTGAGCGTAAGAAAGGAAGTTTTCTGCGCGAATTTTATAGAATGGGCTGAGCGACAGGCCAGAAACAAACGGAAAGTTGATGTGGTTTTTTTTAACTTTGTGCTGCATCACTTTGTGTCGAGAGGGTACGCAGAGTCCATATCGTTACAAAAGACAGCGCTGGAGGCTGCATCGAGAATCATCGCCGATGACGGCATGATCGTGGTCTATGAGATTAATTACAACGGCGCATGGATAGATGATTTGCCCAGCAAGCTTATCCATTTCCTGACATCCAGCCGCTGGATGGCGCCGTTGATTAAAGCCCTGGGTGCCAATACCGCAGGGTATGGCGTATGTTTTCACTCAGAGAAATTTTGGAAATCGACGTACGGTTGCGTGGGGATGTCTGTAGTCCATCAACACATTATTGATAGAGGTGTGTTCAAGGGAATCAGGCCAACACTACATAAACTCGGGCTTCATATTGGCAGCATGAACTATCAGATTAGTTTTCTGAAAAAATCTGCCTGATCGTGCATAGAACTAGTTATATCTGCTGGGCAAGGAAGATTTCTTGGTTGGCGATATTGCTTGTAACGGTCGTTGGTTCGATTGAGTTGATTTCCAGATGGAATGGTTGTCCGCAACCTTATAGCGCAGTCTATGTATACGATCCCGCGCTTGGGTATCGGTTTCAACAAAATAGGCGGATAACTATCAAAGAAGGTGATAGGAAATATACGGTTGATTTCGATTCTGATGGTCTCGTGGACAGGGCAGGCATTTCCGCTGATGTCATAATTCTTGGGGATGGCATAACGGCGGGTATTGAACTTAAAAAGACGGACCGATTGGCTAGTCGTCTTTACCGTTTGCTTGATGAGAGGCAAGGAGTTCTAAACTTATCGGTAACAGGATACGGCACGATTCAGCAGGCACTTTTATTAGAAGACTGGCTTGTCAATAATAAGGCCCGGCCAAAAGAAGTTGTTTTGGTTTTTAACCTGTCAAATGATGTAATCGATAATGTTCAAGACTGGGATGGGAAGGGAGTGCCAGGGATTTCGCTCTCAGCCGCAACGAATCGAATTCATTCGCCTACTCTTCCATCGAAATTTTATCAAGTGGTGAGAGGTATTTACACGGAATCGCGTTTTCTAGGGTGCGCTAGTGATCTTAGGGGAGTTGCGGAGCCAGCGTTGAAAGCGCCAGTGCAAATCTCCAGTTTGTTTGAGCTGGAGATGTCAGAGGATATGCAGAAGGCTATGCAAGGAGTAAAGATTGGATTGGCCAGAATTGAAGAATTGGGACGGCGTTATGGCTTTCGTGCACACGGGGTGGTGTGGGTTGATTGGTCAATATTTCCTGTAGAAAAAAAAGATAAAGTTTTAATGGCAATAAACAGAGTAAAGGGCTTGAACGACTCGATTAATTGGTCTTATTGGCCGCAACCCCCAGAAAAATCAATTCGCGAATGGGAAGCTGATACTTTCGTGATGGGTGCAAGGCATGCCAATGCGAATGCCATCTTGGAGATCGCAATGAAAATTACTGAACAACTCGTTCGACAATAAATGCTACTGACATCATTATTTTTCTGCATTGTGTTGTTCTATTGGCTTGGCTACCTGATTTTTAAGAGATCAAACGATGCCTTAAATGTTGGAGTTATATTTGCCCTTTTATTTATTGTCACCTATCCGCTTAAATTTATTGCGTCAGCTTATGGCTACTATGTTATGGATGTATCCAGCCTGGATGTCGGCTGGTGGTATTTATCGACTCTGATTTCAACTATTTCTGGAGTTATGTTTCTTGCTCCTTTTTTGTTAGTTACATTCTCAAATAAAAAAATGGGTGGCACAACATCCAGTATCGAGTCTAACTTACTTCGACCTTCATTCATTCTCGTTGCCTCGACAGTAACTATAGCTGCTTCATTTGGTCATGATGCTATATCGGCATTACTGTACTTTTCATTGGATGCCCAGCAATCCAGAATAGAAGAAAGGGCATTTGAAAGGGAAGGTTCTGGTTTATTGGCATTCATGCGAGATATTGGATTGGCCTTGCTAATCATAGCGATGTATCGCTATTCAATTGATTGGAGGTCCTTTCATTGGAAGAAAAAGGGGAGGGTTTTTTTGGGGATACTTTTATTGTCTTTTATATTCCTGTCCTTGAGTGGATCAAAGCAACTCGCATTGACCCCAATAGTGACATTTTTCTTGTGTCTTCATATTCAGCGAGTGAGAGCTGGTATAGGCACAATTAAATATCGGCATCTCCCGCAATACGTACTATTAGGGCTAATCTTGATTGGCAGTCTTGGCTATATAAGAGGATTCGGGAGTATTGTGGACGAGTACGAAATTGGTGTCCTTGGTCAAATATTTATTCAATTATCAAATGCGTTTGATGGGCCAGATAACCTGGCTTTTATCTTGTCAAGAGTCCACGATTTTTGGATTGGTGATCTATCGTTCCAGCCCACAATTCAGTATTTATTTGGTTGGTTTCCAAGAATATTGTGGCCGGACAAACCCCTAGTTATGGGGAATTTGCTAATTATGCAGGAGTATCTTTGGGAGCGTTTTTCTGGTGCGACAGGGGAAGTAATTAGTCCAAGTATGCCCGGAGAGATGATAGTTTCCGCGGGTTTCTTTTTTATGTTGATTTGGTCATTTTTCCTCGGGTGTATATTTCTAATCGCATATAGATTGGCGCATCAAAGAAATGTTTCTCTCGTCACTGTGTGCATATATATTTGGCTCTGGTTAAATGTATTTAACGTATTGAGATCAGGCACTGGCATCATTGGATCATTACTTGTGTTTATTGCTGCGTCGTGTTGTGCATATGGATTTATATTTATCTTGGGAAAAGTATTACGGATGGCCATAACTAATCAGAGTAATGTGAGCCAGTTGCATTGAAAATATACTTTTATCCCCACGCCTACTTTCGCGACCGCCAACTGGATACTATTCGTAGCTGGTCGGCCAGTGAGATCGTCAATCCGGAAGTCAGTGAGAATCGGCTTGGCGCGCAGGTAAGTGCTGCATTCGCAAAAGCGAAATCGCTTCGATTGTCATGGAAATCGCGGCTGCCATTCATCAATGTCAAATTGAGGCCACGTAAGGCTCCCAACGATGCGGTGGTTTACGTTTGGGGGGCAGTGGTCGCCACGGGCAATTTCATTGTTGACCTGGATAATCCGTGGGCGCTTACTGCGTATAACCTAAACGCAATGTCACTTTATCGGCCACTTTTGAAGCGTATTCTGATGTCGGGACGATGTCGTGAAATTCGCTGCATGAGCAAGGCTTGCCGTTTAAGCTTGAAGGCGCTTTTTGGGCAGTCCGTGTATGACAAAGCCAGCGTGAACTACCCGCGTATTCCTCAAGTAGTTTCCCGTGTGGATTCGCTTGCTGCCAATTCCTGTCGCTTCTTGTTTATTGGAACGCAGTTCGAGATCAAAGGGGGCGAGGCCTTGCTGAATGCATTCCGGCATGTTTACGAGAGAATCCCATCTGTTCGGCTGGATGTGATAACCCACTTGCCTTCCGAGTTTTCTGACTTGGCAAAGAGTTGCGCTGGCATACATGTGCACGAGGCTCGATTTTCCCGGGATGAGATTTATGCGCAGTTTATGAGCCAGGTCGATGTGCTGGTGCTGCCTACCTATGTCGATTCTTTTGGTATGGTGGCGTTGGAGGGGCTCGCGCACGGACTGGCATTGATTACGACGGATGTTTATGCGTTGCGCGAGATGGTGGAGGACGGCAAGAATGGCATGCTGTTGGCGCCTCCTCTGTCAATTTGGGATGGCGTCATGCCATCACGGTATTACTACGACCTGGAACATATCAAGGCGCATATCGAGAGGTTAGACCCCACGGATTTCGAAGGTCAATTAGAGCAAGCATTGTATAAATTGGCCGCTAATCCTGAATTCAGGCTTGCTGCAAGGAAAGAAAGTGTGCGAATTATGAAAGAACGATTCGCATGCTGATTTCTTGCGTTGTACCAGCCTATAACGCCTCCGCCACGATAAAAAGGGCAATCGATTCAATATTCAATTGCTCGCTGCCCGAGGGGTGGTCGGTCGAGGCGATCGTGGTGGATGACGGAAGTTCGGATAGCGCGGCATTAGCTACAGTAATTGCCAATTACCCCAAAATTCACCTACTGGCTCACGATACTAATCGAGGGATGTGCGCCGGGCGAAATACTGGGATAGCGGCCTCCCGTGGTGAGGTTGTGATGATTCTGGACGCTGATGATGCGTTGGTTTCAGATTGGCCGTCGGTGCTTGCCCACATCATGAGGGAATGGCCGGATGAAATTAATATCTGCTATGCAGCCTGTCGCAATCCAGAGGGTAAGGTAACGGCTCAAGAACCCGGCTACACTGGTCTTCTCACTCTGAGTGATATTCTCAATGAGCGCCACTCAGGTGAATACCTTCCTGTTTTCCGCGGAGATTATGTGCGGGGCAAGCCCTATATCAACCTGGGAACACGCAAGTCATGCGGAATCGTAAGCTATATCAATTTTGCGCAGGATGGACCCTTCTGGATTTCAAATCAAGTGATTCGGATTTATGATGATGCTCGTTTTGATTCGGTTTCATTCGGCTGGACGAATTCGAATAAAACTGCGGAAACTGCTAAGTGCTACCTGGAATTATTTCAACGATACGGCAATGTGTATCAACGTGAGGCGCCTAAGATTTGGCTTACTAAGCAACTGAGGCTGGCCGTCTATTTACGGCTCGCGGGCATGCCAAACGCATGGCACTGGTGGTGGAAAGGGGCATCGTTAGCGTGTCCTAAAGAGAGCGTCGGAGCACTTATTGTTCTTGCTTTTGGAAGCGGGGTGGGTGGTTGGATTGCCCAGACTGGGAAACGTATCGGGTGGATAAGGCGTTATGGATGAGGTGAATAACGATAATGGTAAAGCCTTCTACGAAGAGTTTTGGCAAGACGCTTCCTACCAGTTAGCTTATGCATTTGATTCGGCCGTAAGGGATCGATTTCCGGCCATAAAAAAAGTGTGGGGTGATTTGCGGCCGCCTGGGCGCGTGCTTGATTTTGGCTGCGGAAATGGTGTGTTGACTTATTGGTTGTCTTGCAATGGCTTTGGTAATGAAGTTATAGGGGTTGATGTAAGTAACACGGGTATCGCAAATGCACAAAAATGTTTTTCCCGACCAAGCGTGCAATATCTGCATGCGAGTCGCGTCCCTGAGATGGTCGCAGAAAAAAAGATTTTTGATGCTGTCGTTTCGTCGCATGTGCTGGAACATATACCGTCACCGGAAAAAGTATTGGCTGAATTGTTGCCTCTTGGGGAGTGGTTTGTTATAGAGGTGCCGCTAGAGGATTGCTTGTGGCCTAATTTTCATTACGCCATTCGGGGAAAACAGCGCAGAGAAAATTCACTGGGGCATGTAAATTTCTGGAATAAGAAAACATTTCGTCGCTTTATTGAAGAAAACGGATTGATGATTGTGCGGGATTATCACTATGCATCGGCCCCTTTTTCTCCCTATAGCTCAATTGTGAAAAGGTTAGTTGAGAGAGTGGCTCTTGGAATTCTTGGATTGTCAATTTATAGCCGTTTGATGGCCACGCATTATGCTGTTTTGGCTCGCCGAACCTAATGAAGTTAATGGTCAATTATTGGAAGCCATAAATATGGGCGTAATCAAACAACAATCTCAAAACTCCGTCGATTCCTTCGGCTGGCAATGGACCAAGCAAACGGTCATTGATAGTACGCGAACTTTCCACCGCCGCCTGTTTCATGATATGGGGATTTGGTTCGATCATCATGATGGCAAGGTGATTGCGGACGTATGCTCTGGGAATGGACGCCATGTCTGGGCGTTGACTCGCTTGTCTCGAGCAAAAAGAATAATTTCAGTGGAGTTGTCTCGCCCTGCTGCGGAACATCAGCAGCGATTCTTCAGGGATGAGCCGCGGGTAGAAATTCGGCAGGAAGATGCGGCCGAGGTGGAATTCAAGGCTGATTTCATCTATATGGTGGGGGCTATTCAGCATACGGATGATCCATTGCGTGTCCTCAAGCGCACCATTGGAAATCTGAATGATAAAGGCGAGTTGGTGATTTCATTTTATATGGTGACGCCTGCCACAATGGGCCTAGAGCCGATTCGCTACGTAACCAAACGTTTGCCAAAGCGACTTTTATGGATGATGAGTCCGCTGTTGGCCCCACTATTTATGATACGCAAGACCGGCAGGGAAATGGGGTTTAAAAATGCCTGGCATACGGCCTACGATTGGTTTGGCAGCCATCAGTATCAGCGCTACTTCACCGAGCCTGAAATTGTTAGGATGTTCGATGCGGTCGGGATAGATCGTAGCAATGTCATCAAGCTTCAAAAAGGATTGTACAAAGTTAGACGTGGGGTTGGGGCAACATTAGACGACGCAGTCCACGCTTTTGGCCCGGGAGCGTGAATGCCCGCTACATGCAATGCTGTTTCGTAAATTGAGATCATGTGTATCTTGCTTGTTTTCTCAAGTAGCCGACTTGGCGGTGCCGAGCGTAGTTTGACTCGGATGGCTCTGGCTTCGCCCGTCAGGGATTATCAATTGTCCACGTTGGATATCGACGGTCCTTGGTGTGATTGGGTGCGCAACCTAGGCCGACAGCCATTGGTGTTCGGACGGAGAAATAGCGAGCAGCATGGTCCTATAGGTGTGGGTGCTCTTTGGAAGCTGCTCCGTTACGTTCGTCGTGAACGTATTCGAGTCGTATACGTGTGCGGTTTAAGGGCGGCCTTGTGGCTACGGTTGCTAAAGCCATTCATGCCTGGTGTCAGGCTGGTGCATGGCATCCGCTGGAACCCAGACACCGATTCTCGTCTGGATCTATTATTTAGGGCAGTCGAGTGGCTACTCAACGGATTGGTTGATCTGTATATTGCCAACTCGAAAATTTCAGCAAAAACGCTGGCTGATCGATGCGGTATTTCCGCTGACAAGATTAGGGTTATTTACAATGGGGTTACGGAACTACCTTCAAACGCAACTCCGCTGAAAGATCGACCTCTTAATGTGCTGACTGTGGCCAATCTGAATCCACGTAAAGGTCATCGAGAATATTTGCAGGTTATTACTGCGGTTGTTCACGCCATTCCGTCTGCACGATTCATTTTTGTTGGAAGAGATGACATGGGTGGCGAAATCCAGAAAGCCATCGATGATGCGGGTCTTTCAGAAATTATTCGCTGCGAAGGGTTTCAGAAAGATGTATCCAGTTATTTTCTAAATGCCCGTGTTTGCGTACTGCCATCGCTTTGGGGGGAGGGCTGCCCAACATCATTATTGGAAAGTATGGCATGGGGCGTGCCAGTTATCGGATATAGAGTGGATGGCGTCCCTGAGCTAATCAAGGATGGTATTGATGGTTACGTAGTTGAAATTGGCAATGTTACTGCATTGGCTGATCGAATTATCGAATTGCTTAGCGATACAAAAAAAGCTGAAACATTTGGGTATTCTGGGACGGTAAAGGTTGCAAGTGATTTTACTTTGAAAGCTTGTTCGAGTTTTCATAAACAAGCGTTTGAAGATTTGCTAAAAATTAAATGAGTTCTTTTAAAAAAAGCTGGCCCCGGTTTGCTTTAGAGTCGGCAATTGAAGACGGCATTCGACATAGCCGTTTATCTAGTGGACGGTGCATTAATGTCGGATGCGGTATAAATG
>Ga0163153_10005502_pt1 | contig 14922 bp, 15 predicted proteins | sample OliLakLV19MP6IB1_FD_148629 | JGI IMG/M metagenome (GOLD analysis project Ga0163153, IMG submission 148629) | Freshwater microbial mat bacterial communities from Lake Vanda, McMurdo Dry Valleys, Antarctica - Oligotrophic Lake LV.19.MP6.IB-1 | ecosystem: Environmental > Aquatic > Freshwater >... | reverse complement strand
CTGCTGGGCGTTCGCGGCGGTCTGATTCGGCGTGGCCGTGGAGCTGAGGTTGTTGGCGAGGGAGACGGTGACGTTGGTGCTGATCGATGCTCCTTGCGGCGTGAGCGCGGCGATGGTGTTCGTCTCGATGGTCGCAGCGGCGGCGGCTTCCACTTCAGGCGTCGTGGCAGCCAGCGCGGAAAGCTGGGCCGCGAGATTCGTCATCACGGTGTAGAGCAGGTTGGTGGAGAGCGAAATGGTCTGGTTGGTCACGGCGGCGACGACGGGGTTGGTGACGGTCGTGATGGTGACGTTGGTCACGGCGGTGACGCGGCGGCTTTCGCGGCGGGCGTTCAGGCAGATGATGGTCTTCTCAAAGGTGGTGCCGGAAATGTTGTTGCCGACCATCTGGTCGATCTTCACGGCGTCAAAATCGTCGTAGCGGGAGATGCCTTCCTTATGGGCGCCGGTGCAGCCGGCGAGCAGGACAACAGCGAGGGAGGCGCAGAGAATTTTCATCCCCACCCTATTCCACATGGCGGACAGCCAAGTCAAAATGGAAACGGCTTTCCGCGCATTTGTTGCGGTCCTGTCACCGTTACTACACGCCAATGTAACAAGGGAGCGGGGCGGGCTGGCATCCGCGCGTTTCGCGGCGCGTGCGGCGAGGTCAGTGCAGGATGGGATGTCCGTGCGGCTCGCGGATGAGCTTTGCCTCCACGTCGAGGTAGAAGTCCATGCGGCGTTCCGTCTCCGCCTCGTCGATGTGCCGGGCCATGATGAGGTAGGTGGCGTAATGGTTTCCTTCGGATTCAACGAGGCTGGCGTAGAACTGCGCGAGCTCCGGATCAATCGAGGGCAGGGCGGCGGCGAGCACCTGGAACTTCTCGCAGCTTCGTCCCTCGATGAAGGCGCAGCAGATGAGGTGATCGATGACCTGCTGCTGCGTGCCGTTCCGAGTGGAGCGCATCAGCCCGCTGATCCAGGGGCTGGGAAAGGGCTGTCCGAACGGAATGCCGCGCCGCTTCAGCAGCGCGAGGACGAGCTGGAAATGCTGCAGCTCTTCGATGGCAATTGTGTTCAGTTCTTCAACATGTGGAAACAGGTCGCGATACTTTTCGAGATTGATGGCGGTGGTGGCGGCCTTGCGTTCGAGATGGGCGTGGTCCACCAGCACGGCGGGGAGGTTGTTCAACATCCGCGGCAGCCAGTCCTCGGGAATCTTTTCACGCCAAAGCAGCATGCCCTGTATCTAGCGAAGCGGCGGGCGGCGCGGAAGCCGGAAGTGGCGGCGTATTTACAAAATTCGCTTTGAATGGGCGGACTCACCATGATGTCATTCAAGCTTGTGAAGGAACGTGTGTGCAACAATTTGGAGCGCGGGCCGCAGCCGCAGTCCGGTGGACGGGCGGGCTTCACGCTGATCGAACTGCTGGTGGTCATCGCCATCATTGCCATTCTCGCGGGCATGCTGTTGCCGGCCCTGGGCGGGGCCAAGGAGACGGCGCGTCGCATGGCCTGCCTCAATAACATGAAGCAGATGCGGCTGGCCCTGACTTTTTATGCGGATGACAATGACGGGCAGATGCCTCCCCGGAGTTCGCCCTACTGGCCCAAGAGGACTTGGAAAGGGTATGAAGATTTGCGGGCGCTGGTTTGTCCCACGGATCGTCCGGATGGAGACAGTGCCGGGGACATGACGGACCCGGATTACGCGCCGCGCAGTTACATTCTCAACGGGTTCAATGACTATTTCCAAGAGTCGTTGAGCACCGTGCGAGGGACGAACGGCCAGTCCCAGTGGCAGCAATATCTGGATCGAAGATGGCCGTTCGGCTTTCCGGAGTCGGCGATGATCGCGCCGTCGGACACCGTGGTGCTCGGGGAGAAACCGAGCAGCGACTTCAACAAGCACATGGACCTGCTGGACCCGATGCAGCCGCCGGAGAAACAAATTGAGGATTCGCGCCACAGCAATTCACGACGGGCGCAACGGAGCGGCGGCTCCAACTATGCCATGGGCGACGGCAGCGTCCGCTACATGCGCTGGCCTCAATATCTCTCGCCGGTCAACATGTGGTATGTGACCGCGAAGTTTCGGAGCGTCTCCAGCCAGAGCCAAACCCCGTAGGCTGGCGTCCTCCTGGCCCGCGTCAGAGAGGACTCACTTTTTCAGCTTCTCACTGAACCATTGGAGCGTGCGCTCCCACATTTCCGGCAGATACACATGGCCGACGCCGGGATAGATCTGGCTCTGAAAATCAGACTCGCGCTCGTAGAGCTTGTAGGCTTTTCGGACGACGCTCTCGATCTTGCGAATCCCTTCCACGGGTGAGCCTGCGTCCGTTTCGCCCGACTGAAAGAGCAGGGGACGCGGTGCGGCAAGGGCGACGACGGCCTCGATGTCGAAGTAGTTCAACATGCCCGGCACGAAGTAATAGATGCCGTGATAGGCGAGGCCTTCGCCGACGATGAGATCCTGATAGCGCGTGAGGCAGCAGATGGCGACGCCGGCCTTCAGGCGTTCGTCCAGCGCCATCGTCCACCAGGTGCGGGTGGCTCCCATGCTGATGCCGGTCACGCCGATGCGGGCCGCATCTATCTCCGGCCGCGAACAGAGGTAATCCAGCGCCATGAGATCATCGCGCACGATCATGCCCCAGAGCGAACGGCCGGCCCAGAGGTTGAACTTGCTCGCGGTCATTTCTCCGGCGGAACCTTTCTCGTCCGGACCGCCGGGACCGGCTCCGTTCCGTTCGCCGAAGCAATAGGCGTCGATGGCGATGACTGCGTAGCCTTGCTTCACCAGCGCGGGTCCGGTGGCGACAGGCGTGGCGTTCGTGCGGAAGAGTTCCTCTTTCCCGATCTCATAATTGCCGCCGTGCCAGTGGCAGTAGAGGATCGCGGGAACCTTGCCGGTCGGGTTCTTCGGCAGAAGCAGGTAACCGGGCACGGTGGAGCCGGCGAGGTTGTCGAACGTGAACTTCTCCAGGACGTAGTCGCCCTTGTCCTCGCGCGAGAGGGTGCGGACAGTGGGCACACGCGGACGCGGCGGCAGTTTGCCGAGCAACTGCCAGAGCTGGGCGCGGACTTCGCGGCGGGAGTTTTCCCAGGAGCGGCGGGTGGAGGGAACCTGGAACGGCGTGGCGACATCCGCCTTGGCGAGCCAGCGGGCGGCGGCGGATTGGTTGGTGGCGGCCATGACGGAGGATTCAGCGGGGGTGAACCACGCGGCTGCAGCCAGGAGCAGGAATAAAATTCGTTTCATATCGGATCATGCGAGAGGCGTCATGCTTCTAGCAATTCGCGGCGGCCGGGGCCAATGAATTGTCCTGCAAAAAACTTCGCAACTTTCTCGTCGTGAGCCGTGTTCTGCCCCATAGAATGCCCCAGACCGGCGGGGCAACGATGACTGAACTGGAAAAGTTTGGGGTGTTCATGAAGAACTACCAGGACATGGTTTACGGCACCGCACTGCGGATGCTGGGAAACCAGACTGAGGCCCTGGACATCGCCCAGACGGTGTTCCTGAAGGCCTATGAGGCGTTTGAAAACCTCTCGGCCAGCAAGGCGGCGGGCGGCTGGCTGAAGACGGTGACGACCAACCTGTGCATCAATCATCTCAATCGTTACCGAAACCGCTGGCGGTTCTTCTCGGAGATGCGGTCCGGCGATGACGATTCGGATTTCGCGGATTCTCTGGCCGCGCCGGAACAGCCCGACTGCGGTCTCGACGAGGTGGACCGCAAGAAACTGCTGCATGAAGCCCTGTGCAAGCTGCCGGATTCGCAGCGCGTGCCGCTGGTCTTGTTTCACTTCGAAGACCTGCCCTACGATGCCATTGCCGGACGGCTGGACATCTCCTTGAGCAAGGTGAAGACGGACATTCACCGTGGACGGCTGACCTTGAAGCGCCATCTGAAACATCGGCTGGATGGAGCCGGCCAGTCCGCGAACGCTTAACCTGAATCATTCGATGGAACCTGAACTCGACCCGAAACTGGAAGCGCTGCTCAGCAGTGAGCTGAAGGCGCTGCCGCCGCTCAAGGCTCCGGCCTCGCTGGCCCTGAACGTCATGGCCATCCTCGCCGCGCGCGCGCGGATTCCCTGGTGGCAGCGGGCATGGTGGGACTGGCCGCTGAGCGCCAAGGCGGCCTTTGTCGTGCTGGCGATCACCGTTGCCGGAGCGATGGGCGGCGGCGGTCTTCTTCTGGGTGAAGACGCGATGTGGTATTCATCCGACTTGATGGAGCGCTTCAATCCGAGCGAGGGAGTGTTCTGGAATTTCGTTCCGCTGGCGGACGCCGCCGCGCTGGTTTGGGAGCACTTCGCGCAGCCGTTCCTCCGTTATGGCGCAGTGCTGGCCGGAGCGCTCTACCTGATGTTTGTCGGGCTTGGAACCGTCTGCTTTCGCCTGACTGTGAAACGAATTTGACCGAAGCCGCATGAACCGTTTTCTGAACCATCTCGCCGCATCGATGCTCTGCACGATGTTGATTGTGTTGACGCCGTCTGCGCAGGACGCAGAGATGCCGCCGCCGACACCAAGGCCGGGCGCTGACAACGTGACGGTGACCATTGAGAAGGTTGAGAAGGAACTGTCTTCGATCAAGAAACCCTCGCGCCGGAGCCGCACTTCGACTTCAAAGACCACTTACGATGACATCGTGATGGTGGGCGGCACGCCGGTGGCGATCAAGCTGGGGGAATCGGCGCGCGATGTCGTGGTGGTGGGAAGCGACGTGCAAGTGGACGGAACCGTTCAAGGCTCTCTCGTGGTTGTTCTCGGCAACGTGAGCCTCGGTCCGACCGGAAGAGTTGTGCAAGGACCTGTCATTGTTGGCGGCGATTTGTTCGCTCAGCCGGGATCGAAGATCGGGAACAACCCCACCGTGATCAGCCTTTCTCTGTTTGGAGGGGTCACCAATGTTTTGAACCCGGCCTTGGTGGAAGCAGGCAAACGCTGGGTGGCGGAAGGCGCCTTTCGCATCCGGCCGCTGCCGCATCGACTGGCGCTGGCGTGGGTCGTTGCCGGGTTTCTGCTGCTTTTTTTCGTGGTGATTGGCGTGATCTTTCAGCGGCCGGTGACGGCTTCTGTTGCCATCCTTGACGAGAAGCCCGGCAGCGCGCTGCTTGTGGGATTGCTCGTGGGATTCCTCTCCCTGCTGCTTGTGCTGCTGCTGATCGTTTCTCTGGTCGGGGTGATTGTACTGCCGTTCGCGGCCAGCGCTCTCGTCGCACTCTTCATCATCGGGAAAGTCGCCGTCTATCGTTACGCCGGACAAACGCTCGGCGGTCAGTTGGGCGTGACGTTCCTCCAGAGTCCGCTGGTCGCCCTCGTCTCAGGCACGCTGCTCTTTTACCTCTGCTACGCCGTTCCGGTCATCGGCGCGATTGTGTGGCTGCTGGTGGCTCCGCTAGGGATCGGCGCGGTGGTGCTGGCGACGCTGGGGCGGAATAAATCAGCCGTGAACGCCGCTGCGCTGGGTGGCGTGGCTGTTACGGATTTGCCATCAGGTCTGGCTGCGGCCCCGCCTGTCCTGCTGCCTCGGGTCGGCTTCTGGTCGCGGTTCCTTGCGACGTTCCTCGATCTGATGTTGGTCGGCCTGCTCATGGCGTTGTTCTTTCACCGGCCCGAGTGGTTCCTGCTCGTCTGGACTCTTTATCATCTCGCCCTCTGGTCGTGGAAGGGAACGACCGTGGGCGGAATCATCCTCGGCCTGCGCATCGTGCGGCTTGATGGCGGCCCCATTGGTCTCCCTGTCGCGGCAATACGTCTGCTCGGCGGATTCTTCTCCGCCGCCGTCTTCTTCCTCGGATTCTTCTGGGCCGGCTGGACGCAGGAACGCCAGGCGTGGCACGACAAAATTGCCGGCACCGTGGTCGTCCGCTATCCCAAGTCCACGCCGCTGCTGTAACGCCTCGTCTTCCGTCGGCGCTCAGTTTTTCAGACAGCGTCGCCTGCGGAACTTCTTCGCCCACAGGTTCAAGTCACCTCTGCAACGTGCCGACTAAGGCAGCAGACCGCGCGAGACTCTCTTCTGCGGCGGCTTCCCCGTGTCACGGAAGAAGCCCGTTGCGGAACAGATCCCGCGCGATTACGATTTAATCACAATGTCGTTGGCTGATCGGACATACATGCGGGATGAGGAACCAGGACGGGCCTGGTCTCCCACCATCGTCATTCTGGTCATCAATGTCGTGGTGTTCCTCCTCGAAACTTCTGGTGGTGCGCGCGCACACCAGCTCTTCCGGGAATACGGCGCGGTCAGCCTCGAAGGCATCAAGCACGGCTACGTCTGGCAGTTGCTCACCTACCAGTTCATGCACGGCGGCTGGATGCACCTCATTCTCAATTCCGTCGGCCTCTTCCTCTTTGGCCGCCACATGGAAATGATGCTTGGCCAGAGAACCTTCCTGAAACTCTATCTGCTCAGCGGCATCGCCGGTGGCGTCTTGCAGCTCCTTTTGGGCATCATCTCGCCGCGCTTCGCCGGACCGATGGTGGGCGCGTCGGCTGGCATCTGCGGGCTGGTCGCCGCGTTCTCCCTGCTCAGTCCGGACAGCACCATCTACATCAGCTTCATCCTTCCGCTGCGCGCGAAGTACGTGCTGCCCCTCACCATCATCTTCTCCCTCGTGATGATCCTTACGCCCAGCACCGACGGCGTGGCCCACGGCGCGCATCTGGGCGGCACGTTGTTCGGCTACGCCTACCTGCGCTGGTCCATGATCTTCGACCCGCTCTTCAGTTGGTTTGCCGGCCTGTGGGAACGGATGCGCGGCCCGCGTGCCTCCCGGCCGATCATCAAGGTCCGTTTCCCAAAAGGCGGCTCCTGGCAGGGGGAGGAACCGGACACGGCAAAGAACATTGCGCCCATTGACTTCATCACCAAGGAAGTCGATCCCATTCTCGAAAAGATTTCCGCGCACGGCATCCAAAGCCTGACCGATCGCGAGCGCAAGATCCTCGAGGCCGCCCGGACTCGCATGGAGAAGCGCTGATCCGCGCCCTCGCGGATCGCACGCCAGCCGCTCCGTTTCGCTTTTGCGATTTACGTTTCCCTCCCCTCTCGTAAAGTTTGCCCCACATGATTACGCGCTATTCGCGCCCCGAGATGCGGGCGATTTGGACCGACGAAAATAAACTCAACCTCTGGCTTCAGATTGAACTGCTGGCCAGCGAAGCCCTCGTGAAGGAAGGCATCGTGCCGAAGAAGGACTTCGCGAAGATCAAGGCCGGCTGCGACAAGTGGTTCGCCGATCTCCCCGGACTCGTCGCCCGCCAGCGCGAACTGGAAAAGGTTCTGAACCACGACGTCATCGGCTTCACCACCGCCGTCGCCGAAGCCATCAACGACCAGGCCAGCCGGTGGTTTCACTTCGGCCTGACCAGCAGCGACGTAGGCGACACCTGCTACGCCGTCCAGATGATGCAGAGTGCGGACATCCTCATCGCCGACGTGAAGACGCTGCTGCCCGTCATTGCCCGCCGCGCGAAGGAGCACAAGTTCACGCCGTGCATGGGCCGCAGCCACGGCATTCACGGTGAACCCACGACGTTCGGTTTGAAGATGGCGCTCATGCACGACGAGTTCGTCCGCGCCTTGCGCCGCCTGGAATCCGTCCGTGAAGTCGTCGCCGTCGGCAAGATCTCTGGCGCCGTCGGCACCAGCGCGCACCTGTCGCCGCGCGTCGAGGCTTACGTCTGCAAGAAGCTCGGCGTGCGGCCCGCGCCCATCGCCACGCAAGTCGTGCAGCGCGACATCCACGCGGAGTTTCAACTCGCGATGGCGCTCGTCGGCGCGAGCATCGAGCGTTGGGCCGTTGAGTTCCGCCACCTGCAACGCACTGAAGTGCTCGAAGCCGAAGAGCCCTTCACCAAAGGCCAGAAAGGCAGTAGCGCCATGCCGCACAAGCGCAACCCCATCACCTGGGAACGGCTCACCGGCCTCGCGCGCGTGCTGCGCGGCAACGCCGTGGCCGCGCTGGAAAACGTCGCCCTCTGGCACGAGCGCGACATCAGCCATAGCAGCGTCGAGCGCATCATCTTCCCCGATTCCTGCACGCTGCTTGATTACATGTTCGGCCTGCTCACGCGCCTGATGGACGGCATCGTGGTCTATCCCGCGAATATGAAGAAGAACCTCGGCCTCTCGCTCGGCATGTGGAACAGCCAGACCGTTCTGCTCGCGCTGATCAAGAAAGGCCTCACCCGCGAAGCCGCCTACAAGCTTTGCCAGGACGCCGCGATGCGGACCTGGGAGGTCAAGCACGCCGGACGCGACGACGCCGACTTCGTGGAGCAGCTCCAGGCCGACCCGGAAGTGGCGAAGCATTTCAAGAAAGGCGAACTGGAGAAGCTGTGCTCCCTCGACTTCCATTTCAAGGAAGTGAACACGAGGTTTAGGAAGCTGGGATTGTAGCCGTCAGCGCGAGGGTTATCGCAGAATTAACGCAGCGAACGCCGGCCAATCCTCATGAGCGAACACCTCCCCGTCACCTTGAAGGCAGACAAGGACATCGGCCTGTTCACATATTACGACATTGTCCTGTCGGAGGGGTTGTGCGACTGCCTGTCAGATGATGACGTTGATTATTTCTTCAATCCGACAACAGCCGCACATCTGGCGCTGCCTGGGTATGATGTCTTTGTGTTTGGCCATATCCATCCACGAGTCGTGATCGAACGGCTCGAAGAGTGCGGTGAGGAGGTGGTGATGGATCCAAGCGTGGTCATCACTGAGGATTTATATGGGCCTCCGGTGAAGCAGTTGCTTTCGCTCGGCAACCTGGAGCGTGATGGAAGACAGGATTACATCGCGATGGGGCTGTCACAGGACGAGGTGCCGGTCCTCATTCGTATGGCAACGGATGTCCAGTTGCATGAAGGGCCGCCTGACAGTCCGGTGGTTTACGCGCCCGTCCATGCATGGCGGGCGCTGGCCCAACTGCGCGCGCCGGAGGCAATTGTGCCGCTGGTGGAGCTGTTCCGCCGCGTGGATCAAATGAGGGACGACTGGGTGAGTGCTGACCTTCCGGAGGATTTGGCGGAGTTTGGCGCGGCGGCGCTGGAGCCGTTGACGGCGTATCTCGCGAATGGGGACCGTGGCGATTGGTCGCGGATCGCGGCGGCACAGGCCATCAGGCACATTGGCGAGGCGCACCCTGAACTCAGGCTGGATTGCATCGCACGCTTGAGCGCGCAGCTCGAACACTTCGCCGTGCAGTCGGAAATGCTCAACGCCTTCCTGATTTCACCGCTGTGGGATTTGCGCGCCGTGGAGGCGATGCTGGTCATCGGGCGGGCGTTCGCCTCCGGACGGGTGGACGAATCCGTGCAGGGCGACTTGGAGGACGTGGAGATTGAGTTTGGGCTGAAGACGCAGCGCGAACATCCGCTCAAGCCAAACAAACTGACGAAAATGGGGGAAGGGTTTCGGGCGGACTGGTCGGCGGCGGGCCTGCCTCTGCCTGATGCGGAAGGCAAGTGGCCGGAGCCGTTCGCGCTGCCAGCACCTTACATCGCGCCACCCAAGGTGGGCCGCAATGACCCGTGCCCGTGCGGCAGGGGGAAGAAGTTCAAGAAGTGCTGTGGAGGTTGATGGGCTGGTCGCCGCTTCGCCGCGTTCAGGCCGCTCTCTCTTGCGTCAATGAAATGGGTTTGTGGCGACAGTCGGAGGCGGGCTGATTAGGGTTCGGCATGGCTTTGCGGCTGAATGACGACATGGTGCCCGCGCCGGACGATGATGATTCAAAATCAGAACTCGCCCGGCTCAAGCGGCTGTTGAACGACGGGCTTCCCTTGGAACGTCAGGCGGCGCTGCTGCGGCTGGTGGAACTGGGTGCGGAGGAGACGCTGGTGGATTGTCTCAAGTCGGAAAACATCTTTGCTGCGCAGCTTGCGACGTCCGGACTTTGGGAGTGCTGGCTGAACGAGGAGGGGCCGAATGCCCGGCGCGAAATCGACAAGGGCATCCGCTGCATGAACGGCCGCGACTGGGAGGATGCCCTGGCGATCTTCGGCAAGCTCATGGTGAAGTATCCGGACTGGGCCGAGGCGCAGAACAAGCAGGCCACTGTCTTCTATCTCATGGGCAACGCGCGGCAGAGCCTGCGGCTGTGTGAAGCGGTGGTGCGCCTGAAGCCGCATCACTTCGGAGCGTGGAACGGCATGGCTCTTTGTGCGGCTCAACTGGAGAAGTGGAAGGTCGCGCTGCGCGCCGCCCGGATCGCGCTGCGATTGCAGCCCACCGCTCTGGCGAACCATGATCTGATTCAGTTGGCGGAGGCCAAGCTGCGCGGTGAAGCGTAGAGAAGTTGGCTGGGTTCCTATAAGACCAGTAGCCACCGACGTGAGGAGGTGGAGAGTTTGATTACAGTCCTCATCCGCCTCCTCACGTCGGCGGCTACTTTGAAGCCGAGACCCTCCGCTTCGCTTCTGGAAAACTTCCTGTTCCACCAACGGCGAGTCAGATCTTACTTCGACAATAGGAGCCGGCAGCCCGCCAAGATGATGAATCCGCCAAACAGTTTCTTCAGCATCTCGGCTGGCAGATGCTTCGTCAGGGCTGCGCCGATGAAGCCGCCGATGATGGCCATGGGGATCAGCGAGGCGGCCACCTTCCAGTCGATGTTGCCAAGCTGATGATGCTTGAGGGCTCCGGTGAGCGCGGTGGGAATGATGACCACGAGCGAGGTGCCGATGGCGGTCTTGATGTTCATCTGCATTAAATAAACCATGGCCGGCACCATCACGAGACCGCCGCCCACGCCGAACAGGCCGCTGCTCACGCCTCCCGCCAGACCGATCAGACCCGCGATCAAATATTGCATCCGGCGGTAATGCCCTGCGTGTCCGGGCGCGACAACTAAAATCATTTGCATCTCCATTCTCGCCTTCTAGCTTCATGGCCCATGACAGAAACGGCCAGCCCAGCCCTCGCTTCGTTCCTTGCCCGGATCGGTGAGGAGCGCACGGTGGCGCAAGTGATCGTGCGTCGCGCGGGCCGGCGCTTCCAACTGCGGCACAAAGATGATCGCGACGTGTCGCCAGAAGGGTTGCGGCTGCTCCGGATCGAAGAGCTGCGAGAGCTGGCGCAGACGACGGAGGCTGGCGCTTATCGCCCGTTGAAATCCGCGCCGACCTTGCGGAAAGGCTGGCAAGTTCTGGCTGTGAACGGGCAGGAACTGGAGGCCGCGTTGAATCATCTTTATCCCGGTGCGGTGGCGGATGGATGCGCGGCCGCCGGAGCGAATCCGCCGGTCACCCATTACCGGGAATTTACGGCGCGGCAGACGGGCATGTATCGCATCACGGCGATGCTGGATGATGCCGTGGCCGCCCGTGTGATCACGGCCGGCTGCGATTCCAAGTTCTGCCTGAAGCAACGGCTCTGGACGGTCGCGGGATTGGAGGCGGATGCCCCGGAGATCCAGGACAATTCGAGCGCCATTCCCTGTCTCGAACCGTGCGCGGTGTTTCTGGAGTTCGCCCGAAAGGCGGCCCGGATGGAGCAGGAGGGCAGGGCGACGGTGGCGCTCGGAGCCTCCGAGTTGGAGACGCTGGCCGCGTCCTTGGAAACGGCATTGTCATCCACGGTGGCGGCGCAGCGGGAAGCGGACTTTGGTGACGCATCGAACCCCCGGCGAGCGCAGTTGCTGCTGGAGAAACTGAGGGCATTGCCGGTCGCCAGGCCGGACGCTCCGGGACATTGAACGCGAGATGGCCGCGACGGCCCTTTGCGGAGAACTGTAACCATAAAATCATTGTCTTCCGTTTTGTATTCCTTAGCTTGCTCGCAGCGATGACGAAGACATTTTCCGAACTCGGTTTTCCTGGTCGATTGATCGCGGTCGAAGGCCTGGATGGCTCCGGAAAGTCCACGCAGATCTATCTCCTCAAACGCTGGCTTGAGCTTCAGGGCCTGAAGGTTTTCTTCAGCGAATGGAACTCCTCGGACCTCGTGAAGTCCGCCACCAGCAAAGGCAAAAAGCGCGAGCTGCTCAGCCCCTCGACCTTCAGCCTGATCCATGCGACGGACTTTGCCGACCGTTACGAACGGCAGCTCGTCCCTCTGCTGCGCGCAGGTTATCTCGTGCTCTGTGATCGCTACATCTTCACGGCGTTTGCGCGGGACACGGTCCGGGGTTGTCCGCCTGAATGGGTGCGGGGCATTTACAATTTCGCGGCGCTGCCCGACCTGACTTTCTTTTTCAAGGCCGACCTCGAAGTGTCGCTGAACCGGATTCTTGAGGGCCGTCCGCAGTTGAAGTATTTCGAGGCCGGAATGGATCTGCATCTGTCGAACGATCCTTACGAAAGTTTCCGCATCTTTCAGGGCCGGATCTTGGAGCAGTATCTGGCGATGAGCACGGAGTTCAACTTCCTGCTCATGGACGCGAACCAGCCGATTGAAGCGCAGCAAAGCATCGTGCGCGAATTGATTGCCGCGAAGCTGGACCTCTCGACGTTCACGACGGAAGGCAGCCATGCGGAGCTGAATCTGTCGGAACAAACGAGTCGTTCTACGAAGCCCGTGCCTCGCACCCGCTGATTTCTGACGATGGAAAAACGAAACAAAGTTCCAGGACTCCGTCCGGTCAGCGCGTCCATAGTCATTCCGCAGCGGACCGCGCGCCGGTTCTATGGCCACGGGCTGCCCAAGGTCGATCCCAACCGTCTGGCGGGCCGGCTGATCGTGGTGGAAGGGGCGGACGGCTCCGGTCGTTCAACGCAGATTGAGCGGCTCATGCGATGGCTCGAAGGCGCCGGGCACGCCACGGTTCAAGTTGGCTTGAAGCGGTCCACCCTGGTCAGCGAAGAGCTGGACAAGGCGCAGAAGGGAAACATTCTGAGCCGCACGACGCTCAGTCTCTTCTATGCGACGGACTTTGCCGACCAGTTGGAGAACTCCATTCTACCTGCGCTCAAGGCGGGCTTCATCGTGCTGGCGGATCGCTACATCTACACCTTGATGGCGCGTGATCTGGTCCGCGGCATGAACGCCAAATGGCTGGAGAACCTCTACGGAATCGCGCTGGTGCCGGACGCGGTCTTCTACTTGAAGGTGTCGCCGGAGATTCTCGTGCAGCGGAATTTCGCGAAGGACTTCTCGCTCGACTATTGGGAGAGCGGAATGGATCTCGGCCTGTCCCGCGACATGTTCGACAGCTTCATCAAGTATCAGGGGCTGATGGCGGCGCAGTTTGAAAGGCTGCAGGCCACCTATGGCTTCGGCATCATCGGCGGCGACCGTTCTACGGATGAAATCAACGCGGAGCTCCGGCAGAAGATCGAGCTGGTGCTGGCGAAGAAGTGAATCGGGCAGTGGAAAAATGTTCTGACCAGTCGGATTTATCAGCAGGCAATCATCATGGCTGACAACGGCAAAGCGACCCATGTGGTGGGTGTGGATTTGGGAGGGACAAAGATTCTGGCAGGCGCGTTTGCTCCGGGGTTCCAATGTCTTTCCCGCATCAAGATCAGCACCAAGCCCGAGCGCGGTCCCGAGGGCGTCATCGAACGCATTGCGCGCTGCGTTCGCGACGTGGTGGACGAGAGCGATCTGTCGATAAAGGACATTCGCGGCGTCGGAATCGGCGCGCCGGGAGCCGTCAATACGCAGGAGGGGCGGGTCATCTTCGCGCCGAACCTGGGGTGGAAGGATGTTCCCCTGAAGAAACTCCTGGAGAAAGAGCTGGGCGTTCCGGTCTTCGTGGAGAACGACTGCAAGCTGCATACGCTCGGAGTGTTCGACGCCGAATTGAAGGGCAAGGTCCGCAATCTCATCGGGGTTTTTCTCGGCACGGGCATCGGGGCCGGAGTGATGATCGATGGGAAGCTCTACACGGGCTTCAACGGATCGGCGGGCGAGGTGGGGCACATGGTCATTGATATCAATGGGCCGGAATGCGCCTGCGGAAATCGTGGCTGCTTCGAGGCGCTGGCCAGCCGGCGCGCGATCTTTCGGACGATTCAAACGGCGGTAAAGAAGGGGCAGGAGACGCTCCTTGTTGAAATGCTGGGGAAAGATCTGGACGACATGCGCAGCGGCGACATCCGGAAAGCCATTCGTCGCGGAGATCGGTTTGTCGGGAAAGTCATCGAACAGGCGGCGGAATATACCGGCGTCGCCATTGGCAACCTGATCAACCTTTTCAACCCGGAGGCCATCGTCCTGGGCGGCGGCGTCATCGAGCAACTGGAGCACGAGATGTTGCCGATCATTGAGAAGGTCGCGAAAGCTCATGCTCTTCCCGGAACAGCCAAAGGAATCGAGATCATGGGCACCCGATTGGGCGATGATGCAGGGATCACGGGCGGCGCAGTCGTGGCCTTGCGCGGCAGCGCCTAGCGTGGATAATTCATAGCCGGAAGCGGAATGGAGAATTTTGCGGTCGGCGAGGGTCGGTTTTCAAAAGCGCGGCGTCCACAGGTTGTGGTGGGGCCACCACCAGGCCCGCCGGACCGGACGGAGGGCGGATTCAGCGATTTTCCAGGAAATTTGCCGGCAGTGCTCCCGGGGAATCCGGTTCTGGAAACGCTCCGGCCTGCAGGTGGTGGTCAGCCACCGGCCGGACACCACAAGGCCAGCGCCCGCGCGCACCGCACGAAGCTCGCCCGCCCCGGCCAAGCCCGGCTCAATTGCACCCGCACCCGGCGCACGCTCACCGTGACCTGCGCCGCCACTTTCAACAGTCTCAAGCGCACGGAAGCGAATTTTTCCCCGTTAAAATGTTAAGATGAAGTCGTGCTGGTTGACCTGGCGGTGCTTGTGCGCCGCCTGTTTGAAATGAACCTTTCGAACCAACCGGCATGATGAAAAAACTACCGGTCAGCCAACGCCGGCTCCCGCCGGGAACGAAGCCTTCCGCGAACCATTCCACGGGGCCGTGCGCGGCGTGGTCCGGGAGGGATTGTTGCCAATAATTAAAGACGAG
>Ga0163153_10005501_pt1 | contig 14924 bp, 15 predicted proteins | sample OliLakLV19MP6IB1_FD_148629 | JGI IMG/M metagenome (GOLD analysis project Ga0163153, IMG submission 148629) | Freshwater microbial mat bacterial communities from Lake Vanda, McMurdo Dry Valleys, Antarctica - Oligotrophic Lake LV.19.MP6.IB-1 | ecosystem: Environmental > Aquatic > Freshwater >... | reverse complement strand
CGTGATCGCTTTGCCAAGGCCTGGGACGTCACGCTGCCTGCAGCCGGCTCCGGAGCGAATCTTGTTGAGATCCTCAAAGGCTGTAAGACTGGCCAGATCCGCGCCCTGTATGTGATCGGAGAAAATCCACTCGCGACATTACCCGCGTCGATGGAAGTCCGCGCTGCGCTGGATCGGCTGGAATTACTCGTTGTCCAGGATCCGTTTCTGACCGAGACGGCGCGGATGGCACATGCCGTGCTGCCGGCTTGCACCTCTGCGGAAAAGGACGGTACCTTTACCAATCTGGAGGGTCGAGTTCTGCGCGTCCGCGAGGCCATCGATCCGATCGGGGAAAGTTTGCCGGACTGGCACATTATGACGGCGCTAGCCAACGCGCTGGGCTGTCAATGGGAATACGAATCCTCGAACGATATTCAAGCCGAGATTATGAAGTTGCTGCCCGGATACTACAACCTCGGACAGCCACGCAAGGTTGTGCCGGCGGCAGACCCCTATCTCTCTAACGGGTACGCTACCGATGTGGCGGTTCGCTATCGAGCGTCTGCTTCGTCAGACGCCAACAACGGTCGACCCTTCACGCTGTTGATGGGGCAAGTCTTGTATCATTCGGGCAAGCTGTCTACCGAAGCCATCGGACTGATCACGATCGCCCCCAATACCGGTCGGCTCAAGATGAATCCCCAAGATATGGAACGCCTCGCCGTGAGTGAAGGAACAACGGTGCGCCTCACGTCGGACCGCGGCTCGATGCAATTGGCGGTACAATCCGATCACTCCATCGCCCCGCAGACCTGCTTCTTCCCTGAACACTTCAATGAGCCGCCGGTGAAGGATTTGATGTCGGTCCAGGTCGATCCGACGACCGGCGTGCCCACGTTCAAACAGACCCGCGTGACAATCGAAAAGGCCTAAGAGAGAACAGGAATCGCCTATGCGTGTTGCCGCACTGACAAAGCAAATCCTCCAGGCTGCATTGTTCTATGAAATTTGGGATGCCATGAAGGTGACGTTCAAGCACATGTTCCACAAACCCATCACGTTCCAGTATCCACGGGAACAGCGCACCCTTCCCGACACTCACCGTGGAGCACTCGCGCTCTTACGCTACGACGATCACCAGGAACGTTGTGTCGGCTGTGACCTCTGCGAAGCGGCGTGCCCTTCCCGCTGCATCAAGGTCATCAGCTCGGAAGATGCGTCGCGTCCGCTGCAGCGATTTGCCAGCGAGTTTTACATCGACATCACCAAGTGCGTCTTTTGCGGTTACTGTGTCGAAGCCTGTCCTGTCAACGCATTAGCGATGACGAAGATGTACGAGTTCTCGACCCACGACAAACGCACCTTGCTATTCGACAAGAAAAGGCTGTACGAAATCGGCGAGCGTCATCTCGAGGACGCGAAAAAATATCTGTACGCGCACAATCAGGAACAAAACGTTGAGGAAAGCCGGGAATATCGGTATTACTTCCCGCAATCGGTACTCAAGCCGACCCAACCACCACCCAAGCATCTGGGCTAAGCAATCAATGGTTTTGGTCTTTTTTGCCTATTTCGCGCTGGCCAGTATTGTTGCGGGCGTCTTGACCGTTGCGCTCAAGCACCCGGTGCATTGCGGTCTGGCGCTCCTGGCTCTGTTAGTCCATGTTTCCGGACTTTTCATCCTCCTCAATGCCGAGTTCCTCTGGGCCGTACAGATCATTGTCTACGCCGGCGCAATCCTCGTCCTGTACCTCTTCGTCCTGATGCTCATGAACTTGAAGACCGACGACCGATATTTCCACTCCTCATATCTGTACTTTCTCGTTCCGGCATCTATCGGATCATTGTTGGTCGTGGCCCTCCTCGTCCGTTCACCCTTCGGAGGCGCAAAAGGCGACGCCACGACCGAGGCGATCCTCGAAAACGGCGATACCTACGCGGTCGGGATCAAAATGTTCAGCGAGTATCTGTTGCAGTTCGAAATCGTCGGGGTGTTCCTGCTGGGTGCCGTCATTGGAGCGATTGTACTGGCAAAAACACCAAAATCAGCCAACAAAGAACGTAAAGCGTAAGGAGTTAGGTGTGAGGGGACGAGCGACAGCAGAACAGACAAAGGTGTTCACGCTTCACGGGTCACTATGATTCCACTCAATGCATATGTCGCCGTCAGTGCCGTGCTCTTTATCACCGGCCTACTCGGCGTGTTAATCAGACGGAACTTCATCATCGTGCTGATGTCTGTCGAGATCATGTTGAACGCGGCGAACATTAACCTCATCGCCTTTTCCCATTACCTGGAATCCATGGCAGGCCAACTGGTCGCCCTCTTTATCATTGCCATTGCCGCCGGGGAAGCGGCGATCGGGCTAGCCATCATCATCGTCGTGTTTCGTGGAAAGATCTCCACAAACGTGGACGAGATGAACTTCTTAAAGTGGTAACGTGACCGATCTGCTCATCAAGCTCATTCCGCTGTTTCCCCTGCTGGCTGTGATCCTGAACGGGTTGCTTGGCAGGCGGTATTCCCACGAGACCGCACACCGGCTTGCCTGGGGATCGGTGGGACTGTCATTTCTCAGCACGATCGCTGTGTTTGTCGACGTCCTGCGGACCGGCAAGTCTTATGAAGTCATCGCCTATCAATGGATCTTCGGCGGAGACCTCACCATCAATCTCGCCTATCTCGTGGATCCTCTTACGTGCATCATGTTGCTCGTCGTGACGGGAGTCGGACTCCTGATTCACATCTACTCCGTCGGCTACATGCACGGAGAAAGCGGATTCACCCGATTCTTCACGTATATGAACCTCTTCATGGTCTCCATGTTGCTTCTCGTCATGGGGAACAACTATGTAGTGCTCTTCATCGGGTGGGAAGGGGTAGGACTCTGTTCCTATCTGTTGATCGGCTACTACTACGACAAAGTGTCCGCCGCCAAAGCCGCCTCGAAAGCCTTTGTGGTAAACCGCATCGGCGACGCAGGATTCTTGCTGGCCATCTTCCTCATTTTTGTCAATTTCAAGACGCTCGACTATACGAAAGTCTTTGCCCAGATCGGCCTGCTTTCGCCGGAGATGGCCACCGCGATCGCGCTGTGTCTCCTCGTGGGGGCAGTGGGCAAATCAGCTCAGATCCCTCTCTATACCTGGCTCCCGGACGCGATGGAAGGTCCCACTCCCGTCAGCGCGCTCATCCATGCGGCGACGATGGTGACGGCCGGGGTCTACATGATCGTGCGGAACCATGTTATTTTCGATTCATCGCCGACGGCCATGGCGATCGTCGGCACCATCGGCGGAATCACCGCGTTGTTTGCCGCCACGATCGGGCTGGTGCAAACAGACATCAAGCGGGTCTTGGCCTATTCGACGGTAAGTCAGCTCGGGTACATGTTTCTCGGGTGCGGGATCGGAGCCTACACCGCTGCCATCTTCCACCTCATGACACATGCCTTCTTCAAAGCGCTTTTGTTCCTCACGGCTGGATCGGTGATTCATGCGCTCTCGGGCGAACAAGACATTCGTAAGATGGGTGGACTCAGCTCGAAGATCCCGTGGACCCATCGACTGTTTCTCATCGGCACCATCGCTATTGCAGGCATTCCTCCACTGGCAGGTTTCTGGAGCAAAGATGAAATCCTCGCACATGCCTTCACGCGTCACCACTATCTGCTCTACGGCATGGCGGCTCTCGGCGCGCTCTTGACCTCCTTCTACATGTTCCGACTGATGTATCTGACCTTTTATGGCACCTCTCGTATGGACCACCATACGGAAGAACATGTCCATGAGTCCCCAATGGTGATGGTCGGTCCGCTTATGGTGTTAGGTGTGCTGTCCATTCTCGGTGGGTTCCTGGGGTTTCCCCCTGAGCACGGCTGGCTCCATCAGTTTCTTGAACCGGTCGCAGGTCTCGGAGGGGAACATGCCGCGAACACCGGTCTCGTGTTGATGCTCATGATGATTGCAACTGGCATTGCGTTGTTAGGCTGGGCCCTCGCGCACTATTTTTATAGCGTGAATCTCTCGGCCCCGGATCGGCTGGCGGAACAATTCAAGGCTGCCTACACAACCCTGCTTAACAAGTACTACATCGATGAGCTCTATGACGTGTTATGGGTAGAGCCGACCAAGAAGTTGGGGCGATTGCTCGATTGGTTCGACCGCGTCGTGATCGACGGTCTCGTCCATGCCGTCGCGCAGCTGGCCGAGTTGGTCGCGGCCGCTTCGACATGGGCAGAAAAGTACGTGATTTACGGGGGCCTCAATGTGATCGGTTATGGCAACCATCTCGCCGCACGCCAATGGCGGCAGCTGCAGAGCGGAATGGTCCATCATTATGCCGCTGTCATTGTGGCAGGGATTTTCCTGTTGGCCGCCATTGTCCAGCTCATCATGCAACTGTAGCGCACTGAAATGTTAGAAGAACTGGCATCAACGTTCCCGATTCTCACCTGTATTCTGTTTCTCCCCGTCATCGGGGCCGTCGTCCTGTGGCTGTTCGACGACGAGGACATGGTGAGAACGTCCGCCTTGACGGTTGCGCTCATGGAGTTGGCCCTCTCCGTATTCGTACTCTTACGATTCATTCCTGAATCGGCCGCCATGCAGTTTTCCGAACACGTACCGTGGATTCCTGCCCTCGGAGTCAGCTACCACCTCGCGGTGGATGGCATCAGTGTCCTGTTCGTTGGACTCACCGCATTCCTTGCTGTCCTGATCATCATCTATTCGTGGGACACCGTCCGCCATCAAGTGAAGCTCTACATGATGGCCCTCCTAGCGCTCGAAACGACCACCATGGGGGTGTTCCTCTCCATCGACCTGATTCTGTTCTTCGTCTTTTGGGAACTCATGCTCATCCCTAGTTACTTCCTGATCAAACTCTGGGGTGGAGGAGCGGAGCGACATTATGCCGCGCTGAAATTCGTGCTCTATACCTTGCTCGGCAGCGTCTTCATGTTGGTAGGTATCGCTCTCCTCGACATCAATTACCACCAGTGGGCGATGCTCCGCCATATGGAGCCGACCTACTCGTTTGACTTATTACAACTGCTCTCAGTCCCGATCCCATTCGACCAACAGGTCCTCATTTTCTGGCTGTTGTTCCTCGGTTTCGCGTTCAAGGCCCCGGTCTTTCCCTTTCACACCTGGCTACCAGACGTGCTACTCGAAGGCCCCATCGGCATGGCGGTGGTGCTGGCCGGGCTGAAGCTTGGGACATTCGGTTTCATCCGGTTTAGCATTCCGTTGCTACCGGACGCATCGAAAAGTCAGACGGTCGTCGCGATCACCATGGCCCTGGGATTGACGGCAATTCTCTATGGGGCCATCATGGCGCTGGTCCAGCAAGACTTTCGTCGGCTCCTCGCGTTCAGCAGCATCAGCCACCTCGGGTTCGTGGTGATCGGCCTGTTCGCCCTGAACTATCAAGGCCTTCAAGGCAGTTTACTCACCATGATCAACTTGGGACTTAGTACGGCCGGGCTATTCTTTATCGCGGGCTTTCTCTACTCGCGGCAACAGAGCACCCAACTGGGCTCCTTCGGCGGCATGGCCAAGCAGACGCCCTTGCTCGCAAGCTTTTTCTTGTTCATCGGGCTCGCGTCGATCGGGTTGCCGGGCACCAACGGCTTCGTCGGTGAATTCCTCATCCTCTTGGGGACCTTCAAGGCCAATTGGCTGTATGGTGGGATCGCGGTCACCGGTATCATCTTCGGTGCGGCCTATTTTCTCTGGTACTACGAGCGGTCAATGCTGGGACCGCTCGGCAAGGCCGTCAAGGAATCCATCAGCGATCTGCATCCCCGCGAAATACTCATCGCGACGGCCTTGTCGGTGATGATCCTCTGGATTGGCCTCTATCCTGCTCCCTTCTTGAGAATGATGAACGGATCGGTGCAAGCATTGGTCGATCGACTAGAAGGAGGAACCGTGGCGTCGGCTGATCCCAAACAGCCGATCCGCATGGATTAATTCATATGGGTGATCTCACGCTGCTCTATATTTTGTTTGCACCATTCGCGGGAGCCATTGCGCTGATCTTCGTCTCGAACCGGCAAACGATGCTCGTGCGAGGGATTGCGGCGGGATCAGCTTTTGTCTCCTTACTCGCCTCGCTCTACCTGTTTTACGCGTACGATCACGTAAAGGGAGGCTTCCAATTTGTCCAGCAATTTGAATGGTCTCGCCAGCTAGGCATCTCGCTCCATCTTGGAGTGGATGGGATCGGCACCCCGCTGGTGCTGGCGTCGAGCATCTTGTTGTTCGCAGGAATTTTTGTGTCCTGGCACATCAAAGACCGGACGAAAGAATTCTATATCTGGCTGCTCATCCTGGCCGCTGCGACGATCGGCGTGTTCATGTCCTTGGACCTCTTCTTTCTGTTCTTCTTCTATGAAATGTCCGTCATCCCCATGTATCTCTTGTTGGGCATGTGGGGAAGCCATACGAAAACCTACAATGAGATGACGGATCCGGAAGGTCTCAAACTGCGGGATTCGGTCAAGTTTATCTTCAACTTCGGGTCCAACAGTAAAGAATACGCCGCCATGAAGCTGGTGCTCTTTCTCTCGGCCTTTGCCGTCGCGGCGTTGATGGGAATTTTGCTGATCTACAAGTATTCGGGGCTCAACACCTTTGACATTTTGGTTTTGCGTGAACAGGCCAAGCTGATGAATATCCCGGTTCTAGGCACGACGCTAGACAAGATTATTTGGATCTTGATCTTCTTCGGCTTTGCCTCGATTGCTCCGTTATGGCCGTTACACTCCTGGTCCCCCGTCGGCCACGCCGCTGCGCCAGCCGCCACGAGCATGTTGCACGCGGGCGTCCTGATGAAGCTCGGCCATTTTTCCATCATCCGGGTGGCCTTTGAGATTTTGCCCGAAACGACGAGAGAGCTCATGCCCATCGCGGCCGTGCTCTGTATGTTCAGTATCGTCTATGGCGGGTTCGTGGCGTATTACGCCAAAGACACCAAGTATGTCATCGGGTATTCCAGTTCCAGTCACATGGGATATGTCTTCTTAGGTATGGCCGCTCTGGACTACATCAGTTTGACCGGGGCAGTGATGTATATGTTCGCCCATGCGATGGCCACGGCCATGCTCTTCGCCATGGCCGGATGGGTATACGATCAGACGCACACCCGCGACATCCCCTCGCTCGGCGGGCTCTCAAATCGCATGCCGTTCATCTCCGGCTGTTTCGTGGTGGGGTGCATGGCCTCAATCGGTGTCCCCGGCACGGTGAACTTCATCGCCGAAGTGATGATCATCGTCGGTAGTTGGAACAAGTATCCGCTTCAAGTTATTGTGGCCGTGGTCGGGATCGTCTTGACCCTGGCCTACTTGTTCAAGATGATGCGTGGACTCTTCTACGGGCCCATGGACCAGAAGTATAGTCACGCGCATGATGCCGTCTCCCTACCTGATCGTCTTCCACTCTTGATCATGATTACCGTGACCATCGGGTTCTTTTTCTTCCCCATGCACCTCTACAATGTGGTGCGGTCCGGCGTCGATCCCTTGATTGCGAAGATCACCCGTGTTGTGCCTGTGGCCTCTCAAGATCGCGAAACGTTAAGCGTGAAGCGTGAAACGCAAACCGGCGGTGTGCCGAACCAACCGCAGGACGTTTCCGATAACGCTTCACGCGATACGCTTCACGCTTCACGAGGCAAAGAATGATCTTTTCGTTCACGATGTCTCCCTCCGATCTCCTGTTGCTGTTACCGGAGATCCTACTCACGGTCTGGCTCTGTCTTATCCTGATCGTTGATTTTTCCTTTCCTCGGCTGCCCAACGAACAATTGGCCTATTTCAGCATTGCGGGGCTCGTCGCCACCCTCGGCTGCCTGGTCTGGTTCGATGTCGCCGGCATCACCGGGACCCTCTTCGCAAACATGTTCGCCCTCGACCGGATGGCTCTGTTCTTCAAAATGTTTATCGTCGGATCGACGATCCTCGTCATTCTCGTCTCCGTCGATTACATTCATCGATTCAAGTTCTTCCGCGGAGAATATTATTTCCTCGTCGTCATGTCGGCACTGGGAATGATGTTCATGGCTTCCGCGAACGACCTGCTGTCGGTCTTCGTCGCGCTGGAGTTTTCCACTCTCGGTTTCTATGTCCTCGTGGCCTATCTCCGCGAGGACATGGGCTCGAATGAAGCGGGTATCAAATTTTTCATCCTGGGCATCTTCGCTGCCGCTCTCCTCGCCTATGGCATCAGCTTGGTCTATGGGGAAACCGGCAAACTGGTGTTTTCCGATATGAAAACCGCACAGGCCTCTCCGGGATTAGCCATTGGCTTCCTACTGATTTTCGCCGCATTGGGATTCAAAATTGGTTCTGTGCCTTTTCACTCGTGGATTCCGGACACCTATCATGGCTCGCCGACTCCGGTGACGGCATTTCTCTCGATTGCCCCGAAGGGAGCGGCCTTTGCCATCCTCCTGAGAATGTTCCTCGTCGCCCTGGTGACATTTAAGCCAATCTGGACCCTGTTGCTGGTCGCGGCATCTATCTTGTCTATGACCTATGGCAACATCGTGGCCATCGCCCAAAATAACATGAAACGGCTCTTGGCCTATTCCGGTATTGCCCAGATCGGCAATGTGCTGATCGGTCTCGCGACCGGTACGAAGATGGGCAGCGATGCGATGCTGTTCTACCTCTTGACGTATCTGTTCGCCAATCTCGGCGCGTTTGCCATTGTCATCGCCGTCAGTGAAGCCATTGGCAGCGAGGAAATCGACGACTATAGCGGCTTGGGGCGCCGGTCGCCCTTTCTCGCCTTTTCGATGCTGATCTTCCTCTTGTCTCTGGCTGGGGTGCCCCCGCTAGCCGGCTTCATCGGCAAGCTGTATATCTTTGTCGCGGCCATCAAGGAAGGGCTCTACGTACTCATCACGGTCGGGCTCATTAACATCGTCATTTCCATGTACTACTACCTGATCGTCGTGAAGAAAATGTATGTCAGCGAACCCCATGACCGATCACCGCTTAAAGTATCGGGCCCGATCAAAGTGGTGGTCTACGTCTGTCTGGCCGGCACCCTCGCAATCGGTATCTATCCGCAACCCGTCACCGACTGGGTTGTCTCGGCCGTCATGATGTTTTCAAATGTGGCTGATCCAACCGCATCCCTTCCCGCCCCCCCTGCCGTCATCCCCTTCGGGGGCTAACACCCATTGCGACCCTCCTCGTCATAGACCCCCATACCCACGCAGATTACGCACTCTTCCGAAGCCAGCGTCTCACGGTCCAATGCGCGGTATTTCTTGCAGGGTGTTCAGGAGGAGGGTACAGTTTCTACAACGTTATCTTCGCCCACACCCGTGCCGCATATTCAAACCATGGAATCCGTCACACAGGAACGCCCGGCGATACTCGCACCCGTTCAATCGGAACCAGCTCACGACAGCAGTCTTCCCCCGACTCCCAAGACAGGCTGGTTCATGGAATGGTTCGCCCATTGGTCGATCGAACGGCGCGTCCTTATGGGCTTTGGGCTCGTTTTTTCCGGCATTGTGGTCATCAGCGCCATTTCCTACCGCAACACCACCGTCTTGATCGAAAACAGCCAGTTCGATACTAAAAGCCACGAATTGGTACAACTACTTGGCTCCGTCGAAGGCGCGCTCGACGCTGCTGAAAGCAACCATCGGCGCTATCTCGTCACCGGCGACGAGTCGTATCTCACAGCCTACCGGACTGTCATCGAACGAATGCCCGAATACCTCCGGTATCTGAGAGGCCTGACGAACGAGGGAGGCCAACAACAGGACCGCGTGGCGATACTCGAGCAGCTCATCACCGGGCAATTGGGCGCAGAGGCACGGGCCATCGCCCAACGCAAAAAGCACGGCTATGAGGGCGTCCGTCACCTCGCACTCTCCGGGGCGGGGAAAAACGAGATCGATAAAATCCGTCGGCTCATGACGGAACTCGACACAGTCGAACAACGAGCTCTTCAGACTCGCGTGGCACAATCCGCTGGAAGCACACAAAATACCATCGCCCTGCTCGGCCTGGGCGCGTTCTTACAGTTCGTCCTCTTAGCCTCTGTCTATGTTCTGATCCATCACGACGTCACCGAGCGACGCCGCGTCGCGAAGGAATTGCGGAGCCGGGGCGAATTACTCCAGGCCGCCAATAAAGAATTGGAAGCGTTCAGCTATTCCGTGTCGCACGACCTGCGAGCCCCGCTCAGGCATATAGACGGATACGCAGCCCTGTTGTCCAAGGCGGCTGGTGACGCACTCAATGACAAAGCGCGCCGTTACCTAGAAACGATTTCAGGCTCCGCGAAGCAGATGGGGCAGCTGATCGACGATCTGCTCGTCTTTTCCCGTATGGGCCGCCAGGACATGCTCCAGACAACGGTGAGCCTGGACCAACTCATCAAGACCGTCCTTCATGATTTGCGTCTTGACTTGCAAGGGCGGGCGATCTCCTGGACAATGCATCCATTACCCAACGTATCGGGAGATCCGGCTATGTTGCGCCAAGTGTTCGTCAATCTGATCTCCAACGCGCTCAAGTTCACAGCCACAAGACCGGAAGCCAAGATCGAAATCGGTGTCGCCAAACAAGGCCCAGGCGATGTCGAGGTCTTCGTGCGTGATAACGGTGTAGGGTTCGATATGCAATATGTAGGCAAGTTGTTCGGCGTATTCCAGCGCCTGCATCGGAACGACGAATTTGAAGGCACCGGCATCGGCCTCGCCAACGTACGCCGAATCATCCATCGGCATGGTGGACGAACCTGGGCTGAAGGCTGTTTGGACCAAGGGGCCACCTTCTACTTTTCACTCCCGCTCGCGAGGTCTCTCTCATGACCACTGTCAAGCCCATCCTGCTCGCCGAAGACAACCCGCGTGACGCCGAGCTCGCCCTGGCCGCCATGGAAGAACATCACATCGCCGACAAAGTGGTGGTCTGCCGCGATGGAGCTGAAGTCCTCGACTATCTTTACTGCCGCGGAACCTTTTCCTCCAGGCAACAGGGTAATCCCGCTGTCGTATTCCTGGACCTCAAGATGCCAAAAGTTGATGGGCTCGAGGTTTTGAAAACCATTAAGAGCGACGTGAATCTCAAACCGATTCCTGTCGTCATGCTCACCTCGTCGCGCGAGGAGAGCGATTTATCCAAAAGCTATGCGTTGGGCGCCAACGCCTATGTGGTGAAGCCGGTCGAGTTTCACCAGTTCATCACCGCCGTGAAAGAACTTGCGGTGTTTTGGGGCGTGATCAACGAACCGCCACCCGAGGGCTCTGACCTACGCGGTCACGTTCCTGTCGGCGTTTGACGAAGGCGCTGTTGAGGAGCGACGTATAACATCCCGCCAAGTAGAGGCTAGCAGGGACCCGGATAGTTCCTTGTCGTGTGTACCTGTCCTTTACCCCCACGCAAGACGCCCTCGTGGTCGAGACCTATCTCCTCGACTGATTTGACGCTACAGATAGGCGCCCTCTATACTCGGCCCTGAGATACTATGGTACAAGACAACAGCTTCTACCGGTCTCTCCTTTCTATCGCCCTCCCTCTACTGGGTATTATCTTCGTCATGCTCAGCGGACCCCCGACGACGACGGGTCAGACCCTCGCAGGGGAACACCTGGGCAAGGGTTTATCCATTTCCGTCTGGGATCCCCACACGCAGTGCCCCGACGTCGCACCGTTGGTCGCCATCGAGATCGATCCCGACCGCTATCGTTTTACTGTACATCACTACCAGCAAGACGGTCTCACGGAACCGCCCGATATTCGAGAATGGCAAGAGCAAACCGGCCACGATCTAGTCTTCAATGCCGGGCTCTTCCGTGAGAATTATGCGTATCTCGGGCTGCTCTATGGAAACGGACGCTCGTTGGGGAGCAAGCGTCACACGACCTGGTTGGGACTGTTTGCGGCAGAGCCGGCCGCGGATCGTTCATCGCGACGCGCGAGGGTGTTGGATCTGACCTATGACACCTTTGACGAGCAGCACATTCCCTATCGAGAAGTCGCGCAATCGCTCATGCTCCTCGACCGAACCGGTAAAGTCCGTGTGCGCCAAACTGGAAAACGCGCACATCAGACCCTCGTCGCAGAACAAGGCGATGGGCACCTCCTTGTCCTCAAGACCACGGAGGCGGCGTCACTCTATGCCCTTGGGGAATGTCTACGGGATGCCTATCCCTCCCTACGACAAGTCATGGCCATGGATGGAGGATCCTCTTCCGACGTCGCCGTCAGCCCCTCACTCCGGGAAGCCACCTCCAAGATGGCCGGTGCACACAGCTGGGTCCCCCTGCTAGAAGGCGGCCTCACCACTCACATTGGACTCCCAGCCGTAATCGGAATCAGCCCACGCCGGGACCAAGCCGGCGCCAAGACCGAGAACAAATGAGCTTTTTGAGATGTGTGTGGGACTAGCTGCTGTCGACGGAGTGAGGAGGCTACAGTAGATCAGGCCGTAAAGGCCGATGGAGAGATGGCGATGGTTGGGAACGCCCTGAGAATCTGGCGATCATTCGTCACCAACGGCACCTCCAGATCCTGGGCGAGGGCCACAAATTCGCAATCGTAGGCCGAACAACCTGACCGGCTGGCAAGCTCCAACACCTGCCACGAGACCACGCTATACTCATGTCCGGTCATCGACCGTTCAGCTTCATCAATGATCGCGAGCGCCTTTTCAAGTTGAAGAGCATCTGTACGGACAAGTCTAATCAGAGCATTACGAAACTCTGACCGCCACAGTAACGGAGCAGCCCACAGCGCATCCCGCTGCAGCACGGCCTCACTCTCTTGTGTCCGTTGGCCCTGGACATAGAGATAGATCAAGAGGTTCGTGTCAGCCACAATCACAGTCGCCCTGCCACTTTGAGTTCATCGAGCAGGCGATCAGTCAGTCGAACACCTTTGGGAGTCCCGCGGATAGCCCGCGCCCGCGCAAGCAGGGCGTCAGCCTCAATAGGAACACTGTGTGTCATCTGCTCAAGATAGGAGATGACTTCGAAGTTCAGACTCCTACGATGCGCGGCGGCTTGCTGCTTCAACCGTTTAACCAGGGGCTCAGGAATATTTTTGATCGTCAGGGTTGCCATAACAATCTCCGGTTAGATGGTATCCATAACGCTACCACTATGGATACTAACCGGACAACCCTTAACCGTCAAGCCTGAGTAAGTCCCGCTTGGCCCGCGCCTGGAGTATCTCGTCTAGAACCTCGAACTCCTCTTCAAGTCCTTCGTACTCGAGACGCACGTCAGGGCGAGCGAGCGCCCGGACTTTAAAGCCTTTAAGGGTGTTTCGCATCTATCAACTCAAGCATCAGTATCGAGGCTGAACTTGCGAGCCAGGGTGGTGAGTAGCCCATCGAGGATGGGCTTGGAGATCAGTAACGTATCATGGCCGTCAAAGATGCGCCGCATCGCTCGATCGGCCGAAGAACCGGGTAGGACGAACGCCGAAACGTAAATATTGGTATCAAAGACGACCCTTCACGGTTTCGCGAGATACCGCTGGAGATCTCGGGCCGTGAGAATGCCTTTGGCTTTCGCTTTCTTACTCCAATAGCCTTGGATCGCTCCGAATTCCTGTTCGAGCCGATTGTGTTTGTTCTCTAAGACAAGATCCTGCAAGACCGCGACTGTACTCTTCCCCTCACGCCGAGCGAGCTGATCCAGTTCTTTCGATAGCGCTGCAGGAAGGGCCAGTTGTCGTTTCGCCGCTGTCGCCATAGTCACACCTCTTTCGGCCAGAATCCTACCATGCAGCTCCATACGCATCCACCTCGGTGCCCGAACTCCCTGCGATCTTGCTGGCGGAAATTTTGAGCAGCCTCAGGGATCTCAGAAAAAGGCACCAACTTCGTTCTCGTCTCAAAAAAATCCTCAACGTACCCCACCCAGGAAAAGAGCTGTTCTGACAGCTCGGGGTTGGGCGGGTGAGAATGCTACGCCTCCGGTGTTTTTTTCGCCTGCGGCCTCGTTGACCACCTGTTTGAGCAACCGCGAACTATCTCTCTTTTGAGGCTACGGCCTCGCTCACCGCCTTTCGTACAATCACCGACACGTCAGAATCGACTGACTGCTAAGTTTGGAGGAAAGTCCGGCAATGTCGCGTACACCTTTGAGTGAGACAAGGTCATGTCGTTTGTGAAATTGAGTGCCTCATGAAACTCGAAACCGTTCACGTACTTATCAGGCGTTGAGAATGTGAGGATTGTCCCCCTAAACCGAGTTGGCTGGTTGAAAAGCCAGTATAGAAACAGGACTTGGATGTGCTGGAACGTCATCGGTATCGTATTTCTTGGAAAGTCGTCTGGGAACATGAAACGGATATTGGGATTTGCAATTAGAACTGAGTACGCCAATGAGTCTCGCTCTAAATCAATTCCGGCACCAGGCCATAGCTCGATAAGATTGTCCTTCTCATACTTGCCACGATCAATGGTTAGGCTAGGCCTGTTAATGTTGCGTCCGATGCTAGTAAGGATGGGAAAAAGTCTCTGTCCTGCCTTCAGATCGAGCACGCCAGCGACCTTGCGGTCTTTGTTCCTACCAACATTGTCTTTGCAGTTTATCGAGATGCTTCCCGTGTTTGAGTTTAGATTTGGATGGATCGTTATGCTGGATGTCGTGATTGCGGAACTGTCGACATTAGCGGATGTTGCAGATTCTGAACCCACCGGAGCTACGTGTCGCTTACCTCTTGGAGAAACTATTAGGTCGCCCGTTTTTGTTTCCTCGATCTTGAGGAAGTTCTGCACGCCTACTTTTGTGCCTATGACAAAGCGATGGGGCGGGGTCATGAGCAATGATCTTCCCCCGATTTCATGGACACCGGGTTAAGAGCCCATCGCCCTCGCTTCGAACTCAGCAGGGGAACAATAGCCAAGAGTCGAATGCCGACGGACTCGATTATAGAACACTTCAATCCATTCAA
>Ga0163153_10005500_pt1 | contig 14925 bp, 11 predicted proteins | sample OliLakLV19MP6IB1_FD_148629 | JGI IMG/M metagenome (GOLD analysis project Ga0163153, IMG submission 148629) | Freshwater microbial mat bacterial communities from Lake Vanda, McMurdo Dry Valleys, Antarctica - Oligotrophic Lake LV.19.MP6.IB-1 | ecosystem: Environmental > Aquatic > Freshwater >... | reverse complement strand
CTTGGGGTCGGTTCGCGAAGCTGAAATCTTCGCGACACTTCTGTTTTACCCCATGTTCTCGGGGTCCCCAAATGGTTCATCGCGATCTCCCCGCAAAGGCGGGCTCATTGCTGTGCATAGCTCAGGTAGTATCGCATGTTTGGCGGGACGGGAATTCGAGGTCCCGCTAGCCACTAGAAATGGATTATGCGAACATAAGGCGAAGGTTTGCGAACTCACAGGATTCTAAATTCTGCGTAACCGAGTGAGGGATATGACGACGAGTGGACTGAATCGTACTTTCGCGAAGTTAATAACGGAGCATTGTCTGTCCGATAAACAAAGGAGATTGCCTTGGAACGTGTGGTCGGTGCGATTCGCCGATTTCGAGGCGATGGCGCCAGTGGACGCATCTCGGCGTGTTATTGATGATAGGGAAAGAAATTCTGGAGAGCAGTCGAGGCTGCGCGCGAAAGGGGACGTGTGAAACAGCAGAACCCATCGGAGTTCACCGTGATCGACCTGTTTTGCGGGGCGGGGGGGCTTTCAGAGGGCTTTAGGCAGGCAGGCTTCCGGGTTCTGGCGGGGCTTGACTATGATGAGGCGGCGGGAGCGACGTTCGCGGCGACACACCCCGACGCCAAGTTCATCGGCGGCCCAATCCAGAACGTGAGTGCGCTAGATATTCTCCGGGCCTCAAAGCTGAAGAAAGGTGAAGTGGATGTGCTAATCGGGGGGCCACCATGTCAAGGCTATTCGGTATACAATCATCAACGAGGCACCGACGATCCGCGAGCCGGCCTTTTTCGGGAGTATTTACGAATCGTTGACGGTATTCGTCCGCAGTGGCTCGTGATGGAAAACGTGACTGGAATTACGTCTATCGCTAGCGGCGGAATTGTACGCGAGATACGGGCAGCCATGGGAAGTCTTGGTTATCGTGTTCAGATGGAGACTTTAAAGGCGGAGGCATATGGAGTCCCACAGGAACGCCGGCGAGTGTTTTTCATCGCGACAAGTGGGAAAACACCGATCTATTTTCCAGTCCCCACGCACGGGCCCGGCCTTTCAAAATACGTGACAGTTTGGGACGCGATTTCTGACCTGCCTACCCTAATGAATGGCGAAGAATCGAACGGGATGCCTTACGGAACAAAGGCATCGAATGAGTTTCAGCGCATGCTGCGAGGCGACGCAACAAACGTCTTCAATCATTCAGCGCCGCGGCTCGCGGCCATAAACGAACAGCGAATGCAACATATTCCTCCTGGGGGATCCTGGCGTGACATCCCAGTCGAGCTCTTGCCGTTGGGGATGCGGCGAGCCAAGCGAAGCGACCATACTAAGCGATATGGCCGTCCGCGCAAGAGTGACTTGGCGTGCACGATTCTTACGAAGTGCGATGTCCACTGGGGCGCGTTTATACATCCGTCGCAGAACCGTTCTTTTTCAGTACGGGAAGCGGCACGGTTACAGACCTTCCCGGACAGTTTCGTGTTTCAGGGTAGTCGGACTGAGCAGTATGTTCAGGTGGGTAACGCCGTTCCTCCATTACTTGGAAAGCGTATCGCAGAAGCCGTGGTGACGTCGATTAACCCACAATCGGGAATTAGAGTTCGAGGTTGTTGTGAGCAGACGGTCTTCGAAGAATTCGCCAGCGTCTCATCTTGAACCCAATTTCGTGGAGTGTGTGCCAGGGTCAACTGGATCTCTCTGCCGAGGATGCCGGCATTGCAGCCACTCGGAATATGTAGAAGGCCAATCGCTCCTCGACATGGTCCGCGAAGACCTCGTCGCCGAGCGCATTGCCGTCGAATCCTACAACGACATCATCAAATACCTCGGTGACGACGACCCCACCACCCGCATCGCCATTGAGAAGATCCTCGCCAAGGAAGAAGAACACGCCGACGATATGAAGAAGATCCTCGATCTGTTAAGCAAGGACGAGCGCACCGCAGGCCACGTTTGACGGTCCTTTCCTGGGAGCGCCGCGAGGGGCATCGGTCACACTGGCCTATGCCCCTCGCCGCCCACCCCGCCCGTCGCCCGCCATCCAGGCAAGGAAAAGGCCTACTCCCTCGCCCTCTGGCTAATCGGCAAAACCGCCGCCATGCCGCGCGCTCACCGCTTCACCCTCGGTGACCGCCTTAATGGAAAATCCCTCGATCTCGTAACCGCCCTCACCCAGGCCGCCTTCAACCGTGACAAGTCGTGCGTCCTGGAGACCGCATTCTCCTCCGTCTCCTCCCTTGACCATCAAATTCTTCAGGATCTCCTTGCCCGCGTAATCCACTGCCCCCACACCCTCCGCCTCATCCGGCTGCTCATCGCCAGTTCCAACTCCGGCGACCAAGTCCTCCACTACTTCCCCGGCGATACCCTCTTCACGCCGCACTACCGCCGCCGCGGACTGCCGCTCGGCAACCAGACATCCCAGTTCTTCGCCAACGTCTATCTCAACCCCATGGACCACTTGATCGTTCGCAACCTCCGCCCGGGCGCCTATGCCCGCTACGTCGATGACTTCCTGCTGTTCTCTGACAGCAAGGAACAACTCAACGAAATGCACCACCAAATCCGCAAGTTCCTGTACGGCTATCGCCTCACGCTCCATCCCGGCAAAAGCTGTTTCTATTGGTGCCGGGACGGTTTTCCCTTCCTTGGCTTTCGGCTGTTCCCCACCCATTCGCGGATCGCGCGGACCAAAGTCGTTCGCTTCCGCCAGCGCCTCCGCCAACTGCGCGCGGACTTCCATGCGGGCTTAATCGACACGGAAACCGTCAATCAATCCGTCAGATCGTGGATCGGACACGCCATGCACGCCGACACCTGGCGGCTTCGCGAACAGATCTTCGAAGCCTTCCCGTTTCTTGCCGGAATAACCATGCTGGAATAGCGCGGCCTTGGCCGCGAACTGAGCCCAAGACCAGGACCTGTTTTTGTTTGACGTGAGCTTTCCCCCGTCGGGACCGCGATCCGGAAATGGGCGTTGCACGCTCCCGCCGATCCCTCGGCGGGACTCTGGAGACAGACCGTGAAGCCTGTTCCACATCCCCCGGCCACCCGAAACCCCAGATTTTCGTTCTGTTCGTCCGGTTGGTTGGTGTTGCGATACGACGAACGCGCGTTCCTTCGATTATTGTTGAAAGAACCGCCCCGCCACACGTTACGACCGCGTTCCGGTCTTCAGTCTACCAGCAATGCGTCAAAACATTCCGGACGAGGGGGCCAGCCCCCTCGCGCTCCCCCGAGTGGCTTCCCGGTTGCGCGTCAAAAGGAAAAGGGGAAAAACTCAAGGGATTCCCCCGGCCAGCCAGAACCCCAGGTAGTGAAGCTGTACATCCGGAGGGTAGTCGTTGCGAAACGACGAACGCGCGCTCCTACGACTATTGTTGAAGCAACCGCCCCGCCACACGTTATGGTGGACCAGGCCCAGCACCATCCATTTCTCACGCTCGAATGGCTCCAACGCGTCCTTAAACCAGCGCAGTTGAGCCTCGCCCACGTGGCCGTAGCGGGTGCCATCCAAGTGGCTCTCCACCATCGTCGAGTTCAGCCCGGCCACCACCATGCGCAGCTCGGGCATCTTCCACAAAGTCCACGGAAACGCATCGGTGAACTGCGCACCCGCCACCTCGCTATAGAACTGGCTTAACAGGTTGGAGTAGGGCGTCCATTTCGGCCAAAACGGCGGGTTAGGCTTCCCTCCGTCTCCCTCACAATCGTAAAAATACGCCTCGCACTTTTTGCGATTGATATCGTGATTACCAGGAACAATCGCTACGTGCTGCCGTGGAACATCAAGACACAACGAGAGTCTGTCGAGCAGTGACAGCACATCGTCAAATTCGCTCTTCATCCCCGACTCGGCCAAGTCTCCAGTAACCACAATGGCGTTCGGCTTCACCCCGTGGTCTTTCTTAAGCGTTGCCAGATCGATCTCCAGCCGCTGAATGAGAGTCTCGAACTTGCCATCCTCCGTCGTAGCCCGCAGATTTCCGAACCGGTGATTGCGCCCGAACTGCGTATCCGAGAGGTGAAGTAGAGTGACCGAGTCGCGCTCCAGAGTCATATTTCGCCAATGATATCAGTACTTACAGGCAACAGACCCTTCAACCACTTCGGCGCCGGCCGCTTCAATACCCGAATCGCGCCCTTCTCAATGACCGCAACCAAACGAAACGCGTTTCGAAGATCGCTATTGTCGAACACCCGCACATGCGGCAACTCAGCCAGCGCGGCCTTTAGATTCGCCAAAGTCCGCGGGAACCGTTCCGTCAACTTTTCCATCGGTACATCGTGACCGCCTTGCGAGACCCGCATCGCTACGCGTTCGTCGGAAACCTCCGGCCCCGCGATGCCGATGAAACAGAGAATGACGTTGTACCCGGCCGCGCCTGCCTCCCTTAGAAAGGCCAACTTGTCACCGGCGGGATCGGAAAACACCGTCTCAAACACGAAACTCTCCCGTTGCGCCATCAGTTCCCGCCGGATGGAATCCGCCACGCGCGCCGCCGTGTACGCATCCACCGCAAGCTCCCGAGCCAGTACATCCGCATTCACAAATCGCAGCCCGGCCGCCTGCAAATGCGAATAATAAAATGTCGTCTTGCCAGCTCCATTGGAGCCCGCTATGGCGGCTACCACCGGACACCCGTCAAGCGGCAGCTTCATTTCCTGAATTTGGACTGGACGGCCTGAAACCGCCGATTGACAAAACGACCCGTTGTTCTTTCGCCGTTTTCATCAATTCGCACCAGCAATCCCGGCCGCTCCGGATGTGCCTCATAGTGCGGAAACGGCCCGGACTGCAAAAACTCCGCAACCCGTTGCCTCCCACTCGGCGAATCGGCCGACGCAATGCAATCCACCACCGGGCGAGCCGTCCCTTTTCTGCAAATCTCAAATACCCGTTGCCCATCGAGCACAGTCTCAACAGATCGGCCAATCCGGGCCCAGAACTCCACTTGTCCGGCAATCGACCGCTCCATTGCCTCCCCCGCCAGTCGGGCGTCCAGTACAAGGCTGTCAGAAAGTTTCACCGGTTGACTCATAGGACAATGGTAGCATCTTGCTACCGGCCTCATTACCCATTGCCCTGCGCCGCGTAAGCGCCGTCGCGCGTCAAAAGGAAAAGGGAAAAAACTCAAGTGATTCCCCCGGCCAGCCGGAACCCCAGGTAGAGATTCTGCTCGACCGGCTGGAGGCTGCGGCGATACGACGAACGCGCGATCCTCCGATTATAGTTGAAGCAACCGCCCCGCCACACGTAGGTCCCACTGCCCTCGGAATAGTGAGACGACGTCCACTCCCACACGTTCCCAACCATATCCAGGGCGCCTTCGGCGCTCGCTCCGGACGGATACAATCCAACCGGAGTCGGATGTCCGACTTTGCTCTCGTCATAGTTCGCGCGCGACGGATCGATGTTATCGTCCCCCCACGGATACTTCGTGCAATGCGGGCCACGGGCGGCACGCTCCCATTCCTTCTCAGTCGGCAGTCGGCCACCCGCCCACTCGCCGTACGCGACCGCCTGATGCCATGTCACGCCAACAACCGGCCAGTTCGGATGATCCTGCTGCTCCGGCCAATTCGCCGGTTCCCGGTTCGGCGCGGTCCCTTCTTCCACAAATGTTTCGTATTGCCCCACCGTTACCGGGTACTTCCCGATCCGGAAGGGCGCGATGTCCACTTCGCGGAGGGTCTCGTCTTCATACGCCTCCTCGTCGTAGTTGCGGCCCTTCGGATCCTTTTTCTGTGCCCCGATCCAATAGTTCCTCGACTCCGGAATAATCACCCACTCCTGTTTCGCCAGCCGCGGATCCCCCGCCTGGCCCAACGCCTCCGCCGCCGCCAGCCGATCCTTGAACGCTACGCTCTTCCACTTCTCCGCATCGAAGATATCCATCACCAGGGATAACGATTCGGCATAGCGTTTGTCCGCGACTTTGTAGCCCACCAAGTCCGGCAGCAGCGCTCCAATCAACCCTACACATTTGGCGCGGACCGCCAAATGCGGCTGTTTGCCCATCCCGTCCAACACATTCCGCACGAGCGCGTCCACTTTGGGTGGACCCACGTTGTACAGCAGCCCTGCATAGAGCAGCACGGTCTCCCGCCACTCCGGCTTATAGATGTTCTCACTCTCCCCCAACAAAAGCTTGTATTGGCCGGCGTCCTCCCACCCCGCAATCTCCAACGCCGCCAGGTACTCCTGAAACGTCAGATGCCAGAAGGCGATCTCCTTTCCCCGGCTGACCACGATTCCGCTATCGGCCTGCTCCGCGCGCAGAAACCGCTCCGCCCCCTCGCGGTTGGCGAACCGTTTCTTGAGTTTCTCTCCGGCCCAGGCCAGCGGCGCCTGCTTCCGGCGGCCCTCTTCATGGTTCTGCATCTCCAGCGCCAACTCCCGCAGCCGCAGCAGGCACTCGCTCGCGGGCATCCGCCCCGGTTTCGCCCGCTGTTTTGATAACCAATCCAGGATCGACCCGTACAAATCCACGCGCTTCTCCGGCAGCTTCACATTGTTGTGCTGCAGCACCGCCAGCGCCGTCAGCATCACCGGATTCCGCGTCATCTTCCGGATCTCCCGGCGTCCGTTCACTGCCGCTTCCAGGTCTTCGCGGAACGTCCGCTCTCTCGTCTCATCTTCCGGGTACAACTGTTTGGCGAGCTTGGCCAGGAAGGCGCGAATCGCTTCCGGTTCCAGATCGCCGATTAACGCTTCTTCGAAGCCCTGGATCGGCACCTTCCCCTCCGGTCGCGACGTCACCGTGAAACGGCAGCCATCGAATGCCGCCGCCGCTGCGCGAATCAGTTTCGCCAGCCGCTCGCGGGTGCGATCGTCCGGCGTTTCATCCAGCCCGTCAATAAGCACGTGGCAACCGCCCGCCTGCAGCCTGGCGCGGAAGTAGTCCGCTCCCAGGCCGCAATTCTTCTCTTCACTCTGCGCCCCCAGAAACAATGGAATCCACTCCGGTGATGCTGGATCGGCCGGGCCGGATCGACCGGCACCCGTCTCCAAATACGCGGAAAACACAGCCGCCACTATCCGAACCGGCAGCAGTCCCCCGGATTCAAACTCGTTGCACAACTGGAACGCCACGCGCTTCAGAAACGTGCTCTTCCCAGACCCCGGATCCCCCACCACCAACAGTTTCCGATGCGACAGAAGCGCTTCCTGCAAAGGGATCGTACCGCCGCGCAACTCGCCGTGCCGGGCCATGCCGCCCCCGGAATATGTCGTAAGCGGAATATAGAACTCTTCGATCGAAAACCGATACCTCCGATTGTCCCCAAACTTCAGCCCCTGCACGTCGAAGTGCGAGGTTTCCTCCCGCAGCAAATTCAGGTAGCGGGCGGGGTCACCGGCGATAGCGGCGGCCGCAGGGGTGACTGCGGGCTGTTGTTCGCGTTCCAAAAGCTTTGCGATGCGGTTAAAGACTCTGCTCCTGTCCCAGTCTTCGCCGCGGGCGACGATCTCACGCAGAGCCAGAAATTTATCCCGCAGGGCCGGGTTCATTCCGTTCTTCTGCGTAATTACTTCCAGGGCACACAAACCCCGATACTGCCCAAACGGATGGACTTCGATGCGCAGACTATCGATCACATTTTCCTGTAAGTCAGCGATAGGGCTCATCTCCAAACTGGCGTAGGCGATGAGTCTCCGGCCGGCATGTACCTCTGTCAGGAGCATTGGTAATTCGTTCGCCAGAAAGCCGCCCGTCACCTTCTGCATTTTCCAGACGACTTCAGTCATGGCGGCCGTCCGCTGGGACCCGGATGGCATCTGCTTTCTCAAAGACAAGTAGTCGTCCGCGAGTTGCGCCAAGGCGATCCAAGGACGGATCTCCGAGTGGATTAATGCCTGGCATTCAGTCTCAGCACCGTCCCCCCGGGGAGGGCGAGAGAGTTGAATCAAATCGATCTTCTGCCGCACCTGTTCGATAAGCGACGGATCCTTCATTGCCGGGGCGATCCGAGTTACGCACCGCAACCAGGACAGCAGTGCTCGTGAGTGATAGGTTTCTTCAGAGTTTTCGATTACAGATCGCAAGATGATCTCGGCGGACCCGATGCTTGGCCATCGGTGGAATGCGCAGTACAGCACCACACGGGAAATGACGCCCCCATTGCCGGCTGCCTCCAAAAAGGGTAGTTCGTCGTGGAGCGAATCGGGTGAGGCAGGTTCTTGCGCTTGGTCCCAATCGTCATTCAACCAGCCAGCCACGCTCCAGATGAATTCACGCAGTATTGGGGACACGGGGCGGAGGGACTCAGGGAGGACGGATACTGTAGTTGGCGGCTGAACCTGCAACATTCGTGTAAAGTAGGTGTCCCAATTCTCGTCCTTGCCGCGAATATTGTTCAGCAAAGAATCGTACAGCGCTCCTTCAGGCGTTTTCTCGGCATGCCTATAAAGTCGCTCCAGCAATTTTGCGAACCCCTGGGTTAGAACGGCGGCGGTGAGCCGTCGCTGGCTCAGCGCTCCCTCAGAGTCTCCTCGTTTGTAGCCCAACGCCTCCAGCAACTCGGCTGTCACCCGGAGAAAATGTTGGAGTTCTTCCGGCAAAGCATTCTTCCCCCCGGGATCGAGGATCCATGCCTCGAAATCGAAAATGGAGTGCCCAGCCTTCCGCTCAATGTACTCCGTTAGCGCGGACTGCGTCTGCTGCTTGATCCTGTCCAAATCCAGAATGCCGATGTGGTCGCGCAGATAAGCCCGCGCATCCTTCACGAAGTCGAACAACACAGAGTCCGGGTCGCCGCTGACCGATCCGATGCGTGGTTCGATGAGTCCACTCATCAACACTTCGGCCATCGCTGACAGCGGACTGGCCGGCATCATGGTGTGCTGCACCAATCTCATTATGGGCAAAACGAGTGGAATCGCGGAGAAAAGCGTTAAGAGCCGAACCGCTTCCGGAGTGGCGATACTCCAAAAGTCCGCTTCCAAGCGCTCGATGCCCTTACTCTTTTCGTCGGTAGCGGGAATATCCGCGAGCTTCGGGAACCATTTGTCCGCCAGCAGTAATGCGCTGATTCGCGTCTCCTTACGGCTCATCTGCATGGCGGCCCAAGTGCCGAGGCCTTCGCGGGTAAGGGGGAAAACCGGAAAGGGAGTCACGCCCTTTTCGAGAATATTATGACGGACTCCTTCGCCCACGGTTAGCGAGAGGTTGGTGGCGCCGGGAGTGCCGGCCCGTGCCCAAAAATAGGCGGGACCAAGATCGGTGTGCTGCCAGTTCTGCTTTGGCAGCAAGGAACAAACGGCAACAGGCCCGAACCGTGCCCAGGTTGTCAGCCAATGCGCCAACTCCTGGGACTGCCAGTGCCGCCCCACGCCATTCGTCAGCACTAGAATTAGCGTCCGCCCCGACGGATCGTTAAGCTGTTGCGGACTCGATTCAGACCCGGAGCGGGTGCGGAAACGCAACTCCTGATCGAAGCGCCAGGAACGCACATCACGAAATATGCCCATGTTTGCCAGGAAATGTTCCAGTTCACGCGCCGTCTTCCGCCAGACGACCATCGCGGGAGCCTCATCGACGAGGAGACAAAGCGAAAACCATCGCTCCGCGCGTGGACGAAAGACCGGTATCAATCGGATGTATTTGCCCGATTGGGCGGCCAGATCGGCAGTCGCACCTTCATCCAGATCCCGGTCTCTTCGGGAGAGGAACCGCTTTTGAAACGGGCGTAGTGCCCTCGCCAATTCCAGCGGCTGCGGCAGGCTTCCTGCTGCGGGTACTTGCAATGGTGAGACGGGAACCCGGCCTTCCGCGGAGAGTACTTTGGGAAACACCCGTCCGTCCTGGGGCTCGTTGTCAGGCAGATCGTCGGACGCGGTAGGTCTAGCCGGTCGCGGCGAGGATGGCGCGTTAGATGGAGGCGGCGAATCCGGAGGAGAGGGCGGTGGCAGGTTTTGCGAGGTCTCCGGGCCGGGTGGTGGCGCCGCAATCTTGCGCGGTTCTTCGGTCTGATTCTCGGAGGGTAAGAACCGCGACAGCCAGATCGCGTCCCGCAGCAGTTCAGGGTCGGCCAACTCTAATTTGTCCGAGCACAAGGCGGCAAGAACCTGTTCAAGTGCAGACATCGGGATTACTGTAGCGACCGATAGAGTATCTTGAGGACCGCTTCTTTGCTAGCTTTTTCTGGGAAACGGGTGTTTTCCAGGATGAAAATCGCGTTCATGAGCTGGTCTGTTGACAGCGTCTCCGACTTCGCCTTGTCGAGGAATCCTTGGGCCTCTGTCTCCACATCAATTCCAGTTGTCTTTAGATGAGCGTTCACAATGGCGGCCAACGTTTCTTTGTCCTTGGGAGCCTCTATGTCCAAGCGGATGCACCGCCGGAGAAAAGGCCCGGAAAACTCGCGCTCTCTGTTGCTGGTCATCAGAATAAACGGGAAAACCGTACATGCCACCTCACCCGAAGGAACCGGGCACTTGCCGTATAGATTCTTCCAGGAATCGACTTCGGCCTTTTCGTTGCCGGACTCGCGATAGATCTCTTCGATGGTAAACTTCCCCTCCTCGAATAGATTCAACAGGTCGTTTGGCAGGTCGAGGTCGGCTTTGTCGATCTCATCGATTAACAGCGCTTTGGGCCACTTGGAGGGAACGAGCGCAGTCCCCAGCGGGCCAAGCCGCACAAAATTCGAGACTGCGACGGTCGCATTCGGTGTTCCAGGAATTTCCACTCGGGCTTGGATCTTCTGCAGCCGGTCTAACGCATCGTAAGTGTAAAGGCCTTCCCGCAAAGTGGAACGCGAATTGATGTTCCACGCGAGCACGGGACCAAGCCGCAATTCTCGCGCAATGGCGTAGATCAATGAACTCTTGCCGGAGCCTGGAGGTCCTGCGACAAGCAACGGGCGACGCAGCAGCAACGCGGCATTCACCGCGTTTACAATTTCCGATTTTTCGCTTACCAGGTAGGCCTCGGCAAGGTCCTGTTCGCGCTTTGTGGGCTCCACAGGTTTGATGTTCGCGTTGTCCAGCGTCCAATCGGCTTTGGTCTTGCCGAAGCTCCGCCACGGGGGCGGATCGGGAAGACCGGCCAAGGGATTTTCCAATGGCGTCACGCCGGCCTTCAATTCGCCTGTAAAGAACTTGAATGAGATTTTTGGATTGGGACTCAGCAGGTTCAACTGGAGTATCCTTTCGGTAGCGGGACGTCGTCGCGATCATCCCAGAGTATGGTTAAGTGGGATAACAAACAACCCTGCTTTGACCTGGATTTGTGGAGGAGGTTCGGGAAGTTTGCGAGGTCCGTTTCGTTTTTGAGAGTGCGTGCAAGTATCGTCTCGTCACCTCCGCCGGCAAGTTTTGCAATGGAGGGACGGGTAAAGGCGGCAAACGGAATGAGCGTACCGAGTAACGTCTTGACATCATCCTCGGATGCTGTTCCAGTGCGGAATGCCGGGAAGTCTATTGATGCCGCATCGTCCGCCAAGTCCTGTATCTGGCTGGGATTGACCCATTGGATTGAAGCCGACTTGGCGGCGGCAACTCTTGCCCTTACTTTACCCAACCGGTCGAGTAGTTTCGGTCCTTTGAACCGAAATTCATAAAGGGACTCGGACCGCTCTCGCCATCGAAATATAATCGGGTATTCTTTCTCAAAGTCCAACACGACTGACGGCGGCGTTAAGAGTTCGGCCAAGGGCACAACGAGGCAAATTACCACATCCGATACGGAAAGTAATTCCATGTCGGCGGTGATCTTTCCAAGCACGCTGTCCAACTCCTCGTGGTCAGTGACCGTGGAAAGACGGCGACCCGATTCGGCCCCTTTTTCAGCGTAGAACCAAACACCAGAAGCGCGGAGATCGCCGCTGCCCAACAGATACGCGGTCTTGACCAAGTAGCGAGGATTCCTAAACGTGAATAAGTTGTTAACCCGCTCCTCTGCAGCGGAGAATGCTGCTTTCAGGATCGCGCTATCCAGGATCTCTTTGCGAATGTCCACTTTCATGAGACCGGACCCGCGTAGCAGAAGGGTTACAGCGAGTTCGGCGGCCGTGTCGAGCGACGAGATACCGGCGAAGCTTTGCACGATCAATGGGAGCGATTGCTTCTGCCATCCCAGGTCAGGTCGAATGCGCCTGGCGGCAGCCTGCCACCTCGGATCATCGTGAGCCAGGGGGATGCCCTCGGCGATACGCAGCACTTCCCTCTCCAGCTTGATCGCTTCGAAAATCCTCTGGTAGGTCTCATCCGATATTCCGCGTTGGGCCCAATAGGGAGAGCGACCATCTCGCCGCCCAATGCGGTGACTGCCCTTAATCGAGAACTCCAAAGAATTGCCGATTTCTTCGGCGGTTGGTAAGGGAACCTGACCAAGGAGTTCCAGAAGTTTTTGGGTAAATAGACTTGGCTCGTTCAACGCTGGATATTTGGTATCTTCTCCAGTCGCGGCGGCAAAAAAGTAGTGATTGTCTTCGCGCGGCCTCGCCTTGTCCTTCTTCGCAGGAATATTTTCGACTGTGAATGCGGCGTTGGAGCCATCGACCGCGCAGGTATCAAAAAAAACGATTTGCTGGGTAAATTGCGTTGTCTCAACATTCAGAAACTTGATAATATCGTCGACCGCGAAACACTTCTCAACAGCCCTCGTCGCATCCTGCAGGTAGACATAACGCTTCCCGTCGATTTCACATCCGTGGCCGGCCCAGTAAATTATCAGACAGTCGCAGTCATTTTGTTTCCGTAGCGCGGTCAAGAGCGCATTGCCCCGGATGTCGTCCACACGGGCGCGAGGAAAGTTGTCGGCGTCAGTTCCTCCACGGCCGTGGTAAAAATGGATGTTGTTCACACACAATTTCTTAAGGCAATCGATGAACTTCCTGGCGCCTATAGTTGCACCCGGAAGGTCCCAATCGACTCCCCACTCATAATTGTCGATCGCAACGACGAGCGCACACGTCTTTTCAGGACTCTTGATCATGGGCGTTTCACGAAATTTGTGAGGTGGTCCCAGAATACGGGATGGGTCCAATATGCGCTATGGGAAGCGGGGAACGATTCCTTGCTGTCCACTTCTACATCCTGAATGAAAACGTGGGAAGAATTCGGAAATACGTTGTCAGCGCGGTAGGACAGTATGTCGTGGGTGTCGTAAACGTTCATCCAATTGCGGGGAAAGTATGCGGGCAGCGGTTTCCCGCGGCGAAGCTTGACCAGTGCGTCAATTTCATAGAAAAAGGGCGCCTGACATCCGGCCGTGATCAGATGCGTGACTCTGGAATTCGCTTTATCGGCGAGCAAATCGAAACAGGCAATCCCTCCCAAGCTGTGCGCCAACAACACGACGGCTTCCGTAGGGGCATCCGCTATGTCCTGGGCAATCCGCCGGCGAAAGGCACGCCCCCGCGGACTCTGGTAGGCTACTATGTCACCTGCCACAGGGGAGCTGACATTAGTAAGGTCCTCCCGGTAGGATCGCGTTGCCCAGCGAACCCCAGGACTAAGAATGCTCCAAGTCACTTCGAGAGCCTTTCCGAACACGTCTTTGACGGCGCCGGCGCGACCCAGGCGATCGACCAAGAGTTGGACTATCCGATCACGAACGAGGCCATCTACCCGAACGAAGTTGTCGACCTCCGCCTTCATCAACAGTTTCACGGTGATCATGCGGGCAACAATGTTTGAAATCGTGAGGGGTGGTGATGGGATTTCTTCGCAGATTGCACGCAAGACTCCGGACTCCGCGATTTCGGAGGTTGTGGCGCGAAATGCCGCCATAAGTTCATGATGGTCCAGCAACTCTTTGAATTGCCCTTCGGGCTCAATGGATTTGATGGTCGCGGGAAGGGCGCGGCACGGCGGAACTCGGCCGGACCACGGTTCTTCCTGCCTCAAAATTTCACGAAACTCGAAATACGGGTCGCAGGAGAGGGTAATCCATCGTGCCAGTTCCTGCTCCCGTTCGCTGGGCTTGTTGCCGGCCGCTTCGTAGTCGGGAATGGACTTTGGCATCTCGGGCAAAGACACGCCACACTGTTTACCCCAATAACATCCATGTAAGGTCAGATCGGCCAATGCGGGAACACGGCTATTCAATTCAGCCTGAATTGTTCGTCTTGTCGCCTCGAAGGATTTTTCCCGAACACCCGTCCCGTGCACGAACATCAGCGTTCTCACTAGTTTTCCTCCGTTGCTACCCGTCTGATCGGGTCCAGACTATATTCTCTTGCAATGTAGAAAGGCCTAGTTCGCCGTCATCATCACTAATTACGCTTTTCAAAATTCTAGCATCTTGTTGTATCACACAATGGGGCTAGTGGCAGCTTCATCTCTTTCATTTGGACTGGACCGCCTGAAACCGCCGATTGACGAAGCGGCCCACCGTCCTTTCGGCGGTTTCATCAATCCGCACCAGCAAGCCCGGCCGCAACCCGTTGCATCCCACTCGGCGAATCGGCCGACGCAATGCAATCCACCACCGGGCGAGCCGTCCCTTTTCTGCAAATCTCAAATACCCGTCGCCCATCGAGCACAGTCTCAACAGATCGGCCAATCCGGGCCCAGAACTCCACTTGTCCGGCAATCGACCGCTCCATTGCCTCCCCCGCCAGTCGGGCGTCCAGTACAAGGCTGTCAGAAAGTTTCACTGGTTGACTCATAGGACAACGGTAGCATCTTGCTAAAACGTCGCAGCCGCCCATTCCGGCGAGAGGACTGCCCTCTCGCGCTCCCCCGCCCCCAAAAACAGGGCGTTTCCGGTCGCGCGTCAGAAGGAAAAGGGAAAAAACTCAAGGGATTTCCCCGGCCAGCCGGAACCCCAGGCTCTGAGTCCGCCCGTACGACCGGAGGTCGTTGCGATACTGATACGACGAACGCGCGCCCCAGTTGACGAAGGAACCGCCCCGAAGCACGTAGTTCCCACTGCCCTCGGAATAGTGAGACGACGTCCACTCCCACACGTTCCCAACCAT
>Ga0163153_10005499_pt1 | contig 14929 bp, 11 predicted proteins | sample OliLakLV19MP6IB1_FD_148629 | JGI IMG/M metagenome (GOLD analysis project Ga0163153, IMG submission 148629) | Freshwater microbial mat bacterial communities from Lake Vanda, McMurdo Dry Valleys, Antarctica - Oligotrophic Lake LV.19.MP6.IB-1 | ecosystem: Environmental > Aquatic > Freshwater >... | reverse complement strand
TGCCGTCGGCCGTCACCTTGAGCACCGCCGCGGTGGTGAGCATGCCTCCGCGAACCGAGTCGTCCGGCAGCGACACCTTTCGCATCTCGCTGCCGCGCACGCCGGCCAACTTATAGTGCCGGGCGAGGCGCTCGTTGACGATCGCAAAATCGGAGTCGACCACGTTCAGCACGCTCAGGTCGCCGCGCACCAGTTCGTCGAAAAACAGACTCGCTTCTTGCCGTATCGCCTCGCGAAGCGGCTCGTCGAATTCCGGATACAGTTCCTTGTCGGGCGTCGTGAAGTCGATCGCCTTCAAATCGAGCCAGCCGTCGAGAAAGTGCCGGGTGAACTCTTCGGCCTTCGGGTCGGCCAGCATGCGGCGAACCTGGCGGCGGCGAACTTCCGGATCGGCCAGCTTGCCGCCGGCGGCCAGCGTCAACAGCTCTTGGTCGGGTGGAGCCGACCAGAGGAAGTACGATAGTCGCGCGGCCAGGTCGTAACCGTCGAGCTCGTCGCCGCTGGAATCGGGCGCTGCGGCCGGCGAACGATCGACGAACAGGAATTTCGGCGAGCAGAGCACCGACTTCATACCCACCGCAAGCGACTGGCGAAACGACGCACCTGACTCGAACTGCGAGCCCATGATCGCGAGGTACGGGGCCAGGTCGGACTCGCTCACCGGGCGACGGAAGGCCCGCTCGGCGAAACGGCCGAGCAATCGCTCGGCGTCGGCCCGCGTTCCCGCGTCCGGATCGACCCCGTCGTACAACGATTTCTTGCGGCGCTCGGCCGCCCCATCGTCGAGCGGCCCCTCAATTTCGATCCACTGCACGGCTAGCGCCGGGCCGGCGAACTCGAGCACGTCGAACGTCTTCGGCGGTCGGCCCGCGATCGTGACCTTGAACGAGTGCCCCGCGTCGATTCGGTCGACGGCCTCGAACACTTGCGGCTGGTCCCACCGGGTCGTGAAAAAGCCGACGCGATGCGAGACCCGATTGCTGGAGCGGAACTCGCCCCCATGGAGGGCCATCACCACCGGACTTTCGTCCGCCGGACGGTTGACCGTGTTCAGCTGCGTGCCATAGGCCGACACTCGGACTCGATACTTGCCCCGAACCGGTGCCTGAAACGACTGCACGTAGTGGAACTTGTCGTTTGTGTACCAGATCAGCACGGCGTCTTGGTTTTCGGCCCACACGCCGTTCTTCTCGAACGTGCGACGAGCAATGCCGTTGTCGTCCCAGAGATTGAAGCGGCGGAGGGTGGAGGGGGTCGGCTCCCGCTCGGTCAACGCTTCCGTCAGGGCGGCGTCGGCCGCTTCCATGTAGCGCTCGACCTGTACGGCCGAAATATTGAGCGCTCGGCCGACCTTGTCGAAACCGGCCGCAAGTCCGTCTTCGGGAAAGTAGCCGGCCAATTCGAGATCGATACCCAGCAATGCGTTAACCGTGTTTTGATATTCGATGCGGTTGAGTCGACGCGGGCCTCGTCCAGGTCGGGCGCCGGCGCCCAGCGTCGCCGCCGCCAAGCCGCGCCGGATCGGCTCCAAGACTCGGCCGAGTTCCTCGGCCGTGGGGCGAGGCCGATCTTCCGGCGGCATCTCGCGGGCGTCCAACCGATCGACGACGCCCGACCAGATTTCGGCGACCGCCGGATCGGAAACGTCGAGCGACAGGTTGTCGAGACGCAGATCGGACTCCTGCCGCTTCGGACCGTGACACTCGAGGCAATGCCGAGCGGCGAACGACTTCCACGCCCCGGCATCGAGCGGCGCGGGCGAGGCCGCGAGGACCGGGGCTCCGGCGGCGGCATAGCCAAGCGCAGCGGCGAGGGCGCAAAGAACCGAACGCATGAGAAAACCGACGGCGAGCGAACGAGGCGGGAGGGAACGCTTGAGGAGATCAAGCAGGGGGGCAGCTTTCAAAGTACGACCCCGATGCCGAACGGTCAATTCGCAGCGCCCGGAGAATCGGCGTTTTCGTGGCATAGCGGCGGCCGAAGTGAGACCACGTGGCGAGCCGGCCGGTGATCCGGATCGCCGCAAGAACGGGGCGGGCCGAATCAGGCCGACATCGAATTAATTCGATATCGTACTAAATCGAACCCATTATTTCGATACCGAAATAATTCCCTCGTCACGATTAGCTCGAAACCGGCTCGGCGACGTCGCGTCCGGCCGTCCGCCACCAGTGGGCCGCGTGGTCCCGGGTCCAGGCTCCCCACAGCTCGCAGCTCCGCAGGGCCTGCGCCAGCGAGGCGGCGTCCTGGTATCGATCGGCCGGACGCTTGGCCAGGCAGCGGAGCACGATCTCTTCGAGATCGTCGGGAATGTCGTCGCGCAACTGCGACGGCGGCGTGACCGGCTCGTGCGCATGAGCAAACAGCACCTTCAGCGGCTTGTCCCCTTCGAACGGCGGCCGGCCGGTGAGCATGAAATAGGCGACGGCGCCCAACGCATAAATGTCGCTCCGCGCATCCGGATCGGTTTCGCCGGTCGCTTGCTCGGGCGACATGTAGAGCGGAGAGCCGGTAATCGTGCCGTCGAGCGTCAGGTGCGTGGAGTCGAGCTCGTCGGAGGATTTGACCAGGCCGAAGTCGAGCAGTTTCGCGACGTCGTACACGCCGCCCCGCTTGGCCGCGAAAATATTGCCGGGCTTCACGTCGCGATGCACCAGGCTGATGCCGTGGGCCTCGCGGAGCGCGTCGCAGACCTGTTCCAGCAGGAACATCGCCCGGGCGGGCGCCAGCGGCCCGTGGCGCTCCACCAGGTCGGCGATGCTCAACCCGGGCAGGTATTCCATCACGTAGTAGAACGTGCCGTCTTCGGCCCGACCGTAGTCGAAAATCTCGACCGTATTCCAATGCGACAACGTCGCGATCGTTCGCACTTCGCGTTCGAAGCGGGCCAGCGTCCGCGGATCGTTCGCTTTGCCGGGGCGGATCAGCTTGAGGGCGCAGGGACGTTTCAAAAGTTGGTGCTCGGCCAGGTAGACCTCTCCCATGCCCCCCGCCCCGAGCAGCCGCTTCAGGCGGTATTGGCCGAACTGCTGGGCTTCGAAAGCCTGCACGCGCAGCGAATTGATCAGGTACGTGCCGTACACGCCTGCCCCGTAGCCGATGGCCGTGAGCAGCAGCATCGACGAGAACGGATCGTGGCGATCGGCCACTTCGGCCACGTCGGCAAAGTACATGACGTCGAAGGCATATCCGCTGACGGCGGCGATGAGAATGCACCCCAGCACGACGGCCGCGCGCCGCCAGGTGTTGGGAATATAGATGGCGTAAATGAAGATTGCCGTGAACCAAATGGCGACGGTGCTCGGAATGTGCTGCTGGAGCTTCGTCGTGTAGAGCACGTCGAAGTGTTGGACGTTGACGAAGAACGTCGTCGTCAATCCGAAGATTCCCAGTTCCATCCACCGCAAGCTACGGAGGCAAAACGAGCAGCGACGCCAGAGCAGCGCGGCAAAGAGCGACAGGCCCACAATGTGCGCCAGGTGACACGCATTGAGGATCTGCCGCTGCTCGATGAGAAACGGGTCGTCGTGGATCGGCCGCGGGGTGATCCAAGCCCACAAATAGAACGCCAGCGATCCGGCCAGAATCACCAGCGCCGCGCTGCGTAGCCGCAAGCGCAAGAGCGACTGCGTTTCGGTCGAAAGCCCCGAATCGCTCCCTTCGACCAGGTGGACACGACAACGCGCGCCTGCCGGCCCCGGATCCCCCGGCGTTGCCAAGCCGGCGGCATCGAGCGTTTGGTCGTTCGGTGAAAGCGAAATCTGCGGGCGAATGGGCCCGATCATCGACCGTCCCCCTCGTGACGGCTGTCTCGGCGACGAATCGCGAGTCGATTCATCTTAGCCGATCGGGCAAGCGGAGCGTAGATGCCGGGGCGGCCGCAGCGAGCGATTTTGGGGCCGGTTAACGCGAAGTAATGCGTAGAATCGCGATGCGAGATTTCGTAGCGCGACGCCCCCTTCCGACGGGAATGCGGCGAAAAGTTCCACCCCGGTCCGGCCAGGTTTACGACGACCGTTTGGATACGCGGTACGACGACCGGCATGAGGCCCGTTCCGGCCCGGCCAAACGGGGCCCGCCCCGCGCGACCAACTACGCTGCGCGGCGTACCTTGGGGGCTTGTGCCAGCGTCTCGACGTCGACCAACAAGAGCTGCGAAAGAACCGGCTCGCCGTTGACCGTTTCTTCAAGCAGGACGAGTGTTCCCGGATGCATCATCCGAGGGACGTAGAACCAAGCCCGAGCGAGCGATTCGCGATCTTGATCGGCGGAAATCAAGATCAGGTCTTGGCCGGCCGATGCGTTGGCCGTGCGCGAGAGGGCGGAAAACGGGTCGCCCGGTACGAGTCGAACCTTGACGCCCGTGGTCGAAAGCTTCGTGTGCGCGGCTTTCAGCGAAAGCCCGGGAGCGGCCCCTTCGCCGCGGGCCTCGAACAGGTCGATTCCGGTGTAGTTCGTCTCCGCGCCGGCCGCGCACAGCTCGAGCATACGGAGGGTACGCTCCGCCGTGCCGATTCCCAACTCCACAATCTTGGTGGGAGGCCGCTTGCGAATGGCCCGATATAGGGGCCGATAGCCTTTGGGCTTGGAGAAGTACGACAGGTAGAGCGACCGCAGGAGTCCGGCCATGATCGACCGCACGTTTTTGAGGGGTTTGCCGGCGGTGCAGTAAGTCGACGGGGCGGCCGGGGAGTTCCTGGAGCGGAACGGTTCGGCGCGAGCCTTCGCATCGCCGCCGATCGCGATGCGCGTCTCCACTTCTCATCGACCGTTCGAGCGCCGACGATGCGGAAAATTCCTCGGCCGGCGATTGCGTAAACTGCGCTGAATCTGCCGTAACGGATCGGCCGAAATAGAAGTTAGGTCAACGAGAACACGGGCGGTGCAAGCATGGTGCGACGGTTCAGGGTTCGGCGGTTCTGGGTTCGGTGTTTTAGCATGCGGCCGGCAGTCTTCATTTTGGCCGGCGTGTTGTTCGCTTCGGCCCACGCCCGCGGCCAAGGATTGAACGCGCTGCCGACCCCGCTGCCGCAGCCGTTTTCGCCCAACGGCGTGTTGCGGCCGATCATTCCGATCCAGCCGTCGCTCCCGATTCCGAGCATGCGACCGTTATCGATCGTCCCGCTGCCGACGCCGGCACCCAACATCCGCATCGCCCCCCTGAAGACCCCTAGTTCGGAGGTCTCGAACCAGGCCCAAGGCTTGATCAAGGCCCTGCCGATGCACCGCCGCTGGCCGGTACTGCAGCCGCTAGATTCGCCTAAGCCGGCGGCGGGTGGCGGAGCGACGGCTCCCGCAGGGGGCGGAGCGGCTCGCGCGGCCGGTCCGGCGACACCCTCGTTCTCATCAATGAGCATTCCCGCCCATCGGCGGCCGCTCGGCTGGTAAGGCTAGAGTTCCAGCGGGAACGGGCTCAAGAGTTCGACGCCCGTGGCCGTCACGCGGTAATCATTCTCCAGGCGAATGCCGCCGCGCAGCTCGTCGCTGTAAAGGCCCGGCTCACAGGTGAAAACATCGCCGACTTCGAAGCGGTCGTCCCAATCGAGGCTTGGATTGAGGTGCGGCGCTTCGTGCGGGAACAGGCCGATGCCGTGCCCCAGGTGATGACCGAAACGGGTGCCTCGGCCGAACGCCTCCAAGTGGACTCGGACTTTCTCGTAGAGCGCCCGGCAGCTGACGCCCGGCTTCACGGTCGATTCGATCATCGGAAACAGTTCGGCGATGTGGCTGCAGGCGGCGGTCTGTACGGCCGTGGGCTTGCCGTCGACCGCGATCGCCCGGCAGTTGTCGGCGAAGTAGCCGCGGAACGCCGGACCGAGGTCGAGCACGTAGAGCTCGCCGGCTTCGATTTCCCGGCGGCGCGGCGGCCCGCCGGGAGCGCCACTGGCGTAATCGTTGCCGGTGCCGGTGAGCATCTCGCCCAGGTAATCCACCGCGGTCGCCTGCAGGGTGCTGAACATCTCCAGTTCGTTGAGCCCGGGCCGGATGATTTTGCGGGCCTTGGCATACATGGCGCCGGTGGCGCCGATGGCGTGCTTGATCTTCGCCAGTTCATCGGGATCTTTGCGGCGGCGGAGCTGGAATAGCGTCGGCTCAATATCAACGAGCGTGGTTTCCGACGGCCCGCCGGCGAAGTGCTGCGTGAAGCAGGAGAACTCGACGCCGATTCGCTTGGCCGCGCCAAAGCCGGCGAGGGCCTTGCGCAGTGCGTCGGCCGCCGCATGGCGCTGATCGTTCCGCAGAGTCGAGTGCCGCTGGGCTTCGTAAGTGGTAACGACATCGGCGGCGTGGACCTTGGGGGGCTCGTTCGGTGCGACCAGTGCGACCTTGCCGTCGGCGGCGAGGGCGGCCAGGGGCTCAAAGACCCAACCGAAGCGGGGGCCGGTGAGCCATTGCACGTGCTCGGTGCGGCAAACGATCACCAGGTCCAAACTGAGCCGCCGCATCTCGGCGAGCAGGCGTTGCTGACGGCCGCGACAGGCGGCGGGATCGATATCGAACATTGGTTCTTGGTTCTTCGTTATTCGTTATTCGTTATTAGTTCAGGGGTCCGTTTTGTCGGCTCAGATAGATTGGCCGGGCAAGTTCGTCCAGTTCGTCCAGTTTGTCCTGTATAGCGTTTCAGCCACAAAGTTCGTCCAGGGTCCGTCCAGGGTTCGTCCAGAAGTTCGTCCGAAAGATCCGGAGGTACCGGCTCAGATAGATCGCCAGGGGAGGAGCGTCCGAAGCGGAAACAGACTACCGCCCTTGGACTTTATCCTCGCTATCGCTCGGCGTCCGCGGTCGCTCGTCCGAAGCGTCCTGTCTGGCGTTTTGAAGTGTCCGGAAGCGCCAAGCCAAGCGTCCGGAGGAACGTAGGAAGCGTCCGAGATGTCTGGCGCGCAAGTCGCCAGGTTTTTTGCGTCCGCACCGTCCAGAGGCCCCCAACCAGGGGAAGAGATCCGGCAGCGTACGCTCACGCCTCGGGCCCCCCTTCGCAGCAGGTTTCGACGATGGTGCGGCATTGCGAGCATTGGAGCTTGGCGCGGATCTCGATCAGCCGTCCGCCGCAAACCGGGCAGGCTTGGCGGCAGGCGGAAGCGGCCGGCGGCTGAGCCACTGGTGGTGGAGCGGCGTCGGCGCTGCGACGGGATTCGGAGCTTTCTTCGCGGCGGTTCATGAGGGTCGGCATTATACAGAGAAACCAAGCTTGCGGCATTCTAAGGGGGCACGCCTAACTGCGAAAATCGGCCGGCGGAGCCGGATGGGGTCGGTGTTTGAAACCGGCGTATTTCTCGGGCATGGACGAGGTGGTGCCGATGTGGAGGACCAAGCCGTAACCCGGGCCGCGGCCGGCGATGCGACTGGGGTGCCCCTGGCTGGAAAGTTGTTTCATGCGGGCGTTCATATCGAGTTCGCAACGTGCATTGCCGTCGGTTCGATAGGGACCGACCGTTGCGAACAAGGTGCGGCGGCGGAGGTGCGGATGGTCGGAATAGTAATTGACCGCGGCGGGGGAGAGCTCCCAGAGATCGCCGAGGCGATCGTTTCCGACGCGCAAGAGCGTGCGGTGTTCGGCGGTGACGCGGCGAAAGCTGTAGCGCAGGGAGCCGAAATCGGGATTGTGCTCTAAGAACGCCAGGTCGTCGATGAAATGCGGCAGGCGTTTGATGCAAAAATCTTCCTGCAGGTAGAGTGCGTAGGGGGCCGTGACCCGCGAGAACAGAAGGTTGAGCGAGCCGCCGAGCGACGGCGGCCCCTCGTGCGGAATTGCTTCGACGGAGTGCTCGCGGCAACACGCTTCCCACATTCGTCGCAGATCGGCCGGCGAATCAACTTCGTAGGTTGAAAGCAAGCGGAAGCTGATTTGGGGATAGGCGTCGACGAGGTGCTTCCGCACCGACACCAGAGCGGTGCGAAAGTACTCGAGCCTAGCCGCAAAGCGCGGCCAGGCCGAGAGCGCGACATCGACTTCAATGGGGGAGTTGCCTTCCATTAGGAGAACTCGCTCGCGAAGTGGCCGGGATCGCCGGAGGTGTGATTGCTATCGAACAAGATCAGCCACTCCCACTCGGAGCCCGCATCGTTGACGACCGGAGGGAAATTGCCGTCGAACCAATGCCCGGCGGCGGACCAAGGGGCGATCGCGGCCCGAAGCCCTGTGGTGTTGACGTTGCAAGCGACGTTGACTTGCAGTCCGTCGAAGGTCAATTGGGCGGTGACGCCCGAGTAGGACTTCGGGAAGCGAAGCTTCCACTTGTAGGAAGTCACGCCCGTGATGCCGTTGGTCCACTCATTGAGCGTGAACGGTAGGCTCGTCGTATTGGTGGTGGTCGCCTGGGCGGTCAATGCGCCGGAGTAGAAGGGGCCGAACTTGCCGCGCAGGCGATAGTAGTAAGTGGTTTCAGGCGTGAGGCCGGAATTGTAGTAGGAAGTTACGCCGGCGGCGGTCGTATGGATGGAGGTCCAAGGGCCTTCCAAGCCGACCGACGAACGCTCGATGACGAACTGCGCCGGAAAGAGTGCGTTGTTATCCCAACTCAGTTGAACGACCGATCCGCTTGCCGGAGTGGCGACGAAATCAGTAGGGGCCTCGGCACCCCAGTCGGGCATGGCCGACCGATCGGCCAGGGTCATCAGATCGGACTTCAGGACGCGCCCCGCCTCGTTGGCAGGGGTGGCGGAGGGAACACGAATACCGCGGTAGTTCATCCAGGTTGACATAGGGACCTCGCTAGGTAAATGACTAATGACCAATGACGAATGACGAAAGAATGACTAATGCCTTAATGACGAATGGTTGTTTCGGCTTGGTGGGAATGGGAGCCGTTGCAGGGCGCGGGTGCCTCCGCAGCTTCGCGTGCTAGGGCGGCGATGCGGTCGGCCAGGATTTCCGGGTTGCGCTGCGCGCGCAGGAAATCCGCCGATTGTCGGCAGGCGTCGATCAGCGCCGGCCGGCGATCGAGGGCTTCGACCGTTCGCTCTCGCAAGTCGGAGAAGTCGGGCCGGCAGAAGAGGCAGTTGGGGAGCGCGTGGTATTGCGGCCAGGTGTCGACCCAGGGAGTGGCCGGCTTGATGAGGATGCAGCCGGCTAAGAGGGCCTCGAGATCGCGAATGCAGGTTTCGCCGAAGCCCCACGGGGAAATCGCCACGCGGCTTTGCGCGAGCCGGCGATGGTATTCGGGACGCGAGAACGCGCGGTGATTGTGGAAGTCGTTATTGCCGGGCAACGACGGGAGCGCCTCCCAGAGTTTGCGGCGATGCCAAGCCACGTGCCAACGGCCGTAGTCAAGCGTGCCGGCGAAACAGGCGTCGAACTTGCGCTCAACAGAAAACTCGCTTCGCGCAAGCTCGGCCATGCCGGCGAAGAAGAGCCAATTCCAGCCGAGGCGGATCTTGCCGGCGACTTCTGCGGGCAACGCGGGTTGGAGCGGCGCTGGTGCGGTGGAGGGCCTTTCGGCGACCGACGCCGTGCGACGGCACTCGACGCCGTGGAGCGTTTGCTCGAAATGGTCGGCGTTGTGAGCGGCGAACTGGTGATAGGTTTGCGGCTTGACCAACAGCGTTATGGCCGGTGACGACACGAGACGCCGCGCTCGGCCGAGGATGGCGGCCGAATCGCGCAGCTCGTGCAGGATGTGCGGACGACCGTGGGAAACGTCGCACCGCTGGTGCCCCCACGCGACGTCGAACGAATTGTCGTCGACCAGGCGAATGCCGCGAACCAGCAGTTGCGGGAGGAGATTGCGCGCCGGGCGAAGGAAGTCTTCGCCGATGTGGTCGGTGGCGTGTTTGAGGAAGCGGAGGCGGAGCATGGGGGGTTCGGGGATTCGTTCTTGGTTCTTGGTTCTTGGTTCTTCGTGCTTCGTGATTGGGGCTTGGGGCTTGGGGCGGTTGCGTGTTGCTTAGATGCATGCGGCTTGCTGCCGCGGAGGTGTATCGTTTTCACCCGGCCTTCGGCCAAACTCTCCCCGATCGTTGCACAATGCAGTGGGTGCCGGTTCGCGGGGAGAGGGGCTGATAGCCTTGGCGCGCGGTGGGCCGACATTTGAGACATCACGCGGGAGCGTGATGACGACACTGGAATCGACTTGGGTGGGATAGCCGAAGCGCTGGAAATCTTGATTGGCCCAACGGAGTACGAGGGCTTCGGTTTCGGTTGCGTAGAGGGCTCGCCAGTCGGAGCCGCGGACGGAATCGGCGTCGGCGCCGGTGGGGCTGAAGGCGCGGGACTTGTTCAGGCGGGGGACGGGGACCTCTTCGGCGAGGTTGAGCTCGTTGAGGTCGGCCTCGAGCGATTCTTGACGGACGAACCGATCGATGCGCGGCACCCACTTGAACCAGCGCGAGAGTGTGAAGTGATAAAAGGGGTCGGCAGGCGGCGCCCCTTCCGGCTTGTCGGCGGACTCGGACGGTGTGCCGCAAAGGATCTCGGCGACGAAATCTTCGAACTCCATCCAAGCGCGCCGCGGTTTCAGGCGACGGCTTTCGGTGTTGCGGTGTCGCCAGAGGGAGACGGCGCGCGTGAAGGGATTGCGGACGGAAGCGAAGACGAAGTAGTCGGCACACTCCGCCGGAACGTCCATGCAGTGCTGGCCGGCGTGCTTGACGCCGCCGAAACGTTTGCGCGGCAGCGGGGTGCGGACGTTCCAATCGTCGCCGTCGGTGAGCAGGTACGTGAGCGTGGTGGTGCCGGTTTTGGGGGGACCGAGGTAGACCCAGCTCTGTTGGTGGTTGATGACCATTTTGTTTCGTGTTTCGTGTTTCGTGTTTCGTGTTTTGTGTTTTGTGTTTTGTGTTTTGTGTTTTGTGGGCGCGCAGTTTCTTCGGGCGCGGCTTGAGGCCGCGTTTGATTCGTGCTTAGGGTGGAGTGTTCTCAGGAAGTGAGAAGAGTCGGGCGGATATCGCTTTGCGAAGCGACGGGGTTACTTTGTTCAGGCTCCCCTCGCGGAGCGAGGGGACTACTTTGGCGGACGATTTCGTCGAGGTAGTCGCACCAGCGGGCGGCCATGGCGGTGGCGGTGTATTGTTCGCGGACTACTTCGCGAGCGCGGTTGACCGTCTCGCGGTTGTCGTCGCTGAGGGCTTGTTCGACGGCGCGGGCGAGTTCGTCGGGCGTTGGATTGATCGGCACCGGGACGACGAGTTGACCGTGCTTGGTTTCTAGTTCGGGGACCGCGCCGACGCGGGTGGCGACCGTGGGGAGGCCTGCGTACCAGGCTTCCGTTAACGCCAGGGAAAAACCTTCGCTGGGGCTGGCGAGAACGAAGGCGTCGAGGGCGGCCAACGCGTTGCCGATTTGATCAACGGGTGGAACGAAAAGGACGTTGGGGCCGGCGATTTCGAGAGCGGCCGCGCGGACTTCTTCGAGATGGCGGCCCGGGCCGACGTAGACGGCGCGATAGTCGCCGCCGAGATGGGCGACGGCTTGCGCAGCGGCGAGCGGGTTCTTTTCGTGCGAGGCACGGCCGACGTAGCCGACGAGCCGGTGATGATCTTCAAAGCCCCATTCCTGGCGGATTTCGGCGCGGGGCCGCGTGGCGACGGAGCGATGCTCGTCGATGCCGTTGTGAATGACGCGGACACGTGAGCGGAGGTAATCGGGAAAGGTAGCGGTGGCGGCCTCGGAGACCGCGGTAAGATTGATTTGCGAATCGACGGCGGAGGCGAGGCAATCGGCGGAGCCGAACGAGCAGTGTGAGACGAAAACGGTTCGGCAACCGAAGCGGCGGGCGACGAAGCCGGACCGCGAGGATCCCCAGGAGATGACCACGTCGGCGGCGTTGGCCACGGCGGCGATGGCCTCGCGCGGCGTGCGGAAGCGATGGATTGGGGAATTGGGATCCACGGACGGAACGCCAGGGACGGCGTTCCCTACCCATTCGGCAGCCGAAGCGGCTTCGGAGTAGATGGGCATGATTCGCGCCATTTCGGCGGCGAGCGCGGGATCGGCTTGGCTTGCATACGTGAGCGCCGTGCCGACCCACTGTATGCGGCGGGGGTCGGCATGGCGGGCGAGCGAGATCATCCAGCGTTCGGCACCGCCGACGCCGAGACTGGGGGTGAGAAGACCGACGCGAAGCGGCTCGCCAGGGACAGGGACGCGTCGCTCGGGCGAACGGTGCGGGCGAACGGGCTTCGCACGTTTGGAAACCGTACGACTGGAAACCGCGGGGGGCTTGGTCGCCTTGCGGACGACGACCGATTTGGTGTTTTTGCGGGGAGTCGCGAGTTCGACTCGAGGCCGAAGGCGAACGGCACGATCGGCACGATCGGCGACCGGCTTAGGGGCAGTCGGCCGGCGAGGTGCGGTCGACTTGTATCTGAATCTGCGGAGGAGATCTCGGTCGAGGCTGAACACCTCGCCGGGTCGGTTCTTCGCTGCTGCGATAAGCACTTTGCGGCAGCGATCGAGCTCGGCTTTCAGAACCGCGGGGATCAGGCGTGGGAGGGGAACCGGGGTGAGATTCAAACGGGCAAACAGACGTGTGAGCGTCGCGGCGGGAGAACTGACCAGGTCCTCGAAGCGGACGATGATGGGTTCGGCAGTGCCGGCGAGTTGATTATCGGGTGCACTGTAATAGCGAGACCAAGCGTCGACCAGGCAACTCAATGAGGCGTTGCCGCTTCGCCGCATTGCGGCCGCCCAGTCGAGCGGATGGCGAACCAGCAGTACTGCCGGCGTCGGGCCGGTGTCGGCGCGGTTCGCATCTGCCGGGCCGGCATCGATTGCGAACTCCGATAGCTCGACCTTCAATACGTCGACGTAAAGAGGCTGCGTTGCAGGCCACGGCTCGCCGTCGGATGCGGTTCGGCAAGAATGGACACTTCGATCCCGATCGACGCTTCGATCCTGATCGACAGCGTGAGCGCCGCCCCGAGTTGCGACACTTAATTGGGGATGTCGCCGTAGGATGCGGATGAGTATGGACTCTCCGCAGCCGCTCAAACCGTAAATAGCAATCCGTCGCAACACCGCAGCACCCTCCTCATGTCGACCTGTAAACGACCCGACTTCCCAACGGTGAGAGTGCCGGAATAGCGTTTCTCAACACCGTATTCGCATCGCCACACGGCAATCCCCGTGAAGTCCGATGCGGGGCCCACTAACCATCGTAGAGTGGCCTTGTTCGGCTCCGTCTGTTCAGCTCTTGCCAAATCCTATCGCGAACTTTCGGTCGCCTTTGTCCGGCATGATTCGAAAATAAAGAAATCCTTCCTCAAAAAAATGGCCGATCTTGTCCGTTCCAGCACACTCGCCGCAAACGACCACCAGAATGGGACGTTCTGCTTTATGACCGCAAAGTAGAACGTCCCTTTTCCTGCCTCGACTCCCGAACCGCTTTCCGCCGTAGGTGGGTGAACGCGGCCGACTCCAGACGGTCAAATGCCGACACGTTCCAGCATCGACCACATCAACTAAATAATCGCGAGTCATTCGGTTGAGTTCGCTTACAGGCCGTAGTAGGCACCGCGAAACAGCCAATCGCCTTCGGCCGAGCTCAGAAACACTTCAAGGAATACCTCGAGCGATGCAAATGTCTTGCGTACTTTCGGCGACCCCATTTCATGCTCACACAGAGTGCCATCGGCTCCAATATGCCAATTCAAGTCATCGCCGCCAGTCAGAAGATTTAAACCCCCGCGCCACGGCTCAAATCGCCGCCGGCGTTCAGCGACTTCGCTCTTCTTAATGTACTTGTCTGCCCCGCCCAGGTCGTCGGTAGCCGGCCTTAAGACCACTTTACCGGACTTAGGCATACCGGCGAACTCCACGGCCTCCCACGGCCGTCGATCGCCAAGGCCGCCAAACTTGATGATAAATTCCTTCAAAAGTGACTGCGCAGTCAGGCCAAACGAAGAGAGCGCGCTTTCCACGTCGCGCGCAGACCCCTCCGGTGGCAGGTAAATTTGCTCTCTATGTTCGCCGGCACGCTTCTCAAGCCAAAACAGCGGCGTTCCGTCATAAATCAATAATGAGAATGGCCTGAACGTTAACACGGCCGTTACCAGCGGTGCCAGAGCGGCGCTAACTTGACTAAGCCGCGAACGTATCAAGTCATGGATCTCGTCGGCCGAACGGCCGACTAGCGCCTCGATCAGCCCGCGCCAAGCTGCATCGAGTTCGGAAGGGACAGCCGACAGCGGGAACTCGTACTCGAATGCAAGTTCCATTCCCTCAACAGGTATGCCCGTATCATGAACAGTTCGACTCATAACCTAACTCCTTATTCTACTGCACGCCAACAGGAACTCTACGAAAGACGGGCGGCGCCCCTGCCCCCCCCAAAACACGCCCCTTCGACATCGCAGCTCCGATCAAGAACGATTTAAAGAAGGCGTCCCAAGTCGGCTCCCACCGCAACTCCGTGTCCGGACTGAATTCATAGCCATGGCGATAGTGAGGCTGCGCGCCGCCCGGATTTAACACCACCGGCACATTTGGAACTTCGAATCTGAAGCAGATTGTCAGCTTTCGCCCAGGCACCTTGAACTTAAATTTATTAACTCTCTTAACTTGTTCTTCCGTGAGCTTGCATTCCGTGATTATGCGTTGCATAAGATTGCCGCGCATGTCAATCCCCTTTCCACCAGGCGCAGGGTCCCCATAACGCTCCATCTTTGGAATAAATTCCGTCAACGTATCAATATGGCCGTAATTGCCCTTCGTAGGGCGCTTAACGCCGGGTTGTCCGTTGGCCACGGCCCAGTTGGAAATCGCCAGCTGCACGACGGACTTGAGATAGTTGCAACAATCACCGGCTTTTGTCATTTTGACCACCGCCTCGTATTGATCATTGTATTTAAGCATATTGTGAATGATATCGTGTTGCGTCCCCGCACCTTGCCCTAGCCCTTAAACAAGCGTATGCCGCGTGTCGAAAGTCGCCACGGACCGCCTGAATCGTGCGGGCGTAGTGCGAGCGGTCCGTCGCGTTGCGGGTGACTT